>Ga0315906_10002128_pt1 | contig 28322 bp, 24 predicted proteins | sample LakEriMetagenome_4_FD_203526 | JGI IMG/M metagenome (GOLD analysis project Ga0315906, IMG submission 203526) | Freshwater fungal communities from buoy surface, Lake Erie, Ohio, United States - Buoy 2 MA122 | ecosystem: Environmental > Aquatic > Freshwater > Lake > Lake biofilm | place: USA...
TCGCCAAGTGGCTGTCATTCGCGGGCAAAGTTTGATCATCAACTTACCGGGTCAGCCCAAGTCGATTGCCGAAACTTTGGAAGGTTTGAAAGACAGCCAAGGGCAAAGCGTGGTGCATGGTATTTTTGCAGCCGTGCCCTATTGCATCGATTTGATTGGCGGCCCTTACCTTGAAACCAACGATGAAGTTTGCAAGGCATTTAGACCCAAGGCGGCCATTCGCCCGCCTAAAAGCTCAAACTAACTAGAAGGTCAAGGGCAGAAGGCCAGAGGCTTTATTTGCCCACCAACTGGTTCAACTTTTCGGCCTCAAAAGTTTCACGCTTGGCCGCATCGCCCGGCATTTGAATGCCTTGGGTATTGCCCTGGTTGGCATTCATTTTTTCCAAGGCTTGCCACAGCATGGCAATTTGATGCTCTTGGCTGGATGCGTTGTCAATCAAGCCGCGCATGGCTTGTGACAATGGATCGTCGTTTTTTGTCACACCATAAGCCGAGAAACCCATCTTGGAAGCTGTGGCTTCACGCTGAACATCGGCTTCTTCTTGAATGATTCGCGCAGGGTTTCCTACCGCTGTAGCACCCGCTGGCACAGGCTTGGTCACCACCGCGTTGGAGCCTACTTTGGCACCGTCGCCCACGGTAAAACCCCCCAGCACTTTGGCGCCTGCACCAATCACGACATCTTTGCCCAGTGTGGGATGACGCTTCTCGCCTTTGTACAGGGATGTACCGCCCAAAGTCACGCCGTGATAAATGGTGCAACCATCGCCAATTTCAGCTGTTTCACCAATCACAATGCCCATGCCGTGGTCGAAGAAAACACGTTCGCCCAACTTGGCCCCCGGATGAATTTCGATGCCCGTCACCCAGCGAGAAAAGTTGGAAATGAAACGTCCCAACCATTTGAACCCAGCACGCCAGCAAGCATGAGCCCAGCGGTGAAGCACCACCGCATGCAAGCCCGGATAGCACGTGAGCACCTCCCATGAAGTGCGCGCAGCAGGATCACGGTCGAGGATGCATTGGATGTCGGAATGTAAACGTGCAAACATAAGCTTCTTTTCAACCCACTAAGTCTAGCGTTTTGCTTGGGCTGTTTCGATCATGGCCTTAGCAACACCTCTCAGAATATGGATTTCTTCAGGCGTCAAGTTAGCCCGATTGAACAACTGGTTCAACCGAGGCATGAGTTTTTTGGGGGCTTCGGGGTCTAGAAAACCAATTTCAATCAAAGCCTGCTCCAAATGCCCCAACAAACCTGCCACTTGTGCGGCATCGGCCAAACCTGACTCCCCCGCCGGTGAAGCCACAGGAAATCCACCCAAAGCCAAGCGCCATTCATAGGCCACTAACTGAAGGGCTGCAGCCAAATTGAGCGAGCCAAACTCTGGATTGGTGGGTATCGACAATGCCACATGGCATTTGTAGACATCTTCGTTTTTCATGCCAAAGCGTTCTGAGCCAAACAAGAATCCAATGGACGAAATGGGTTCAGCCACCGAAGCTTGATGGGGCATGTTGGGGGCAGCAGCTTGTCGGCCCAGCAAAAGTTCAAAGTGCTCCCTGGGCGATCGCGTCGGCGGGCCAAAATCTCGAGGTGTCATGGCCGTTGCGCACACATGAGAGATGCCATCCAGCGCCTCCTCCAAGGAGTCCACAATGCGCGTTTTATCGAGCACATCGTTGGCGCCGCTGGCCCTTTGGATGGTCTCTTCTTTGCGCAGCACATTGGCATAGCGAGGAGCCACCAACACCATTTCATCAAAGCCCATGACTTTCAATGCACGGGCCGCCGCACCCACATTGCCGGGGTGGCTGGTTTCAATCAAGATAAATCGGGTTCGCATAGGCGACATTGTCACAGTTCCGACCGCCGCAAAATGTCCAAAATGGGCACCCAAGCCCTGCCAATCAGTCAATTTCATGGGAAAATGCGCCATTCGCCTCTGTCATCGCACGGAGGACCTCTGCTGTTGCTCTTAAAAATTCATGTCGACCAATCTCCACCCCATGCTCAACGTAGCCGTCAAGGCTGCACGCGCCGCCGGCGCCATCATCAACCGCGCCGCCTTGGACGTGGAGGCTGTTCGAATTTCGCAAAAACAAGTGAACGACTTTGTGACCGAAGTCGACTTGGCTAGCGAAAACGCCATCATCGAAACTCTTCTCACTGCCTACCCTCACCACGGCATCTTGGCCGAAGAGTCTGGCAAAACACACGGCAACCCCGACGCTGATCACGTGTGGATCATCGACCCCCTCGACGGCACCACCAACTTCATTCACGGCTTCCCTGTTTACTGCGTCAGCATTGCGCTGGCCGTGAATGGCAAAGTGGAGCAAGCCGTGGTGTACGACCCCTCACGCAACGATTTGTTCACGGCCACCAAAGGCCGCGGTGCGTACATGAACGATCGACGCTTGCGTACCAGCAAGCGCACGCAAATGCACGAGTGCCTTATTTCCACAGGCTTTCCCTTCCGTCCGGGTGACAACTTCAACCAGTACCTGCGAATGATGGGCGACGTGATGCAACGCACAGCGGGTTTGCGCCGTCCTGGTGCTGCGGCTTTAGACCTGGCCTATGTGGCTGCTGGATTCACAGATGCCTTCTTTGAAACAGGCTTGCAAATTTGGGATGTGGCAGCGGGTTCATTGCTGGTGACAGAAGCTGGCGGCCTGGTGGGCAACTTCACAGGCGAGGCCGATTTCTTAGATCAAAAAGAATGCTTGGCAGGCACGCCCAAAATTTACGGCCAGCTGGTGCCTATCCTTAGCAAGTACAGCAAATTTGCCAGTGCTGGCGAGAAAGCCTCTGTGCGCGCAGCCGATGCCAAGGATGCAGCCGCTGCAGCCCCATCGCAGGCTGGGCAAGACTCAACGGACAGCCCCTTCTAAGCCATGACAGACGCGCTCGACCTGAGTGCCCACACCCCCATGATGCAGCAGTATCTGCGCATCAAGGCGGAGTTCCCTGACACCCTGGTTTTTTACCGGATGGGTGACTTTTACGAAATGTTCTTTGAAGACGCCGAGCGTGCCGCCGGCCTCATGGACATCACCCTCACCCACCGTGGTCAAACAGCCGGCAAGCCCATTGCCATGGCGGGTGTGCCATTTCATTCCGTTGAAAACTATCTGGCCAAGCTCATCAAGCTGGGCGAGTCGGTGGCCATTTGCGAGCAAGTGGGCGATGTGGCCACCAGCAAAGGCCCCGTCGAACGCAAAGTTGTTCGCGTGGTCACCCCTGGCACCCTCACCGACACCGAGTTGCTGTCCGACAAAAGCGAAGCCATTTTGTTGTCGCTGCATATTGCGCCGCGCAATGCCTGCGGCTTGGCTTGGCTCAGCGTCACGCAGGGTGTTTTGCATTTGGCAGAATGCACGCACGACGAATTGGCCGATTGGTTAGAGCGCATTGCGCCCAGCGAGCTACTGGTCAGCGCCAGCATCACACCCAAATGGGAGCAGCAACTTCAATCATTGCGTTTGGGTCAACGTGGCCTTGCACTGTCCCTCACTTTGCGTCCCGACTTTCAATACGAAGCTGGCTTGGGTCACGGCAAGCTCATCAAACAACTCAACGTGGCCAGCTTGGCCGCGTGGGATGCAGACAAACTAGGCCATGCACATGCCGCAGCCGGAGCCTTGCTCACTTATGCAGAACACACTCAGGGCAGAACGTTGCCGCATGTGTCGCAACTCAAAGTGCAAAAAGCCAATGACCTCATTGATCTGCCCACCAGCACGCGGCGCAACTTAGAGCTCACGCAAACTTTGCGCGGCGAAGATGCGCCCACTCTTTTTTCTTTGCTTGATACCTGCATGACAGGCATGGGCAGCCGTCAACTCAAGCAATGGCTTTTGAATCCTCCTCGAGATCGACAAGTTTCGGTTGAAAGATTGGCTGCCATTGACCAGCTGAATGATCACAGCGCATCGGCTCAAACCGGTGTTGCGATTTGGTCTAGGTTGCGCGATCAGCTCAAAGGCGCCAGCGATGTGGAGCGCATCACAGCGCGCATTGCCCTGAGGCAAGTCCGTCCACGTGAATTGGTAGCGCTCAAGAACGCCCTCATTCGCTCTGCCAATTTGGCGCTGCACTTGCAAGAAACTTTGGGTCACTTGTCACCCACCAAGCTGCTGCACGATATCCATTTCGATTTGCAGCCGCCTGCTGGCCTGACAACAATTTTGCAGCAAGCGCTTTTAGAAGAACCTGCCAATTTGATTCGCGATGGCGGCGTGATGGCCCATGGCCTCGACGCAGAGCTGGACGAGCTGCGCGCCATTCAAACCAATTGCGACGACTTTTTGCTCGAACTCGAAACCCGCGAAAAAGCACGCACAGGCATTGCCAATTTGCGCGTTCAATTCAACAAGGTGCATGGCTTCTACATCGAAGTGACGCAGGGTCAAATTGACAAAGTGCCCGACGACTACAGACGCCGTCAAACTTTGAAAAATGCCGAGCGCTTCATCACGCCCGAGCTCAAAGCCTTTGAAGACAAGGCTTTGTCTGCACAAGAACGTGCGCTGGCCCGAGAGAAGTATTTGTACGAACTCTTGCTAGATCAACTGCAAAACCACATTCATGCGCTCACCAAATTGGCGCAAGCCATGGCGCAACTCGATGCGCTGTGCACTCTCACCGAGCGCGCCACCACCCTCAATTGGTGCGCGCCACAATTTGCCAAAGAGCCTTGCATTGAAATTCGTCAAGGTCGTCACCCCGTGGTGGAAGCACGCTTGGCTGAAACCTCGGGTGGCAGTTTCATTGCCAACGATTGCCTGATGCACAGCAAGCAGCGTTTGCAAATCATCACCGGTCCGAACATGGGCGGTAAGTCGACCTACATGCGCCAGGTGGCATTGATTGTGCTTTTAGCCAGCATTGGCAGTCATGTGCCCGCCAGCAGTTGCAGGCTAGGCCCCATTGACGCCATTCACACCCGAATCGGCGCTGCCGATGACTTGGCCAATGCCCAATCAACCTTCATGCTGGAGATGACCGAAGCCGCTCAAATTTTGCACAGCGCCACCCCTTTGTCCTTGGTGCTCATGGACGAAATTGGCCGTGGCACCTCCACCTTTGATGGCTTGGCATTGGCCAGTGGCATAGCCACGCACTTGCATGACAAAACGCAGGCCTTCACTTTGTTTGCCACCCATTATTTTGAACTCACCGAGTTCCCCGCTTCGCACCACGCTGCATTGAACATGCATGTAGGCGCTACAGAGTCGGGCAATGACATTGTGTTCTTGCACGAACTTCAAGCGGGGCCTGCCAGCAAGAGCTATGGCGTGCAAGTGGCCAGGTTGGCGGGCATGCCCTCTGGGGTGCTCAATCACGCACGCCACACCCTTTCTGCCCTCGAAGCAGGTGCCAATGAAAACCGTGTGCAAGTGGACTTGTTTGCGCCACCCCCTGAAGCAAGCAATACAGGGCCTAGCCCTCTTGAGGCTGCTTTGAACCAAATTGACCCAGATGCTTTAAGCCCCCGTGAAGCACTGGAAGCCCTTTACAGTTTGAAGCGTGTGATGAAACGCTCTGAACCCTGAAATACCTTTGAAGGACGATAAATGACTTATTGCGTCGCCATCAAAACACGTGCCGGTCTGGTCTTCTTATCAGACTCACGTACCAACGCGGGTCTCGACATGATCAGCACTTACCGCAAGATGATCATCTATGAAAAAGCGGGCGACCGTTTCATGGTGTTGTTGTCTGCAGGCAATTTAAGCATTTCGCAATCTGTGCGTGAGATGCTGCAAGTCGAAAAAATCATCGACCATCCCGATGCAGAACCCATCACCATTTGGAATGCCAAAAGCATGTTTGATGCAGCGCGTGTTTTGGGCGCTGCCGTTCGCCACGTGCATGAGCGTGATGCTGCCGCACTCAAAGCTGGGGGTGTTGACTTCAACGTGTCAATGATTTTTGGCGGCCAAATCAAAGGCGAAGGCATGCGCCTTTACCAAATTTACTCTCCCGGCAATTTCATTGAAGCCACGGCAGAAACGCCCTACTTCCAAATTGGCGAATCCAAATACGGCAAGCCTGTTTTGGACCGCGTAATCACCCCACTGACGCCGCTCGACGAAGCGGCCAAATGTGCCTTGGTGTCCATGGACTCTACCCTCAAATCAAATCTTTCAGTCGGTTTGCCCCTCGACATGGTGGTGTATGAGGCAGACAAACTGGAAAGCGATCGCGTGGTGTGCATTGACGAGCAAAACCCCTACTTCAACATGCTGCGAGACAACTGGGGCAAAAAGCTCAGAGCCATGTTTGACAGTTTGGAGGATCCCGTCTGGAATGGTGAAGCCACCCAAATTCCACTCAAACAATCGGGCAAGCATTCACCACTCAAGAAAATTTCGACGCCTGAAGAAAAATTGATTTGATGAACCGCATCATTTTTTCACACGGCAATGGTTTTCCAGCCAGTACCTACCGCAGTTTTACCAATGACTTGAATCGGCGCGGCTTCGAAGTTGCTTCGATTGAAAAGTTTGGCCATGACGCACGTTATCCTGTCACCAGCAACTGGCCATTTTTGGTCCAAGAATTGGCAGATTTCGCCAAAGTGACTCACCATGAAACCGGCGAAAAGCCATTCTTGATTGGCCATTCTTTGGGTGGACTGCTCAGTTTGATGTGCGCCTCCAAACACCCTCATCTCACTGCCGGCGTCGTACTTTTAGACTCCCCAGTAGTGGGCGGCTGGAAAGCCAGTGCGCTTCAGCTTGCCAAAAAAACCAATTGGATTGGCTCTGTCAGTCCGGGCAGAATCAGCAAATCACGCCGCCAACACTGGCCTCACATTGAAGCGGTCATTGCGCACTTTCAGCACAAACGTGCATTTGCGCATTGGCATCCCGATGCACTCAGAGACTATGCAGAATTTGGAACTGTAGAAGAAAATGGCGAACGCGTTTTGAGCTTTGACAGAGAAGTGGAAACGGCCATCTACAACACACTGCCCCACAATCTGCCCTCGATGCTCAAGCGCCATCCCTTGAAGTGCGCTGTTTCTTTCATTGGCGGCACACATTCTCGTGAAATGCGTGTGGCTGGCTCTGAATTAACCGACAAGGTGTCCAAAGGCAGAGTGACTTGGCTAGATGGCTCTCACCTATTTCCCATGGAAAAACCCATTGCCACAGCAGCCGCCGTGGAGGCCGCTTTGCTGAACATGGGCGCTATATCAAAATAGCGAAGTAGCCAGAAGGCAAGATCGGCAACTTAGGGTGCCCAAGAAACCAGCCCAGTCCAAGCAGTGAATAACACCACCAATCCAAAAGCGATTCGGTACCAAGCAAAAATTTCAAAGCTGTGGCTGGCAATGTACTTGAGAAGCCAACGCACACAAATCCAAGCACTGATGAAGGAAACGACCAAGCCTGTGGCAAACATAGGCACATCCTCAACCGACAAAAGCGCGCGCTCTTTGTAAAGACTGTAGGCCCCTGCGCCAATCAGCGTTGGGATGGCCAAGAAAAAGGAAAAATCAGTGGCTGCTTTGCGCGACAAGCCTAGCAACATTCCACCAATGATGGTGGCACCACTTCGGCTGGTACCAGGAATCATGGCCAAGCACTGCACGATTCCCACCATCAATGCATCGCGTCCGCGCATGTCCTCCACGGCGCGAATTCGGATGGTGGAAGGCGGCCTTCTCTCAGCCCACAAAATAATGAAGCCGCCCACAATGAACGTGGTGGCCACCACCCAAGGATTGAACAAGTTTTCTTTGATGAACTTGCCAAACAGCAAGCCCAAAATGACGGCGGGAAAGAATGCAATGAAAACATTCAGCACAAAACGCTGAGCTTCCGCTTGATAAGGCAAGGCCTTGACGGTGGCAAAGATTTTTTCCCAATACACCAAAATGACGGCAAAAATAGCGCCCGTTTGAATGGCGATGTCAAAGACTTTGGCTTTGTCGTCGTCAAAGCCAAGCAGGGCACCTGCCAAAATAAGGTGGCCTGTTGACGAGATGGGTAAAAATTCGGTCAAACCCTCCACCACACCCATGACAGCGGCTTTGGCCAACAACATTAAATCCACCGAGACTCCTTGAAGAACATCAGATTATCGCTCGTGATTGGCCCTAAAATCAGGCCATGAGCACAGCCAACGTCAAAGCCAATTCCATGGGCACCCCCGAAGATCCTCCAAAGGTCAGCAATTTTTTGCGCCAAATCATCGAATCCGACTTGGCTCATGGCACCTACGCTCAACGCAAGTGGGCCGGCACGCCGGGCGATGCAGCGCACCATGCCAGCGGCAACCCCGATCCCGCCAAAATTCGTACTCGCTTTCCCCCTGAACCCAACGGCTATTTGCACGTCGGCCACGCAAAAAGCATTTGCTTGAACTTCGGCTTGGCTCGCGACTATGGCGGCGTGTGTCACATGCGTTTTGACGACACCAACCCCGAGAAAGAAGACACCGAATACGTCAATTCCATCTTAGATGCCGTGAAATGGCTTGGCTTCAATTGGGATGCACACGGAACCTCCCACCTCTACCAAGCCAGCGACTACTTTGATTTCATGTACCGTGCAGCTGAGTTTTTGGTTCAAGCTGGATTAGCGTACGTCGACGAACAGTCGGCAGAAGACATGCGCTTACACAGAGGCGACTTCAACACGCCTGGCAAAGACAGCCCGTTTCGTGCACGCACACCTGCCCAAAATCTAAGCCGCTTTCGCGAGATGCGCGATGGCAAACTGGCCGATGGCGCTGCGGTGTTGCGCGCCAAAATTGACATGGCCTCGCCCAACATCAACATGCGCGACCCGGCCATCTACAGAATTCGAAGAGCCACTCATCACAACACCGGTGATGCATGGTGCATCTACCCCATGTACACCTTTGCGCATCCTATTGAAGATGCCCTCGAGCAAATTACTCACAGCATTTGCACGCTTGAATTTGAAGACCAGCGTCCCTTTTACGATTGGCTCATGGCTCGCTTGTGCGAATCGCACACGCTCACAGACGGTTCTTTGCTGCCTGCTCTGTTGGCGCACCCAAGTCCTAAGCAGTATGAGTTTGCACGTCTGAACCTCACTTACGTGGTTACCAGCAAACGCAAGTTGGCTCAACTGGTCAATGAAGGCAAAGTGAGTGGTTGGGACGATCCCCGTATGCCCACCATCGTGGGTTTGCGCCGCCGCGGTTACACGCCCGAGAGCCTGCAGCTTTTTGCAGACCGCATTGGCGTGACCAAAAGTGATTCATGGATTGACTACAGCACCCTAGAAGGCTGCTTGCGCGACGACTTAGACCCCAAAGCGGTTCGCGCCATGGCCGTCCTTGACCCTGTTCAACTCACCATCTCCAACTGGGATGAATTGATGGGAGTTGGCGCACTCGACAATTGCCATGCCCCAGTTCATCCGCACCACCCCGAGTTGGGACAGCGCCATTTCAAATTTGGAAAATCACTTTGGATCGAGCGCTCCGACTATGAAGAAACACCGCCGAAAGGCTTCTTCCGCTTGTTTCCTGGCAACAAAGTACGCCTGAAATATGGCTACGTCATTGAATGTACAGGCGCCATCAAAGACGCCAATGGCCATGTGACAGAAGTTCTGGCGCAGCTCATTCCCGACACCAAAAGCGGCACACCTGGCTCTGACAGCGTGAAGGTCAAAGGGGTCATGACATGGGTGGCTCAAGCCGATGCTGTCGCAGCCGAGGTCCGTTTGTATGACCGCCTGTTCAATGAAGCCAATCCTGATGCGGGCGGTAAAGACTTTTTGAGCTGCCTCAATCCAGACAGCCTGAATGTGATTCAAGCTTATGTCGAGCCTGCGTTGGCCAGCAGCTCACCCGACGCTAAGTTTCAATTTGAGCGGCATGGTTACTTCGTGGCCGACCGCTTAGATTACGCTTGCGACAAGCCCGTTTTCAATCGATCCACAGGCTTGAAAGACACTTGGAGCAAGTGAGCTGGCGTCCACCAGTGTCTGAGCTTGCCAAACTGCCTTAGCTTGCCATGCTACCCATGCTGGCAATGTACAAACCTACGGTGCAAATCACACCCACAAGCCAAGCCAGTGAACGCAACTTGTCTTGATCGCTGATGTACAAAGCGACATAGGCCAATCGGGCTGCCACAAACAGGCTTGCATACAAATCAATTTCGTCTTGTGGCACCTCAGTGTACAAAGCCAATAAAACACCCACTGCATAGATGGGGAAGGCTTCAAAGCAATTGCCTTGGGCCGCATTGGCGCGTGCCCGATAACCCGTCTGCTTGGCCAACCACTCCCGGGGGTTGTGGTTGTCGTAGTTCTTTTGGCCAGCCTTGGCGATGCCAGCACAAATCCAAGGCATGGCGCCAGTCAACAAAAGGGATGCAATGACCAAATTCATAGAGTTCTTTCCAAGATTAAACAATTTTCACTGAGCCATTCTAGGCGCTAGGCAACCAAACCTCGTATGCTCACTTAGAATTTGGGGTCTCAACGGTTCCGCACAGGAAATATTCATGTCTTTGCATTCAATTCGCGTTTCTCTGCTGGCCTTGGCTTCCGCCATGATTTTGCTGGCTTGTGGTGGTGGTGAATCATCCTCAGCGCCTCCGCCACCAGAGGGAGGCCTCAGTGTCGTCGCAGGCGAAAATCAGGTCACACTCAGTTGGACAGAAACGCCCGGCGTCGAATATTGGCTTTTTTCTGCTCAAGACAAACCAACATTGAATTTGAGCAACTGGTTGTCTTCAACGGGCTCCTCATACCGTTTGAATGTGACGTCCCCTTTTGTCGTGTCCGGTTTGGCCAATGGCACGCCCTACTCCTTTTTTCTCACTGGCCGAATTAACAAAGGCCCTGGCGGTGAAGCCACCCCAACGGTGACAGTCACGCCTCGCCTGGCGGGTGTTGAATGGACAAGTGGTGTCAATATCGACACAGGCAACCAAACAGGTTTGAGTTTTGGCAGCTACATCGATGCCACAACCAACAGCATTCAATTGGCTTATGTGGCCGTAGGCAACGGCGGTCGGATGTTCAAGGCTAGCACCATTGACAAGTGGACAGCCATCACCCCTGTCCTGACCACCAACCTCAACGGAGTCTCTTTTGCTTTTACCAAGTTCATGGCTGCGGGCGATGCGGGCCAGATCATTTACAGCTCAGATACCCAAACTTGGACCCGAGCCACCAGCGGCACGGCTCAAAATCTGAATGCCATTGACACCAATGGCTCTTTGGCAGTTGCTGTAGGCAACAACGGCACCATCATTACCAGCAAAGACGGCATCGCATGGACGGCCGCAACCACCGTACCCACCACGGCCCATTTGTATGGTGTCTCGGCCACAGTTGCGGGCACATGGATCGCTGTCGGTGCAAACGGCAGTATTTTGACCAGCAGTGATGGCGCTGTCTGGACGGCTCAAACTTCCAATTCATCAGCCGATTTAAAAGCGGCTGGCGTCCTGTTGATCAGCGTCAACAATACCACCGCTTACTCTTACGTGGCGGTCGGTGCCAATGGCACGGTTTTGAGCAGCTCTGATGCCATCACCTGGACGCCCAGAAGTGCCAACACTTCGGCCCAATTGAACCGAATTTCATCGGAGAATCAGTTCGTTGTCGTTGGTGCCAACGGCACCATCTTGACAAGCAGCGATGGCATTGCATGGACGTCGCGAGTTAGCAAGACCAATACAGAGCTTCGCACCATTTTGCGAGCCGAGAGTCGTCTCATTGTTGTCGACAATTTAGGCAATATTTTCACCTCAAAATAACACGCAAAAAAGGCCTCCAACTGGAGGCCTTTTAAGTTCAAGAAGTTTTAACCTTCGATGTGAAGTTCTTGAATTTTTCGGGTGATGGTGTTTCGGCCAATCCCTAGCTTGACGGCGGCTTCAATTCGTCGTCCGCGCGTAGTGGCAAGCGCGGCTTGAATCAGCAAGGACTCAAAGCGCCTTGTCAAGACATCCCACACATCCTGCCTGTCGGTTCCTAGAAGTTGGAGAGCTTCCACTTCCAATGCACTTTCCCAACCCGCATGCGCACCCAAGTTAACCAGCGTGTTGCCTGATGAAGGATTGGCAAGCGCTCCACCTTGTGGCAATGCCGCTTCAATCACATCAATCGACTGGACATTCAAAGGCAGCTTAGAGCTGACAGGCAACAACACATCAGGTGGCAAATCTTTGGCTTCAATCATTTGTGCAGGCGCCATGACGGTGAGCCAGTGGCAGATATTCTCCAGTTGGCGAACATTGCCAGGGAAATGAAATTGACTCAAAATTTCGAGTGCCTGCTCTGAAATACGCTTGGGCTCTACACCCAGTTGCTGAGCACTTTGCAACAAGAAATGTTTGGTCAAAACTTGAACATCTTCTTTGCGCTCACGCAACGCAGGCAAGCGCAAACGAATCACATTCAGGCGGTGAAACAAGTCTTCGCGGAATACTCCCTCCTTGACGCGTTGTTCCAAATCTTGGTGGGTTGCCGCAATGACTCGCACGTTGGCCTTGACCGCACTGTGGCCGCCCACTCTGTAAAAGTGACCATCTGACAAAACGCGCAACAAACGCGTCTGTAGATCAAAAGGCATGTCACCAATTTCATCTAAAAATAGGGTTCCGCCTTCCGCCTGTTCAAACCTGCCACGGCGAGAAGTTTGCGCGCCAGTGAAAGCACCGCGCTCGTGACCAAAGAGCTCGCTCTCCAACAAGTCTTTGGGAATGGCCGCCGTATTGATGGCAACGAAGGGCCCGCTTGCTCTAGGAGAGTGTTTGTGCAGTGCTCGCGCAACAAGCTCTTTGCCCGACCCCGACTCACCTGTGATCATGACCGTCACATTGCTTTGTGAAAGTCGGCCAATGGCTCTGAAAACATCCTGCATGGCGGGTGCTTGGCCAAGCATCTCAGGCGTATCCGCCATGAGCTCCTCTGCCACTTCCTCGCGCTGACTTTCTTCAAGCGCGCGTCTAATCAGTTCGATGGCTTTAGGCAAGTCAAAAGGTTTGGGCAGGTATTCAAATGCACCATTTTGAAATGCAGAAACGGCACTGTCCAAATCAGAAAACGCGGTCATGATGATGACCGGCAAAGCGGGCAATTGCTGCTTCACTTGGGTCAACAAATCAAGCCCCGACCCACCCGGCATGCGAATGTCACTGACCAAAACCTGCGGACCTTCACTGCCATCCTCGGTGGCCAAAGCAACCAGAACTTCACGCGGATTGGTAAAACTGCGAGTACTCAAGCCTTCGCGAAGGAGTGCCTTCTCTAAGACGAATCGGATGGATTGGTCATCGTCTACGATCCAGATAGGCTTCATGTGACTTTGCTTTCTTAAGTGAATGCACCGCCTGCAATCAGGTTAGGGCAAGGGAATCAAAATTTTGAAATCTGTTCGGCCTGGCACACTCTCGCACTCAATCATCCCGTGGTGTTGCTGAACAAAGGTTTGGGCCAAAGTGAGGCCTAAACCAGAGCCACCCTCCCTTCCAGAAATCAATGGGAAGAAAATTCGGTCTTTGATTGAGTCTGGAACACCAGGCCCGTTGTCAATGACATGCAATTCCAATGCCAGTCGATAACGTTGCTTGCCAAAAGTCACTTGTCGGGTAATCCGTGTCTTGAAAGTCAGCTGTGCATCGCCCTCAATCACTCTCTCAGACAAAGCCAAGGCCGCGTTATGTGCAATGTTCAAGACGGCCTGAATGAGTTGCTCCCTGTCGCCTCTGAATTCAGGAATAGAAATGTCATAGTCTCGTATGACGCGCAAACCTTTTGGAAATTCAGCCACAATGAGCGAGCGCACTCGCTCACACACTTCATGAATATTCACATCACCCACCATGTGAGGACGGCGGTGGGGTGCCAATAGCCTGTCTACCAAGGTCTGCAAACGATCAGCTTCGCGAATGATCACCTGGGTGTATTCGGTCAGTTCTTTAGAAACCAAATCCATTTCGAGCAGTTGTGCGGCACCTCGAATGCCGCCTAAAGGATTTTTGATTTCATGCGCCAAATTTCGAATGAGCTCCTTGTTGGCATGCGCCTGATCCATGAGCCGCTCTTCCCTGTCCTGCCGAGTTTGTTGCTGAATTGGCAACAACTCAATGATGACTTGGCCCGACTGATCAGATTGCGCAACAATGACATGAACTGGCAGCACCTCTTCAGGCTTGATGCGCAGCAATTCGGCATCGTAACGCAGTGCTGCAAATTCATTGGCTCTAGCGCCTGTCAACGCATGAACCAGCGGCTGCGAATCGGCAAAGTAATTCAAAAATGACTGCCCCTCTAAGCTCCTGCGCGATTGGCCAATCACATCCTCTAGCTCTGAGTTGACAAAGACCACTGTGCCGTTGCTTTCCAAGACAGCAATCGGTGTTGCCAACCAATCAAATGCTTGAAACTTTTGATTGACAGAAGCATCCGCCGAATTCAGACGACGTCCAACTGCCCCCACCTGGGGCTCTGAAGTCTGTTTGAGATTCGATGTTCGATCCGTCATTTGAATTTCATTGGGTTTTGACATTGGCCAGGTTGGGTGCATATCGTGCCATCTCTCGGTTCAAGGCCAACATGTCTCTAGCCATGCGCTCAATTTGAACTTGCATCTCTGCTGTTCGACGTTTGTATTGAGGGTGTTGCAAGGTTTCACCTGCCATCAAGGCGGGTTGCCCACCATTGAAATTTCGCACCATTTCTGCGTATCGATCGTTTAATTTTTGCCACTCGTCCTCTAAAATGGTGCGGGCTTGTGCATTCCGCTGCAGATTTTCTGACGTTGCTGCGGGCGTGTTCACCGGCCGCTCAACAGCACTGACAGGCGCTGCGATCTGTGACTTTGCGGGCTGTCCGTTTTGAACACGCGTTCCCTCTATTTGCGTAGGACTTGAAATGAGGAGCTTTTGGCACTGAGTGGGATCTGCAGGCTGATTGGTGATTTCTTGGCCGCACTTGTACACTGCTTGCTGAGCCGCAGCAAAACCGACAGTAACCGACATGGAGATGACCATCCAATGCCAAGTCGATTTCATCAATTGCAAACCTACAGCCATGTTTCGATGTTCTTTCCAGAAGCAAAAAAGGACGGCCTGAGCCGTCCTTTTGGGGGTCGGGCTCAGGTGCCCCAACTCGCTGCGAATTACAGTGAGTAGTACATCTCGTATTCGATGGGGTGCACAGCTTGACGGAAGCGTGTGACTTCACCCATTTTCAATTCAATGTAAGCGTCAAGCATAGAGTCTGTGAACACGCCACCTTTTGTGAGGAAGGCACGGTCTTTGTCCAAATACTCGAGGGCTTGGTCCAAGCTGTGGCAAACGGTTGGCACCAATGCATCTTCTTCTGGCGGCAAATGGTACAAATCTTTGGTAGCAGCTTCGCCGGGATGGATCTTGTTTTCCACGCCGTCCAAACCAGCCATCATCAGTGCAGAAAAGCAAAGGTAGGGGTTGGCCATTGGATCTGGGAAGCGCGCTTCAATGCGGCGACCTTTGTCAGATGCAACGTGAGGAATGCGAATGGAAGCAGAACGGTTGCGGCTGGAGTAAGCCAACTTCACAGGCGCTTCAAAACCAGGCACCAAACGCTTGTAGCTGTTGGTGGTAGGGTTAGTGATAGCGTTCAGGGCACGTGCGTGCTTGATGATGCCGCCGATGTAGTACAGCGCGAAGTCTGACAAACCTGCATAGCCGTTGCCAGCGAACAAGTTCTTGCCATCCTTCCAGATGGACTGGTGAACGTGCATGCCGGAACCGTTGTCGCCAACCAATGGCTTGGGCATGAAAGTGGCTGTTTTGCCATAGGCATTGGCCACGTTCCAAACCACATACTTCAATGTTTGAGTCCAGTCAGCACGTTGCACCAAGGTGCTAAAGCGTGTACCGATTTCGTTTTGACCTGCGCCAGCCACTTCGTGGTGGAACACTTCAACAGGAATGCCCATGCCTTCGAGAATCAAGGACATCTCAGCGCGCATGTCTTGTGTGCTGTCAACGGGAGGAACTGGGAAGTAACCACCTTTGACGGTAGGACGGTGACCGCGGTTGCCGCCTTCCATTTTGGTACCGGTGTTCCAAGGGGCTTCGTAGTCGTCAATCTTGAAGAATGTGCCGGACATGTCACTGCCGAAACGAACGTCGTCGAACAAGAAGAACTCTGGCTCGGGTCCAAAGAAAGCGGTATCACCCAGGCCAGAAGCTTTCAAATAGGCTTCTGCGCGCTTGGCGATAGAACGTGGGTCACGGTCATAGGCTTTGCCATCACCGGGTTCCAGCACGTCGCAACCCAAGATCAAAGTGGTTTCTTCAAAGAAGGGGTCGATATTGGCCGTCATGGGATCGGGCATCAACAACATGTCGGAGGCTTCGATGCCTTTCCAACCAGCGATAGAAGAACCATCAAACGCGTGGCCGTCAGTGAACTTATCTTCGTCAAAATGGGAAATAGGCACTGAAACGTGCTGCTCTTTGCCACGGGTATCGGTGAATCGGAAGTCAACAAACTTAACTTCGTTGTCCTTCACCATCTTCATCACGTCTGCGACGGTCTTTGCCATCAAATTCTCCTAAGGATGGGTGTTGATAATTGGTTCTTCGGGAATGCAGTTTTTATGCCAAGAAAAGCAATGCGCTGAAATTACCCAAGAGCGCTATTGTGCCCTGAGGACAACACAGCTCTAAAGACCAATTTGGGAATATTTGACGTCAAAATGACGCACCAAAATTAATCAGATTTGCACCATTGTAGTGCAGTTATGGTTAACGCACCATTTCGGGGCCGAATTGAAGTGAAAATGCTTTCAAACCCTCCTTCAAGGCCAGAAATGCACTTTCAACATCTTCCTCAGACCCTTTGACACCCAGTTCAATGTGCTTGCCCCATTGGGGGTGATCCACACTGGGAAGGCTGAATACTTTGATGCCCTTGTGAAGCGATTCAATGCTTTCCATCAACGGGGTGAGGCTAGCTTCCATGGCGCCAAACACGATGACTGACTTTTCAATGCGCTTGGGGGCTTTGCCCCAAGTCTGGCAATAGGCGTCCAACTTGTCTTGCATCATGGGCCATGCCATGACCGGGAAGCCAGGTACAAAATGCACCATACCTTGACCAGATGCCTGGCATGTGAAGCCCGGAATCTTGTTGTATGGGTTGTGAATAATTTCGGCACCCTGAGGAAACATGCCCATGTTCAGGCGGTGCACGTTGTCATCACGATCAGGCTCATAAGGAAGTCCCTGCTCTTTGGCCACATCTTGCATGCGCTCCTGAATGAGCGCCTTGGCTTGCGCCTGCAAAACCAAGGGGAAGCCCAATGCCTTGGCGGCACATTGCCGAGTGTGATCATCTGGTGTAGCCCCAATGCCACCACAAGAAAAAACCACATCACCGGAAGCGAAGGCTCTGGATAAAACTTGGGTAATTCGCTCAGGCGAGTCGCCCACGTATTCAGCCCAGGCTAGCTGAAGACCTCGCTCATTGAGCAACTCAATGAATTTGGGCAAGTGTTTGTCGTTTCTTTTGCCGGACAAAATTTCATCGCCAATGATGATGAGGCCAATCGAAGGCGGTGTGGGCTGGAATGCTGCGTTCATGTCTAAGCGCTTGTGGGTTGTTGTATGGGTAATTTTGCGCGAATGCGCGCAAATATGCATGATTGTGAATCAGGTTCTCAAAACTTTAGACTCGACTTCAATGGCATCCCGAAGCGGTGTGTCAGGATCGGATTGAAAAGACGCAGGCTCAGATCTCATATCGCTTAAGGCTGCCAATAAAAAGTGCACGTACCAAAGTGCAGAAAAGACAAACACAAGGGTGTAAATCCAAACTGCGATGGGAATGAGAACCACAAAGGCTGCAGCAAACACTGCACCCGAAGCCCAGACCAAACTGGGTGCGGCACCCATGGCCCCCGTGAGCACACCCATGCCCAGCAAGGGGAACCGATAGCGCCGCATGAGCTCAATGCGCTCTTGTTTTGAGGCGTGCTCGGCCAAAACGTCGTATGTCATGACCCTATAAGTGAGCCAACCCCAAATCAATGCTGGCAGCACCATGGCCAGTGGCGGCACCCACCACAGCGGCAAAGTGAGAATCAAAGCACCCATGGCCAAGATGACCGACATCAATGTCCATACAAGACCCTGCCAGATTGAACCGCCACGCTTGAGCGTCAATTGAGGAAAGCGCCTGGAGCCCACCATACTGACCAAGGTTGGCGTCATCATCAAGGAGACCGCCAAGAGCGACATGATCATGACCACAGGGGTGACCGCCACAATGATGACCAATGGCGCAATGACCGCCTTCAAATTCAAAAGACCCATCCGCTCTAGCCAGGTCGAACCCCAGCCCAGCACTGGGCTGAGCTCCATCCACGTGCGCACAGAGCTAACCGCAAGGTCCCAATACAAAGCCCCGAGGCCCGTCACAATGACCGCCATCAAAATGAGCGGCAACAGAGAAAGCAAAACCACCTTGGGGTGAAGGCAATAGGCCAAGGCCCGCCAAAAAGAATCGATCATGTGTTTCAAGATACGCCGTCCTTGGCCAAGAAACGCTGCAAGCCCAATTTTTGTTGCGCCCAAAAGCCCTGTCCGTAATCACGCCCTTCTTCGACTTGATCGCGAACCCCTGTTGGGTCGTAGCGATTTGAAAAATCTGCGGTTTTGAAGAGCATGTCCCACCATGGAAACAAGACCCCAAAGTTGTGTCCGCCCAAGGTCTTTCGGCCTGCAGACTCGTGGCCAATCCCAATGGCGTGGTGCAAGCGATGAAACCTGGGACTGACCAACAAACGATCCCCCAGCCAACCAAAACTACACCTGAAATTGGCGTGCTGAAAATTTTCACTCAGTTGGCTCAAAGCCACGAGGGCCACAAATTGACCTGGACCCACGCCGATCAGCTTGGCCACCACTGTCAAAACAAGCGCGGTCATCACATCGTCTAAGAGGTGATTGCGGTTGTCAGTCCAAAGCGTCATTTGCCGTTGCGAATGATGCAAAGAATGCAGCGCCCACCACCTGTTGAACTGGTGTTGACCCCGATGAATCAGATAGTGAACAAAATCAAAAACAATGAGGTAAATTAAAAAGCTGACCCATGCAATGTCGGTGACACCGGGCCACAAGGCATCAATATTGAATGTGGGAAGGCCTTGAGACCGCAACACGCCGAAAGCTGTTTCGACCGCATTCTCAAATGTGAAAAACATCACCAGGCTAAACAGACCCAAACGGTGAATGAAGGTGTAAATCACGTCAACTTTGATTGCATTCGGTTCAGTGACAGGCTCGACTGGTCGCCATTTTTCCAAGGGAGAAATGACCACAATGAGCAACACAATTTGAAGAATGCCGACCAACAACCACCCAGTTCCTTCAAAGGCGACGTCAAGTAAGTTTCCCGCTCCCATCGCAAAGGCCATGGGCAGAATCAGACTTTCAAACAGCAGTGTTTGCATCCCAGCAAACGCATCTGTCAACCATTCAATCAAGGATGTGAACATGACCAAAAGCATCCATCAGTTGCAACATATTTTCGTTTTAGGGAACCGTAGAAAGTAGTTTCGAATATTGTGGGTGTTGCCGCAACTTGGCAAAGCAAAAACCTTTTTCTTTCAGGCCCACAATGAGCGGTTCAAGCACCGTTGGCGCCCATGGGTCTTGGCGTGACCAAATGCCCAAATGGGCCATCAAAATATCCCCTGTTTTGATCGATTGGAGTGAGGTTTGAAGCAGTTTGGCGTTGCTGTGGGTTTGACTAGACAATTCATCGCCCAAAAAACCAGCGGGCGACCAACCGACGTGGGTGAAACCACATTGGCTTGCTGCCTTCAAAAGGGCCGGGGAGGTTTTACCGCCAGGCGCTCGGAACAGGGGCAAGCTGGCTCGACCCGTCATGGCTTCTAGTCGCTGCGCGGCCTTTTTCAAGTTGGCACAATAGTCTTCTGCGCGCCAGATTAAGTTTTGGTCTTTTTGGTCACCTGCACTGGGACGGATTTTGAATTTGTTCGCATCCAGGTCGGCCCGCCAATACGCATGGTCATAGGTATGACTGGCAAAGTCATGGCCCTCTGCGGCCCGCTCTTTCCACCAGGCCGACCAGTGCTGACCTAAGCTCCCATCACCCTCTTTTGTTTTTTCATTGGCGCCAAAAAAGGTGACTGGCACTTGGTGCTTTCGAAGCACCTCAGCAATGAGAGGCGCAACGCCCATGTGACCTGTATCGAACGTGAGGTAAATAGGTTTTTGACATTGCGGCCCTGATTTTTGAGTTTCAGCCGCCGAGGAAAAAGAAGGCGCAAGGAACAAACAGTTTGCCAAAAACGTCCAGGCCAACAGCTTGTTCACAGTGTCATTGGCGGGGCGCATGGTCCAAAGTCCAAACCCCATGAGGTGACTTACCCACCTTGATTTGACGCACCACTTGGCGGGTAGTCATATCAATCACGCTTAATTTTTGAGCCCAACGCGAAGCCAGCAAAATGGTTTTACCGTCCGAGGTGATGTCCATGCAATCGGGCCCTGAGGGGCCAGGGTATTGATCGACAACAGTGAAGTTTTTGTAATCTATTTTGCTGATGTTATTGGCCACTCGATTGCTGACCAACACATGCTGTTTGTCTCCAACGGCTCTGAATGCGTGGGCACCCTTGCCAGTTTTCAAGTGCTTTACTTTTTTGGCGGGCCCACTGCCAGAGACGTCGAAAATCTCTACGCCATCACCACCCGTCAAACCGACGAGCAAAAATTTGTCGTCAGGCGTACCAAACACGTCGGCGGGCATGGGGCCGGTTTTGACTCGCCATTTGATGGTTTGCGTGGCCAAATCAATGGCCACCAGTTCATTGCTGTCTTGCATGGTGGTCCACACCGTGGTGCTTTTGCTGTCAATCCACAAGTGGCTTGGCGTTTTAGAAGACAAGATGCGCTTGACCAAGATGGGGTTTTGACCATCCCATTTGTAAATGTCAATGTGATTGAGTCTATTGGCAACGGTCACAAACCACTTCATGTCGGGCGAAAATCGAAGGTGATAAGGATCCAGAATACCTGGAATGACGCGCTGAACCTCCGCTGTTCGGGGGTCGATGAACGTCAGGGAGTCTGAGAGGGCATTGGCAACAATGACAGATTTTTCATCAGGCGTCAGGTACAGGTGGTGAGGTTCCTTGCCTGTTGGAATTCTTTTGGTTTCGGTCCACGTAACGGGATCGATCACGCTGACGTTGCCGTCTAGCGAGTTCAATACAAAAATAGGGGCCGGGGCTTGCACAACAGGCACTGCCGGAGCAGGCTGCGGGCTGGAGGACATGGCCGATGCCAAGCCAACGAATGCCAAGCCCATTGTGAAAGTCAGTGCATGAAATATCATGCCATTAGTGTAATGGGCTATTCAGACTTCGATTGAAAACACATTGGCAAAATTCCAACATTTGCAACTTTCTGGTGTCAAAATTCAAAGCATGACAAAGCCTATGCTGCTCTCTGTGTTGGGCGTCCAATTGGAAGTGCAACACATTCCCTTGACCGAATTCAGCCCTTCAGGAGAAAAAAAGCCCGTCTGCGTGTTTCTGCATGAAGGCCTGGGCAGTGTGGCCCTTTGGAAAGATTGGCCTATTCAAGTTTGCCAAAGCTTGGGTTGCGAAGGATGGGTTTATTCCCGGCAGGGCTATGGTCAATCCGATGGCATTTCCGACGTTCGAGGCCAAGGTCGCTTGAATGCCAACTACATGCACCGAGAAGCTCTAGAAGTTTTGCCTGCTTTGTTAGCAGAACTTCATGTCACCAAGCCTCTCTTAATTGGCCACTCAGACGGCGCCACCATTGCACTTATTCATGCCAGCCAATATCCTGTGTCTGGCTGCGTGGTCTTGGCACCTCACGTGATGGTGGAAGACATCTCTTTGAGTGCCATCTCTCAAGCGCGTGACAACTTCGAGAAGCTCAAGCCTCGCTTGGCCCCTTTTCACAAAGATGTTGAAGTGGCTTTCTGGCAATGGAACGATGTGTGGTTGAGCCAAGCTTTTCGTGACTTTGACATTCGCTCCCTGCTCCCCCAGATTCAATCGCCCTTGATGGCCATTCAAGGCATTGATGATGCTTACGGAACCCTCTTGCAGATCGATGAAATTGCTGCGAATGCACCTCAAACGCAACTGGTCAAATTAGAAAACTGTGGGCACAGCCCTCACAAAGACAAGCCCGAAGAAGTGCTTCAGGCTTTGAAATACTTTTCAAGTTCGCTGGGCAAAATCCAACGCCACTGACCTGGCGCCAAATCTTCGGGCAATTGCAAATTGCCAATGGCACTGCGGTGCAGGCCTTCAACCCGATTGCCCACCGCTGCCAACATGCGCTTAACTTGGTGGTACTTGCCTTCGGTGAGTGTGAGTTTCAAATGGGTTTCTGATATTTTTTCACAAGCTGCCGCTTTGACGGGTTTGGGACTGTCGTCTAACACCACTCCGGCCAATAATTTTTCCACTTGCAACTCGGTGATTTCATGCTTGGTGGTGACTTCATACACCTTGGGCATGTGGTGCTTGGGCGAGCTCATGCGGTGAATGAACTTGCCGTCATCGGTGAGCAACAAAAGGCCCGTGGTGTCTTGGTCTAAACGGCCCACGGCTTGAACACCTTGCACAGCGGCCTTTTGTGGACGCGTTCTTAATGGCGAAGGCAGCAAGGTGTAAATGCTGGGCCAAGTAGACGGCTTTTGCGAACACTCTGTGCCAGTGGGTTTGTGCAGCATGAGATAAGCACGATCAAAGTACGGCCACTCTGTGCCTTGCACTTTGAACTTGAGGTTTTCGGGGTCGAAGAAAACACCGGGGTCTTCTTGAACCTCGCCATTGACACTGACGTAGCCCTGCTGCACCAAGCCCGCACAAACGCGGCGAGTGCCAAAACCTTGGCTGAAGAGGATGTCCTCTAAGCGCATGGGTTTCATCACACGTCTGCGCGCTGCATTTAGATTTGCGTGCGCAAAGAATTACTTCAAAGCTTTGAAACGCACACGCTTCGGCTTGGCACCCTCTTCGCCCAAGCGCTTTTTCTTGTCGGCTTCGTACTCTTGGTAGTTGCCATCGAAGAACACCCATTGACTGTCGCCTTCAGCGGCCAAGATGTGCGTGGCAATGCGGTCGAGGAACCAACGATCGTGGCTGATCACCATGACAGAGCCCGCAAACTCAAGCAAGGCATCTTCTAGGGCGCGCAATGTTTCCACATCCAAGTCGTTGGAGGGTTCGTCTAGCAGCAACACGTTACCGCCTTCGATCAAGGTTTTGGCCAAGTGCAAACGGCCTCGTTCGCCACCGGACAACATGCCGACTTTCTTTTGCTGATCGCCACCGTTGAAGTTGAAGCGACCGCAATACGCACGGCTTGGCATTTGGAATTTGCCCACGGTCATGATGTCGAGACCACCCGACACATCTTCCCAAACGGTTTTTTCGTTGGACAAGTCGTCGCGGTTTTGATCGACAAAAGCCATCTTGACGGTTTGACCCACTTTGATGGTGCCGCTGTCGGGCTGCTCTTTGCCTGCAATCAGTTTGAACAAGGTCGATTTACCAGCACCGTTGGGGCCAATGATGCCCACGATGGCGCCAGCAGGTACTTTGAAACTGAGGTTGTCAATGAGCAAACGATCGCCAAAGGACTTGCTGACGTTGGTGAATTCAAACACCTCATTGCCCAAACGCTCGGCCACTGGGATGAAAATTTCCTGTGTTTCATTGCGTTTTTGGTAGTCGTAATCGCTCAACTCTTCGAAGCGGGCCAAACGCGCCTTGCTCTTGGCTTGGCGACCTTTGGGGTTGGAACGTGCCCATTCCAATTCTTTTTTCATGGCCTTGGTGCGAGCGTCTTCGGTGCGCTGCTCTTGTTCCAAGCGGGCTTCTTTTTGCTCAAGCCAAGTGGAGTAGTTGCCTTTGTAGGGAATGCCGTGACCACGGTCGAGTTCCAAAATCCATTCGGCGGCGTTGTCCAAGAAATAGCGGTCGTGGGTAATGGCCACCACCGTGCCAGGGAAGCGCTGCAAGAACAACTCCAGCCAATCGACGCTCTCTGCATCCAAGTGGTTGGTGGGTTCGTCAAGCAACAACATGTCGGGGCGGCTGAGCAGCAAGCGGCACAAAGCCACACGGCGTTTTTCGCCGCCTGAGAGTTTGCCAATGACGGCATCCCATGGGGGCAAACGCAATGCATCAGCGGCAATTTCGAGTTGGTGATCGGAGGCATCGCCCGCCGTGGAAATAATGGCTTCCAGTTTGGCTTGCTCGGCTGCGAGCGCATCAAAATCGGCGTCTTCTTCAGCGTAAGCGGCATAGACTTCTTCAAGGCGAGCTTGCGCGGCCTTCACTTCGCCCATGCCACCTTCAACCGCTTCGCGCACGGTTTCGTCGGGGTTCATTTGGGGCTCTTGAGGCAGATAGCCAATTTTGAGGCCCGCCATAGGAATGGCTTCACCTTCGATCTCTTTGTCGATGCCCGCCATGATTTTGAGCAACGTGGATTTGCCAGAACCATTCAAACCAAGAACACCAATTTTGGCGCCTGGGAAAAAGCTGAGGGAGATGTCTTTGAGAATATGACGCTTAGGCGGCACGATCTTGCCGACGCGGTTCATGGAAAAAACGTATTGGGCCATGGCTGGGATGCTCTTCAAAAAGGGTGGGAAAGACATTTTTCCCGAACCCGTGATTATCCCTGTCTTTGAGGACGCCTTCTACCTTCTCAGGTCCTGAAATAATTCAATTTACAAGACTCGATCGCCCGATTTGCCGGTTCGGCTGGAAAATTGGACCCAAGCGTCTTGGGTTTCCAGGCCAATTCGGGCAGAACGACCGCCGTAAACCTGTGTTTTGAGCCATTCCGCTTCTGAATCCAAAGCTTCAGCAGATTTCACGGCTGTGTACCAAACTCGGGATTCCGAATCCCATCTGTAGCCACGGGTTTTGAGTTTGTCTTTGGTTTCGAAGGGTGACCCGAAGGCCTTCACGATGGTTCGAGCGTTTTCTGCAGATTTGAACAGTTGCTGCAAGCCGGTCAAAGGCTTGCTCTCGGAAGATGCCTTTAAGGGGGAGGACAACACTCGGAGCAGCGCGTGGCAGTCTATTTGTGCTCGATGTGCATCGTAGAACCAACCGAGTTCGCTGCACAGAAACTCCAACTTGGCCGAGCCCAAGCCCTCGGCTTTCCAGTCAATGCCTGCAAACGAGCAGGCCCAAGCTTTGTGCTCAAAAACCTCCAAGCGGTTTTCAACAAAGGGGCGATCAAAGGCCGCGTTGTGCGCCACGATCAAGTCGGCGCGGGCCACCATGTCTTTGATTTTGGCTTCATTGAGCTTCTGGCCCTTGACGTCTTGGCTGCTAATCCCTGTGAGTTTGGTAATTTCAGCTGGAATGGGGCGGCCAGGGTCTTCGAAATCTTCGTAGATTTCGACTTCACCTACCGGTTGCCCTGTTTGCATATCTACATCGACAGCCAGCATGGCCAACTCAATGATGCTCTCGTCCTTCGGAACGAGACCCGTAGTTTCAGTGTCTAAGACCAAAATGCGCTTGGTAGGGCCACCCGTGCCAGGACCAAAATTCAAGATAGGGATCAAGCGTCGCTTGACTTTGTAGTCGGGGTGGGCCGCCAGTTGGTCGGCCATGTCTTCAAAATTCATCTGGGTCTCGCTTGATCTAGAAAATACACTTATTTTGACCGATGAAACAGGACTTCCGCCAAACCGCCACTTCGAGTGACGCGCTGCCCCACCGCGTTGATCAGTACGGCGGGGTTGGGGACCCACCAAGTTAAATGTTTTTTGGCACGAGTCACACCCGTGTAAAGCAACTCGCGCGTGAGCACCGGCGCATCGCGATCGGGTAGCACCATGAGCACATGCTCGTACTCGGAGCCTTGCGATTTGTGAACGGTCATGGCCCAAACTGTTTCAACCGCATCTAGACGTGAAGGCAAAACCCACCTGACGCCGCCTTTGCCATCGGGAAACGCCACACGCAAGCCATTGGCAGTGGGTAAGCATTGACCGACGTCGCCGTTCATGAGGTTCAGGTGATAGTCGTTGCGTGTCACCATGATGGGGCGACCCACAAACCAAGCATCTTTGGCAGCTTTGTTTTGAAGGGGTCGGTCGTTGCCCTTTGACAAACCTAGGGCAAGGGCAATGCTTTCATTCAATGCTTGTACACCCCAAGGACCCTGGCGCAGCGCACAAAGCACTTGAAACTCGCTAAAGCAATGGAGCAATTGAAGCGCTTTGGTGTTGTCACAGACGGCATTGGCTTGCAGCATCGGCTTCAAAGCATTGAGCCAAGCAGACCAGCCCATACGCAATGCATTCAATGCCTCTGGATGCATTTGACCTTGAAGTCTTTCACGCCACTCATCTGGCCAGCGTTGAACGGCAGGATGATCCATGGCGCTGTCCAAGCTCGAGCTGTTCAAACCTTGCCATTGAGTTTTGACAGCTGTTGAATTACCGGCATTGATCAATTGGGCCCATTGACCAATGGCGCTGTTGGCATCAAAACGGCGGCTCACATGCAGCACAGCTGTTTGTTCGGGCAAGGCATAAGGTTTTGCAGAGTTCGCTTGTGTATTTGAGTCAGCTTGTGCTGAACCTTCACACAATTGCGACCACACAGCGCCAGCCTCCACCGATGCCAGCTGGTCTTTATCGCCCAACAAAATCAACCTTGCTTGTTCAGGCACATATTTCATGAGGCGCGCCATAAGCTCTAAGTCAATCATGGATGCTTCGTCGACCACCACCAAGTCGGTAGCCAACAGCTTGGCCGGTCTGGCCGCGGCGTCGGGGTTGTATTGCAACAACTGATGCAGGGTAACAGCTTGTGTAGGAATGCCTTGCGCCCAGCCCTGCGGCAAGCTGGCCAATGCAGACTGAATAGATGCACTCAAGCGACTGGCCGCCTTGCCCGTGGGCGCTGCCAAATGAATGCGCAAAGTGTTGTGCTGGTCGTGCGATGCACGTTGCAGCAAAGCCAACAAACGAACCACAGTGGTGGTTTTGCCAGTGCCTGGGCCACCGGTGATGAGGGTGAGCCCCGCACGCAATGCCTTAGCGCAGGCGATGCGTTGCCAATCTGTCTCAGCGCTTTGCGAACCAAACAGTTGGTTGAGCATTTCATCGGTGTCGTGGGGCACTTCAAAGTTTTTTGCCAAGCGCATTTGCATCGATGCTTGAATGCTTTGTTCGGCTTGCCATGCGCGCCTGAGGTAGACGCGCTGTGCTTGCCCATTGTCTTGGTAAGAAACCACCATGGGTGAATGTTCACCCATGGCCCAGGGCATGGTTTTGGCAGCCTCGGCCCAAGGATTGACAGCAGTCGGAAACAAGTCATTGGGAACTAAGTTTTGCGAGGCCAACATGGCTTGATGGACCAGGGCCTTGATTTGAACATCGGTCCAATCTAGCAAATCTGAGGGCTTGTGCCACAAAGCATCTAGGTCTAAGCAGGCGTGGCCTCTGCCCATTTGATGGCTGACCAAGAACGCCAACAAATCGTGCAATGGCTCAGGCGCGGCTTGATGAGACTTTAAAAACTGAAGCCACGCCCGATCTAAAGCAGTCCAAGGCCAAGCCAGCCCCTTGAACGCTTCTGGCGCCCCTGAAACTTGGGTGTTCAATGGTTCCTTGTACATCATGCAATGTCGCCAGAACTGACTGGATGTTGATTGGATTGAAAAGCTTCGTCGAGTTGACGAATCAAATCATAGGAGGGTTTGTTGAGATAAACGCCCTGTCCCGCTTGATCAATCCCTCGCAGGTAGAGATAGAGGGCACCGCCCACGTGCTGCTCGTAGTTGTAGTTTTTGAGGCGAGACTTTAACAGCCGATGCAGCGCCAAAAGATACAAGGTGTATTGCACCTCATACCGGTGGCTGAGCATACTTTGGATGATGCTATTTTGGGAGTAGTCGGGTAATTTATTGGACTTGTAATCCAACACAAAATAGCGGCCCTCGTGTTCAAACACGATGTCCATAAAACCCGTGAGCAATCCGTTCAATTGCTGAATTTTCAAAGCGGGGCGTGTTGCGTGAGGGTGCAGTGAAGCGGAAATGAGGCGGTCAATGCTTGCAGTTGAAACACCATGGGTTTTAAACGTAAAGCCCATTTCCGGCCAAGCATTGATTGCATTGAGTTGCGAAAGACTGAAACAATGTTGATCTGACCCCAATTGTTTGAATTGAGCAGAAGCGCATTCGCGGATGAGTTGGAGGCAAAGGGCTTGGTGTTCGGGTTTGAGTTGCAGGCTGTTGGCTTGGGTTTGC
>Ga0315906_10002131_pt1 | contig 28295 bp, 19 predicted proteins | sample LakEriMetagenome_4_FD_203526 | JGI IMG/M metagenome (GOLD analysis project Ga0315906, IMG submission 203526) | Freshwater fungal communities from buoy surface, Lake Erie, Ohio, United States - Buoy 2 MA122 | ecosystem: Environmental > Aquatic > Freshwater > Lake > Lake biofilm | place: USA...
GATTGAACCAATCTGTATTGAGCGATCCGGTCCATACCAATGTTCCACCCGTTGGAGGGGTTGCTTGCAATGGTGTAGTGTTTGAAAAATTCAATGTGAATCCCGAGGTACTATTTGTGAAGTTACTTACGATGATCAGGTATTCATCGCCAGCGCTAACTGGTATTCGTGATTGGTAGGCAGGACCGAATCCGGGGTAGGCGGCAGGAGAGGTGCCGATATTGGCACTGAAACAACCAGTTACCCCTAAGGAGTTGTAGTCGCAAGCAACGGGTGGTGTAGTGGCCAGGTTGTTGCAGTTGGCAGGGCCAGGGGTTCCTGCGGTCCTTGTTCTCCAAACAGCAAAATCATAGTCGGTTGCAATGGTGGAGGGTGGTCCACTCCAGTCATTGGGCACGATGTCGAACTCCATAAATCCGTTTGATGAGATGTTGACCTTGTACCAATAGGAACCCCTTTCCCCGGAAAGGAGGCAGTTGGCGTTTGCTCCGAATTCGCAGCTGCTACCTACTGCTTGAGGCCCTGGATTAGGTACGGAAATACTTGCATCGCAAACAGGGAATGCCATGGTGCAGTCTTGTCCGGGTGTGGGTGGGAAAGGGATGGTGCCTCCTACTCCGGAGTCCATGATGTAAAGCGTAAATGATCCCGTTTGGCCACCATATCCATCTATTGAAACATAATAAGTCATGCCCGCTGTGAGACCTGTAAGGCTCAAGGAGGAGGAGGGATATGTGTTGCTTCCACATGGAGGCAGGTCATCGTTGCATCCAACCAGCGGCAATGTAGATCCTGCTCCTGCTGCAATGCTGCCGTTTACAGGGCCATAAACAGCCATTTGGGTATTGGTGAGGGTTCCAATTCCTGTTCTCATCCTCACGCATCCGGATGCAGGCGCAGTGAAGCTGTACCAAACTGTGTTAAGTGCGTTGCCTCCAATCGGCCCAAAACAGCCGGGATTTGATGGCTCGTCAGCGTTGCCAGAGCAACTGTTGTTTCCAGGGGTGGTGATGTTGAATGGAATTGCAATCGCTTGGAATGGCCTGTCATTGGCTGCGCCGGATCCAAACGAGGTTACTTGGAGATTGTATGATACCGACGTGGTGGGTGACTGGGAATCGATGATGATGAAATAGTTCCCGGCGGCTGGAAGCGTTACTGTTCCTGATAAGGTACCTAGGGTTGCTCCACCACCACTTCCAATACAAACACTTCCTGTCGACCCGGGGCAGCCTTGGTAAACGGCGAAACCAATGTCGTTACTACTTGCATTCGACAACGTTACACCGATACATTGTGCGGATGTTACTGAAAAAGAATAAACCCGATCTTCTCCAGCGGCAAACGTACCATTACAAATCCCAGCAGTGGCAGCATTGTATTCGTTTCCTGCGCAGGCAGTTGTCTGATTGTTTAGCGTGGCTGGAAGCGCCCCAATTGAAATGGCATTGGAGCAAATGGTTCCTGCTGCTCCCGTAAACACAGCAGAAATGGACAGGTTGGTATAGGGGTTGCAAGCGGGGGAGGGCCATGAGTCTAAAACCAAATAGTATGTTGTATTGGCCGTTACGTTCACACAAATGGATTTGCTTCCCGTAGAGCTTTGGGTTTGGGCAACACATATGGCTGTTGAAACCCCGCCGCACGGTCCCGTGGTAGGGCATCCTTGGTAGAGCATCAAACCGGTGTAAGTTGCCGTTGGTGCATTCAGGTCGATGGTGACTTGGCCGCTGCTGGTTGGCGTAAATGCCCATACCCGATCCTCCCCATCAAGATAATAGGTTGCACCACATGCGGCAGTGTTGGTAGGTGTAAGGTCATTCACTTGTCCGCATGTGGTTCCGGAGCCCGAGTTGTAAGGAAGCGCAGCAACGCTAACAAATCCCGTACCCATGAGGGAACTACATGACGGCCCTCCGCCTCCATTGGAGGGAGCAGAAATGGACAAGAAATTGTATGGGTTACAGGTGGGAGAAGGCCAAGAGTCAAGAACAAGATAGTAGGTGACATTGGCTGTGACCGTAACACATAACGTTTTACTTCCAGTCGAGCTAGTTGTTTGTGCAACGCATGTGGCTCCGCCGATGGCATTCATGGGACATCCCTGATAGAGCATTAAACCTGTATAGCTTGCGTTAGGAGCATTCAGTTCTATGGATATTTGTCCCGATGTGGTAGGAGTAAATGCCCATACCCGATCCTCGCCCCCGAAGTATAAGGTTGAACCACATGCCGTAGTGTTTGCCGAGGTTAAATCGTTACCTGTCCCACAAGTGGTGCCTGCACCTGAATTGTAGGGCAATGATGGCACGGTTGTGAGACCGTTTCCGATCAGCTGGGAGCATGAAGGGCCCGCCGAGGAGGAAACCAGCGAAATATTGTCGATGGCTCCCGCAGGGTTTGTGCCAACACTATTGTCATTGATCCAAGTGAAGACCAATCGTTGGGTTGTACCTGCAAGGTTATTGGGTAGGGTGATAGAGGCGGTTTGCCAATTTGAACTCAGATTGAAATCACCTCCAATCTGCCCAACTCCCAACTGTGCTCCGAGTACCGGGGTGGTTGTATTCGGCACAACAAAAACGCGAACATAGTCATAGAAGGATTCTCCGTATCCTTTCCAATTAAAGTTCAAAGTCACATTCGATTGACCCGCAGGGATGGTGATGTCTCGGTAAAAGTGAACCACCGCGCTTGTAATTATGTCATAGTTATTGTTGCCCGACCCGGTGCCTATGTAGGCACATTGGGTGCCCGTGAATCCTGTGGCGGCCGTTCCAAGAAACCATCGATTGGTGTTGTTAGCTCCATTTACAACAGTCCACCCGTTGTTTGCCCAACTTGTACCCAATTCGAATCCGCCGGCACCTGCAGGGTCCAAAATGGTAGTGGTTTGAGCCCCAACAGGCCTCAATCCAATTAGAAAAAAAGCGACAACCACAAGAAAGGTCATCCTATTGGTTAGGGCCCAACGAATGCATGTCAAGACACTTAAAGGCGTATGTTGATTATTTACAATGGTTTGTGACAAAAAGGGTTAGTTTTTATTTCTATGGAAATATAATAAAGTTAAAAACACTTGGCCAAATTTCTTGACTAATTATTAATACGTCAAGGATTGAAAAGGTTTCACTTACACCCAATTAACCATTGTAAAAAAACAAACAGCCATGGATTAATCCATGGCTGTTTGACAGGTACCCGGGATCGGGGTCGAACCGATACGATATTGCTATCACTGGTGTTTGAGACCAGCGCGTCTACCAATTCCGCCACCCGGGCATTTATTGGATTGCGAAATTAGTAAATTAAGAGATTAATGACATCATGACTTCAATGACCATTTTACCCGAGTAGGGATTTGATGGCATTTTCATATTTTTTGAATGACTCAACTTGTGAAAACTCTTTCTCGCACCGAGATTTATTGTTTTCCCCAATGGATTCGGATAATTGATCATCTAGTAAAAGTGTCTTTATCGAATCTGCAAAAGCTGCAGGGTCTCCTGGTTTCACTAAGAAAGGGTAGTCATCTCCAAGCGCTTCTTTGTTGCCTTGGATATCGGTTGCGACGACAGGAAGCCCTGCCGCCATGCATTCCGTAATACCTGCAGGCAAGCCCTCACTCAAACTGCTAAAAACGCATAAATCCGAGGCACGGATCAAGCCAGATATATCGGCAACCGAACCAGGCATTTTAATGAAATCGGCCAACCCCGATTCATTCACTGCCCTTGATATTTCCTGATAGGTATCCCCATGATAACCGGCTAATATGAGATATGGTTTATCCAGGTTTTCATCGGAATGTAAACGCACCCAGGCTTTCACCAAAGTGATTTGGTCTTTGAAGGATGTAAGATTGCCCACCATTATACCGGTTTTGGCATCTTTAGGTATTTTCAATTCTGTTCGCCAATAGCTTCTGTCATGTGCTGCCCTTTTCAATTCGACTCCCCACTTGATGATTCTAGTTTTTTTCGCCTTTTGAAAATAGTTGTTCAAGGATTCCAATCCGTTAACACTGTTGGAGATAAATAATGGGGTGTTTCTGAGTGCCCACATTAGAATTTTATCTCGATGGTTTTTGGTGAATCCAAATCCCCTGTCAACTTGATTCCAAATGAACCCTTTGGCTCCCGTCAATTTCCATATTGCGCCAGCGGCGGTATTTGGTCTGATGGTATATGACATGATCAGGTCTGGTTTCATACTCCTAACCCGCATGGCGAATCTTATCAACTCAACCCCGCGTCGCAAATGACCATAATAAAATTTGAAAGGGATGCTACCGATTAATATTCCATCACCTTTCAACAATTCAATCAACACATCGCTTTTTTGATGGTCGGTAATGGCAAAGACGGAAACATCGTAACCTCCTGATTTTTTTAAATGACAGGCAAGAAGGGCTGCATGTTTTTCCGCTCCACCTGCACTGAAGCCATCAATAAGGATTAGGATTCTTTTAGCCATAGGATTTCCTTTTACCCACTATTGCACAATAAGGGGAAAAAAAACGGTTGTTTTTCGGGAAGACCCTGCTGAGTAATGGCAGTGACAGTTGCAGCATTTTCAAACATATTATCCTGATAACACCCCGTGGCAGCTCTTCTTTCCAAAATTCAAAATACCCCAGAAATCTATAGTCTAAAACCTCAAAGCCGTTTTTTTCCAAAACCGCTTTCCACTTTTTTGGTGACATGGAATCAATATTGTGGATTTTCAAAAACCCGGGATTGATCAATCTTTGTAGGGGGTTCATGAATGGCCAAGTGAAGTTTGGCGTCGTGATCAGGGCATAACCGTCATCAGCTACCATATCGAGCTGGAATTTGATCACGGATTCAAAATCATTAAAATGTTCAATGAAACCAAATGAGGCGACAACATCATAGTATGATTTTTTTTCTTCAAGGAACACATCTCTCCTGTCAATGGAATTGGTTCTGTAGCCTAGCGACTCAAGCCATGACCTCATTTCGCTGTCGGTTCCAGGTGCAAGGTCTGCGCCATTCAGCTCATAACCCATTCTGCCAAAAACCGCCAAGAAACGACCAGGGTAACATCCAATCTCATAACAGGAGCCGTTTTTCTTTGGAATCCATTTTTCAATGTACCTTCTGATTTGATCATGTGCAGGCGCCTCTATGAATTCCTGGTTTTCATATTTGGAATCCCACTCGTTTTGATCAACCAGGTCCATGGATGATTGTACTGGTTTTTGATGACTCATCTGTTACAAGTTTGTTTTTTATCTGACTTTATGGTTATTGATTCTATGAATCGCCATTGCTACCTCCTCTTCCATCCTTGCCTCCAACTTTTGATCTGTTGGGGCACCAATAAGGTAGAACTCTTCAGTAATATCGTTTTCACATTTGATCAGCGAAAGTTGATATTTCAAACGGTTTCCTTGGTTAAGCAGAGGTGTCATACCGAAGTTGTTAGAAAACACCTCTTTCCCTCCCTCCAAATAACTGTCAAGCGTTTCAGTTAAAAATGCCAATGCCTTTTGTTTTGCCATCAGCAAATCCGGGTCTTTGAAATCTTCCTTTGAAATTAGCTTTTTCGGGCTGCCATGCTCTGGGTAATGGTCGGAGCTTACAATTGACACGCGATAGTAAAAGTCAGGCATCATGGTGTCATTGGATCCCAATGGGATTTCATTTTCCGACATTTCTATCGCTTTTCCACAATTATGATCTTTTCGCGGATGGTGGTTTCGGCAACGTTTATTTGTAACAGGTATGTGCCCGGTTTCAGCTGTGTATCAATTTCAATCCTTGTGCTGAAATCCTTCTCCGCTTCATAAACGGACCTTCCGGAAAGGTCGAATATCTTGATAAATGCTTTTGCGCCGGATATTGTTGGATCAAATGCAATTTTTAGGAATCCATTTCCAGGGTTGGGGAATATCTTGACAGGAATAGTCGTTTGTTCATCCAATCCGACGCCCGAATAGGCTAGGGGGTCAGAACAATTTTCACAGCCGTTAGCGTCTGTTCCACATAGCCAATACGTGCCACCTGTTTGGGCAGTGTAGGAACTGTTAGTTGCATTTGGTATGGGATTTCCGTTGAGATACCACTGTAGGGCTAATCCAGTCACCCCTGTGGTAAATGTGTTCCCATTTACAAAAAATGTTGGCTTGGTTGGTAGGGGGTTGATGGTTACAGAAGAAGTTGCGGATGCAGCGGTACATCCATCTGGTGTGGTCACTACAACGGAGAAGCTACCTGAGCTTGATGGAATGAAAACGGGGTCATTGGCTCCTACAATCAAACTGCCGCTTTCGTACCACTGTACGTTATTCAACGTGTCGCTTGAAGTCAGGTCAATGGCATCTCCATCGCAAATGACGGTTGGTCCTGCAGGGGTAATGGATGGCACTGGTGGCGTTGCAAAAACATGTATGGTGTCTGTTGCAATCAAAGGAACAACAGGGGTTTGAAAAATAGTATAATTAACTACCAAGGTGCCAGATGCACCCCCCACGGTTCCTGTTGCGCTGCCTGAGTTTCCGTTCCCGGCAAATGAAATCGCTCCTAAATCATCATCGGCCCCAAACAGGCCGCCATCTTCATCCCATACATGAACTGTATAATTCCCATTGGTTAATTGTATGTTGGGGGTGTTCCATGAGTATGGGGGGAACACGCCGTTGAGAGCGGGTCGCGAATCATAAATCTGGGCTCCTGACGGGTTGTAAAGAAGAAAATAAGGATCAGGGTCATCTATTGGACCACCATAATTGTTTGGAATACCCGTAACGGTGATATTGGTCAAATAAAAGTCGGGTGTGACATTAGGTGTTACTGTTTGTGTGACAACATACGTGCCTGGGCTGGTGTAAGTTTGCGACGGGGGATTTTCAACATTGCTTTGCAAACCATTTCCAAAATCCCATGAATAAGAGGCCTGCCCTGGGTTATTGTTGGTAAATGATACGGTAAGGGGTGCGCATCCAACATTGTTGGTCATAGCAAAACCGGGATTTGAAACGTTCGCTGGCAATACTGTTAATGGCCGGTCGAAGTTGATGGTTTGAGCACCTGCCAATTGGACATCTGCAACAACCGTTACTGTGAATGTGAAGGTTCCTGGCACCACCGGGGTTCCCAAAATTTTCACGCATCCGTAAATGGTAACGGCCGGATCATACACGCATCCATTTTGGTTATTGTTGCACTGCCAAGAAAGTCCGATGGGCAATCCGGAAATATTGGTAATCTGGTAATCATAAATCGTTAAACCGAGTGTGTCAGTTAGCATAACGAAGGTGACATCTTCGTCATATGGGATTCCGGCTGTGGCATCAGGCAGGGTGTCAGGATAAATTCCAGCTCCCGTAAAGGATGTGTTTGGAACACATTGGGAGTAGGAGACATGTGAAGTCAGCATTGACAGGCATTGCATAGCCAGCATCGGCATAATCACTTTTTTCATGTTGGGGATTTTGATTCCGTTTCAGTAAAAATAGTTTTTTTCAATAATTCGCAACCGGTTTTTGAAAATCAAAGTCTGAAAAACCATATTCCCAAGCGCTAACGCCTCCGAATTTCCAAAAATCGGGTTGGTTGGGGAAAAATGCAACCACCAATTTGAAGTCGGATTGTGACAGATACTCATTCGTTATAACCAGTCCAGCCCCTAGGGCTGATTGGTAAGAGGAGTTCAAAATGTCTCTTTCGCCATTTCCCAGGAATCCGGCTCCGAAATACAAAATCGGAGTTATCTTGAAACCGATTATTTCAAGTGGGTTGAACAGCGCAAGTGTCACACTTCCTGCAAGACGTTCGGTGCCCTCCATCCCATCGCTTTCAAGACCAGGTAGCAGCTCATTCTCATCCAAGCCAATCGGTCTATAGTAGCTTTGATTTCCCAAACGGGTGTAATCAAACGTCCCCAAAATGCGAAATGACAAATCCTTTTTACCTATCAATGGTGTGAATCCAAACATTCGTAATTGTAATCGTGTGTCTTCAAAGGCCCTGTTTTCAGAGAAGGCGATCCAGTCTATAGAGGAAGATAGATAGAATCCTTCACCAATATAGCCACCTGCACAGATTACTGCTCCTAAATACCTCCTGGTTTTCCCATGCTTGTTTTCATGTCCGCTGGTGACCTGTACTTTCCGACCCGATGGCACGTCCTCTTCGTCTCCGGCTTGAAAAATAAAACGGTCGATTTTATAGGATCGGTTGGAGAAGCCAATCGACAATAAAGCCGTGCGGCTGGATGACAATGCTGTAGCAACGGTGTTATCGTTGGTGTTCAGTCGTACATTTTCCAACAAGTAGTATGACGTTCCAACTACAAGACGCGTGCTTCGTTCCTCCTTGGTGCGACCTTTTTTCAAGGGGAAGGACTTTCCAATCCATGCACCATATTGGTTCCATTCCCTTGAAAAAGCGGCATTCAAATCGGATGTTATCCTTAGCGAGTCGGAAGTGCTGTTTCTGGAAATCCATGCTCCTCCCGCCCAGTTGGATATGGTTGAATAAAATGGTTTGTCAATGCTGACCCCCAGGGATCGTTTTTCACTCTGACGCAGGTAGTTTATTTCCATCGATGTGAACGAACCCGCAACATTCGGTATCTGATAATAGCCCTCAAATTCAGGTTTTTCAAGCTCAAAGCCATTCCTGTTCCATTCAAAAGTGTTACCGAAGCGATGACCTAATCCGAAAAGGTCATATTCTTTGAACTTCCACCTTGCGGTCGATGTGGATATAGACAAGGATGTGGAGAAGCTCCATTGGTCAATAGTCTCCACCAAAATGTCTGCGGAGTCAGAACATATGGGGTTTACCCTTATGGCGACATCTCTGATATAACCGCAATTGCGTATGATTCTCTCGGTCTCAGCTAGTTTCAATAGGTCTGTTGTATCTCCTTTTTGAAACAATAGTTGAATTTCGATGGCGACCTGCTTCGTTTTAGTATGTAGGCGGTTTCCGACTTTTTGAACCACGCTTCTTGCGGAAACAACCGTATCCATTAGACTGGCACCGAACGGGTCACGGGTATGGATGATGATATTCCTGATAATGAGTCCCTCTTCTGCATGCTGAACTCCTATCAAGCTATCAAGCATACGCTTATCGGGCACATTGAAAACAGTCTCATAAAGGAAATAGCCCAAACTGCTTTTTTGTGAGACGTCTTTTATGGTTTGATAGAATTTTTCCGTTCGGGTACTATCATTCTGGCCCATGGCCAAGTGGACGGCAGTTATAAAAATGACAAATGAAAGTGCGGTTGTTTTCATTTGGTTGTAAATTTATTCAATTGAGATTCCTTTCAAACAGGGAATCGCTCATTTCCTCGAGTCCGAACATGATTTTGATTCGTATCTTTGTTATCAGATATGAGCCGACCATCTTTCGACGATATTTACATGGAGCTTGCCCAAAAGCTTGCCCTCCGTTCGCATTGCGTCAAAATAAGTGTAGGGGCTGTTCTTGCCAAGGACACACGAATCATCTCCCTTGGTTACAACGGGCCTCCTGCAGGGACACACAACTGTGACCAGGAGTGGCCTGAGACCGGATGTGCCCGCGACCGTAAAGGTGGTTGTTCATTGGCCATTCACGCCGAGGAAAACGCCATCTTATATGCTGCGAAGAACAATCTGCAGATTGAAGGTGCGACGTTGTATGTAACACTCTCCCCCTGCCTGGCATGCGCACGGGTCATTTTCACAACCGGCATCCGCAAGGTGGTTTACCTTAACTCTTATGCCGAGTACAAGGGTATCGACTCAGATGAAGGGGTTGAGTTTTTACGCAAGTTCAATGTTGAAGTAGTAAAGTATTCCCCATCCATTTGATTCTTCCGTGATGTCTGATCCAACTGGAAAAAAGCCCCGCTCTCTTTTTTTGCCTTTGGTTTTCGCGCTTGTCCTGTCTTTTGGAATTTACATCGGTACGCGTCTTCAATCCTCTGGAGGAGGAGGTTCGTCCCTTTTTTCATTTGAGCCGTCTGGGTTTGATAAGATCAACGACATCATCACCTACATTGAGCAAGAGTATGTGGACACTGTGGACCGGACCAAGCTTACTGACTTATCCATTGAAAAACTGCTGCAATCTCTTGATCCGCATTCATCCTATATAACCGCCTCCGATCTGACTTCCGCTAACGAGCCGCTGGAGGGTAACTTTGAAGGCATTGGAGTAGAGTTCCACATACAGGATGACACCATCATGGTGGTAAGTGCCATATCAGGAGGACCTTCCGAAAATGTCGGCATTCGATCCGGTGACCGTATCGTCATGGTTGATGACACGATAGTGGCGGGCATTGGAATTACCAACAATCAGGTGATGCAGAAGCTAAGGGGTGCCGGAGGGTCAAAGGTTCGTGTCAAGATTTATCGTCGAAGCGCTGGTCGACTCATGGATTTCACAATCACGCGTGGGAAAATCCCCATATACTCGTTGGAGGCATCATTCATGGTTGATTCACATACTGGCTATTTTCGGATAAGCCGGTTTGCGGCCACCACTTATGATGAGTTCATGGAAGCTGCCCGGAAGTTGAAAGCAAAGGGCATGAAAAATATAATCATAGATGTCAGAGGCAATCCAGGTGGTTACTTGGATGCGGCAACCCGCTTGGCTGACGAGTTTATCTCGGATGGCAAATCCATCGTTTATACCGAGGGCAAGTCGAGGCCACGTACCGACTACAACGCCACCTCTGGCGGCATGTTCGAAAGTTACCGCGTGGTTGTAATCATTGACGAGGGCTCTGCTTCCGCCTCTGAGATTTTGGCTGGAGCTTTACAAGACTGGGATCGTGGAACCATCATCGGAAGGCGATCGTTCGGAAAAGGGTTGGTTCAAGAGCAAACCGTTCTTCCCGATGGGTCAGCTATTCGCTTAACCATTGCGAGGTATTTCACCCCTACTGGTAGGAGTATCCAAAAACCCTACGATAAGGGTACGGATGCTTATAACCAAGAGCTTGGCACCAGAATGGAGCACAATGAACTTCTCACAGCCGACTCCATTCAATTCCCCGATTCGCTAAAGTACAAGACTCCCGCCGGCAAAACGGTTTATGGAGGAGGTGGTATCATGCCGGACATCTTCATACCAATAGACACCACCGATAGCAAAAACACCTTCTTGATCACTGCCTTGTCTGCAGGATCCATTACCGATTTCGCATACAAATACGTTGATCGGGAACGGGGCAATCTTCAAAAGTTCAAAAATGCAGAAGCTTTCATTCGAGGATTTGTCATAACCGATGCCGTTTACAGGGAGTTTGTTCAATCTGTACCATCAACCACTCCGGGTTTTCCTAATCCGGCAGAAGTCGGTTCTGCTGCCAAATACCTCAAAAACCAGATTAAGGCCCAGATATCACGACAGCTTTTTCGTGGAGACGGATTTTATCCGATTTGGCTGCAGCTGGATCCTGCATATATCAAGGCTGTTGAAGAAATCAGCCGCAGATGAGTTGTTTTTGAATTATCTTTGTATCCCCAAATAACCACAAGTCTGAAATGAAATGTGATTATCAACATACATTCAGACATGAAGAAAAAGTGTTTACTGCTCTGTTCAAAACAGGGTGCTTACCGATTACTCACTGCAACATCAATAGTTGCTTTTCTGCTTTCCCAAACCTCTTGTGAAAAGCGTCCTCCCGAATATGAGGAGATTTCTACCCAGTCAACATCAACAGCGGGGCCGAACCGTGTCATTCGTACAAAAGGCGAAGCTGGTGTCGGGCGATTGATTATCAGCGAACCTGAATCCGAATCGGATCGGTTGCGGCCTTTGAAGACGGCACTGTCCACTGCATCAAGCAGCTTCATCAGTCAGGGGTTCGCAAGTTCGGTGTCTGTTTATTTTATGGATTTGAATACCGCTGAATGGATAGCAATCAATGGTAATGAAGGTTATACACCAGGTAGTTTAGTCAAAGTTCCAGTAGTGATGAGTTTCCTGAAAAAATCAGAAATCGAGTCTGATTTGATGGGCAGGAAATTGTTTTTCGATCCTAATATCCCCCCAATACCACTTCAAACTTATATCATAGATCCTATCAAAAGAGGAGGTTACTACAGCATGCGTGAATTATTGGAGCGTATCATGCGCGACTCCGACAATTACAGCACGGCGTTAGTGAATCCGCAGATAGATTATTTCTATTTCAATAGGATTTATGAGGATTTGAATCAGCCGGTTCCCGATATGCACGATGCAAGTTATAGCACTACTGTGATTGATTACTCAAGGTTTTTGAATGTGCTTTATAATTGCACATGGTTGAGTGAAAAGAATTCGGAGATGGCTATTTCCTGGCTGGCTGCAAGTTCATTCAAGGATGGCATCAGAAAGCATCTCCCGGCCAATGTCATGGTCGCCCGTAAATTCGGCGAATATGGTGTAGGATCCGTTAAGCAATGGCATGAGTCCGGTATAATTTTTCAGGGGAACAGGCCTTACTTGCTCACGATTATGACCAAGGGTAGCGACAATGAAAAACTTTTACAAGTGATATCAGAGCTTTCAAAAATCACTTACGAATACCGGGCAAAGTGAATTCAGGTGTATTCCCCTTCTTTGAGTTTTTGGAGAATTTCGGGGCTGAGCGGTTTGCTGAAATATTTCCTTACAAGCGGATTGATTCCTGCTTTTTCCACATCAAAAGGGTCGCTGGACGAGGTTAACATGTAGATTTTCGGTTTCTTTGGCTTATCTATCAAAAACTCCGAGTATTTTTCCAGGAACTCAAACCCGCCCATTACGGGCATCCTTACATCCAGAAACACAATATCCGGCTGTTCTATCCCCAAGCCGGTCAGATAATCCAAGGCATCTTGGCCATTGGTACTGGAGCTGATTTTCTCGCTTATGCCCAACTCTTCAATCAGATGCTCTGAAATGTACGTATCAACTTCGTTGTCGTCTATTATGTGAATTTGATGGAAAGCCTTATCCATTTGTCAGGATTTTATTTCTGGCAGAATGACAGTGAAAGCCGATCCTTTGCCGAGGTTTGATTCCACGGACACCATACCTCCAAGCTTGTCGGCTGTTTCCTTTACAATGTAAAGCCCCAGTCCGGATCCTGAGGCAATGCTTGTTGCCCGGTAAAACATCTCAAATATCTTCGCTTGATTCTGCTCGGAGATACCTATTCCGTTGTCTTCAACACGTAATTCAATTCGGTTGTTCAACTTTTTGAATTTGACGCGAACCACGCATTTTTCTTTTTTCGGGTCTTGGTATTTGATGGCATTGGAGACCAGATTGGACATGATCACCTTGATTCTTCTAGTATCGGATTTCAGTTCAAAGTCCGGCTCTTTATCCAGGATGAATTCGCAGCTTTTGCTTCCTTCCATGTAGTGGAGGTTTTCGATGACTCCCTGGAAAACAGAATCCACGTCTATGGATTCAATTGAAATCTCACTTCTTGCATTTCTGGAGTAATCCAGGATTTCTGCTATGAAGTCGTCCAGTTTACGGACGGACTCCTTCATCATTTTTATTCGATCATGCTGTTTTGATTCGGTTTTAGGGATATGCATCTCAATGATGCGTATGAGTCCCAATACGGATGTCAAAGGCGCACGCAGGTCATGGGAGGTGCTGTAAACAAAGCGATCCAGTTCTGAATTGGTTTTTTGTAGCGCCTCATTTTTCAATTTCAGTTCTTTTTCCGCCAAGGCAATGGCAGTCACATCACTTCCTGTGGCAAGCAAGTATGGTTCATCATCCAAGCCGATGTAATTGCTGATGGTCCGCATCATGTGTAGTTCGTCAGCTGCACCTTCCCGATAGGTTTCCGTCCATTGTTGGATTTGCCCTGTATCAACCGCCTGTTGCATCATGCTCAACCTTTTGGAGGTTAATTCAGCACCTTTACCGGTCTTTTCAACAAAGTCGTTTTCGGTTTTACCGATCATCCACTCACGGATTTCGTCGCGCTTCACAGCCTTCTTATTCAGATAAACGAATCGGAACTTTTTATCTAAAACGCCTACGTCTACGGGCATCATGTCCAGTATGTTTTCGTAGAATGCCTTTTGTTTTTTGATTTTACTTTCGGCTTCTACAACTGATGAGACATCCACCCCATAGCCAATGACATATTTAACCATGTCATTGATGACAACCGGATAGAATTTCCGATATATGTATGCGACCCCGCCATCCTTTTTGGGTAAATCATCAAGGAACTCAACGGAATTCCTGCTCTCCACTACTTTATTGAAAGTCTTGCGCCGTTTTTCAGCAAGCTCCGTGCTTATTCCCTTGTAATTGCAATAGTCGAAGTCGTCTTTCCCGATTATCCATTTCCTGACCGATTCGTCCTTGATCCCGGTTGGATTAACGAAAAGATAACGATGGTTCATATCAAACACGGCGATGTCGGCAGGAATGTTATTCAGAATGCCCTCAGTGAAGTTCTTTTCCTCCAACAACGCGTTTTCAAGCCTCTTATTCTCAGTGATATCATTGAAAGCCCACAAGTGTCCTTTGAACCCTTCCGTTGATTTAACTGGTATGTAGTTTCTTTCTATGATTCGACCGTCTTTCAAGTGAATGTCGTCTCCGGTTGCGAGGGTTTTTTCTTTTCGCATTCGTGCGGAGTTTGCAAGAACAGTGTCCGGGTCCAGAAAGTTGTTGTAAAGTTTGGCCAGAATGGATGCTTGCTTGTCTGACATCAATTCGGCAGTGGTGTGACCCGGCGTCAACAGGTCACAAAACGGCTGATTCAGCAAAATGATCTGTCCTTCCGGATTTTCGAATACAATACCGGTGCCATAGGAGCTGAACAATGAATTGATCACCTCGTCATTTTGGCTTGCAAGTGCGGCCTGTCGGTAAAGTTGATTGGTAAGGACTCCGATGTCGTCAGTGGATGGGATTTCCTCCTGTCCGAGAATGTCAATGGTTTCCCGGATTTTGCCTACCGACTCACTTTTTAGTTTCAGCTCACGGTTGAGTCGCTCATTGATTTCGATGTATTCCGATTCGCTTATGCTGAAAGCACGTTCTGCCAAAGCTTTGTCCTTTTCAAATGCTTGGTAGGAATCATTAACCGCTTGTAGAAATTCCGACAAAGCCGGATGGTTTTTTAAGTCATCTGGCAAGAATTTGTTGATTTGTCGGCTAAGCAGCTTATTATAGCTCATGGAACGAGGTGATGGTCATCGTTTGGTTGTGGAAGGCACAGCCCGATGGATCTTCAATCAATGGAGAGATTTCTCCATATGAGTAAAAGCCCGATAGAAATGTTGACGGACCATAAAATTCCCGTACGGCTTCAACTTCCTCTTCGGTTCTTGGCCCAAGGATTATTTTTCGGCCAACGCAACTTACCAGCAAAGCCCATACGGGCTTAGCCGATTGGTCACGCATGGTTTGAGATGCTGCATCATATGCGGCAGAGGTGAGTTTGTCGAAGTTTGCTTTCATGAACCTGGCTTTCGCTCCAGCAGGAACATCGCCTGCGAAGGTCATGCTACCCTCCTCCTCAGAAATGGATAGGATGGTTCTGACCACAGGTTTTTCGTATTCCGGTGTTAAGATTGAAAGTGGAAAGAGCAGGGCAGAAGCGGGAAGGTTTTTGGCCTCTTCTCCTAAATAGGTTTTATAGAGTGACAATGCACTTTTCCCATCGATTTCATACAGCTTATTGCCATTTGATTTGGTGACTATGCGTTCCGGGCCGAAGCTTTCCCAACCGCCCATGGATCCGTGGGAAACAACCAAACGATCACCATAGAATCCTACCGCAAGTATGTTGCCCTCCTCAGGATAATTGTCTAGACCTACCAGTGTCGATTGAAATGCTGTTCCATCGCCGGCAAGGCCGCCTGTGACCAATACATCAGCAGCTGTTCCTTCGTTTAGCCCCTTCACCAGTTCACTTCCATTCACTTTTCCTCCATCCGAAAAAACCATTACATATCTCAAGCCATCCGCTGGAAGGAGTTTTGCAAGTGCTATAGCGGCCGCCTTACTCGTATCAAATGAGGAAATATTCACCATCGCGGTGCGAATGGTGGTGTGTTCGAACTCCAACACCGTTGCTACGATGGTATCGTCAAGGACCTCGTTGTTGTAAATCTCTCCGCTGGTCGAACAAAAAGCCGTATGGGCTTTTGGAAAGGTTTGCCTGATGGTATCCAACAGCGGTTTGTTTGCCAAGTTTGTTTTGGAACCCATGCAGATCACAAGTTGTGATTCATGGTCATTTGCCGGGGCATCACCTGTGATTACCTCCACATCGGAACCCCGATATATTTTCAAAGAGCATTTCATAATGATAAATAGTTAACCTGTTCTATCGTAAAAATACTAAAAAAAACGGAGGAAGTAAACAAGCGATCAGGCCTAGCCCTCCTTTTCAATCTCGGGGGACCCCGTTTTTTTGAAAATAACGGATTGGAAAATCAAAATAAGTAACACCCCTATGCTGATGGACGCATCAGCAATGTTGAATACAGGCCTGAAGAATATGAAGTAATCCCCTCCCCAGAATGGAACCCAGTCAGGTAAAAATCCTTTTATGATTGGAAAGTAGAACATATCCACCACCTTTCCATGCAGGAAAGTGGCATAGCCCCCCTCGGCAGGTAGGAATTCTGCGATACGGAAGTCACTTGAGGAGAACATCATTCCATAAAAAGCGCTATCAATGATATTGCCCAGGGCACCGGCCAGGATTAGCGACATGGAAGTTGTGAGTAAAAAATGCACCCTTTCCTTCACCAACTTGGTAAGATACCAGGCAATCCCGGTAACGGCCACAATCCTGAACAGACTCAAAAAAAGTTTGCCGTATTCCCCTGCGAATTCCATCCCGAAAGCCATGCCATTGTTTTCTGTGAAATGGATGATGAACCAATCTCCGGCAATGTGATATTCCTGGCCCAAGTACATATTGGTCTTGATCCAGAATTTCAGCATTTGGTCCGCTAGCAAAACAGCCAGGATGATCAGAATCGGTCGGCGCATACGAGTTTTGTGGATGCTCAAGGACTGCTATGATTCTTTTAGCCCTTGAACGGATATTGCCTGAAAAATAATATCAGTCCTTGTATTGGTTCAGCTTAGCTTCGATACTCTGGGTAGTGTGCGGTACCGCACGTAACCGTTCCTTTGGAATCAGCTTTCCAGTAACACGGCAAACCCCGTAGGTTTTGTTTTCAATCCGGATCAACGCGTTTTCCAATTGTTCGATGAACTTGCGTTGACGAGCGGCAAGTTGTCCGGCTTCCTCTTTTGCCAAAGTATCTGATCCGTCTTCCAGAACCTTGAAGGTGCTGGCTGTATCATCTGTTCCATGATCGTTGGAGCTGTTAAGCTGGGCTTGTAAATTGGAAAGCTCCCGACGTGCATCATCGAGCTTTTGCATGATAAGTTCCTTGAACTCTTGGAGTTCGGCGTCGCTGTAGCGTGTTTTTTCTGCGGCCATGGTTACGATTTTTTTAATTGGACCTTGATACGGGTGTTTTCATCCAACTCCAAATCATCAACACCCTCACCCGTAACAGACTCCATTATGTTTAACGAAGATGCGAGAATCTCATTGCAAATATAGTCCAAATTACCCTCAACAGCGGGGTTGACTTCAGGATGTGTACTGATAACCAATGAAATACGATCCGTCACCTCAAGGCCTTTCTCTTTTCTAAGGTTTTGAATTCGGTTAACCAGTTCCCTGGCCAATCCCTCATTTCTCAGTTCCGGAGTAAGTGTTACGTCAAGCGCAACGGTAATGCGACCAACCGAGTTTACTTCCCAACCTGGAATGTCTTGGGACGAAACCTCCATATCATTTGCATCCAGCAAAAAGGACTCTTGACCTATTTCCAAAGAAAGTGCTCCAGTCGATTCATAGGCACGAATCTCATCTTGGGAAAGCTGTCCAATTTTATCAGCAAGGTCCTTCATCAGTGGACCTGCTTTTTTGCCCAGTATTTTGAAGTTCGGTTTTGCTTTTTTGATCAACATGTTGCCATCACCTGAAATGAAATCAATCTCTTTCACGTTCACTTCTGCCAGAATCAGGTGTTGCACGGACTCGATTTTCTCACGTAATCCGGCTTCATCAACGGGAATCATGATTTTGGAAAGCGGCTGTCGTACTCGAATGTTCACTTTTTTACGCAAGGCCAAGGTCATGGATGAAATCTGTTGCGCCAGTTCCATCCGTTCTTCGAGTAACTTGTCTATCAGGATTTCATCGAATGATGGGAAATCTGCCAAATGAACGGAAGTTGTTGGTTTTTTTCCGGTGGTTTGATTCAAGTCGCAGAAAAGCCGGTCTGAGAAAAACGGTGCAATAGGGGACATGATGATGGATAGTGTTTCCAGGCAGGTATACAAGGTTTGGTATGCAGCGATCTTGTCCACACTGTAATCCCCTTTCCAAAACCTCCTTCGACATAAGCGCACATACCAATTGCTCAGGTGCTCATCAGTGAAGTGCTGAATGGCTCTCGCCGCTTTTGTGGGTTCATAGTCTGCATAACAGCCATCAACTTCCTTGACCAGGGAATTCAACTCCGAAATGATCCAACGATCGATTTCCGGTCTTTCTTCAATCGGAATCTCCTGTTCAGAGAAGGTGAAGCCGTCGATGTTCGCGTAAAGAGAGAAGAACGAATACGTGTTATGAAGCGTTCCGAAAAACTTGCGTTGTACTTCCACAATTCCTTCTTCATTGAATCGTAGGTTGTCCCATGGCTGGGCATTCGAAATCATGTACCAACGTGTGCTGTCGGCACCATACTTGGCAATCGTTTCAAACGGATCTACTGCATTGCCAAGCCGCTTCGACATCTTGTTGCCGTTCTTATCCAGAACAAGTCCATTGGAGACAACATTCTTGAAGGCAACGCTATCGAACAGCATCACAGCGATGGCGTGAAGGGTGAAAAACCATCCACGAGTCTGATCAACGCCCTCAGCAATGAAGTCGGCAGGGAAGGATTTTTCAAATTCCTTTATGTTCTCAAAAGGATAGTGCCATTGGGCATAGGGCATGGCTCCCGAATCAAACCAAACGTCAATCAAGTCGCTTTCCCGATACATTTTTTTGCCACTGGCCGAAACCAGTGTGATTTCGTCGGCGTAAGGCCTATGCAAATCAAAGCCCGGATCTTCAGTATTCACCTGGTTGACGATTCCTGCCGCGTTTGCCTTGGATATCTGTTCGCGAAGCTCTTGTATGGATCCGATGCATATTTGCTCTGTTCGGTCTTCGGTGGTCCAGATCGGGAGGGGTATTCCCCAATACCTGGATCTGCTCAGGTTCCAATCAACAAGGTTCTCCAACCAATTTCCGAAACGGCCACTTCCTGTTGATTCCGGTTTCCAGTTTATCGTTTTGTTCAGTTCGATCAAACGATCTTTACAGGCGGTTGTTTTAATAAACCACGAGTCTAGCGGATAATAAAGAACAGGTTTGTCGGTTCGCCAACAATGGGGGTAGGAGTGTTCGTATTTCTCTACTTTGAATGCCTTGTTTTCAGATTTCAGTTTAATGGCGATTCGTTCGTCGACACTCAAGTATTTTTCCCGTCCTTGTTTCTTGCGCTCTGCTTCCTTTTCCTCCTCGCTCAAATACCCTTCCTTTACATACTCGCCTGCGAAGTCGGAAATCTCCTTCACAAACCTGCCGCGTTTATCAACAACGGGTGAAAGCTGGCCGTTTACATCAGGAACAAGAATCGAGCTGATGCCGTTTTCTCTGCAAACCCGGAAGTCATCCGCTCCAAAAACCGATGCCGTATGTACGATACCGGTTCCGTCGGCAGTAGTTACAAAGTCACCGGATATCACTGTAAATGCTTTTCCCTCTGGCTTTACATACGGAAGGAGCTGTTCATAGTTGATGCCTATGAGATCCTTGCCAATGAATTCACCCATGATACTCCAAGGAATGGATTTGTCTCCTACCTTGAAGCCCTCGTCGAACGCGTCCTTCGCCTTGTCTTGGAAAAATTTCGGCACCAGCTCACTGGCCAGAACCACGTTGATTGGAAATCCGGTGTAGGGGTTGTATGTCTTGATCAGCGAGTAGGTGATTTTCTCTCCAACAGCCAGTGCACAGTTGCCAGGCAGTGTCCATGGCGTGGTGGTCCATGCCAAGAAGTGGATGTCGCCATCGCAAACCTTGAAAAGCATTTCCGAAACGGGTTCCCGTTTGATTTTGAACTGTGCAACAATGGAAGTGTCCTTGACCATCCGGTATGCACCAGGTTGGTTCAACTCATGTGAACTCAAGCCGGTTCCTGCTGCAGGAGAGAAAGGTTGGATGGTGTATCCTTTGTAGAGCAACTCTTTTTCGTACAGCTTCTTCAAAAGATGCCACACGGATTCAATATAATTGTTTTCGAATGTGATGTACGGATTGTCCAAATCGACCCAATAACCCATTTTCCTGGTTAGGTCGTCCCACACCTCCTTGTATTTCATCACTTCCTTACGGCAGGCCTGGTTGTATTCTTCGATGGATATTTTTTGCCCGATATCCTCTTTGGTAATGCCCAGGGTTTTTTCCACGCCTAACTCGATGGGTAGGCCGTGTGTGTCCCATCCGCCTTTTCGCTTCACTTGGAAGCCTTTGAGGGTCTTGTATCGGCAAAAAATATCCTTGATGGAGCGGGCCATCACGTGATGGATACCCGGTAAGCCATTAGCGGAGGGCGGACCCTCATAAAAATTGAATGCGGGCTTGCCCTCACGGCTGCTGATGCTCTCTTCAAAAACCCGTTCCCTTTGCCATTTTTTTAGGATGTCATTTCCAATGGATGGAAGGTCAAGTTTCTTATGTTCAGGGTATTTCATGTTTGAAAACAGGAATTGCGAAGTTAGCAAAAATTGGGATGCCTCTTGCCCACATCCGCTTGTTGATAGATGTAATTACTTCCTATGGCTGAGTATACAATCATTGCTTTCATTTGCCTTGGTTTTGATGGAATTAATTTGGCTTGCCAATGGCTATGATCAAGTACGGAGTTTCCTTTACAATACTGGTAGGACTGATTTTGTTAGAGCCCTTGATCGGGGAGTCGCAGCAACGATCCAAGTACGGTGCAAGGGTTTTGTCTGTTGAGGCATACAGGCAACTGGACGATAAATACAAGCTGGTAAGAGTGGATGATTTGGTGCCTGGGATTTTTTTGGATGTTCGTTATGCATCGGATTGTAATTTCATGGGAAAGAAGATGTATCCTAGTCCTGCGGCATATCTGGTTAAGCCGGCTGCTGAAGCCATCAAGTTGGTTGAGGATTCACTTAGGAAAATCGGTTTGGCATTGGTTTTCTATGACGGTTATCGGCCGTACTCAGTGACGGTCGAGTTTTGGAAGCAGGCAACCCGTAAGGAATACGTGGCCCATCCCCGCCAAGGGTCGCGTCACAATAGAGGATGTGCGGTTGATGTTGGTTTGGTTCGGTATTGCGACAAGTCACTTTTAGAGATGCCAACACCCTACGACGATTTCACCTCAAGGGCCCATGCATTTGACCGTCGCGCCACACCGGAGGCGGTTAAAAACCGTAGACTGTTGCAGTCCTTGATGGTAAAGTACGGATTCCGAATTTTCACAACCGAATGGTGGCATTTCGATTATAAGGATTGGAAATCCTATCCGTTGTTGGACATACCATTCGAGGAGCTTTAAGCACGGGATGAGAATCGATTTGTTTGCGATCCCGACTTAAGCGGTAAAACTATTTGGGCCCCTTTTCAATTTTAGCGATGATTATGGGGCTGAAAAAGAGTACTAATGTGAGGGCGCTGAACATCAGGTCGGCATTGTGATCCAGAAGTAATTTGGCCAATCCAGAATCAGGCCAGAGGTGTTCAACAACCGAAAGTGAAAGTTTCAAGCCCAGTACGGTTACCACAATGAATGCGGATGTTTGAAGGTACGGGTACTTTTCAATGAGCTTCACAAATCCTTGTGCGACATATCGCATGGATAAGATGCCGATGAATACGCCGATGCAAATCAGGTAGATGTTATCGGTGAAGGCCACTGCCGCAAAAACATTGTCAATGGAAAAGGCGAGGTCCATTAGCTCCACCAGTATAACGGTAGACCAGAACGGGCTGATCATTCCCGAAAGCCATTTATAAAGGGGCCTTTCCTGCTTGTTGAGAACATCATCTTCCTTTTGCGGAGTGTATTTGGTATAGAAATACTTTAGTCCAAGTATCAGCAGATAAAGGCCTCCCAGGGGTTTTAACCACCATATGGAAATCAGCCAAGAGGCGGTAATCAAGGCAAGACCACGGAACACATATGCACCAATGATACCGTATCGAAGGGCTCTCCTGCGCTGTTTTTCTGGCAAATCCATTACCATGGTTGCTAACACAGCCGCATTGTCTATTGAAAGCAAGGTTTCAATTAGAACAAGGTTACCTATTACGGCAAGTGCAAAAAGTGGATCTTGGAATATCTCGTTAAACATGCCGCGAAAGTAGGTAAAAGCGAATCAATGGATCGAGCCCGTGCCATTCTGAAAAACCAAGTTTTATCTTATTTGATTAGGACTCATCTAATCAGTCCAGAGATATGGTGAATCAAAAAACGAGCACATCAATTCAGGCTAATTGTTTGAAAATCAAGCATCCAATTATTCAATGCAAGATTGTTTATTGACATTGAGTGTCTTTAATGCTATTTTGGTTGATTGTATAAACTGTTTAATTCAAAAACGCATCCAATCATGAATAAATCAGTAATCGTATTGGCATTCTTGTTAATGCCATTAGGTTTTCTTTCCGCTCAAGACACCCAAACCAAGGTCAAGGGCTTGGTTCCTTCACAAGTGCTTAAGCATCTTGATGATCAAGTTTCATTCGCGGAACGGGAATTGTTTGCCATCTCCACTGAACCCACACCTGCTGCACTACGCGAATCATCATTGCAGCATCAATTATTGGATTTCAACACCCAAAGGAGTTTAGGAATAAACAATGCATTTCCGGAATTTTTCACCACCAGCATCCCATCACCAAACGGTTCTTTTCGGTTATTGATGTATAAGGTAGACATTGGATCCAACGGTTTTCAGGTATTGACCAGCAGCGGTACGCGTGTCAGCGCCAACAGTGGTATTGGGCACTACCGAGGAATCGTTGAGGGTGATTATCGCTCTGTGGTGAGCATGACCATCACCGAAAACGATGTGATGGCCATCATCAGTAATGACCAGGGGAATTTTGTCATCGGGAAATTGGCTGGTGATGCCTTGGGTAGACATGTTATTTACAATGACATGGAGATTGCGGGACAACACTCATACTCCTGCGGAACCAACACTGACATATTGGCAAATCCTTTGCCCGAATCGGCAATGAGGCTGGATCCAGTTCCACCTGGCACCCTCACCACCAAATGTGTGGATTGGTATTATGAAACCGACTACGATATTTTCGTTGGTAAAGGAAGTGTTAGTGCGGTGAACACTTACATACAAGGGATGTTCAACCAGGTGGCAACATTGTACAACAATGATGGCATTTCCGTTACACTTCAAACATTGTTCATCTGGGATACCACGGACCCATATACAGGAACCACCACTTCCAACTATCTTAACCAGTTTGGGGCATATCGCACTTCTTTTGCTGGTGATTTAGCCATGTTGATCGGTTATAACGGTGGAGGTGGAGTAGCCTACGTGAACGGACTTTGCTCCACTTCCAATCAGTACAAGATGGGCTACAGTGCCATTCAGTCATCTTATCAAAATGTCCCTACTTATTCATGGACTGTTGAGGTGGTGACGCATGAGGGAGGACACTTGTTAGGGTCAAGGCACACACATGACTGTGTTTGGAATGGAAACAACACACGCATAGACGGCTGTGGGCCAGCTGCAGGATATAATTCCGGTACTTGTGCCGCAGGCCCCCTTCCCGTGAGCGGAACGATCATGAGTTATTGCCACTTGGTAAGTGGTGTAGGCATAAACTTCAATAACGGATTTGGTCCTCAGCCCACCTCAGTCATGGTGAATGCCATTAACAATGCCGCCTGCTTGTCATCATGTGTAAGTTGTCCGACTCCGGCCACTCCAGGTGCCATCACCATTGGTGGCGGTAGCAATTTGATTTGTCCCGGCAACACCAGAACATTCAGTGTAGCATCGGTGACTGGAGCCACATCTTACAATTGGGTTGTGCCAACCGGAGCAACCATTTCGGCTGGACAAGGCACCAATTCCATTTCGGTTTCATTCGGTAGTACCTTCCCCGCATCGGGCAATATCACCGTTGCTGCCGTTAATTCCTGTGGTTCCAGCGGGAATGCATCTACAACTGTTAGCAGAAACGTCCCTGCCGCACCATCGGTGATTGCAGGTCCGACCACAGGCGCCTGTTCGGTTTCAGGTGTTCCCTATAGCGTAACTCAAGACAGTACCATAACCTCTTACAACTGGTCTTTTTCATCAACAAACGGTTCTGTAACATCAGGTCAAGGCACGAGTGCAATTACCGCATCCTTCACTACCGGCACCACTGCTTTGACCTTGTCTGTAACGGCCACCAACGCCTGTGGAACGAGCGCAGCCCGCACTTTGTCCATTTCCAGATTGCCCGCCGTACCAGGACCGATAACTGGTACCGCAACACCCTGTAGGAACCAGCAAGGGGTTCCATACAGTATCGCACCCGTATTTAGTGCCACTTCCTACCGATGGACTGTTCCCTCTGGTGCTCGTATCGTAGCTGGCGGAGTCACATCCAGCAGTACCGCATTGGTTACAAGCTTCGCCAATGTACTGGTGAATTTCAAAACATCTACAGGAAGTGTTAGTGTTCGTGCCAATAATGCTTGTGGCTCGAGTGCTTACCGGAGCTTGGCAATCACCTTCCCTTGTAGGGATGATGGATCATTCATGTCCGGCACAGACGAATTGATGGTGAATCCGAACATTGTTTCCGAACAGCTTCAGTTGACGTTCATTTCATCCTCTGAATCTCAAGTGAGGATTGCCTTGATTGACATCAGTGGAAGAATGGTTTCCATTTCCGACGGAGAAGTTTCTGCAGGAGAAAATCAGATTGGAATTGATGTTTCAACGTTGCCTCAAGGAATTTATTCCGTTCAAGCCGAGTTCAATGGTGTTGTGAGATCAGCTAGGTTCATAAAGAAATAAGAACAGGGGTTTATCAAATCAACAAGGGGGTCTTGCTTAGTGCAGACCCCCTTGTTTTATATGTGGGATTCGATAGGTTTACAAACCTTTCAGTAATTCATTCAAGCCGCCGGAGTATCCTACGCCTTGGTCAACTTTGACTTGACTCAGTTTTTTGTGTTCCACCAATGCCCATAAGATCATTTCTTGGAGTAATGCCTTGTCGCCAGTGTTTTTCACAGGATGATATTTATCGACGAGCCGGGTAAGTGATGATACTTTGTTAAGTTGGGATTGAAAATCCTTATCATCCATGTTTTCGGTCAGTTCGAAATCATCTTCATTGTTTACGAACCATTCAATGGTTTCGTGGTATGGGCCTGTTGCATCCGGCTTTTGCAGCTTGGGTACTTTCGGGAATATGGCTTCGAAGGTCGATTTGATGGCTTGGCGTATCAGGTGCTCGGCAACGAATCGGGCTCCCTCTTGTTCGCCTTCGTAGGCGATTTCCATCTTCCCCGTAAGGGCGGGAATAATGGAGAGGAAGTCACTAAGTCGCACAGATGTTTGCTTCAATCCATATTTCAATGCACGTAATTCGGCCGCGCTTATAAGGCATTCCATTGCAGATATACTCATACGGGCACTTACTCCGCTTTTCACATCCACATATTCGCTTTCGCGAGCTTCGAAGGCGATTTGCTCGATCAGGATCGTTGCCAATATGGGAACATGAATATGGTCTTGTTTCTCCGTGCGAATTTCCTGAGAGGTGATTTTCGCAGCAGTTTCAACCGATTCGGGGTAGTGAGTGAGGATCTGTGATCCTATTCGGTCTTTTAAAGGGGTGACGATGCTTCCGCGGTTTGTATAATCCTCTGGATTTGCAGTGAAGACAAATTGCATATCCAAAGGGAACCTCAGTTTGAAGCCACGAATCTGGATGTCTCCTTCTTGCAAGATGTTGAATAGTGCAACTTGGATTCGGGCTTGCAGGTCGGGCAGCTCATTGATTACAAAAATGCAGCGGTTGGCACGAGGAATCATTCCGAAGTGTATGACACGCTCATCGGCATAGGACAACTTCATGTTCGCTGCCTTGATGGGGTCCACATCTCCGATCAAATCGGCAACGGTGACATCGGGGGTGGCCAGCTTCTCTACAAAACGATCATTTCTATGAACCCATGCGATGGGGGTTTCATCTCCCATGTTGGCGATGATGTCTTTCGCATATCTTGATAGGGGATTAAACGGATCGTCGTTGACTTCCGAATCGCCTACTATAGGCATCCATTCATCCAGCAGATTCACCATCATTCGTGCAATACGTGTTTTGGCTTGTCCTCGTAAGCCAAGCAGATTGATGTTGTGCTTGGATAGTATCGCTCGTTGCAATTCCGGGATTACGGTGTTTTCATAACCATGAATCCCTTCAAAAGGATTTTCTCCGTTTTTCAATGCCTTGATGAGGTTTCTTCTCAACTCCTCCTTGATGCCCTCATTAGCATTTTTGGAAGTGCGTTTTTTTAATTCACCTAGGGTTTTGATTTCAGTCAGCTGCATGTTTTCAGGTCGATAATTGTTTTTTCAAAGGGATTTTCTTTTTCGGCTTTTACGGTAGTCTTCATAAATCATTTGTCCTAACCCTTTGAGTCCGGCATAATATGCTTTTCCCTGGTTGGCTTCGGTGAAGTTGCTTACGAACTGTTGTAGATAAGGATCACGGGCAATCATGAAGGTAGTGATGGGTATGTGCAATTTGCGCGCCTGCATGGCCTCAGCATAACATCGATCCACGATGGATTGGTCCAATCCATTCGAGTTGAAGTAATAGGTGCCATCTCGATTGCGAAGGCAACTGGGTTTGCCATCGGTAATCATGAAAATCTGCTTGTTGGTGTTCCTTTTCCTACGCAAAATATCCATCGCCAGCTGAAGACCAGCCACCGTGTTGGTATGGTATGGGCCCACTTGCAAGTAAGGCAGCTCCTTGAGGGTTACAGGCCACGCATCGTTACCAAACACGATGATGTCGAGTGTGTCCTTTGGATAGCGTGTCCTTATGAGTTCTGCTAAGGCCATGGCAACTTTTTTGGCAGGCGTGATGCGGTCTTCTCCATAAAGGATCATGCTGTGGCTGATATCGATCATGAGCACTGTGCTCATCTGCGACTTGTGGAAGGTGTCTTCCACCACCAAATCCTGTTCGCTGATTTGGAAATCATCAATCCCGTTGGATATTTGGGCTTTGCGCATGCTTTCGGGCATGTTGATCTGCTCCAGGGAGTCGCCAAAGCGAAAATCCCGCAGCTCACCTGTATGTTCATCGCCAGAACCAGTGTAGGAGGTCTGGTGGTTCCCCGAACCTGCTCGTTTCAGGTTTTTGAAAATTTGATCCAAGGCGGATTGTCGAATCACCTGTTCCATTTTGGCAGTTAAGGCTCCTCCGGAGCCGGGCTCAGTTCCTGTCTCACGGATGTACCCGCGCTTTTTCAGGTCTTCGATGAAGTCGTCAATGGTGTAAGACTCATTGGTTAACTCATACTCCTTGTCCAACTCCCGCAGCCAATCGATGGCTTCATCGAAGTCGCCGGAGGTATGTACTATCAACTCCTTGAAGATGCCGAACAGCTTGTCAAAAGGCGATTCGTCGTCGGCTTTGTAGGGAATGAACTTGTATCCGGATTGCATGCTTAGGTATAACAATTGGTAGTCCCAAAGTTTTAAAGTTAGTTAAAAAATAGGGGTTTTGGCCGAACATGCACTCATAACGGGTTGGATTATGGTTTCATGGAGGGTTGCCGCCTTTTTCTTGGATATTATCAGTAACATGCTTTTTTGTAGGAGGTTGTTCATCCAATTCAGAGCATGCCAAGGTTTTCACCCCATTGATCCAGGCAATCCATGCGCCACAATTTCGTAAGGAGTAAACCTCATCTCCATACCGGGTTTTAAAGATGATTGTTGTCGTATCGGGAAACCTTTTCTTCAGAACCATTTTACGCGCATTGATGTAGGCTGCAACATACCAACCAAATCCCCTATGATTGGTTGCACTGTTATGTGCATCTACTAGTTCTTGGTCAGTCATCTCACTGAACCTCTTCTCACAGCACTCTCTAAACTTACGAAGGCTCTCATTGA
>Ga0315906_10002133_pt1 | contig 28274 bp, 59 predicted proteins | sample LakEriMetagenome_4_FD_203526 | JGI IMG/M metagenome (GOLD analysis project Ga0315906, IMG submission 203526) | Freshwater fungal communities from buoy surface, Lake Erie, Ohio, United States - Buoy 2 MA122 | ecosystem: Environmental > Aquatic > Freshwater > Lake > Lake biofilm | place: USA...
CCATTTTGCGTTTCTAATTCATGCGCCATTATTTTTTGTCAGAGGGTTATGCTAAGATTGATAAATCACTTACAGAAAGGACAAAAAATAATGGCGCATGAATTAGAAACGCAAAATGGCGTTGCTTCTTTCGCATCATTCCGTGAGCCTGCTTGGCATGGTCTTGGCACAGTATTCACGGAAGAAAAAACAACAGCAGAAATGTTATCTGCTGCTAATCTAAACAATTGGAATGTTCGTCTTGAGGACGTAAATGTTCCATCTCACTTATCGTCAGATAAATCTTATCAATATGTTGTTCGCACTAACCCTACGGATAACACACAGACCGATATTCTCGGTGTTGTTGGTGAGCGTTATCATGTTTTACAGAATGAAGATTTATTCTCATTCGGTGATAATATTCTTGACGGCGGAGGTCGTTGGGAAACTGCTGGCTCTATTCGTGGAGGTCGTGTTGTATTCGGTTCTCTTGCTCTTGAGCGTGAAACTGTATTAGACCCAAATGGTGTTGCGGATAAGGTCAAAACTTATCTTCTCATCAATACATCACATGACGGCTCTATTGCTATTCAAGCAAGTATAACACCTGTTCGTGTTGTATGCGCTAACACTCTAAACCTTGCTCTTGGCTCTAAGCGTGGGCGTAATGCTATCAAGCAATCTTTCAAGATTCGCCACACACAGACCGCTAATGGTAAAGTTCAAATTGCTCGTGAGGCTCTTGGTCTTGCTAATGCTTACATGGACGCTTTCGACATCATGGCTAAACAAATGATTGAGAAAGAAATCACAGCGCAACAGTTCAATGATATTGTTCTCGCTGCGTATCCTAAGCCTGATGAAGAAAAGAAAGGCGCACTTACTCGTTGGACTAACAAGGTTGATGTTATCAATGACATCTACACAGGTGAGTTCAATGGCATGATTGCTGGCAATGCGTGGGGTGCTTTCAATGCTCTTACTGAACGCCTTGATTGGCATCGTTCTGCTCGTGGTGGAAATACTGAGGCAATGCTCGCTGCTGCTTCTGGTTTTGACGCAACAATTACAGCAGAAAAAAATCGCTTGCTAACTGTTGTAAAAAATACTTTGCAACTCGCATAGCAAAATTTCCTGAGCATGAAATAAAACTGCTCAATTTTTATTTTTCAATTTGCAGATCATAACAAAAAGTGCCTAGCAAAACCGACAAATCGGACATTGTATTTTTGTAAATATTTTATTACGTAGCACTTGCTTTTTTTGCTGCAATGTGGGACAATAAATACATGACAATAGACGAACTAACAACCCACATATTTGAAATGCGTAATGGTTTGGAATCAGACCTTGGCAGCCTGTCGGAAGAAATGGAAGCACTTGACCCTGCATCCAAAGACTTTGCAGACCTTGACTTTGAATATAATTTTATTAATGGTCAGGTAGCAGCATTCAATTACGTTCTTACTAAGATAGGTCTACAATGAGCAGGCTATATACAATTGATGAATTAGTTACAGAGATCTATGAAGATAACCTATCTCATTTTGATGACAGAGACACATCAGATGACTGTGATTGTCAGATCCATACTACCATTAGGACTATTGTGCAATATTGGGAGTAACTTGACATACCCCTGACATTTTGCTAAAATTGCATTACGAACCCAACAGAAAGGACCCCAATGCCCAATTGGTGCTACAACTATCTTGACATATCAGGTGACGAAACCCTGATTGCAGATATCAAACGACAACTCAACAAACCATTTGTAAAAGACCATGATTCATGGAATGCTACAACTGGACAAATGGAAGTATCTCAAACTACTTACCCTAATCCTGTGTTTGCATTTCATAATATATATAATCATAGACAAGACGGTATTTCAGACGAGGAATATATCAAGCAACCTGACCATACCCTGCCTTTAGAGGAATCTCTTATGTTCAAGGGTAATCATTGGTACGACTGGAATGTTCGCAATTGGGGAACCAAATGGGACGTTGCTGTTCACGATAACGATAAGTATCCTGATACTGAGTTATATGAGGAGAGCACTACAGTTCTTGGATATAAATTCAATACCGCTTGGTCTCCACCTATTGAGGCTATAACTAAACTATCAGAACAATATCCTACTCTCAACTTCAATCTATCTTATGAAGAAGAAACAGGTTGGGGTGGAGAAGTTACATTGCTTAATGGTTTTATCACTACCGTTGAGGAATACGAGAACAAGTGTCGTGACTGTGATGCACTTAACAGTCTTGAGTATTGTGATAATGACTGCGGTGAGATATGTAATGTATGTCACTATATGGGCGAGGCTGACCTTGACTGTGTTGCAGAATGTCAGGACCACAAGGTATACTTGGATGAAAAGCATGTACCCGACTATAGATTGGAAAAGGCATAATGGAAATATCACCTACCGTGCTCGATGAGCGTTTACAAAAGTTAGTTAATCTTGGTGTTGAAGGTATCGACATCATGCACGGACAACTAAAGAATATGATGTATGAGGCTGAAGCAGAACTACGCATGGCCCAAGAGGTAGAGGAAGAAAACGACTATTCCGACGCCATGGAATCAATGGAACGTAAATATTGGGAGGGATATACAGACGCACTTGCACTTTGCTACGGTTTGACGTATGATATATCTTTCGCTATTAAACAAAAGGAGACAGACAATGCTTAAGACAGATAAGTTAACACTAATAGGACAGTTTGCAGTAGATAGTGGTCAGGCCATGGTTGGCGACCCATGCTACTTAGATGAATGGAAGCCATGGGACTCAGACTCAGGAATTCCATTTGATGAACATACTAAGAGTGCTGGAGAGTATAGTTATCTTGGGGCTTGTGAGGCTACTATAAACAGAGGATTTGGTGAGTTGGGTATATCCTCATCAGTTGTATTTTCTACTGGCTATGGTGACGGCTTATATCCAGTTTATGCCCATATTAATGAGGACGGCAGAGTTGGAATGGTTGTAATCGATTTTACAGGAGAGTATCTTGATGATGAATGATTGGATCCAATTGACATTGCCACTGGAATTTGATATCATTAATATAAACCCTACTACAGAAAGGACTCCTAATGGGAGCACGTTGTAATTTCGTATTTAAACAATCAGAGGACCAGGCTGTAACCCTATACAGTCACTGGGACGAAAGCCATATGTATGAACTGCTGGCAGCAGCGCTTGGACATGCAATGCCACGTATTGAAATGGGTGATATCCCGTATGCGACTCGAATGGCTATTAGTTATATTATCAAAGACCAGATACTGGATGAGACAGGCTATGGAATTTATGCCATGGACCCGTCAGACCAAGGATTCTTGGACCATCCAATCACCATTGATTTCACTGACATGACAGTTGGTGAGGGTGAGGCCTGGCATTCGATTAATGATTTTATTAACTACAATCTTGTGACGACGGTCACTAAATAAAGCGAAGACTGGGTACCTTCGCTTGTTGCCAGGGGGGCAGGTTCGACTGTCTACGGACTTGCCTCCCACATCTTTTTTTGATACAATCTATAAGGAGGAACTATGGCTTACAGTGTTAGACGAGCACCACAGAATACCAAAGAAATACAAGTAGCACAGAGAATAGCAAAGATAATCAACGAAGACATGGGTCTAAACCTTGAGGCTGTTGGCTATCATTTGGTGAGAAACCACCCACCAATTGTATGGCACCGCCTTGAAGTTCTTGCCTTGACAGCAGGGGAAGAACATGATAAACTTATGTCAGACTATTTAGGAGAACAACATGTCGGTACCCTTTTCGGATAAGTGCGGGATTTTAGGTCAGTTCTGGTTTGAATACAGAGATGACGAAAAACTCAAAGAGTTCATTTCTTATAATGACATTGGATTGCCTTTGTCATGGTTTATTGCTACGGGAGTGGTAACACCAAACCCTATGGCAGAGGACTATGTAAATGAAACTTTCAATCTATTCTTGGCAGCATTAGAATTGTCAGAGGAAGAAATTGAGGGTTTGGATAGCCTAAACGAAATCCTTGAAATCGTAGAAGCCAAGCAAGAGGACGAAGACTAAAAATCTAAGTCCCCCTTGCGGGGCCGCCTAGGTAGATATCTAGAAACCATATCAAACCACAAACCATAAAACCATTTTACGAATGTATTACGAACCATTGTAAATTTTTCCCAGAAAGATTACGATCCAAACCATATTTTCCCCAAACCATATAGCATAATATTTTTGGTTTGTCAAACCTTCAAGCCATAGTGTATGATTGTTTGTATAGTACTAGGGGTATTACGATCTCTTTTGTATACCCCGCCGTTTTTTAAAGACATTACGAACGCCGATTTCTTCCCCCCTCCAGAAAGTTTGGCGGGAATAAACGGGAGTATAATAATTATATGAGTCCCCGTCACTTTTCAAAGATGTATCAAAACAAAAGTCAACACAGACATGATCAGCAATCTGACTGGGACTCTTTTACAAAAGACATGACGGTTTTGACGGGTATGTTATACTCAATTGCAAAGGCACCTCTCAAACCATTCATCCCTGCTTTCTACAAAACGGCGGGACAGATCAAAAAAGATTACGAACCTATCTATAATCCCCCTAATAAGGAATAACAAACCATATTTCCTGGTTTTAAAACATTTTCAAACCTTTTAAAAAGTATTACGAACTTATTGGAATTTTTCCTGGATATTTGGCAATTTTCATCCAAAATAGATTACGAACCCTATTGACAAACCATGGTTTTGGATGTATAATGCCCAAACCTTATATGATGGTTTGACAATATCGGGCATATATGGTATGAGGTTTGTGAGGTTTGAGGATATTGGATATGAGGTTTGTGAGGTTTGGGATTACGAACGCCATCTATAAAAACGTTCCATTCACCACTATCCTCCACTTCACTCCACTTTAACCCTATCCAATAATATAATCAGTAAGATGTTATTTTTGAGCGGGGTATATAATTAACGTTAATAACCTGTCTCATTGGTCCCATATGTGGTGTACACCATGAATGTTTAGAACCATCAAACAGGATAGCAGCACCACGTTTGGGTGATATTGAGTGAACTATCTCCAAACCATCATAGATCAAGGTGTCTCCGTATGCATCATTAACGTAATATAGAAAAACCAGGTGATATGCGGACATGTCTGTATGTGGGGTTGATACTATAGTCTTTGTATTAGGGGGTGTCATGTTGAATTTGACTCTACTCACTATACCCTCGCCAATTTGGTATTTGTTTAGCATTTTATTTAGGATAAACCTTGTAGCCTTATATTCTGGTGTATTTTCTTCATGGTCTGAGGTAAAGTATTTGATGTTACCTTCATCATCGACCTTATCTAAAATATTACAATATTGCCATTTATAAACAGAATTGAATATAGTATCTATATTATCTATTTCCTGGTCGCTTAGGAAATTATCATCATATATGAACATACAAACCCTATCTGTAGAGTTTAATTATAACATAGGCCATATTAGAGATATTAACCCCTATTGCTCGTTTAGAGCATAGGAGGGTTTGTTATTCTATTTTCCGCCGAACTTTAAAGATGATATTATTTTTTATATCTTTGCGCTTTAATATCAAGCAATATATGATCTGTTACACCTTTGTGCTCTAATATTGCCTCATTCATTAAATGGTACTCTTCGCCCAACGCCGAAGAATAACCAAATTCAGAATGTATGACCATAAAAATATAATATTTTTCACCATCAGTAACTTCTTCAGCAACATGCACTGCTGTACAAGGGAATATTAATGCACTTCCAGCAGATGGTTTTATCTTAATATCTAAATCTGGGAATAGTATCTCTCCCCCAGAATAGTTATCGTTGAGATAAAATAAAACTGACCAATCCATTGTGTTTAATGGATTGTTTACATTTTTGTCAACATGTGGACCTATTTTACCTCCTACCTTATACTTTCTGAGGAAATAGTTTTTAGATATATACTCTAAATCTTTATTGCCAGTTTTTTCACACCAAATTTTTATAATTTCCTTATATGGTTTATCTATAAGAGCAATGGTTTCTTCTACAGTTTTGTGTGCATAATCTTCAAACACATATTCTGGTCTTGGCCAAAATAAATTATAGTTACTGGCAGATCTATCCCAATCAAATAATTTTTGTTTGCCTTTTGAATATGTATCTATCTGCATTTTCCAGTCAATTTCTGAACCCTCGCTTTTTACTGGACGACTATCTCTCCAGTCTTCCCACGGTGGTATGACTGAGTGTGTTAATTCGTCAAGATCATATTTCTCTATTTGCTGTATAAAGTGTTCTGATTCAGTAAAGACATCTTCTATGTAAAGTATGCCCATGGGAAGTTCTGTAATTTTCATTTATATATTATAGCATTAAAAAATAGTATATTTTATGCTATGATATAATAATATTTATGACCGCATACGAATATTCTGATATTGATAATTTCGACGAACTTAAAGCAATCTGGGAACCCCGCAAAGAATATATCGACAAAGATCTTTGGGTGATTCGCAACATAGTGTCAGAAGAAGAACTTGTATGGCTCAACGAGGAAGCCAACGATCCAGAGGGCTGGTACACGACTATGCGCTCACCATATGGTGGTAATACTAAGAATAAGTTTTTAGGATATATCCCAGAGTATGATGAGAATGGCAATATGCTTGTGCCAGGAGAACACTCTAAGTTTAGGTCTCTTCCCGTCAAAGTTATAGAAAATAGAATTCAGTCAGTTGTTCCTGAATACTTTGGTGGTGCTGGTGCGCTGCAGTCATTCTTTGAGGTACCTGACGAACAGATTTTTGCAGAACTTGGACGCCACGATGTGGACTTTGCAATGGGGTGGCATTACGAACGTGATGATGACGATGATGAAGAAGAACAAAAAACTATTGTTCATCATTCAAAGACGCAAGGTAAGAAAATTGTTAGTAAGGGTAAAATCTCAGCATCATTTAATGTTTATATTAATGATAATTTTGATGGTGGAATATTAGAGTTTAGACATAAAGATTATGTAATCAAACCAGAGGTTGGAATGCTTGTGAATATTCCACTGTATAGGGAGTTTGAGCATAGAGTAACAAAAGTAACTAACGGTAACAGACACACTATCTATGGAAGATCATGGGATACTCCAGATGGTAAATATCAATCAACTAATGAAGACTGTTAGGTTAGGGTAGATCCATAGTGATTGAAGAATTTATTGAATGTAAAAGAAATGGAACTACTAAGGTATTTAAAGGCTTCCACAATAATGTGTTAACTTGGGATGAGTTTGCCAACATAGTATATTCAGAGTCAAAAGAAGAACCACAAATTAAAGAGTTGGGAGATTACGATAAATCTCTTGGCGGTAAAATACATGGAAACATGATAGTAAAACAAGACTTATATCTATATGTATTGCCAACCATAGTACCAGATAAGTGCGCTGAAGTGATTGATAAGTTTAAGTCTTATGGTATGGTGTTAGGTCTATCAAACTATTATATAAACCTTTCAAACAATATAAATAATATTCCATCTCACAATGATCCATTAGATAATTTTTACTGGCAGTGTCAAGGTAGTGTAGAATGGGTAGCCAATGGAGGTCAGACTTATATGGTTGAGCCTGGAGACTTAGTTTATATACCCGCCAAAACTAACCATGGGGTAAACTTTTTAAATAACCCAAGAGGAGCAGTAGGTTTTGCTGCAGATTTGAGTGAATATGTCCAAGCGTAAACTATTAGATGGTACAGAGGTAGATAATTACGATCACCCAATTGATCTTATTATTCATACCAGAGCACCAGGTAAGTGGAAGTTGATTGATATGGAAACAGGAGAAGAGTATCTTGGCTCTATGATGGAGCATCCCGACTACGGAGAAAAACTTAGGGCTAAGGTTATGATTTGTAAAATAGGCTCATGGGTAAAAACAAAAATGTCAGGTAAAAAATGAAACAATCAAATGAGTCAAAATCTCAGGCTGGTCAAAAAAGATACAGCAAAAATATCAATCGTGTAGCAGATAAGCCTAAATTATCCAAGCATGAGAAGTGGGAAATGCGAGAAAGGGCCAGGATCATAGTTGAGGCCTTGACAAAAGACCAACTATAATTGCTTTATTATGCTATCCCACGAATCCCTTGTACAAACCATTTCTGATATTATTTATGATAGCCTTAAGGGTAAAAATAAAGATAAACTGGCCAAAGAATTAGCAGAACAAATTATTGAAGTTTTAGAGTTAGACGAACCAGAGACATGGACAAATTGATTCTTAATATATTATGCTATAACTGTGGGGTTATGTATACTGCTTCTGTAAATACCCCGAATCTTATCCAAAGTTGTCCGAGATGCTATAATAATAATATGGAAACAACAAAGTGCTTTTATTGTGATAAAGAAGCAAAGTATACTCAGCCAGGACAAAAGACTGGCAAGATTATAGACGTTTGCGAAAAGCATTTTACATTCAAGTATTGGGGGTAGTCATGGCAATTGAAATGAAAGAATGGTCTAAAGAAACAAAGAGATCTATTTTATTAAGTGTAATTGTGATTGTTGGGGCTGTTATATTTTTTAGTTTAATCTAATAAAATATCAAACTTTACAAACTGATACCTTTACTGTATAATTAATATATGACAAGTAAAGTTGTAATTTGCCCTATTTGCAAAAAAGAGACCGAAGTCCGTTGGGGTATATTTGCCCATGATACACTTAATAGACACCTTAAGGAGCATAAGTGAAAAGATATAGTTTTCCAGATCCAGATAATGAAGGATACGAAATTGTTATACCAACTGAAGTAATTAAAGATATTACTATCGCATATATGAGAACTACCTTTTATTGGTCTGTAGGCTTATTTAGTTTTCTAATAGGTATTTTGATTGGAGTAAGTATATGAGGAAACAAGTTGAATTTACAGAAATGTCTGAAGAGACTGTGATTACATTAAGAACTAACTGTCCTGAAAAATATTTACTCGTTGATAGAGAGACTGGAAATGTTTTTGTTGCAAGAGAAACTGGAGAATGGGAGTTGATTCGTAATGGATCTATTCGATGATTCTATTGTAGAGCATAAGTCTTTGCCACCATTGCGATGGTTTGCAAATTTTTCTGGATCTATTGCGTCCAGGGGTTTGTTAGAGATTTCGTATATGGAAGACGCAGGCTATACTGGCTGGAAGTATAAGTTAAACTGTTTCCTATGGGATAAGTTTTGGCCTTTATATGAAAAATATGGAACAACATATAGACTAAGGATGGACCTGTCTGGCAAAGGTTGGGATGATTACGATGAAGATGGTGTCCCATATTGGGAGAAATATAATCTTGATTGGGATTACGAAGATCCAGAAACAGGCGACGGTTTTAGAATTATCACAAAGAGAGAGGAGTGATTAATATGCAATGTGGATGTGGCTTTTCAACTGAATATCCTACATGTAATGGAACTCATAAAGTTGTAAAGAGTGTTAAAGATAAAATTATTTCTGAGATAGAACAAATACCTCTTGAAAGCAACGGAATGCAGTTAAATGCATTAGGCATGAGAATGCTTGTAATTGATATTATCAAAAAGGTTAAAGGTGTCTAACTGGGTCTGTCCCTGTAATGGCTGTAAAAAGGCACAGAAGGTCATTATAGACCAGATCATAGAGGAGTATAGGTCTTGTCCTAACCTTGTAGAGTCTGAAGATAAACTGTTTTGTTATACATGGTGGAGACACGATGATTGTGAAAGACTAAGACAGTTATTATATAAGATTACGAAGAATGATCGATATACCCTGCCATAAATAAAACCATCAAGTGATACAATTGATACATTAAAAGGATTGGAGTAAGATATAGTGTCAGCGTTTCCAAAAATAATTTGGCAAACCCATAAATGGGATTACGAAGATCTTCCAGATATCTACAAAAATACAAGCAAAACCTGGCAAGTTATGAATCCTGATTGGGAATATAGATATGTTCCTAATAGTCAGATGAGATCATATATTGAAGAACTTAATAACAAACAAATATTAAACTTTTTTGATAGAAATAACTCTCCATTAAATCAAGCAGATGTGTGGAGAGAGGTAATGGTTTATGAACATGGTGGAATATGGGCAGATATGGATTCTGTATGTTTGTTTCCAATTGATAAGGTTATTGAAAAGAATCCAGATAAAGAAATGATTTGTATGTCTCCCGTCGTAAAATTTAGAATGGATGAAGACAATAACTATCAACCAATAGGGGTTGAGGAAGGTATACAAAGACTTATATCTGGAAAGGAATATGGTTATTGGATATCCAACGCAGCCTTTCTTGGTAAAAAACATAATAAAGTTTCAACTGAAATATTTAAAGCAATGACTGAGTTTTGGGGATTTAGAGAGTCTTCATTTATGGGAATGAGGGCAGAATTGTATGATAAATATCATGATGATATGTCATTAGATTTAATATGTGCCTTTCATGATGGCATGTTTAATGATAGAAATTATCAATCTAAACAATAATATGGCGGTACTTGACAATCTGCCTTGCCTCGTTCTATAATTAGTATATAACCTAAACAGAAAGGCTTTACAATGAAGAAACTTATCGCTATTATTTTTGCAATCTCTTTGATTGCTCCCTCGCCTGCTCAGGCAAATGAAGTTTCAAAATATTTTCAATTTATTACTCCAATAACTACTACGCAATATGAGTTGCCGTCTGCTGCTTGGGACGCAGATACAAAAGAATATGAGTTTTTGATGAGATTTATTGATCCAGTAGGCGAAGTATCAGTAATTAATCTTGACCTATATGATGCCAACAATAAAGAAGTATCTTCTGATCAATTTTTTAATTTTACTTGGAGAGAGCCAAGCACAGTAATTGAAAAAAAGGAATTTAAAATTTATCCCTTTATGTTAAGAGATATTAAATTACCTTTGACACTTAAGATTCAAGTTAAATTTTATGATTCTGTTGGTAAGTTAAGCATATCTCAATCTTTTCCAATGAACTTTATTCCTAATCAGGCTGATGCTGCTAAGGCTGCTGCTGATGCAAAGGCAAAGGCAGAAGCAGAGGCTAAGGCAATTGCAGATGCTGCTGCTAAGGCTGCTGCAGAGGCTAAGGCTTTGGCAGATGCTAAGGCTGCTGCTGAGGCTGCTATAGCAAAGGCTGCTGCTGATGCTAAGGCTGCTGCCGATAAGGCTATTGCAGAAGCCAAGGCAAAAGCAGAAGCAGAAGCAAAAGCAAAAACTGAGGCAGAAATTGCAGCAAAAAATGCTTTAGTATTAGCAACCAAAAAAGCATTTGCTGGTAAATCATGCACTAAACTAAATAGAACTACAACTGTAATGGAGTTGGTTAAGTTTACTTGTATCAAAAAAGGCAAGAAACTTGTTTGGAATGGCGGAGTAGTTATAAATAAGTAAATAGGTTTAAGGAGCAGTAGCCAAGTTGGTCAAGGCCCCGAACTCATAATTCGGTTATCGTAGGTTCAAGTCCTACCTGCTCTACTTTGCCCTTGTAGCCCAGTGGTAGAGGCACACGACTTAAAATCGTGCAAGCGTTGGTTCGAATCCAACCAGGGGCACTAAACCTCTGTAACTCAGTGGATAGAGTAGCGGACTTCTAATCCGTTTGTCGTTGGTTCAAATCCAATCAGAGGTGCTACAATAGTAATATTGATCTGTAGTTCAGTTGGTAGAACACTCGACTGTTAATCGAGATGTCGCAGGATCGAGACCTGCCAGATCAGCGATACAGACACGGTAGGAATGGGAATAGGAAGACCTATCGTGTCTGTGTCCTATGGTCCAGTAGTTCAGTTGGTTAGAACGCTACCCTGTCACGGTAGAGGTCGTCGGTTCAAGTCCGATCTGGATCGCTTGAAAGGAGGCTATATGCCTTATAAAGATAAAGCCAAACAAAAGGCTGCTCAAAGAGCATGGTATGAAAGAAATGATGCTCTTACAAAACAAAGAACAAAGAGTAGAAGAAATAGGCGTAATCAATATAAAGAAGAATATAAATTGGCAAATTCAGTTTGTCCAGACTGTAACATATCTTATCCTCCACATATGTTGGATTTTGATCATATAGTTAGCAATAAGGTAGATACTATTAATAAAATTGTTAGAAATGGCACTATGAAGCAATTATTAGAAGAAATACCTAAGTGCGAAGTTGTATGTTCAAATTGTCACAGACATAGGACATACATGAGATCATTAAAAATGTAATAAGGCACTATCGTCTATCGGTCAGGACATCGCCCTTTCACGGCGGAAAGACGGGTTCGATTCCCGTTAGTGCTACGAGTTTGGTATAATAGAATAACTACTAGTAGAAAGAAGTAATAATGAGAACAATTGGATATAAATTAAATCCATTTCGTGTTGTCGGAGTAAAACCAGGAAGACTGGATGGTGCCGATGATGTTTTTGAAGTACTAAATGAACAATGGTTTCCAGGAAAATGGAAGGTCCTTGTATATTATCCAAAAGACTTTACATTTGTTTGTCCGACAGAAATTGTGGCATATGATAAGTTAGTCAATGACTTTAATGATCGTGATGCAGTATTGTTAACAGGATCAACAGATAATGAGTTTTGTAAGATTGCGTGGCGTAATGCACACGAAGATCTTAAGAAAACTAATTCTTGGTCTTTTGCAGATCAGGTTCGTAATTGGCAATATGATGGAGATGGTGAAGGCTATACTGGATTAGCAGAACAACTCGGAATACTTAATGAAGATGGAGTTGCTCTTCGTGCAACATTTATCATTGATCCAGATAATATTATTCAGCATGTAACTGTAAATAATCTTAATGTCGGAAGAAGTCCAGAAGAAACATTACGTATTCTTGATGCTCTTCAAACAGGAGAACTTTGTGCATGCAATAGAAGCCTTGGTGGAGAAACACTATGACTTGGGTAGATGAAGTCAAGGAACTTGTTCCTGAATATGCCAAAGATATTAAATTAAATCTTGATGCTGTCATTAACAGAAGTACTGTAGATTATGACTATGCCTCATCCCTCGCACTTGCAGCAGCATTAGCAACAGGTAATCAAGACATTGTTGCCATGATCTCTGCTGGTGTAACAGATGAAGTAGAAAAGAATGCAGCATTTACTGCAGCAGCGTTAATGGCTCAGAATAATGTTTGGTATCCATATACTGAGATGGCAGATGATCCTAATTTAACAGGATTGCCAGCACAACTTAGAATGAATGCTATTGCATCTCATGGCGGTACAACAAAGGCTAAGTTTGAATCATATGCATTAATTGCATCTATTATTGGTAAATGTCATTTTTGTGTTAAGGCTCATTATGAAACCTTAAAACAAGAAGGATATACTGTTGAGCAACTTCGTGATATTGGTAGAATTGCTGCAACAATTAATGCTATTGCTAAGGTTGTCGTAGCGTAATGGTTGCCTCCTTAACTCAGGGGTAGAGTACCCGCCTTGTAAGCGGGTTGTCGTAGGTTCAAATCCTACAGGAGGCTCTGATATAATTTAGTTATGGATTTAGAAAAAGAAATTAAAAATATATTATTTAATATTGGTAAAGAAATTCAGATCCATAAATTAGTTGATGGTAATCTTATTATAGAAATAGATTATGATAAGTATACTATTGAAATGATGGAACTAATGAAAAAGTATTTATCTAATTAGACTTATTCTTTTTGCTGTACTCGCCATATTTACCAAGTACTGCTTTGACTGTTCCATCTTTTCTTAGACGAACAATATTTCCATCTTTAATTTGTATTGGATTAAATTTATCGCTTCTTTTATACTTGCCAGAAGACATTGCCACTACCACGCTTTCTATTACTTTGTTTTTGAATAGGATTAAGTATATCTGAAAATACTTTTTTATCTTTTTCAGAGTTTACTATTCTCCTTGACCAAGAATAGCCAGCATCCCCACCCCATGCTAACCACATAATGTACCCATTAGAAGGATTAGATTGATTTGCCCAATCTTTACCCTTCTTATCTACCTCGTGACGAGAAAAATAAGAATACATTCTTTTAACTGTGCTTAGTGATAGTGTTTCTCCTCGTGCTAATTGACCTGCACGAGTCCAACCTACTGATGTACCTGCACCTTTTGCTTTACCTTGTTCTTTAAATCTAATTGCTTTACGTGCTGCTGCACGAGCACCTGCTGGCGGAGAATATCCCTCAGCCTTCGATACCAAATCTGTTTCATAAACAACAGTATCATCATCTTCCCAAAGATCATCAGCCTTTTCAGCAGGAACACAGTTAGGAACTGGTCTTCCATTTGCTCCTGGCTTCATACCACGCTGTACATAGCCATCCCAACATGGTGCCTGTTTGTTTACATTTGCACAACAATCTGATTTCATTTCCCCAGATTGACATTGTGGGCATTGATCACATGTTACATCTAATTCTTTGCACATAGGGCAACCGCAGCCTTCGTATGCTTTTTTAACATCATCTTCTTCATCGTCTTCTTCATCATCATTTGAAGAGTTGCCAGAAATTGATTTATCCATTTCATCATCTGACATCATATCTGGCAGAATCATTACATCTGCTGCTTTTGCACCAACGAAGTATTCAGTCTCTTCTAATTCGCCCTCTTCCATTTCAAACAGTTGAATTAAAATAGCAGGCTCTTCTGCACTTGCTTCAAGAGCATATTCAGATCCTGGAGTTCCAAGCATTCCCTCTGTCATAACGTGAACAACACGACCAACATACATTTCTTCTTCATGTGGGGCCATAACCATATCGCCTTCTTTAACCATTGCCTTGCCTATATTGCCCTCAGAACGGTTTATAGCGTAAATCTGTGCTGCAGCCTCAGAACGAGTCTTATGGCAGCCCATAACCTCTCCTGTGTCCTTTAAAGCGGGGTATCCAGAACAACCATTGGACCCTTTAGCACCTATACGATATGGCATAACAAAGAGTATACCATGTTTTATGGTAAAATTAAGGCATGGATCAACAACTAACTCCAGAACAACAAGCAGAGATTATTGCCAATCAGATAATCCAGGCTACAAAAAATAGTATTATTAATAGATTACAACCAGCATTTGATAAACTTGCTGGAGGTCATCATCACTTTGACCAGGCTCTTGCTGACGCTATCATCACTGACATTAAAAACGCATAATAAAAGAGCAGTTTCTCCACATGCTCAGGTGGTCAGTATGACAATACTGTTACTTACTTGATTTTGATTGTTTTTGGTTTCTTTTCTTCTGGGATGTTTCTTTCCACAAAGACGCTAAGAATACCGTCTGCCATTTCAGCACGATCAACCTCCATATACTCTCCAAGAGCAAAGGTGCGTGTGAATTTTCTGGTTGCGATACCCTTATGAAGTACCTCAGAAGAGGACTCTTCGGTTTTCTCACCCTTGATAATTAGACTTCCATTATCTACAGAAACCTCTACCTCACTCTTGCTAAATCCAGCAAGGGCTAAAGATAGTTTGTAAGTGTCCTCATCAAGTTTAACCACATCATATGGTGGGTAGGATTGACGAGTTGCCTCACGATGGATATTTGAAAGACGGTCCAACTCTCTGTTGAAACCGATAAAAAAAGGATCTTTGAAAAGATCCAATGACCATGTACTTACCATTTTTTCCTCCTTGTTAAGCGAGTCATTTTAAGTACCCCCCTTTGGGCAGGTACCTTTATATTATATCACAAACTTTCAGGGTAATTAATTTTCTTTTTTGCTTCATCAAGAGATTTTTGATCTGGTGCACCCCAATATCCAAAATATTTTCCTGTTATCATTTTATTAAAAAATAAATGTGCATTATTGTTTAAATAGTTTATATAACAATTATCTCTTTGCGAAGTAACCCTTGCAACTCTCCAATCATCTTGATCTAAAAAGATGTCTGTATTTTTAAAATTATTATCGATTTGCTCTATTTTAAATTTATTTAATGTTGAAATTAACGGGGCCTTTGGACTAAATATTTTATATCCTCTTGATAATAATCTAATAGAATAATTTGACTGGTCTCCATTAAAAGGGTCAAGTGCGTCGTGTAAAATTTCTCTAATTATATTTGCTTTTGAAAATACAAAAGAAGCATGAACGCAATTAGTTTCTTCATAATCTTTTTCCCCACGACCCCCATGCTTTCCATAAACTATTGGAAAGTCTACATAGGCATCGATAGTTATGTCTCCTTGCCTTCCATTATAAACAATTTCTGGAATAGTTAAATCTTTTGTATTTATAAGTGGATAAGACTCTTCTAAATTATATGGATCAACTTTTACAAAAGTATTTTTTATAAAATCTGGCATAAGAATTTCTTCAATGTTATTGGGGTTATAGGTCCAAGAAATAGGGCATATTGAAGATAAAACGAGTTTGTCTTCATCGATTTGATTTTCATCTTTAATTTTATTAAAAACTGAAATAATTTTTTCATCCCAGTCTTTAGTAAATATTGTATGAGCATCTATTTGAAACATGTAATCAAAACTATAAAATTGTAATAAAGAGGCATTTGCTCTACCAAAACCTACACCTAAAGGAATTGGACTAAGTATTTCTGTATAAAATATTTGATCATTTTTAGTCATAAACTCATCATCAAGCAAAGAATTTTTTTTGTCAAGTATATTATTAAACACTCCAAAATATATTTCGGATGGATTTTTTGCTGCCGATAATGCACTCTGTATTGTTTGTTTTATAAATTTTTCTTCACATGCAGCAATTGGTATAAATATAGATTTTGTATTCATATAATTTTATTATAGCATAAAAAATGGAGATGCTAAATTAATAACACCTCCAAATTTTATTTATATTCTATCTAAATTAATTAGACTTCTTTGCTGGTGCTTTCTTTTTTGAAGCAACCTTCTTTTCTAATTTCTTAAGTTCTGTATCAACTACAGTTGCTACCAAACCAAATGTTGGATCCTTCTTGTCGATTGCTCTAATTGCTGGTCCCGCTACTGCAATTAAACCTGCCAACAAAAGACCTTCTACTCCAAGATCTGAGCCTGGTGCTGTGTATGCTGCACCAACTGCTACGACATACGATCTAGCATAAGACTTTAGAATATCTTTATGTTTCTTTGTTAGTTTCATTTTTTCCTCCTAGGATATGAATCTACTTATGGCATCGTAACCGAGCCATAAACCAATTATACCAGCAACTCCAGCAAACACTGGTGGGGCTGGAACTGGTAGTTTAAATGCTGCAAAAACTACACCACAGCCAAAACCTGTAAGTACTGAAAATATAATTTCCTTCATAATTCATTCTCCTTTATTTTATCTAATGGTGTTGGTAATGTTATTAATGTGCCACATTCCCTACAACTACCGTCTAAAAAATATAGTCCTATTTCGTAGTCTGTGGGGTCAAACTGAACAACTGCATTAAAATATACGCAACCACATTCTGGACATTTGCATGTAGGTATACCTCTTGCATTAATCATTTGGTACGTCCTTCGGATATATTTCCTGTAATTTGTCAAATGCTTTTCTAAATCTATGAATAGACAGATCACTTGGATTTTCTAAATCATACTCAATCTCTGCCTTGTACTCTAATAATGCAATATGAACATCTTCAATATATTTATATGCGATATCACGAGTTTCATTTAAAAATGCAAGTAAATGTTCTTTTTCTATAGACTCATTATTATTGTTAAATCTTGCACTAACATATTCTATATCTCTAATTGACTGATCTATTGCAACAATAAGTTGTGTATTAAGATTTTTTAATCTTATAATCATTACTGATAAAGAAACTACAATTATGAATACTACTAAAAAAATAATAAACTCAAGCATTTCGATCCTCATGAGTTACCCAGTAATACTTACATGTAGAGCAACATGGTTGATTATATAAACTATGCTTGGCATAACTAAACTTGGAATAGTACATAGGATCTTTATCAAATAGACTTGCTTTATGTGTAGTAACTACACGCATTAATTTGTTATTGTCAGTCCAGAAAGACGGTCTATTACTTCCCCACTGATTCCAGCACTGATCTTTAAGTCTATTAAGATTAGCCTCGTTATTTTCTGTTTTGATGCCACGATACTTTGCTTCTACAATCATAGCCTGTACATATGTCCATAGACCACGCTCATAACCTTTCCACATAAGAACAGCAGGATGATTACGCCAGCCACCAGTAGGAGACTTGCCAGACAGTACGTTAAGTATCTGATAACATTCAAGTATCTGTTTATTAAGACGTTTGCTATCAAGCATACGGGCAGCCGTTGCTGGGTTAGCAGATGGTAAAAATGTTTGCATTATTCTCCTTATAGCCAATACTTTAGTATAGCAGTTAAAGCAAGAATTGTCCAGAGGATATTGAACCAAATAATTGTAGGCAATGTTTTAACAGTTGAAGACCAAATTAAGGCTAAACTTGATACCAAAGCAAAAATATATAACCACCACCACTGCTTACCAAATAATAATCCTGGAAATATAATTGATATTTTTGTCATAAATGCAAAGAACTCAACAGTATTTGGTTTATTCCAATATTCTTTATGCCCCATAGTTCTTAGGGCATTTATCCATTCTGTTTTAAATTTCATTTTAGTGAGTCCAAAAACTTTTTATGATCGGTACATTCTGATACCTTATAATTTTGATAATTAACAAAATAGTCATACATATCTAGACCAACTTTATAATCTTTAGATAGTTCTAAATAATCTTTTGCTATTTCTTTATTTATTGTGTTTTGTTCTGCGCCGATCTGAAACCAACTAGCACTGGCCCACGCCTTTCCTACATCAGACTTTGCTGGTAATCTATGTTGCCATACGTTAATTTTTTCTTTAAGTCTTGCTGGAGCATTTTCATAAGAAAATTTTTCCCAAAACTTAGTATCTTTTCTTAAAGTCATGTAATGAAAATAAATAAAATCAGATATGTCATCGTTCATCTCTAACATAGTTTTATTAAATTCATCTCTTCTTGCCTGAGAATTATCAAAAAGCCATGCTGGATTATTAAAAATATTTGTAAGTTCTGTAACGCTTACCCATATGGATGTTGCTTCCAAAGGCTCAATAAAGTTAGCAGCAAGACCAACTGCAACGCAGTTATTAATCCATAACTCTTCATAAGATCCAGCACTAAATTTAAACCCGCCTTTGTCTTTTCTTGGATACTTTGGTTCATATCCCAAAAATTCTTCTATTTCTTTTATGGCTTCTTCTTCTGATATCAAAGAAGAGTCATATACGTACCCGCATCCAAATCGATCTTGTAATGGGATCTTCCATATCCAACCATATTTCATTGCTATTGCCTCTGTATATGGCGGAATATCTTCTGTCATTTCAATAAAGAAAGGAACAGCAGAGTCTTCTGGCAAAAAGTCTTTATAACTTTTCCATTTTGCATTAAAGACTTTTCCTATAATTAATCTATGAAAACCACTACAATCAAAAATAAAATCACAATAAATCTTTTCATTATTTTCTAATGTTAAACTTTCTACATTATTATTTTCATCTAAAGATACATTGATAATTGTTCCTTCGACAAGTTTAATTCCACGACTCAAGCCTATTTCTTTTAACTTATTTGCAAGTTTAACAGCATTAAAGTGAATTGATATAGCGCCTATCTGATTATATTTATGAATGCCTTCTTTTTCCTGATTAAACCCAAATGACTGTTTTGTATCTTTAAGAATAAATGGAACTTTGTTTTTTTCTGAAACCTTTTCCATAAAATTAATTTCTTTAAGACTATTATTTTTAGAAAGTCCTGCTACCATAAAAGAACTAGTAGATAGATATGGCTCAGATGATGGCTCAAATCCTAAAGATCTGTCAGACAAAGCAAATGCGTGATAAAAAAACTCATTATCATTATTCCAATTAGTAAACTTAATACCATTTTTAATAGTTGCGTCGCAGTGTAAAACTAACTCTGATAGCGGTATTTCTAAATGATTTAAAAAATCTGTTAAGAATGGAGTCGATCCTTCTCCAGCACCCAATATTCCTATTTCATTTGATTCTATAACAGTTACTTCCAAATCTGGATATGATCTTTTAGCCTTGAGTGCTGTTAACCAACCAGCAGTGCCTCCGCCTACTACGACTACCTTTTTAATCATTGTTCCTTGCCACCTTCACGAACTAATAAAACTATTGCCCCATTGTCTTCCAAGGCCTTCTTAACCCTTACCATATATTCTACAGCACGTCTTTTGTCTTCGTCTGGAAGACGCATAAAAAGATCTTCCTTAGCCTTTACGGTAATAAAATGTTCATTATCTATCAACTCTAAATGAAATCCTTTAGGAGCAAAATTGTCAAGAGATCTAAAGGCTCTACGCATAACATCTGTATACATCAAAGCATTTCCTCTGGTTGCTTTCTAGCAGTAGTAATAATTGCTTTTGTGCCTTCCCATCTTACACGACCCCTGCAACCGACATTATACTTTGTGTCTCCTTCATATTGTGAAGAAACAGCATAGGCATACCCATGCAACTCAAAATCACTGGCCAAAGTTTGATTGCCATTTATAAATATTCTCCACACCATGGGATCTTCTGGACCAGCCTTTGTGTTAAATCTTAAAATAATATCATCATAAGGCCTAAGCCATCTATCCTTAACTATGGCCCAAATATAATTTATTTTGTTCATAACCCCATCTCTTTTCTTTTTTGTGTAGCAGAGATAGCCTGAATATCTGCAGGTAATTCAACCTGTTCAATCTTATACCCTACATCACGACCATAAACAATATTAGTAATGTTTGGCAACCTTAGAACCATTGCCCTATCCATAAATTCATCTTTAGCGATATACTCTTTTACCTGATCAAATTTAAGAGGATCTTTGTCACTTGTATTATATGTATTACGAACACCAAGTAGTACCTGATTTGTACGCTTACCTGCTTCAACATATAAAGCGTGATGCCCTTCATGCCATGGCTGGTATCTACCAAGCATTAAAGTTGTAGGTGCAGACCAATCATGTAATTTAAACTGTTTAATTATCTCAGTTGCTTTTTCATTTGCATTCCATTCATGACTAATAAAGGCCATATCAAAATCTTCAGGCACTTCAAACATTTTGTTAGTATCCTCGTATCTACCTTCTTCGATTGTCTCCATGTATATTAGTATGTCTGGTCTACCGAAGGCAGATCTTGTTTCTTTTGTAGGGCAAACAAAATCTACGATAACTGGAGCAACACCCTGTCTGGCAATAAGTCTTGCCATTTCTCCCATACGTCTTGCCTGCTCAACCCTATCCTCATGACTAAACCCAAGATCAGAGTTTACTGTGGATCTTACCTCATCAGCATTGAGATGAATTGCATTAATACGTTCTTTAAGTGCTTTTGCTAATTCAGTTTTACCAGATCCAGGCAAACCTATGATTTGTATAATCATAATATATCTTCCTCTATTTCATCCAAGGATCTACTATCATGATTCTTGCATACTGGCCTAATAGCATAGCCATCAGCAATAATATTAATAGCAAAACCGTCACAATAATAACACTTAGACATAATATCTTTATTCTTTTGTCTTAAGAAGTCTAAGTATTGTTTATTGTTCATTTTTGATCCTCATCAAGCGTTAAATTCTTCCATGTATTACCCCAGTCAGATTCTGTCTTATGGCTGTTAAACTCTTTAGATATGGCTCCAGATTCTAAATAAATACCGCCCCATACTCCATACTCTTTGCTTGATACACCTACAGCAAAACAAGTTTTAACAACTGGACATTGCATACATAGCGCATCAATTGCTGGTCTTAATAACTCATCCTCTTCATATTTATCAAAGAATAAGTTAGTATCATAATCCAGGCAAGTCGCTGCGTCTTTCCATTTAAGTTTGTGCATATCCAGGAACAAACCTTTCTGGAATATCCCAACCATTTCTATCAGGCTCAAATCTTTTAGTCATATACCAACCGTTTTTAATAAACATCCCATACTTTGATGTTTTAGCCTTATCAGACTTATACTTACTGACAACAGTCCAGCCGTCCCAAAACAAAGAACTGTTACTTGATACGATTGATTCCATTTCTTCTAACGATGTTACTTTCATTATTCTCCTAGTATTGAAAGATTCCTACTTCGACATTATTTAATTGTGCTTGTGCAACTAACTTTGATGCGCTTTCATTTGGTTTTGATAAATATACAAAATAATTAATATCTAATATATTTTCTGATAACCAAGATGGAGCAACCTTAAACATCTTAATTTTCTTGCCACGAGACTTCATACCCTTCTCAGAAACATTTACAAATTCCATAACCATTTTATTAATGTTTGCTGGACCAGCAGTGTATATATAGAAGTACTCGTCTTCGGCAGGCATGCTTGATAGAGCAACGCCCATGGCACGAAGAAAAACTTGGTAGTCACTAAAACTACTAGTTCCCTGCACCCCAACGATCATCAAAAGCCTCTTCTCTTAATCTATCTATGATGAATATCATCTTATCTAATTGTACCTTATTCATAGTCATTGTGTCAACTACTCTAGTAGTCTCTTTATCAACGTTCCCGTGGCTCATATCAGCCATATAAAAGGTGTTGTCTTTAATCCAATATGCCTGATTATCCATTATGATAACTTTTATATTAATATTTTTATCATGCCTATTAGATTGGCTATCTGTTTTTTTAGTTTTTATTAAACTAAAACTTTGTGCTGCACCAACCATAGTATGCCTTGTGCTTTGAGAAGATCTAGCAAGTTTTATATTTTCTTTTAGCACATCATACCGATATTGAATTTGTATAAATAAAAATACAAAAACAAATGCAGATAAAAATCCTATAATATATTCCATAGAATCACCAGGATAATTATACTACTCTCTTATAAGGTTTCTTTTAATCTCCTGAAGAGTATATTTTTCGTCTTCATCTAGTTTAGACAGAAATACTGGATGAAATGCTTTTTTGGTTAGTCTAACTATTGGATTCTCTGATGTAATATCCATGTCAATCATATCCAACTCCCATAGCCTTGTAACATGTGAATTAAACATATTATTTACTTCTCTGTGAAGAGTTGGGCTAACATCCTTAAGTTTGTCAGTAAAACTATATAGCATTTCTCCTGTTTCAGGATCAATTCCTGCTACCTCTACTGCACCGCTTAAAATTAAATCTTCTATCTCCATATTAATTCCTTATTCTCCAAGTCATTGACTTTGGTCCTATTTTATTAAGAACAAACAGATGATGCTTAAATTGATCTTCTAAGTCCTGATAAAGTTCAGGGTAAATTTCTTTAAGTTTATCTGTTATATTATAGTAAGTTTCACCAGTTTCGAGATTTATATCTGCTATCTCAATACCGCCTTGTAAAACTAAATGCTCTATTAAAGCATCAGTCTTAGCGTCCATTTATTTTGCTTTCTTTTTTGCAATTTCCCTTTGCTGGGCAAGAGCAGCAAAATCTTTTACCTTGGTATCTCCAAGATAGCCCCAAGCATAACCATCTTCAATCATACGGTCATTAATAGAAATCGTATCACCGTCAACATATAGCCAGCCTAAAATGCGACCATATTTTTCAGAAGAGTCTGGCTTTTCTGTTTTTATAACTACAAGTTTGGCATCTTTTAGTTTAGACTTTAAGTACTCTTTTGCTTCAATCCCAAGACTTTTTTCAAACTTATCCTTGGTCCGTGATTCTGGAGTGTCAATACCAGCAAGGCGTACTCGTTGGGAGAAGGAAACATTGAAACCAAGATCAATGTCCACGTCAATAGTGTCTCCATCTACTACCCCCGTTACCTTTTTTACTCTATACTCGTACATTAGTTTTCGCTCCCTACTAATCGGTTCTCCACAAGTCGTTCTCTTTCATCAATAACTTCTAATGCAAACTTCATCATATTATCATACCCAATTGCATTATCCATTGCCTTATTGTAGTGATGACCACAAAACAAAAGAGAAGATCCTGACTTACCAATTACCTTCACATATGCTTGGGCAGAGCAACGATCACAACGATCTGTTGCGTCTAGAAGCCATACCTTTTCTTCTGGTTTGTTCTTCAACATACTAAACATATTATACCCTTCTATTATCAGTTGTATAGAATCCAGAGCCATTAAATGTGACTCCTACATTAGAGTATACACGAACTAAAGGCTTATTGCAAGTATCGCAGTCATACCCTGGATCATTATCAGACATTGATCTAATCTTTGTATATCTTATGGCACAAGACATACAGTCATATTCATATGATGGCATTACTTTTTCTTTCGCAACTGCCAAACAGGTATCCCACGAGGGGCGGTACTAAGTTCATAGCCAAGGACTTTTGCTACAAATCTTATAATTTTTATACGCATTATTTTACCTTCCTTCCAAACCTAGCCCATACTCTTTCGTGCAAATAAAAAAATGTCATCTCTAATGAAAGGTACATAAGTCCATATAGACCAACATACTCCCACTCTGCTTCTCCAGTAAAATATTTTAATACAAAGTAGATTATGCCAGAAACAAATGTAAAATGTACAAATGGCCAACTAATAGTTTTTAATAAACTTTTCTTTTTTGACTCCATGTTATTTCTCCTTTATCTTATTATATCATCTCTGAAATTATATTATTGTTTTGTAACAATAATCTTATCAAAACTAAACTGTTTGATAACCTCTACAGTCAATCCTTCGAAACTCACTTTATCACCTTCATAAAGTAAAACATCTAAACTAGAATTTGACAAACTTCCATTGCATATTGTTGTTTCCATGTTATTTCTATTATTAGGAATAACAGGAACCAAAAAATCTTGACCATGTCCCAGGGTTAAATCTAAAACATAGACTAACACGCCATCCCTTGGTTTTTTTGTAGTGCAAGAAAATTTATTAACTCTTCTTGATTCAACAATTAAGGCCTTTGTTTCTGACAGTGGAAGTATTGCTAATTTAATTCCAGAGTCTTGGCTACTAAGTGGGACCAAGTCTATTTCTACTTTAGTTATAGACTTAGAGTCTTTACAGTATACCTTTTCATCGGACATCCATCTTATCAAAAATTGAAGCCAGCCACTTAATTCTCTGGTACTCCCGTCTTGGTTTCCCATAACATCCCAATCCCAAAAAGGAGAATACCCTGTATTTCCTCCGACATGTGGAAGTCCTATCGAATGTCCAAACTCATGTACCCAATAATTCCAAAGTGACTTATTATCTTTCGTTTGATACTTACCAGCAATGGAAAATGATGATATACGTCCTTCGTTTGTTATATAGTCTTTAACGTGTTGTTCCCAAGGAAAGCCATTCTCTCCTTCGTTGGCAATATTTTGATTTGCAGGTAATATGAAAATGACAGTCTGAATATTAGTAAAATCAAATGTTGGATCTGCAGTGGCCATTGCAGTTCTAAAAAATTTAACTCCACCAGGTGTACTATTGACTCCTTTGGTTAAAGTATAATCTGTAGATACGCCAGGTAAAGTTATCCATTTATCTGATACTACCCATTCGACTTTAAACTTTCCCTCGCTGGTATTATAAAACCATTCAGATAACAGATTCATTTGTATATCCATGCTAGATCTAAAGTTCTTTTCTCCTGGCATATCTGAGAAATCCACGGGAATGAATGCCCATTTTACAGTTCCAGTTTTTTGGGTTAGAGGTTGTAAATTAGGAAAACCAGCCCAAGTGAAACCTCTTCTTTGGCTTGACTCTATTAACTTGCAACGTTCAATGCTATCACCCGCTACAGATGGTGGTGCATATTTAACTGTAGTTTTAGTTGGAGTCGGTGTGGGAGTCGGTGTGGGGGTTGGAGTTGGAGTGGGAGTTGGAGTTGGAGTTGGTGTTGGAGTTGGTGTTACAGTAGGTCTTGGGGTAGGACTAACGCTTGGAACTGGTATTGGTGTAACAGTTTTTTTAACTGCCCACCTATAAAATCTACCATCTTTTAGACAAATACGATTGTTCTCAATCTTATTTACTTTTGATTTTGGGCAGGCTGCTCTGGTAATTGTATATTCACTCACATTATTTTGTGCAACTGGAGTTGGAGTTGGAGCAATTAATGATGCTATAGTTACCGCAGAAACGCATACAACGCACATTTTAAATAAATATCCTTACTACATGTTCGCATGGGTCGCCTCCTGCTTCCCATTCTTCTACTTCTTCTTCACTCATATACTGATAACCACCGTCATGGGTGTGGCAATATGGATCACTAATCCAGCCTCTTTCAATGCCGTTTTGTAACCAAATACCAAACTCTTGTTCTTCTACAGACAAGTCATCGTCATTCATATGATTCATATATTTAGTATATACCTAAATGCTTAGAATGTCAATAGGGCCTTTACAAGATGTTGAATGATTTATAGCAGCATTGACTGCAAGTACCGCCCTTTTCCTTGCGTCTTTTTGTTTTTGTGTTGAGTATAATGAACCAAGTGCTAAATCTCCACCAGATCCCATTGCTAAATAGTCTTGTTCATATTGTGTTAGTGACATATCTGCTGCATTATGTTCATATATTTTTCCACGTACACAAATAATCATGCCGAAATCTGATGATGTTGATGTATCAACCCACCAACCTTCATAAAAATTACGTAATGCTTTTAGGAATTTGCTATACATAAACTTATCAATACTGCCACGACCTTCAAATGCTGGAGGTACAAATAAATGTCTTATTCTATCTCCATCCATAGATCCAGCATACCCAAACATGTATCCTTCTTTTTTCCATATCTTAGGACTAGAAGATACATTAACTGTATTTTCATCTGAGATAGCACGATCACCAGCCATCCATATTTTATTATTTACTTTATCACGAACGACTGCTATGCAAGTCATTTAAATACCCTTCTATGTTTAGAATTTAGTATAGCATTGAACTAAAAATATGTCAACTAGTTGACAGTTTGTCCACATTCTGGACATGTTTTAGGTTTCTTAGCAGTCTTATTAGGCTTTGTAGGTTCATCAGATTTCTTTACTGCTGCACCGCCAAACTTTGGGCGACCAAAGCCTACTATTGAAATCAAAACATTTTTCTTATTTTTCTTATAGGCACGAAGTTGTTTGCAAACTTCTCCGCCATTTCTTTGGCTGCCCTTCTTATTGCTTGAAGTATTTCCCTCAATGCACCAGACTGTGCCATCGCCGTTGTCTTCAATAACAATACCGACATGTGAAATACGGTCTACGCCATCTGATGGGAAATCAAAATAAGCAATGTCACCTGGCTCTGGATCAGCAATATCTGCATCAATCCATGCTCCTGCCTTTTTAAATGCTGCTGCACCACCTGGAGTATAAACAGTATTAGGAACTTTTACGCCTGCTTCATTTGCACACCACATAACAAATGAACCGCACCATGGTTGGAAGTTAGCCTTGGTAAACTTACCGTACTTGGTTTCATTATCTTTTGGACCTTCAATAGTTCCAACTTCGCCTTTGGCTACTTCAATTAATTTTTCTGCTGTTCCCATTTCTGCCATGATTAATCCTTATCCCACTCTGTATCAACTGGTTGTTCTTCTGGCATTTCGCCGTCTGGTTTCTTTGCAAGTCTTGCTCTTACTTCGTCAAGTTCTGCGTCAAGTTTATCTTCTGCCATTTTAATTTCAGATTCTAACTTTTTATCTGCCTGAGTATTCTTAGCATCCATTTCTTTATTAGATAGTTGTGCGGCCATTATATCCTTTGCACCAGACTGTCCAATTAATAAACCTGCCAATGTTCCTGTTATAAATGTTGCAACTGAACCAAGAACATTGAAGAACATCTTATCATTTTCTGACTGTGCTCCTATTGGCTGAGTTACAAATATCAGAGCATATAAAATACCTAATGCTGTAAATAATAAAATTGCTCCCAATGTACAACCAAGAATAAACTTAAGTCGTGCATCAAGATCTTGTGGTGTTAATCTTTGCTTGCTCATTTATTGCCTTTCGTTTTCTGATACTCATCCCAAGCATCTTGTCCAATTATATCTCTTGTGCATGTGCCAGATGTCTCGCAAACAGGAGGGTTGCATTCTTTAGCATCCCAATTTGCTGGATCCTGACAAGGATAGCGATAGTGACCGTCATACCCGCAGCCACTAAGACCTAATACAAGTATACACGATAATAAAATATGACGAATCTTCATATCTGTATTATACCAA
>Ga0315906_10002134_pt1 | contig 28270 bp, 38 predicted proteins | sample LakEriMetagenome_4_FD_203526 | JGI IMG/M metagenome (GOLD analysis project Ga0315906, IMG submission 203526) | Freshwater fungal communities from buoy surface, Lake Erie, Ohio, United States - Buoy 2 MA122 | ecosystem: Environmental > Aquatic > Freshwater > Lake > Lake biofilm | place: USA...
TGCAGCGCAAGTACGGTCCTGGTGGATTGCGCATCGGCGAAAACCCAGCGTTTGGCCGCGTGGGCAAGCACAGCCCTGGTTCTCTTCATTATCAAGGTCGTGCTTTAGATATTACCGATTGGGGCGAGGGAGATTGGAAGAATAGAACCGTTCAGCTCGGCGAACAACTGAGGCAAGCTCTGCCTGGTGCTCAGATTTTCCACCCTGGATACGATCCTGTCGGCGGTCATCATGAACATATTCATTTAGGTTTACCGGAAGGCAAAATTCCAGTAACTCCGGAACTCTTAAAGCTGATCGGTTAATTCGGTATACTTGAGAAAGGGTTTTTAAGATTATGGGCGCTAATCCGCAGCAGCAAGCTTTAGAAGCGGCTCAGTCATCGGTTGAGCAAGCTGTAAACGAAGGTAAAAGACTCGCAAAAGATCTTCAACAACGTGGGGGAAAATATAGAAGCATGGCAGGAGATACTCAAGCTGACATGCTTGGGTTCTTAGGTGAGAAACAAGACCCGTCGTCTTATTACAGCCGTATCCAAAATCAATTCGGTCCGTTTATGACCGGAGAACAAGAGCGGTTCCAGACTCAACTAAATCAAGGAGATTATCCTGTTCTTGGTAGCCCCTCTCATCAGCGTTTTGAAGATACTCTGGTCAAGAGCGCCAACATGTACGACCAGTACATCAAGCGTGGGTTAGACGAAGTTCAGCCTCGATTTGCTGCTATTGCTAACGACCCCGCATTCAATCTGCAGCTCGATAAGAGATCTATGGATTTAGCGCAAGGAAACATCAACCAAGATCAAGTCAAGCGTTTGACCACTTGGAATGTCTGATCAAATCCCTATTGGGAAGCACGAGCGGAAGGTAGCTTTCCACGCGGAAGCTCCTTTCGCTAAACATGACTACCGCTATCGGCAGCGTGGCGACATTCGTATGGCCGGGACTGTTTGGAGCGAAAGTCCGCAGGAACGGGGTCAACGTCTGTCGCGCGAATACTTACGCAAGAAAATGCGCGGTGTGCCTGTTGGATTAGGTTTCGGAGAGAACGATAAATTCGGACCTGATAATTCTTACGACACCCGTCAACTGATCAAATATACACACGCCCGAGAATACTGAATAACGCGCTGAACTCTAAGATCTTTCTGTCCGCTTTATAAGGCGAAGGAAAATAATACACAAACCCATAAATTTTGTTGGTGTTTACTTTAGTAAACTCTTTATCGTCGTTTCTGAGTTTAGGGTGTTCTTTCAAAATACACATGGGCAAATCCAATCCTATTTTCTGAGCGGCCAGCAAAGCGACATCTGTAGACGTCAAAAACAAGATACCTTCTTCAAATTCTCCTAAGGTGTATTTTCTGAACATTTCCTCCATCCAAACTCTCTGGGCGGACTTAACAAACCGCTTCTTTTTTGTCCATAGATTTCTGTCAGGCGGTTGTTCTGCCCCAGTCAAAATATCCCGTGGAGGATATAAATACACAGATTTTGCTTTCCAGATTTGTCGCAATCCCTGATGCTCTGGACAAAAATAACGATTTGCGTGTATTAATTTGTTTGCGTTATGACTACTTGCTGGATCTAAATCAATCTCACCGTCAAAGAACGCAGTGACGGTCGCTATTAGCTCTACAGGAGAAACAAAATCAACAGCATTAATCGGCACTTGTTACTTGCTCTTCAAGCACTTCATCAATTTTATTTTTATCTAACACATGTATGCTCATTCCGTTTATGTCGAGCATAACTACAATAGGATCATCTTTTTCTTTCTCAATTACTTTGATTAACTTTTTGAAGAATTTAGCCAGGTCGTTGTTAAGCATTTCTTCCGCCAAAGCCATATCGGTCTGGATATCTTTGACGGTCAGAAATTGAGACGCCTCGGCATTACTAGTGTTAAAAAAAAGAGCGCCCTCTCCTTTATAAGTTTTGAACTCGTCGTGGAGGGTAATGATATCCCCAATAATCATTCGGGCGACGTTAGCCGCCATCCGCTTCTTTGTTTCAGACCCTGAAAAAAGATTGTACTTGAGACGCTGTGCGACTTGACTAAGATCAGGCATCGGTATACCCCGTGAAGTTGTTCCAAGCGTCCGCTAGCACTCTAGCGCTATCGTAAAGATAGTTACTTGGGTTGCTTTCGTCTGGATCTAGCTTACAGTAATGCCGTCCTTCGACCAGTCCGGATTTCCCACCAGAGACAATACCTTGATGGATGAGCTTGTCAATTTTAATTGAAGCTACTCCAAGTCTTTCGGCGAGAGCTCGTTTAGCTATGAAGGCCGTGGTTACGGATCCAGATTTTGCGTTGGCCAGGATTTGAAGTGAAGTGTCAATGCTGCGAAGAATTTTGTTTAAATCTGAAACAACGATGTGACTCTGGGACATAGGTAGAAGGGGGCTGGGTCCGCACCGAGCGCTCGGCAGGGACCTTCACTTACCAGCGCTCGGAAAGGGTGAAAACGAGCGCTACCCCCGACGGTAGCAGAAACGAACCCTTCTTGTCGTTACTGCAGACTTTATTTTACAGAAGCTTTTCTAGCTGCGCTACAAAGTCTTTAGGTTCTTCAATCAAAAGCTTGATAACAGAATCTAGCTTAGAGATAGTTACAGCTTCTTTTCGTTCATTAATTAGTAACCAATATGTGTAAGCATTTAGAAGATACATATGCGTTTGTTTTGCACGCAATGCCTGTGTCTTCCATTTGTCGTGATCAAAAGCGCTGCCGTGGCGGGAGCTACCTGTTTTAAGTTCTAGATCTCGGATCTCAATTTGAAGGTCAATATCCTTGATTGTGTACTCTAAAGAACTGATTTTGGCCTTGCACTCCGGTTCAGAGCGTGGTTCTTCGTTATCCGTATAAATCCAACTCGGCAGATTTTCTACGATGTACTCAGAACGCCACAGAAAAGGCTTCTGCTGGGTATCAGAAAAACTCATTCTAAGAGTGAGGTATCAATAAGATTGGTGAAATTGCCGTTTGTACAGTAATAAACGTGATGCTCAAACTTTATTTGACAAATCAAATTTAAATTCATCAATCGTTTGAGCTGACTAAGGGCTGCCACTTTGGACATACCTAGAGCCTCGGCTATTTCTGTAGCGGATAACGGCTGCTCGGATTTTAACACCTCAACTAGATCGCGATAGCTTCGGATTGCAGAGGTTTGTTTCTTAATGCGGAGATAGTCCTCACTGAAATATTTTGGCCGTGAGTCATCTCGATAAGTTCCTGGATTGCTCTGTTGGTCATTTTGCGCTTGGCCCATCGCAGAACGTCAAGGTGCATGTCGGAGCTTACCTTTTTAGCAGGACTCGTCGCAAGGTGCATGTGGTGTGGGTTCAAACAATTCGCGTCCCCACATTTCATCAGTACTTTGTCCTTGGTTTCCAGATCCACCCCGAAAAATCTGGCATAGATAAAGCGGCGTGGACGCATCAAGGTGCCGTCAGTCGAGTCGACGAGCCGTTTAGGCAGAACTGAGGCGTACAGGTGTTCCGCCGGGTCGATGACGTATTTATGTTGGAGCATCCAGGCTTGGAACCGGTCCGAAGCCGAGCTCGTCGAAGCGTTCTTAAGTTCGGCGGTGCAGACCGGGCAAGCGAACGAGCTGGCTAGTCGGCAGCGATGGTCGAAGTCCTTTGCCAGAAGGGCTACCGGAGGCGTCCGGCGGCACTGGCAGGTCGCAACAACCACGCCGCCGTGGTGCTCGATGCGCAGGTAGTCGAGTTGTTCGGTGTGATCCGGCGGATCGTCAGGGAGCGGCTGGGGTTCGGCATCCAGCAGGCCGAACATAAGTAGTAGTACTGAGTTACACATGAGTCACAGTGCCTCAACATGCTCAGTGTAGCGCATAGCACTTACTGGATGCCCGACAGCGGATTTTCTTCCCTATCCGTACCGCCCTGAACCCCATACGAGACGGATGAGACGGGCGCATAGGCGGCTTTTTAGCGCACAGAGTGCTTTGGAGTGATGGGTCCGTTTAGAGAGGTAAGTAAAAAGGATTTTCTATTAAAGACCGACTTAACGGGTTTTGCTAGCTACTGCCGGCTTTAACTAAGCGTATTTTAGGTGCGCATTAAAACGCACTTTAAGGAGCGTCTTAATTGTTATAAAGTACCACTTACTTATTTAAATACGTAACTAACTCAGTGTGCGTGCAATTTACGTTAAGCGAACAGAGCTCCGAAGGGTTTGTTTCGAGCTTTGTTTTGCAGAAGCGCCGTGGAAATACGTCAATTTATCGGTTTGACACACGGGGTTTTATGTGTCTTATACTTGGTGTAACTTAATTCCGATTATGGACTGTACGCTCTCTGCCTGGAATAAGATCTCTGAATCACCTGATACAGAATTTTGGCAACTGTGTCGTCAGAGGAGTTCGGAACTCGGCATACCAGCCTGGATGCTCGCTGAGGAGGGTTTCCGTCATGAGCAGCGGGCGTTACGGAAAGCTCAATCCGGGCCTACGTAGGGATTGACAGTTTGCTCCGAGGGGTCTAGCCTCTGATGGGCTCTTAATCCCTCATGCAAATCCAATCAAAAGAAGACGTACAAACGTACTGGGGTCAGTACGCGAGCAAGGAAGCTCGGAAAGACCGTTTTGAACGAATTTACAGTCTTTACGTACAGGAGGGTTTTTCCCTTCAGCAGATTGCTGACGAATTTAAAATCTCAAAACAACGGGTTCACCAAATCCTTATGAAGGAAGCAAAAGAACCAGAGATGTTAGCTGTTAAAAAAAGAGCTGATATGGTCGAGCGTAACACCTGGCGTACAAAAGAGATAATCTATCAACTTGAACAAGGTCTTAGCTGCCCTAAGATAGCAAAATTGTTAGACATATCTGTTAATGTTGTAAAAAGAGTAAGCGCTATACACAATAAATCGAAAAGAGCCTCAGACTGTAACGGACTTTCTGTGAGTTAGAATTAGTCGCAGGAGGCGGGTTAATTTTTGATGCCGGAGATTAATCAGCCTCCTTGTCCTACACACGGTGTACTTCCGCGTGCCCTTCACGAACATAGTTTTCGCGGCATCGTTGAAGTCATTGAAGAAATCCTAGGGACGATCAGCGGCGTGGGCACAGTCAGTTACTCGCATTGTCCCCAAGGGTATCCTTGGAATTTCGAGGGCGTTGTCCGCGCTCTAGAAGATTTAAACGTAAGTATTAGCGGAATAGCCCCCGGTGTTATCGGCGGTTCGGGCATTTACATCACCGAAAGCGGGGGTGTTTCTGTTGTAAACGCCAACTACGGCGTCATAACCTCCGGAGGACTGGGCGCAGGGACTAATGTAGCCTTTACCTACGCCCCTGGTAAAACAATAATCAACACATCCGCTGTTCTTAGCGGAGCGGCAGTTGCTGTCAACGTCCAAGAAACTGCGCCAATTGGTGTTGACGGTGTACTTTGGTACAACACAAGACAAGGTCGTCTTTTTGTTTATGCCTCGGGCGATTGGTATCAAACCAATTCAGATTCCTTTGCTCTGAAGGGAGCCTATCCACCTTCTGGTATAGGCAACACGCAACAACGCCAAGACGGAACTCTTTGGTACAACACGCAGCTCGGATCGCTCTTTATATACGACACTACGACAAGCGGGTGGTATGAGACAGCGCCTGGGGACAAAGGAGCCTCGTATTCGACCGGAGCACCGATCCCCGAGAAGGAAGGAGAACTCTGGTACTCACCCAATGAATCTGTGCTCAAAGTTTGGAATGGTACTCAATGGGTTTCGGTGTAAACTGAGCAAGTCTCACATCATTCGACATGGCCAAACCCAAAGGGCAGACCCTCATTGAGTCAAAACCTAAGAAAACCCGTCAAGGCCAAGGGCTCCACTCGAAGCCCAGTCACGGGCGCAAAAAAACGAGGGGCCAAGGCAAGTAGACTTAGTTAAAGTAATTTTGAAAAGTGGCATTAACCGTTTTTAGGGCTGGAGAGAATATCAACGCCGGCGATATTGTCGCCGTGACTTCTAACAGCGTGGCCCGCAAAGCTGTTGTTGGAGACGCTACACGGTTTAAAGCTGTCGGCGTCGCTATTACCTCCGGTCCTGCTGGTTCCCCTTTTCAAGTTATTGTCGATGGCGAGGTCCATACTTTTTCGGGCCTCGTTCCCGGCGATTTTTTGTACCTAAGCAACACTCCTGGCAGCTACTACACCAGTTACTACCCGATTGTTTCGGGCCTTAGTGACACCCTTTACGGCTCCGCAAATGTCGCCCCTTTTGCCCGAGCTATTTCGACTTCCGGCGCGGTTCTCCAACCCTCAACTTCCCTGTTAGCTGATGTAGGGGCGGCTTACATCGTCACGGAAGACACTCCCATTGAAGGTATTTACACAATTCTTACTGAAGACGGCAGTATAATTGAGCAAGAGGGCTGAGCAACGTGGCATCTGAAAAGATCTCTCAATTTAATAGTCTTATTACCGTTGCCAGCGGTGACTACTTTCCCGTAGTCGACATTTCGGAGACCGTAGACGCAAACAAAAATAAACGTGTACAAATTGGTGTTCTTGACGATCGTTTTGTAAACGCTGACGGTGACACTGTAACCGGCACTTTGACCGCAAGTGGAATCGTTGTTCCTAGCGGCGGTTCGCTGACGATTCTTGATGGCGCTTCGGTTACCGGTTTACCGGACACTACTCAGCTCATCAATCGATCTATCCCCGAAATTAATCTGGAGTTGATTAAGGGCGATACTTGGGACGGTTTTTATATGTACTTGCAGGAGGCTGATGGCTCTCCTGCTGATCTTTCTAATTCAACTGTTAACTCCTACGCTCGTACTTCTACGTACGGCGTCATTACCGATCTTAATACTACTATTGTTACTCCCGGTTCTGGTTATATTCGTGTTTGGGCTTCTTCCGCTCAAACCGCTCAGCTTCCTATTACATCGGGCCAACAGATCTATTGGGATGTTCAGCGCACACATGATGCGTTAGCAGCATCTGTCTCCGGATTTACTAACAGCGCGTCCGGCACTCTGGCTGTGGTTGCGTCTACGTATCCTGGTATTTCTCAGTACGATTCTGTAATCATCAGTGGTGCCGCAGTATCTGGGTTGCCTGCTAATGTTTACAATGTTTTGTATCCTACTAATGCAAGCGGTCAAAATCGTTTAAACCTGATTACTTCTTCTGTTCCTTATCAGTTTTCTATTCCTGAACTCTCAACTTCTGGTACAAATGTTGCCGCTACGGGCGTTTATGCAACTGGCATTGCGCTTTATTCGCGTAGAATAGACACATTGGTTCGGGGAATTGTTTTTGTTAACCTCCCCTAACTTCGGGTACTGACAGATGGCTGACGTCAACGCGACTGTTATTACTATTGGTCGGTCAGCGCCGATCCCTAAAGGCCAACAGACCATGGAGGAGAGCCTCCCGGTCGTTGTCGCTAGTGATCAGTCTGCTGTTCCCGTTAGTGTTCAGAACCAGCAGATCTCTGAAGTTAGCCTGAGTCTGCTCGGTATCCCTCGTGTCGAGACTGCTCTCGGCATTTTCTCTGACGTCACCACCTACGACATCAACCCCAGCGAGTGGGCGAGCGAAGGCGGTGGCGTTACTCAGCACCTTGCCAGCGAGAGTGCTGCCAAGATTGCTGTTCCTGCAGCCAGTGGCAGCGCTAGTCAAATCCTGAGCAGCCGCCGGTTCTTCCGCTACCAGCCGGGCCGCGTCAGCTCCGCTACGTTCGGTGTCCGGTTCTCCGAGTCGACGGACGCTACCGACGTTAAGAAAGCCGGTGCTTTCGACGAGAAGGACGGTTACTACTGGGAAGTTCAAGGTGGTGGTCAGGACTTCAGCGGCGACTACCGCACCAGCAAGAGCTTCAACTTTTTCTGCGTTCGCCGAAGCAGCGCGTTCGAAACCAACATCCCTGGCGTTCGCACTCCGGACGCTAGCGATGGCGACGTTGGTAATGCTGGCAGCGATCTCGTTATCGTCCGTGGCGGCCTTACTTATGTTCATGCTGCCCTTTACGATCGCAGCCTGCGTGATGCAACGAGCGGCGTCAACATTGGTAGTAACGCTTCGTCTACAGGTTCGACGACTGTTACGTCGAATTTCTTAACAGTCGCTAGCGGTAATCAGTACACCTACGAGTACCGTGTTCCTCGGCGTTACTTCTCGGGGGACCGGCTTGATGCTCAGACTGCCACCCAGTTCTACTCTGACCGGACGCCTGGTCGGTCTAGCTTTACACTGCACGCTAGTGGTACTACTAATACTCCTCTAGTTTCCTATATCGACGGTACTACCGTTACCGACGCTAACGGCAACGTTCAGACCGACACCTCTGCCTGGGACTTTGACGTCACTAAGGTGACGATGCTTAAGGTCGACTACTCCTGGTACGGTGCTGTCGGCGCTCGCTTCTTCGCCTACGTTCCCAGCTCCGCCACTACCGGCGACGCCTCGTGGGTGCGCGTCCACGACATTCGCACTTCAAACCAGCTCGTTAGCCCGAGCCTCTCGAATCCGACTCTGCCTATTACCTACGTTGCGCAGAAATTTAACAGCGGCAACGAATCTGCTGTATATAAATACGGGGCTAGCTATTATATCGACGGCGGCGACACAGGCACCGTTGTTGCTCGCTCCCAAAGCAACGCCAACGACCGAAGTGTAACGACCGCTGGTGAGGCTCTGTTGGCTCTGCGGGTGAAGAACGAGGTAAATGGTGTGCGTAATAGAATGCAGACGTATCCCACTCGATTAGGTGTCGGTTCTAGCGCTAGGGGCACTGTGAAGCTTATCAAGAATCCCCTGGCAGTCTCCGCTCTCCCGACCTTCACCAGCGCTGGTTCGTTGAGCCCCATCGAATACGCCGACATTCCCTCGGGTACGACCCCGACCGTCAGCGGCGGCGTCACTGTGGCAACTTTCTATGTTGGTGCAGGCGGTACAGATATCGATCTGTCGCCGTACTTCGCGTATAACAAAGACTACCTGTCCTACCCTTTAACTGCTACCTCCGGCGACGCTCTCTATGTTGTCGCCCAGAGTGCTGCCGGTACGATGAGTATCAGTAGTGCCCTGACCTGGGAAGAACAAGTTTGACGGGTGACTCATGACGACTTTAAGCGGGTTTTATCAGCTCCCCGATGACGCTGCGCCTGCTGGTCGCACTCAAGTCGAAGCTGATCTTCTCAACTACCTAGACGGTCAGCTTCTTTACGCCTCGGGCACTGATGTACCCGTAACAGCGCCCGTTAACGAGGTCGTTGTGTCTTCGGGCACCGCGTACCCCGTGGTGATTACAAACACCGTTGATTCGCAGATTCCGATTCTGTATGGCAACGATGTTCAATCTGAGATTTCGTTCACACTGCTCGGTGTCCCTAAGGAAGAGCGTCAATTAGGTCTGTTTTCGGTTGTCAATAGCTACGGCGCCGATCCTCAAAATTGGCGTGTCAATGTCGGAGGTGCAGCTAGTTACACTTATTACTACGACCCGACTGATTACACATTTGCTGGCGAATACGGTTATTACTCGCGTGAAGTCAAATCTGAAAGTGCGCTGCAGGCGTATGTGTTCCCGCCTCCGCGTAGCTTCGAATATCCGTTCAATGACGGCACTGGTCGTTTTCCTGGTGATCAGACCAATGGTGTGATGACCCAGTTCTGGGAGACCAAGCGGTCTTTCCGGTACCAGCCTGGTCGCATCACTGGCGTCACCATGGGCGTCAACATGACGACCAACAGCCAGCACACGGGTGAAGTGATCACCTGGGGTGTCCGCAACTCGGTTGGCGATGGGTACTACTTCCAACTTGAGCGCGGTACAGATCTGTATGTTGTTCGCCAGACGCCGGATCTAGGCACACTCAAGGTGCCCCGCGACAGCTGGAACGGCGACCCGATCACAGTCAACAGCCCAGCCGCGTGGAGTTTTGACCTCACCAAGGTCACCATGTTCGCCATCCAGTTCGGTTGGTACGGTGCAATCGGCGCTGAGTTTCTGGCGTATGTACCTAACGGGCTGCGGGATGCCCGCTGGGTGCGGCTGCACAGCATTACCGCGTCGAACGAATACAGCGTGCCGAGTCTTCGGTCGCCGTTCATGAAGGTGTTCGTCCAGGCCCGCTCGACCGCCGGTACGACTCAACCCGCTTTCATCAATCTGTACGGCAGCAGCGTCTATATCGACGGTGGGGATGACGGTACCCTACGCACCGGTAGCGCTTCGCTCGACACACCCAAGTTGATCGACGCGACTGATCGGGCGATCATGGGTCTGCAGCTCAAACCCTCCATTAACGGAGTTGCAAACCAGCAAAACATCTACCCGATCAGTCTTGGTCTCCGATCCGACGTGGATGCCAAGGTCACCATGGCGTTCCAGACGATCGACGACAACATCAATTACACGCCTGGTTTCGGTACCAACCTCAGTCGCGGCACGAGCTCCAGTATTCCTGTTACGCGACTCGATGACGTCACTCTGAGCGGCAATTTCCCGAATATCTCGGGTGAGCTCGTTGGCAACCTTAACTACCTGGACGGTCGTCGAGTCAAGGTCGAAGGGGCGGGTATCTACCGCACACACATCACCAACTACGACTCGGGTCTATCTCAGATCAGCGTTGATCGTGTACTTCCGGCCGGTGTGACTTCGATTCGTCTGTCGCGATTCAACGCGTGGGCGATGAGTAGTGGCACGATTCCTAGTGGAGTCACCGTCGGATCGTTGTTCTACCGCACTGGCGGCGGGTATTGGCGCCTGGGTCTGGTTCCTCAGGCTAACACTGCTAACTGGGATCCTGAGACTCAGCAGGTGTGCTGGTTTGCCTCTAAGTATCCCGGCCTGAACTACAACGCTTTGGGCTCGGTTACTGGAGAGACTCCGTTCCCTGTGGAGCCTTATTTAATTCAGAGTTTTGTTGTCGCAACTGGCTCGACCAACACGACGATTACGGCAGGCGGGCAGTCCATCTCCGTTTCGGGTGTCAGCCCTTATCCGCTGCGTGTTGTCGCTGAGCTTCAGGACAACGCATCGGTGCAGGATGTTCTGTACTCCACAACTCAGGAAGCCAACATCACGATTCCTGGCAGTGGTCTGATTGAGTCCCTGCCAACTTGGACTGCTAGCGGCGTCACCCAGACGTCCACCTCTGCTGGTGGCATCACCTACGTGCCTAGTGTGTTCGAAAATGCACCGAATGACCCTAATTCGGCCGCTTTGATCGACACTCAGGGTTATCGGGTACTGGCAAGTCCGAACCGCGTGGCGACTTACTTCGTACAAAGCGGTGAAGCTGTTCAGTACGACTTAAGCCCTATGTTTGGCCCGGATCGTATGTTCATCGGCGGTCGTCCCGGCACTGTTGAGAACACTGGCGCCTTGTTTGTTACTGCTTCGGCCCGCAATGCCTCCGGGTATATCACTGCTACACTTGATTGGGAGGAGCAACAGTAATGGCCGACGGTTTAATTGCTGCTCTAAACCTCAGCGATGTCGCGAGCGTAGATAAAACTTGGGATAATTTAGGTGCGAACGTAACTTTTACAGTTAGCGGCACTTCGTACGCGATTAACGTCACTGGCGAAGACATTACGCAGCTGAGCGGCGCTCATTTCGCCAATAACGAAGATTTCTTCCAGCTCCGTAATTTAAGTTCGCCAGTTCAGCCTCGCCTAAACAGCGTTTCTTTCCTGGTTTCGAGTGGAAATTCGCTCGACACGACCCGTTTAGACAAACATAACCCGGTATCCAGCGGGTTTTACCAGCTCAGCCAGGGTTCGCTGAGTGGCGTGGCGGTTCAGACGAACGGGGTCAACATTGGCAGCATCGGGGGCTCGCCTTTTTCTGCATCGGGCGCCGTTAGTCCTATTTATGTCAGCCAACTGAAGCTCACGTCCGATTTTCGCGCCGCCGATACATTCGGTTCGGGCGTAATGGCGTCTGGAATGCGGGGTATTCCCGTTGAATACGGCGATCTTATACTGTACATACGGACAGAAAACGCATGACTCAGAAATACGGTCTTGGTGTTGATAACAATCTGTCTGACGTTGAAGATAACGTTCAGGCTCTGAGGCAACTGGGCTTTGAGCCCTCAGATCTGTTCATCTTGCAGAACACTGGCGCATCCGGTGTTACTGCGACTGATTACGCCAACATTTCGGGACTAACGTTTAACCTCGAAGCTCAGGTTGTCGGTGCTCTAAACCGAGCTTCTGGGGTCGTTAACTCCCAAAGTCTGTATATCGCCAATTCCGGCGACGTCAGCGTGGGCTCGATTTACGCCAACATTGTTAATTCTGATCGCGGATACGCAGATTTAAATAACGCAATTTATGCTACATCGAGCGGTTCGTACTTCTCGACCACAAATCCCTCGGGTAACTACGGCCAAGGCGGTCAGTACAAGCTCGGTCCGGTGCGGGCCACGACTCTGACTGCTGCTGGCGCTGAGTTCCGTAACACCACTGTGACGGATTGGAGCTCTCGGTACGCCAGGTACAAACAATATCTTGTACTTAAGACTGAAAACGGCGCAACAAACCAGTATGTGCCGACTTACCTTGCACCTCCAACGGTAATGCAAGGTAATGCACTTTGGTTCGACAGCGAGTTCAGCACCTTTACAGTTGACGGCTCGAACAAAGTCTCCGCATGGCAGGATGTTCTGGGGCGAGGCACATTAGCGCAGACAACTTCTGCGTCTCAGCCAACGTATACGACGAACCTGCTGAACGGTAAGCCCGGCGTGGTATTTGCCGGCAGCCAGAGTCTGACGATGCCTGAGTTGCATCCTCTGGTACCTCAGGCCGCTACTGTCGTCACGATTTTCCGTACTGCAGATACGTCTTATAACATCCTGGGTACGACGAATAGCACGTCGAATCGTTGGCGGGATACTGGCGGAAACGGCAACTTGGGTCTATTTACGCGGGCGATTGAAGCTGACTTCCCGTTAAACATGCCCGCTGTAGGTAACTACTACAGCAGCATTCGAATTAGCCAAACTTACGGGCTTGAATTCAGGCTTAATAGTTACGCTATCGATTACAAGCCAGGTTCTGGTTTTATATATGATGCTACTGGTGAGTTTATTGTTGGTCGTAGTGTTTCTACGGCTGGCACGTTTACTGGCGATATCTACGCTATTTGTATCTTCAACCGTATATTATCTGACCAAGAATTAGCTACTATAGAAGAGTACTTCGCCTGGCGTTACGACTTCGTTTACGATCCATCCCGGACTCAGACATTAGAGCTTGAGGCTGGCGGTGATATTGACGACGAATTCGACAATGCCTTCGTGTTTGGCTAGTCATGACCAAGATCAGTGCTCTGAGTGATATCGGGACCAGCGTGGCCTCGAACGATACTTTTGTACTGGTTGATGTAAGCGATCCGACTACGCCGAATAAGAAAATTCAGCAACAGAATCTGTTCTTGATTCCGGACGGGTCGGTTGGAACCCCCGGACTTCGGTTCCTTAACGATACTAATGTCGGTTTATACCGACCTACGACTGATACGCTCGCTTTCGTTACCGCTGGTCAGAATCGTTTACATATTACTTCCGCAGGACTAGTTGGCATAGGGACTAGTTTGCCATTGGAAAAACTGACCATTGAAGGCTTAGGCGAACAAACGTTACGTCTTTGTAACTTAACCGCAGGATCAAACGCCTCTCCTCAAAGTACATTTATAAAGTTTTTTGGTTATTCGTCAGATGGAACCCCCGGAGGCGCTGAACCACGAGCAAGCATTGAAGCTCAAGATCGTCGGAGTAATGTAATCGGCGGTTTCTTAAACATTTCCACTGCTAATACAAGCAGCGTACTCACTAACGCCCTTCATATTGACAGCGCACAGCGAGTAGGGATTGGCACTACGAGCCCTGGCTATGCGCTTGACGTTGCAAGTTCAGTTGCTCAAGTTGGCAACTCAACCGACGCATTCATCCAGTACAAATCAACAGCAGGCAACTGGCACGTAGGGGCAAATAGCTCCAATGCTTATGTGTTTTATAGCGGCACATATGCAAGTGGTACCGAACGCGCCCGCATCGACTCCAGCGGCAGGCTCTTAGTTGGTACGTCCTCTGCATCTGGAGTGAATAGCAATACCGCTCTCGTTTTAGCTGGAAATTTTGCCTCATTTACTGGCTCGGTTAGCGCCAATCACAATACAGCTACCACTCTGTTTGCCTTAGAAAATCTGAATGCTACATATATAGTTACTGCGGTAATTACAGGTACTGCAAATGCGGGCGCTTATCACGCTGTTTATATCATTGGATCAGTTGCGGCAAACAGCCATAGCATTCAAGCATTAAAAGCCGGATCACTTCTTACTCTTTCCCTTAGTGGCGCTAACGTCCAAGCAACCCAAGGCTCAGGAGTAGCACAAACAGTCACCTGGAGCGTTACTCGAATGGCAAACCTCTAAGTCCCCTTCGATCGTCTGTCTGGCCGGGTGTAAAAACCCGGCTTTTTTACGCGCTCATATAAATAGTAAGCAAGAAGCGTATGAGCTAAACTGAAGCAGACAAGTCTCTTAGACTAATGGCTGACACGATCACTTGGGGTATCGTAAATCTTGAACGGCACGTAGCAGATGGAGTAGTCTATATTTCTCACTACACTGTTACTGCTGAACGAGTTACTGCAACGGGCGAACACCTGACGGCAGGTAGTTACGGTTCCGTGGGATTCAGCCAACCCGACCCGAAAGACTTCATCCCCTACGCCGACTTAGAGGAGCCCACTGTAGTCGGTTGGACACAAGACGCTCTGGGCGGCGCCGAAAAAGTAGCTGAAATCGAAGCTGCATTAAGCGCCAACTTGGATAAGCAGGAAAATCCTGCGGATGCCAGCGGTCTGCCCTGGGCTTGAACTTCAAACTTTTTTGGAGTTAGACGTTAGTTAGACGTTAATTAGAAGTTCGGTCATCTGCCCGTTGCACCTCAGCAGCGGGCAGTATACTTATACAGACTCTAAGCCTCGTCATGGCCTGCAAAAAATCTGAGCTCGTCGCTGCTGTAAATTCCTACGCTTCGGCACGTCTGACCGGCGACGGTCCGCTGGTGAAAATGGCTGCTGAAGCCCTGCAAAACATCGTCGACACACTTGAATTTGCACCCGAAGAAGAAATGGAAGGGTCAGAGACTGAAGAAGTCGGCTAAACTTAACTAAGAAGATGTAGATCGAGATGCCTCGGGGTCTTGTTAGAGACGAAAATCTGGCGGACCTTCCGAATCGCGACGAAGCCCTTCGGAACCTAGGCATCTCGATTGAAGACGTCGAAAGGATTCGTGGTGCGGCGTTCCCATACGGAGTTCGCCCCCAGGATGTCCAACGGATCGTCGCGTCCAGCGGCAACTTCCAAAATCAGCTCGATACATTCAACACACAACTCAACAACCTGACGCAGCCGATTGTGTCGGGCGCGTATGTGTTGCGTGCGGGCGATACAATTTCAGGCACCTGGACAAACACAGGTGGTTACATTCAGGCAAGTGGCATTTACCAAAACGGTGTCGCCGCAATCCCCTCGACAGACGCATTATTCACCCACGCTGCCGACGGCACGTTTGAACTGACAACAGCAGTGCTGCGCTGCCCATCAGGTCTGTCAACTGAGCGCTTTGTAGATCACAACAACGTCATCATGAGCGGCACCTTGACGCCCAACTTGTTATATCCGATCTCAATTAATGGAGTCCCGTATCATATAGAAGCTGCGAGGCTCTAAAATACTCATAAGGGTCTGGATCCGCCGTGGCTAATCGTAATATTTTTGCCCGTAGTTTCCAGAGCGTTAACTCTGGCGGCACGGACGTATGGGTGCTCGACGGCGAAGGGGTGTCCCTGAGTCTGCCCGCGTCTCAGAGTTATACAGCCGGTGAGACACTGATACAGGGCGATTTCGTTTACGTCAGTGGAACCAGCGTCTTTAAAGCAACCGCTTTAAGTGGCGTGGCCGCAACTCGATATGGCGTTATTGGCGCAACCACGGTGGCCGCCCCGGCTGGTTCTGGTATCTCGGTGAGCACTGACGGGATTGTGTCCCTCGGAAGCGCAAACATCACGGCCGATGTGTCCCTTGTTCCTGGCGAGTACTACTACTTGTCTAAATACAGCGGTCAAATCACCCGTTACGCCACGGCGTCTGGTTTGGTCTCCGCATCCGGAACCAACCAATATCGCGTTTCTGTTCCAGTCGGGTACGCAGTTAGTAACAGCGAATTAGACGTGGAGATCCAACCTCCAGTGATTCTTTATAGCTGATCAGCTATTATGTATTGGAGGTGTTGACGCTATGGCTGTTTACCAACCGTTAGTTTTAATCAGTGGCGTCATCAACCAACTGCCGCCTGGAGAAGGTGTAGCTGGCGGTGAGATCATTGCAGGTAGTGGTCTGAAGGGCGGCGGTGTCGTTCAGCCCGGCACTCGATTAGATATTGACTTAGCGCCCAACCCTAGCGGTCTTATCTTTGTCAATGGCGCCCTGGGCATTGACGGCCACGCTCAAGCGTCGGGTAATGCTGCGCTGACTCTGGCAAATAACGCTTATCAAATAGCTGCAAACTCACCGTTCCCTTCGGCTGAAGGTTCGGTTGGGTTTAAAGACAGCGTTATCAGCCTGACGACTGTCGGCACTCAGTTAGATACATTCCCCAGCGGCGACTACGCAACCGTGGTTTACTCGGTGCAGGCCAAGCGGGGCAAGGAGGTGCACTCCAGTGAAGTTAAATTAGTGCACGACAGCGCCACGGTTTACACATCCGAATACGGAACTGTATATACCAGCGGTTTACTGGCTGCTTACAGCGGAATTCTGACTGGCGGTCAAATTGAATTCAACGCTTACGCCAACACCGCCGCGAGCACCCAGTTCCGCGTGATCCGCTACGCCCAGGCTTGGTGAGTTAAAACCTAGTTAGTAGCAGGCGAGCATTTTTTGGATACGCTCCACTTGGTACTCGTACTCTTCCATCGCCTCAAATGAATCGATGTTACGGGCGATGGCGTAAGCATTTAAATCCGTACGAAGTTTGTCAGTATCGCTCCAAAGACGATCCATTACGAACTGCTTAATAAAACGCTTGTTGTCGGCGTTCATATTTAGTAGCGCAAGTGTCTAGGAGTTTTGCTCGACCTTCATCTGGCCAAGTACTTCTTTCAACAAACGATGCACCTCGCCAGCATCATCAATGAACTCACCTTTGTAGTAGAAACCTTCTTCGGTGAAGCGGGCAATTTCCTTAAGGGGTTCGCCGATGCTGAAGGCGATGGTAGAAGGAGGCATGTTTCCACCAACCTTAAGACCTTCGTTGGGCGCAACTACAAGCTTGTTTGAGGGAGTCACGGAGTTCCACGGTCCGTTACCGTCGAGGCGAAAGCTTTCCTTTCCATTCGTGCGAAAGACGAGATCGTTGTTTTGCTGTTCAGTCACGCTCTTATAAAACTGTGGTTGGGAGCAGTAAGCGATAACTCACTGCTCCTCCACAATACCACGGTGTGTCAGGGTGATGAGTGAAGGGGACTACGCGCCTTTGAGTTGGGCTACATCGGCTTCAGGGCATCTCGAAGAATTGGCGCTGACCTTGTTTTGGCTCCACCCACTCCAGGTGCTGCAGTGGGTCTCGGTGGCCTGCCCGGGTAAAGGCTGAATTTTTCGAGGTGCCCTTCAAGAGCTTCGATCCGCTCCATTGCTTCCTGCAGCGCCTTGATCGCCTTCATGTAGAGCACCGAATAGTTGACGCTCTTGGTGACGGTGCCAAGGTCGTTGCCGTCTGCGTCGCGGTCGGAAACTGTGTTTACAAGCCCAGGAGAAACATTTTCAATCTCTTGGGCAATAACACCAATTTGTTTGTGAGTTGAATTATTTGTTTCGGGTTTGAAGTTGTAATTCCTGACGCGAAGTTGCTTAATGTCATCCCATTGAGATTGTGCGTCGACAATGTTTTCTTTTAACTTTGCGTCCGAAAGTGATCCGTAAGTTCCATTAACATTGTAGACGTCCCCATCGTCCCTGATTTCTAATGCAACTGCAAAACCCTGCCTTATGCACGTGAAAAACCTAAAGGTATCATTTACAGTATTTCTGTAGGCACTGGCTATTATAACTTCACCTGTAATAGATGTATTAAGATTACCCAGATCGTGAGTTGCTGTTGCTGCGTTGCTTCTCCAATAGGTTCCGCCATCTTGCCCAATCCTCATCCGCTCCGTTGGAGAACTCGCCCCATCCGCAGTAGTAGAGAACCCTAAGCGAGTTGGTTTGGATGATCCACTCCATGTACCGCCATCTCTGTTAGCAGAGATAAATGCACAATTTGTGTGCTCAGAATCACTAAACAGAACTAAACCTAGGTTTGCGTCATTGGCAGGTGAGTTTGTACCAGTGGCAATTCTTACGTGCCCAGGGCCAGTAGCGATGCCGTTATATCCCTGGAAAAGTGCTGTTGTATTTGCAGACGTAGAAGACGTACCAACTAAGAGCCTGCCGGAGCTGTCGATGCGGGCGCGTTCTGCTGTTCCGCCGGAGTTTTCTGCACGAAAAATAATTTCGCCGTAGTTGGTATTATTTCTAGACTGCAAGTACAGTCCGCCAGCATACCCAAATATTTTCCCAATGCTATTTGTACCAGCCGTGTCTTCAAACACTGCCATGCCAGCACTGTTTGCACCGGCGATATGAAGAAGAGCGCTGGGGCTCGTAGTGCCAATCCCTACGAGTCCTGCCGAGGTTATACGCATCCCGGCGCCGCCACTCGTAATGAAGTCCAGATCTATGGCGCTATCAGAAGATCCGCGTCGAGCTTGGATATAGGCGCGGTTTGCTGTTGACTGATGCCAGAAATTGATGTCCGCAAAACCGCCAGAAACTGTACGCGACCCACGCAAGTTGACGCTAGTGGATGAGTCTCCACTCGTGGCGCCAGTAAGTGCAAACTCCCGAGCGTAGCCAAAGCCACCAGGTGCAATTGTGGAAGCTGTATTGATGCCGACATTTCCATTCGCATCAATGAAGAGGCGGCCAGAGGAATTAGTGCTGATGGCTACTTGGTCTGCGCCGGGGGAATAAAGACCAGTATTTGAGTCCGAGGCGTCAAAAATTACGGCAGGCGTGGAGGCACTACCCTTGGGCACAGTCAGGCCCTTTTTAACTAAGAAATTGACTTCGGGCATTGAGGTTCACTTCCCCTCTAAAGATATTTTCAGTTTAGTAGATTTTTTTAGTAGTCAATAAGACTCGCCGTTTAAATATGATCTATACTATAGATAGTCCTCACAGAATTTGTGACGGAACATGACTTACTTTTTGAGTTACAGTGTTTATCCAGATCTACAGCACGTAAGAGATTTAGAAAAGATATTTTCGCCGCGTGGAACCACAGATGTGCTTACTGTGAAAAAGCCGATCCCCGTACGTTAGATCACGTCGTACCCAAATCTAAAGGTGGTATGACTGTTCGTGCTAATCTTATTCCTTCGTGCGGCGATTGTAATTTAGCTAAAAGTAATGAACACTGGTGTTCTTGGTATAGATCTCAGTCTTTCTGGACGCAAGAAAAAGAATTAAAAATTTTGGAATGGGTCAATTGCGACCACACTGCGTCTGATTCCGCTAAGCACTATGAAACTTTATGTTCTTTACCTCTACTACTTCCTCAGTTACAAGCTGAAACGGTCTAAAAATTTATAAAATAGAATTGGAGACATCAGTAGACAATGCCGGAGTGGCTTTTAACGCTTGTTGTCTCTACGGTCCTGAGTGGCGTGGGACTTACCTGGAAGAGATTTTCTGACGTTAACGACCGTGTTGACCGTTTAGAAATACGACTCGCCGAAGATTATGCCACTAAAGACGATATGAACACAGCGTTTGATAAAGTTGATAAATCGCTTTGCAGATTTGAAAATAAATTAGACGCTTTAGTTATGTCTGAGTTACGTACTTTACGAGAAGATTTTGTACAAAAGGTCAGTGAGATTAATGAATCCTACCGACCTTAATTACGTCACTTTTTAGCTATCTTTGTAACTATACCCGCAATAACCTCTATAACTTTATATACTTTCCCGTAGACATTGTTATCTACAGGAGTTGGTGTAAGATTTACGATAACAAGAGCTAATCCGTGTAAAGCTGCTCCTAGAGCGACGATATCGATCCAATGTGCAGTCATAAAAGCGATTAAGGCGGTCATAAGTACCTCGGGGCCTATCGTTATTATAAATCAGTCAATTTAGTTAGTCCCTTTGCCAGTTCCCGCGAATCTCTAAAGTTCCTCCCAGAAGTTTTTGTGCTTCTGAACCATCAGGTTTGTGTTCTATGATCCTGTGGGTTGGCTCCGCCTCTTTATCCCAACTTTCCAGCAGTTCGTCAATTTGTTGATCAACTTTTTTTATTTCTAATTCGGCTCTGAATGCGGCCCAATCGACCAGACAGTTTTTTAAAATCATCCGTACCCATTTTTTTTGTTTTAACGGGTAGTATCTACATAGTTGTATGATCAGTTCGTATATCAGAGCGTTTAAAAGGTTATAAGTAGATTCGGTCTTCATCGTCTAGAATTGTCATATCGATTGTTGTCAATCTAGCGATGGCCGAAGCTACTTTCAATCGCGAATTAGGCGCAGCTCCCGTCGGGATTACTCGTTTCGGTCAATTCCGCACTGGTGATGGTTCTAATGTCACTGTAAATAGTTATCGTTCCTTCGCTAGCGACGGTAGCTTTAGCTTGGCAGATGTATATAGCTTGACCTACGGAGCAACGGGCACAGCCACCATCACTTTGGATCCAAAAGCCTTCGGGGTAGCCGGGGCGGCGATTTATAAAGCTGATGGTACGTTAGCCGGTGAAATTAAAGCGCCGAAAATAAGCAGAAGGACCAGCGCTACCGTAACTTACAGTGTTACTTCTGGTAACACCGCGACGGTTTATGTGTACCGTAAAGGACGCAGTGAAACCGAATACCGTCTACAAGCCTCCGTGGCTTGATAGAGCATGAAGCTCTCCCAGAACGGTCTTGATCTAATCAAAGAGTTCGAGGGTCTACGTCTTAAGGCTTATCCCGATCTTGGCGGTGTGCCCACGATCGGGTACGGCACGACGGGGCCTAACATTAAGCTCGGCATGGAGATCAGCAAGCCCGAAGCTGAGGAGCTTCTACGTGCCGACGTAGCGGCGTTTGAACGCGGTGTCTCTAATTTAGTTGAGGTTGTAATCAACCAGAATGAGTTTGATGCTCTGGTTTCGTTTAGTTACAATGTCGGCTTGAGTGCTTTGCAGTCCAGCACTCTGCTGCGTCTTTTAAATGACGGGGCGGATCGCACGGTTGTCGCATCTGAGTTTCTCCGTTGGAACAAAGTCGGCGACAAACCTATCGAAGGGTTAACGAGACGGCGCAAGGCGGAAAGAGACTTATTCTTAGCCAAAGTCAAGAACCCCATGCTCGCCGCTTCGATCGTCGCCAAGCAAGACACTTGGCTGAAGCGCAAGCCGATTCAAAGTTCGGAGCTGGCTGCTGAGGAAAAACTGTTTGTACCCAACGGCAGCGCGTGGGAGTGGACAGAGATCCGGCAGTACCCTGGCGAGCAACACCAGCGGGTGTTTCTGCAGGCCAGACCAGACGCTGAATGGTGGTTTTGGCCTGAGCATTTCAAGATTATTAATGACACAAGGACGCAGGAAACGCCGCCGAAGTTGGACGGTGAGATTAAGCTCGTTGTGCCGTACTTTAGCCAGCGGGATAACGCTAAAGACCCTATGCGCACATGCTTCAGTAGCAGCTGTGCGATGTTGCTTGCGGCGCTTGACCCTGATGCTATCAATAACGATGATGAGTTTATAAATGAGGTCTTTAAATACGGCGATACTACAGAAGCCTCTGCGCAGTTACAAGCCCTAAAGCACTTTGGTGTTGACGCTAAGTTTGTTCAGAACTGGAACTGGACCAAGGTCGAGTCTCAACTGAGATCGGGTATACCAGTGCCAATCGGGGTGCTTCACAAAGGGCCGGTGACGAATCCTACTGGCGGCGGGCACTGGTTAGTAGTCGTAGGCGTTACGGCGGATGGCACTAAGTTCTGGGTGCACGATCCGTTCGGCGAGATGGATCTGATCAATGGAGGATATCCCAGCACAAACGGTAAGTATCGGCTGTATTCCAAGAAGAATCTTGGTTTGCGCTGGATGGTGGAGGGCGAAGGCTCAGGCTGGGCTATAGTTGCAAAATAACACTATAAGAGTATGAACGCCGACGGTTGGTCTAATATTGCTCGTTGTGCTAACGAGCGCGTCTTGGCGCAGACGTTCTCTTTTGACGACGAGGAGAACAATATTCTTGGTGACCTGCAAACAAGGGAGATGGCTTTAGCTCAGGCGTATCGAGAAACGCTTATTGCTTCCGTTTATTGGTACATCACCCAGCAGATAACGAAGGAGCTAGATCGAGAAGATCTGCTCGAAGAGCTTGAAGAACAGACGATCCGAGGCATTTCGATCCAGCTCCTGACCGACTAGGATAGGAGGCCCCTTCTGAGACCGTGTGGCCGAACCCAGCAAGTACGAAGATCTCCTCGCCAACTGGGACGTAACCGCCGAGCAAGATCGCGCTGACTTTCTCGATTGGCTTTATGAGTTCTATAAGTGTACAGACGGCCTGTATACAGGGCTGTACCAACGGTTTATTGACGACTTAGCTAACGGGCTGCTCCACGACCTATATAACAACTACCCTGAGCTGTTCGATACTCTTAAAACTAGGCTAAGATGGTTCTAGATTAGTGAGCGCTATGAGCCGAGACTACGATAAAGAATATAAAAAATACCACGGTACTGAAAAACAAAAGAAGAGGCGAGCGGCGCGTAATAAAGCGCGTCGCCACCTTGAACAGCAAGGTCGGGTCCATAAGGGAGACGGTAAAGACGTCGACCATAAAGATAGGAACCCTCATAACAATTCTTCCGCTAACATAAGAGTACGATCCAGAAGCGCCAACAGGGGCGAAAATAAATAAGATGCCTATCGTTCCCGGCTCTGACGCAGGTAAAGCTCCCGAGGCTGCTCCTCGGTTAGCGATGCCGACTTTTGGCATGTTGAATCAGCCGCCTATGCCAGGCGTTCGCCGCGTGGCACAACTCGACGACATGAACCGTGTGTCGTCACAGTTCGCACACGATCGCGGCATTTACAGTCGTCCTCCTGTAGGTCCTGTAGAGTACGGCGAAGGCAATATCAAAAAATCCACGGCTCTTGTGGGACCTGCAGGTTATAACCAGCGCAATATCCCGCTGCCTGAGTCTCCGGACGATATGAGTCAGGCAGAGTACATGATGTCGCTTAACGAAAATAACCCTAAAAACAGGATGATGATGCAACAACTTACTTCTGTACCTAAGCAAACCATGCTCAACACGCCCTCGTTTTCAGACGAATATCCGTATCAGAGCAGCAACACGATGAACAACTTGCTGGCGTTAGCTAAGCTCAAGAAGGATTCGCGGAAATGAAGGACAACGACTTTCCGATCCGCATGGCGGGGCAGCGATTTGGTTTAGACGCCGCACGCATGTCCGCTGTGACGCCCTCTGAAGTTACTTCGCGACTCCGTTACCAACAGACGTTCCCCAAAACATGAATCGTTTCGCAGGCTCCCTGATCAATATCAATCCTTCAGCCATCCCTCAGTACGGAGATCGCTGGGCCGGCCAGGTCATCAAGGAAAATCCCGGCATTGTGGAGCGCGTGGCATCTGCGATCGGTATAGTACCTACGACCCAGCCGCCTGCCGGTGAATCGTTTGCACAACGCTAAGCTCGATTGGATTACTGACAACCCTGAGAAGGTTGTCGCCAGGCACGCCCGAGCAAGCACCAAGAATCCGGACAAGGCAGAGTTTCAAAAACTCCTTACTTTCTGTATTAACCAGGGCCACTGGAGTGTCTTTGAGCAAGTTTGCGCGTCTTTTGAAATTATAACCAGCAGAGCTATCTCAGCTCAGATTATTCGCCACAGAGCATTTCATTATCAAGAACTGTCGCAGCGTTATTGTACCCCAGATAAGATTCTGGACGACGCTTGGGAAGGCTGTTGGGATTTCGAACTGCGGGCTCAAGATTTTAAAGATCGGCAAAACAGCTTGGAGTTTGCGGACGAGACGGTTAAGCAAGTATTGAAAGAACGCGTCAAAGAGGTTTTTTCGGAGATCGAGGAGCTGTACCACGTTTTGCTGGAGTCCGGCGTGGCTCGGGAATGCGCCCGAAACATCCTGCCGATGTGCACACCTACCCGTTTGCACATGCAGGGCACTCTACGGGATTGGATTTTTTATGTCGGCCTGCGGGGGGCTAATGGAACTCAAAAGGAACACAAGTACATCGCTCATGACATTGGACGCATTCTGTCTTCTTATGTGCCTACTACAATCAAGGCTGTTCTAGCTTCAGATAATCCCGCTGTTGACGGCTGGCGAGTGATCGAGAATTTGGAAATCTCCTAAAGAACTCCTAATTAACTTCAAATTAGGAGCAAATTTGACTTTAAACTAGCTTTCGATAGAGCCTGAGCCCCTGTTTCGTCCTACTGAGACGTCCCACGCTCAGGCCATCAAAGTCAAACAAGATCTTTCTTGCCTACTAGAAAGCCCCAGTAATCCTTCATGGGGACGACCGGGGCTTTCTTCGCGCGTTTCTTAATTATATCATGTTTTTCCAAGGGTCGTCTGTGTTTTCCGGCGCCCGATTATTTTTTTGGAACAGTTCTTTAGCAACCTCTGCGGCACGCGGAACAAAATTACGCGCTTGCGTGGCGGCTGTGAGCGTCTGGATCTGGCCGCTCATAATCTGAATTTGTTGTTTTAGTACAGCATTCTCCCTAAATACTTCGTCAGTTTGATTGTCCGCCCATGCTTTGGCGTTCAGCGTGAGCTGCGTCAGTATTTGTGAAGGATGATCAAAAGAGTAAACAGCTCCCATTGGGGTGTCCACGCGTTGGCCGCCGTTCTGCGTTGAAATCAAACTCTCCAACAGCTTTTCCGCTTGCGGTAATTCGAGTTCTGCGTGGAAAGCTAGTTGCTGCGGAGACACTAGACCTTTGAAGTTTTCGTAGCAGAAGCTCAGAGCTTTCGAAACCTTTGCTGCTCGTTCAGCTTCTTCCTTTTCCCTGTCTTTCTTGCTGCCGATCAGGCTTGCAGTTACCAGCGAGCCTCCGGCAGCAGCCCCAAACACAGGAAAAGTTCCTGGTTGCATCGCAATCGAACCAAGCGCCAGCCCGAAGCCGGCACATGTAGCGATCAGAGTTTTATTGATCGGCATTTGATGGTTTTGGGTCGTGTTCCGTAAACGCCTTATCCCAGACGTTGGGGTTTGCAGCAAAGTCTACCGGTGACGGCAGTCGATTATCACCCCGGTTACGCGGATCCGTGGTCGGATCATAGGGCTTGATTACGAGTCCTTGAATGACAGCTTTGCCATTTATGAATTTAGACTGCACGCCGGGTACTTTCAACACGTTGTTAGTTGTCTCGCGCAGACGGTCCACGAAGCGGGGCTTGGCAATCGTCCTGAAACCGTTGCACTTGGCGAAGTTACAGTAGCTCGCATACACTTCTGTGAATGCGTTTTTAACGTACAGACCCTTCTCCTGCTCGTCGATGTTCGGTTTAAGGGCACCGGCACCAAGCACGGTATAGGAATTGGGTGCGTACATAGTGCACTCGGCCAGCCAAGCCACGATCGGGTTGTTGAAGATCAGAGCTTCGATGTTCGTCGTGTTCAACGTAGGAGCGAACTTAGTCGGGTTGGCCAGCACCTCGCGCATTTGATCATGTCCCATGCTGAGTGCCCAGGCTGCAATGTTCGGTAACTCCGGAGCAAACTCACCCTCGATGTGATCGGGATACACGCTGATCAAGTTCTTGCGCTTCGAGGGGTTGATGACGTTGTTCATCACGATCGTGAGGCGCCGGCGCTCCAGACCACTACTGATGTCCGAGCTGCTGATGTGCTCGTTCGATGCGATAGAGACCAAGAGCTCTGGCTTGAAGTTGATCACCTCTTTGCCGTACTTCCGTTCGGCCCGCAGCGTGTCGCTAGCAGACGTCAGCTTTTTGAGGGTGTCCAGGCGGCGGCTAAACGAAGCTTCGTCGGTCAGTAGCAAGAGCCGCTTTCCGATCAAGCTGTGCCCTTCGAATCGGTTGGTTTCGATCGTCTCCAGGTCGGACGTATGCGTGCCCGTGTAGCCCGCCAGCGCAATCAAAACCTGTTGCAGCGTGGATTTACCGGAGCCACCGGCACCGATCAGGTGGAGGAAGCGCTCGCCCGTTGCGTAACCGACAAGGACAGCCCGACAGAATGCCTGGATAATGACGACGTTATCTTTTCCTACTGCCCAACTCAACCAGCTCAGGAACTTCGGGCAGTTGGTGTCTTCGCTGAAGTCGAAACCGAGACGGCTGCGGAAGTACAGATCGCGTTGGAAACCATCGGCAAAATCCAGGGTCTCCACGTCCAGAACGCCATTTCGGAATGCCACCTTGCCTCGGTTGGAAGTCCAGATGGATTTACGTCCGCCCTTGATGGAGCGAAGCAGACGGGCTTTCAGCAGAAGAAAAATGCTGTTAACGGTTCCGCTGTTGTACCGCTGAAGAATACCTGTTTGTACGAACGTATCTAGTGCTTTCAGAATACGACGTTTGATATGCTGTTCGTCGCTCAGGAACCAGATCCCTTCCTCATCGTCGTAACTAAAGAATTCGTCGAGGGAGGAGTCATATAGGAACTGATCGCCGTAGTTGCTGGAGATAACTTCGGCAATGTCGTTCTCGCTGAACGCACGGTCGTTGTTTTGCAGGTTGATCAGTTGTGCAGGAGTCTGCGGCGTGGCAACCATGGGCTCTTCGTCGGGTGTTTTTGTGGATGTTGATGTTGTTTTGGGCGACGGCTCGCTAGTCAGATCGAAGTCGTCGATTGAAAGCACAGAGTTTTTTGGTTGTGCTTTTTTTGCTTTGATCCGATCCTTGACGGAGTCGGGACACTGCTCTGCGAATACAGAACGGTTTGCGTATTTAACTTTTTTCCAGCACGCCACTTCGGCATCTTCTGCCACGATGGCCGCTGCTGGTCGGAGGCTCGTCGCGTCTGCGATCGAGTTCAGGATGCGGTTGAACTTGCCGTCTAGCTCTGGGGCGTACTCGTAGATAGAGTAGAACAGACGGTGCGCAACGTCAAGGGGGAGCTCCGCCAGGGTGACGTTATGACCGTTGCACCAGTTAGCCCAGCCGATGATTTCCTTGAGACCCGTTGCCATGGCTAGGCTCCGGTCTTCGACCGCCTCGCCGTGCAGCATGTTCTGAACGGATTTGCTGAGCAACAGATCAAGCTGGCAGCCATCCGCTGCGATCGTGCAATCCAACGCTTCGTGAGCGTCGTGCCGGAGCGACGAGTCCTGCGGCAGCGTGGAAAAAACTCGGGCGCCTTCGTCGATCTGCCAGGCGGGGATGAACTTGTCGGTTGCGCAGATTAAATCCTGCGGACCACGACCACCGTAGAACAGGTTGACAGTCTGTGTCGCACGCTTGTCTGAGCCAGGAATCTGTACGGCTATCTGCCGTACAAACCATTGGTAGAAGTCCGGCTGGACGATGTCTCGTTCGAGTCCAAAGACGAGACGGAACCGGGGCCAGTCTGGTGTGTTGCTCGGGGAGTAGTAGGCAAACGACAGGTACTTCTTACATATATCTAATTCAAGTGCTTGTTCAACTGTTAACTGAATGTCCTTTATCTTTTCTCCGTTCTCGTCTTTACCGTCTGCCTGATTGTCAATATCGATGATAACTAAACCGGCTTTTATGAATCCGGTGTCTCCGCTTTTGCGTCTGCCTTCAATCAGCTGTGCTGCACACAGACCGGCACCCGCCGCGATTCGATTCGCGATGACTTCTGTCGAGTCGCTGGATGCTTTCCAGTTCTCGTTAAAGGCAGCAAAGTTACCACCCGATGCTATCTTTCCGGTCTTCGGATTTAGATATTCGCGAACTTCGTCGTTGATCGAATAACTAAATTCCATGAGACCCCTTGTGGCCCGGACATTCTGGCACAGAAAAGCGCAACGCGCATGGTTTGCTCTGTAACAACCGAATCTCTCTAGATTCGATCGTCTTAGATGAGACTCACCCTGTTACGTCGTGAGTGTCGTAGTACTTTCGCACTATCTGCCACCAGTTTTCTTTGTCTTTTTCTATATCTTTTTCTCCGAAACTAAATAC
>Ga0315906_10002135_pt1 | contig 28265 bp, 26 predicted proteins | sample LakEriMetagenome_4_FD_203526 | JGI IMG/M metagenome (GOLD analysis project Ga0315906, IMG submission 203526) | Freshwater fungal communities from buoy surface, Lake Erie, Ohio, United States - Buoy 2 MA122 | ecosystem: Environmental > Aquatic > Freshwater > Lake > Lake biofilm | place: USA...
ACAGGCGCAGGGGGGGCGGTGTGGCTGGGGTGGCGGGTGTGACGGTCGCGTTCATAAGGGCTCAATGCTTTGGTTAAAACAACCGCACCCCTCATGGCCAGCCAGCGTCACCGCGGCCAGCACCAAGAGGTGCGGTCGGGTGAGCGCGGTTATACACGGCAGGCCTCACAGCCCGTGTACCGAGCCTGGCTACCCCTGTGCTGGGGGGGTAGTCGCAACGCTCCTCGGATGCTTCGAATTGTAGAGGTGGAGGGTGGTGGTGGGCCGATGTGGCCAATTGCATCAACCCTTGCGTCAAAGTGCCACGGTTTCATCGGACAATGCAGGGTGTTCTAAAAAGCGTTTTGTCCAGACTGTTGTCGGTATTGTTCCCATGCATTCCCCATGAAGGTCATTGCTCTGCCCGCCAACGCCATCCGCCTGGGCGTGCCGATACCTGTTTCCTTGAGAGACGAGTCGGGCCGACTGTTGTTGGCGCGGGGCTCCATCGTTGAGACAGAAAGCGCTCGGCAACAGTTGATTGCACGCGGCGTTTTTGTGGATGAGGCCGAGTCCGAGCCTTTCACACGTGCGTTGGCCGGCAAACTTGACAGCATGGTGCGTGGCAATGCGCTGTTGGGCGAGATTGCCAACGCCACGGCAGATGGTGCTGTGTTTTATGGCACGCCGGAGCGGCCCCGCAATCCCGAGGCCGTGTGGCCAGATTTGGTCTTGCGTGCGAGCAGTCTGTTGCGCGATGTGCCCAGCAGCGAGTTTTCTTCCCGTTTGCTCAAGTTGCAAGATGATGTCCTCGAACAAATTGAGCGGCATGCTGATATTTCTTTGTTGATTTTGGTTCAGCACAGCATCACGGACGCCCGCGACTACAGCGCCAAACACTCCCTGCTGGTTGCCGTGGTCTGCGAACTGGCCGCCCGCCACCTCTCCCACTGGCCCGAGGGCTGTCGTTTGTCGCTGCGCTGCGCTGCCATCACCATGAACGTGGCCATGACGGCGCTGCAGGACCAGTTGGCCACCCAGCATGTCGCCCCCAACCCCAAGCAGCGCGAGCAGATTGAGACTCACGCGGCCCGGGGCGTCGCGCTGCTGACGGAGTCAGGCGTGTCTGACAAACTGTGGCTGGAGGCTGTCGCGCTTCACCACGACACCCCCAGCGGCCCGCTCACGACCATGCCGCCGGGCACCCAGTTGGCGCGTTTGCTGCAACGGGCCGACATCTTCACGGCGCGGCTCAGCCCGCGAGAGGGGCGCAAGGCGCTTTCCGCCACCGCCGCAGCGCAGGCCGCCTATCTGGATGAGAACGAGCAGGCGGATGACGCGGGCGCGGCCATCATCAAAGCCGTCGGTTTGTACCCCCCGGGCACCTATGTTCGCCTCGGCAATGGCGAGGTCGCTTTGGTTTTGCGCCGTGGACGCCGGGCCAACGAGCCCAAGGTGGTCAGCATCATCGGCCGTGAAGGCCTGCCTCTGGGTGCCCCAGCGGTGCGGGATACCCGAGTTGCACCCTTCAATGTGACCGGCAGCGTGCCACCACACGAGGTGAAAGTGCGCATCAACATCGAGCGCATGACACGCTTGGTGTGAGTTTTTTATTTGCCCGTCAAGCAGCCAGCAGTTTGCTGAAAACACCGTCATGCAAACAGCGTGGCTGGTATTTGCCAACCCGCTGCGCAATTTGTGCGATGTGATCGGGCGTGGTGCCACAGCAGCCGCCAGCAATGTTCAAAAAACCTGCTTGCGCAAACTCTTCGACCAGACGCCCGGTGACATCGGGCGTTTCATCAAAGCCGGTGTCGCTCATCGGGTTGGGCAAGCCGGCATTGGGGTAGCAGCTGATGAAGGTGTCGCCCGCCACCTTGGACAGCTCTTCGATGTAGGGCCGCATCAGCGTCGCACCCAATGCGCAGTTCAAACCGATGGCCAGTGGCCTGGCATGGCGTACGCTGTGCCAAAAAGCCGTCACAGTTTGCCCCGACAAAATGCGGCCTGAGGCGTCGGTCACCGTCCCAGAGATGATGACGGGCAAACGCTCACCCGAGTCTTCCATCAGCTCGTCCAGCGCAAAGATGGCTGCTTTGGCATTCAAAGTATCGAAGATCGTTTCGACCAAAAACAGATCCACACCGCCCTCCAGTAAACCCTGGGCTTGTTCGTAGTAGGCGGCTTTGAGCACATCAAAGTTCACATTGCGTGCGCCGGGATCGTTCACATCGGGGCTGATGCTGGCTGTTTTGGGGGTGGGGCCCAGGGCGCCCGCGGCGAAACGGGGTTTGTCCGGCGTGCTGTACTTGTCGCAAGCCGCCCGGGCCAGGCGGGCTGCTGCCACATTCATTTCACGCGCCAGCGTTGCCAGGCCGTAGTCTTCCTGCGCCACGGCGGTTGCACCAAACGTATTGGTTTCGATGATGTCGGCACCTGCGGCCAGATACTGCTCGTGGATTTCGCTGATGACATCGGGCCTCGTGAACTGCAGCAATTCGTTGTTGCCTTTGAGGTCGCTGGGGTGATCTGTGAAACGTTTGCCCCTGTAATCCGGTTCCAGCAATTTGTAGCGCTGGATCATGGTGCCCATGGCGCCGTCGAGCACGACGATGCGCTCTTTCATGATGGCAGGCAGGGCTTGGGCGCGGGTGTAGGTCAAAGGTTTCATGTCCCCATTGTAAAAAGGCCGGCGATTTTGAGTGGGCCTTGTTCGCCATAACCCCAATACCAGCTTATGAAAAACCGATGCGTCGCTGCTTGCGAATCTCGGGTTTGACTCGGTGCTCGCCCTCAAGTTGGCTCAAGAACTCGTCAGCTGTGAGTTCCTCACCCAAGATTTCAACCTGCCGTTTGACGGCGGCAAAGTCCCCGGGCACGAGGTGGTCCATACCGTGCAGGCGCTCTCGATGTTCGGCTGATAACAACGCAAGGTCACCCGCTAAGGCTTCGCGCACGAACATGCGTTCGCGTTGCTCCGCCAACAACGGCTGGAAACGAATCTTGAAGGTGAAGCGACGCAGCGCCGCTTCGTCAAGCTCGGCAAAAAGATTGGTGGTGCAAATGAAGGTGCCTGCGAAACGTTCCATGCCTTGCAGCATTTCATTGACTTCGCTGACTTCGTAGCTGCGCTCGGCCATTTGGCGGCTGCGCAAAAAGCTGTCAGCCTCGTCCAGCAAGAGCACAGCCTCTTCGTTTTCGGCTTCGGCAAACATCTTGGCCATGTTTTGTTCTGTCTCGCCCACGAACTTGCTCATGATGTCGGAGGCTTGGCGGATCATCAGAGGGCGCTGCATGGCCTGTGCAATGTGTTCAGCCAGTGCGGTTTTTCCGGTTCCTGGCGGCCCGTAGAAACACAAACAGCCGTGGCCCTTTTTCTTCAGAGCCTCGACAATTTTGGGCACAGGGAAACGCGACTCGGTGTTGAGCAGTTCCAAGTCATAAGACGTCACCACCAGCCGCGCACCGCGTTCTTTTTGGTTCTGGCCCAAAGCGCGATCGGCATTGCTGAGTTGGCGTTCGATCAGCGATTCGATGGCCTCGTCGTTGTCGCTGGACAGGCGCGCAAACTTCACCGCAGTGCGTACTTGGGCAGGTGTCAAACCACGGCGCTCGGCGAGCCGCGCGACGAAGCTGCTGCTCACGGGCACACCCAACAAAGCACGGCGGACCAAGGCTTCGCGGGCGCCAGGCGGGGGGCTCTTAAGCTCCAGGTGGTACTGGAAACGACGGCGAAAGGCCGGGTCGATTTGTTCAATGCGGTTGGTCACCCAAATCACAGGCACCGGATTGGTTTCCAAAATTTGATTCACCCAGGCTTTGCCGCTGACGCTGCCACTCAAATTGCCATCGCTGGTGTCCATGCGGGCCATGAGCTGGGCGGTGTCGGTTGAAATGGGGGGAAAGACGTCCTCCACCTCGTCGAACAGCAGGGCCACGTTGCCACTGCTTTTAAGAAACACCTGGCTGATTTGCAGCGAGCGGTAGCGATCTCGGCCAGACAGCGAATTGCCATCGCGGTCGGCGTATTCCACTTCGTAAAGTTCCAGACCCGCGGCCTGTGCCGCCACCTTGGCCAGTTCTGTTTTGCCCGTTCCCGGGGGGCCATAGAGCAAGACATTCACGCCAGGCTCTTTGCGTGCGACGGCGTTTCGCAGCATGGCGGTGAGCACCTGATGGTCTTGCGCGACATATTGAAAATCAGAAGGTGTGAGCTCACTGCGTTTGGCTGGGCGTGTAAAGACCGCCATTAAGTCAGAAGGACCTTCGTATTGGCGCATCAGCACGGGCGGCATTTGATCGCTGACTTTCATCAAGTCAGCCAAGTCGGTGATGTTGTGCTCGGAGATCAGGTTCTCCACCATGCCAATACGTTCCAAGCGCGAGCCTGCGCGCAGTGCTTCGGCTACTTCGGTTTCATTGACGCCTGCTACTGCCGCAATCGCCGCGTAAGCTTCCTGGGCGTTGGACACTTTGAACTCAACCAAGAGCCCACGGAGCTCTCGCTGGTAACGCGCCAAGGTACCGTAAAGTAAGAGCGCGCGCTCCGCTGGGTTGAGCTGCAACAAGCCGCCCAAGGCGTCGATGTTTTTCTGCACGAGAGTTGATTCTTTTTTGAGGCTGCTGTCCAGCCATTCGGCAGTGGCACCCAGTACCGCCAGCAGGTCTTTTGGTGCATCCTTGATGTACTCATCAAGGTAGAAGAAAAAAGTGCTCTCTTCGTAGGGACCACGCCACTCGCCATAACGCTGCATGAAGGCTTCATGGCCCAAGGCCTCATGCCCACACCATTGTTCGTTGGATTTACAACGGTGACCTAAAAACTCGCGTATGCGCAGCAGCACGGACTCAGGCCATACCAGGTGTTTGCCCGTGAGTGTGAGCAGGCTGTTCCAGTCGCGCCGCAGGTTGAAACGCCCCGCGTGACGCATGGTCAGGGTCAGTACAAACTGTGAGCACATGCGATCTAACACGGGCGCCTGTTTCAAGCCCGGAGACAACCACAGACGAGCGGTGCCCGCCTCACGGTGCACAGCAGTACGTGCCATCCATCACCTCCTGTCGCGCCTCCTGCCTCAACCGGGCAGGCGCATCACCCACATTTGAAACCACGATACCGTAAGACGCCTTACACGGGCAAGCGGTGTGTGTAAGGCGTGCAAATCGTCACAGTCCGTGTGTGACACCGAAGTGGCGTCTGCAACTGCACCTTGTGGGTTATGCCTTAACCGCAGTCAGTGCCTGCGGGTTGACAAGAAGACACGCGAGCAGAAGGGCATGGAAAGGCCGTGGGCCTTCAGTGAACGACCACAGGGTGCTGCATTAACGATGAAAAACGCGCGATGTAGTCGTCGATTTCTTCGTCGCTGGGCTGGGTCAGGATGAGGGCGTCCACACCTTGTTTAAAGCTGTGGGCCAATGCCCCCTCGATGAAAATTTCTTTGCGTGCGAATTTATCCACAATCTCGAAACCGCCACGGCTGAGCACGGTTTTGTCCTTGAGCATGGTCGTGTTCTCGTCGTAAACGGACACTGAGCCGAACAAGGATGTGGGCACGTCAAACTCAACCACCACAAAACTCTCAGAGTTGTAAAGCATTTGCATGGCAAGGCTCCGGGGTGAGTGAAACAAACGTTGTCTAACAACAAACCACTGTGTCACTGAGTTGGAGCCAGTATCTCAAGTTTCAAGCCCATCAGGGGTTGCGCGGAACGGACAACCCCCTTGAAAGCGGGGGTTCTGCTCACTCTCTGAGCAATTCCAATCGGTGAGGGTCATCTTCCTCCCCCAACCGGATCCGCACCGGCGCGTAGTGGCGCTTTTCATCCAACCAAATCTCGGCCGATTGGTCCTGCGGTTTGCGCATTTCCCGCATCAACCGAACCGCCCTCACGTCACCGGACTTGGTGGACACGTTTTCCCAGCCCAGGATGCGGAAGGTCCAGATGTTGGCGTCGCCGCGTTCACTGACCACCGGCAAGCCGAATCGCTGACCTTCAGTCAAACGAGAGGACTCTGCAGCCAGGATGGCCGAAAGCTGCACATACACGCTGAGTCTGTCCTGAGCACCCAGGCGCCAAGCGTATCGGCGGCTGGGCCCCGAGAAACTGATCACGCCCTGCTCGCGTTGAAAGTTGGCGGCCAGTTCAGTTCGGCCCGAGGTTTTGGTGGTGAAGCGCTCGGGCTCCAGGCCGGTGACGTCAAAGCGCCCTTGGCTGCGCTGAACCAGCGAGACACCGAGGGCATTGCCGGTCAAGCTCAATTCGTACCGCCCCCCCGCCGGAGCCCACGACATCACCGCTGTGCCAGTGAGCGCACCCCGTCGCAGGACATAACTTTGTTGGAAACCTGGGGGTAAAGCGACTCGGTAGACAGGTGTATCGGCCTCAACGCCAGGCCAGGCTTGCGTGTCCGTCGAGTCTTGCGTTGACATGGCGGGCTGCTCGGTTGGTGCGATGGGATCGGCTTGACTTGCCGCCTGCGCCAACGTGTCGGGTTCTGGATCCTGCGTTGGTGCGGGGGCGCTGTCGGGTACCGCCGGTGCTGGATCCGCTGGAGGCTCAAGCGCGGCCTGCGAATCACGCTCAGCCGCTGATGGGACCGGTGAGGCAGGCGTGGTTACCGACTCGGCCCGAGAAACCCCCGCCTGCGCCTGCACCGTCGGCGCAGGCGCAGGCGCAGGCGGGGGCAGGGTGACCTCGCGAAACTGAATCAACGTAGCCGCTGGCGCATCCGATGGAGGCTTTCCGCGCGCGCCCAGCAGCCAGCCGCTGAGAAAAGCCCAATGTACGAGCAGCACCAAGAGTGCGACTGCCACCAAAACTCGCCTGGCTGCGGCATGTCTGGCGTCCGACTGCACCGACAATAGCGGCGTCGCTTGCATCAGTTGGCCCTCGGCCTCGTGGCAGCGATTCGCGAGCCCAACGACATTCACTTCCTCTCAAATCGATGAAACTTGCCAGCTACAAAGATGGTTCACGCGACGGTCAACTCGTGGTTGTTTCGCGTGACCTGTGCACAGCCCATTATGCGACCGGCATCGCCACCCGAATGCAGCAACTGCTGGACGATTGGAACTTCCTGTCACCCCAATTGGAGGACTTGTACACCACGCTTAACCAGGGGAAAACGCGCCATGCTTTTGCATTTGATCCCAGGTTGTGCATGGCACCGCTGCCCCGCGCTTACCAGTGGGTCGATGGCTCGGCCTATCTCAACCACGTGGAGCTGGTGCGAAAAGCTCGCAACGCCGACATGCCTGAGAGTTTTTACACCGATCCCCTGATGTACCAGGGCGGCAGCGACGACTTTTTGGGCCCCTGTGACGACATCGTCGTGCCCAGTGAAAAGATGGGTGTCGACTTTGAAGCCGAAATTGCCGTGGTCACGGGTGACGTTGCCATGGGCGTGGAGCCCGAAGCGGCGCTGGCCAGCATCCGGCTTTTGATGCTGGCCAACGACGTGAGCCTGCGGCATTTGATTCCCAGCGAGTTGGCAAAAGGTTTTGGTTTTTTGCAAAGCAAACCCGCGACGAGTTTCAGCCCCGTAGCTGTCACGCCCGATGAGCTGGGAAGCGCTTGGACAGGCGGCCGTGTTCACCTGAGTTTGCAAAGCAGCTGGAATGGAAAGAGAGTGGGCTTGTGCGAGGCCGGGCCCGAGATGACTTTTCACTTTGGACAGTTGATTGCTCACCTGTGCAAAACCCGGCGTATGCGCGCAGGCAGCGTCGTGGGCAGCGGCACCGTGAGCAACAAAGACTGGACGCGCGGCTATTCGTGTATTGCCGAGAAACGTGCCATCGAAACCATTGAGAACGGCCAGCCGCAAACGGACTTCATGCAGTATGGGGACACGATCCGTATCGAAATGAATGGGCTGGACGGGCACAGCGTTTTCGGGGCCATCGACCAGTCGGTGGTAGCGCTCGAACAGGACAGCAGGTGATCGGTCCGTGAACGAAATGCCGCCCACGCTCAAGGTGGTCACGGTTTGGCTGTTGTTGGGCCTGGTGCTTTTTCTTGGATTTCAGTATTGGGAACGCCGTCAACAACAAACCAGGTTTGTGGCTGACAACGATGTGATCGAAATCCGCCGCGCCCCTGACGGCCACTACCACTGGCCAGGCAGTATCAATGGCAGGCCGGTGGATTTTTTGATTGATACCGGCGCTACCCGCAGCGCTTTGCCCATGGCGCTGGCCCGCGTTTTGAATCTGGAGGTGCTCGATACCGTGCAGAGCAATACCGCGGGCGGCATCGTCACCGGTGAGGTGGTGCGCGCGGAGGTGTCGTTGCAAGGCGGCGTGGTGGCACAACGCCTGCCCATGGTGGCATTGCCTGGCCTGTCTGACCATCCTCTGCTTGGCATGGATGTATTGGGCAAGCTGCGCTGGTCCCAGGGCGAGGGTGTGCTGCGCATCGATGCGGCCACCTCGCGATAGTGGGAGCGCCTGTTTCAAGGGCGCCGTCGCAGCGGCGCGCAGCGTTGAGTACAAACTGGATCGGGGGACTCGAAACCACGAATGAGTTCCGTCATGCGGTGTTGCGGGGCAAGGGAAGCGACCGGGTGAACCCTGCAACCGGGTGTCCTGCCCATTCTGAAAGGGCCACCCTTTCCAGACCCCCTGGACTGCACCCCTGCGTGCACAATCGAATCGTTCCGCAGGCTTTTTGCCCAACTACCTTGGAGACACGCCATGGCTGACGTCAGCAATTTCACCAAACTGGTTCCAGGTTTTGACTTTCTTCAAGGCCTGGTGAAAAACGCCGGGGCCGCTTTGCCCAATATGGGGCAATGGGTGGCACCCACGCTGAACCCGGAGGAGCTGGAAAAGCGAATCGAGGAGCTGCGGACTGTGCAGTTCTGGTTAGAGCAAAACGCCCGCATGTTGGGGGCCACGATTCAGGCGTTGGAAGTGCAGCGCATGACACTGTCCACCCTCAAAACCATGAATGTGCAAATGGAAGATTTGCGCGAATCCCTCAAACTCAAAGTACCCGGCGCAGACATCCCAGGTTCTGCTTTCGCAGGAGGTGCTGCCGCCCCCACTGCGCCGGCGAAAAAGGAAACCCCCGCGCGCAAACCCAGCTCGAAGAAAACGGATGCGGCCGTCAATAGTCTGCCTGGGGTGGATCCGATGCAGTGGTGGGGTGCACTCACCAAACAATTCACCGAGCTGGCCACCACCGCCATGAAAGACACTGCCACCGACGCGGCAAAAAACTTAGGTGGTGCCATGCTTAAACAAAGTGTGGATGCGGCCAGCGAAACCCTCAAAAAAGCGGCCTCCGTGCCCGCACAGTTAGCGCGTACAGCGGCAAAAACCGCCGGCCATGCCGCCAACGTGGCTGGGGTAGCTGCCGTCGGCGCAAAAAAAGCAGCCGCCAAGAGCAGGGCAGCCCGCGTTGCCAAACGCTGATTGATCCACACGGACATGCCGCTGTTCGTTCACGCCCATGCCATGCATCCCGATTGGCGGGTGGCCCTTGCGCTGGTGGCTGCTCAAATCGATGCGCAGCGCCACGGCACGGCTGGGCTGCATGCGCCTCGCGCCCCCACTCTGGGTTGGGTCTACCTCACCGAGGCCTATGCATTTGACGCCGAGTTATTGCTTGCAGAGTTGCGTTTGCGCTGGCCGGGCACGGCCTGGGTCGGGGGTGTAGGGGTGGGCATTTGCGCCACGGGCTGCGAGTATTTCAACGAACCTGCATTGGCTGTGATGTTGTGTGACCTGCCCAACCAGCAGTTTCGGGTTTTCTCTGGCGCCAAGCCGCTGACCGGGTTTAAAACCACCACTGCCCAAGTGCATGCCGATCCGCAAACCACCGACCTGTCAGAGTTGTTGGCCGAGATGGCGGAACGCACCGAAAGCCACTACCTTTTCGGCGGCGTCTCCAGTGGAAGGGGCGGCGCCGACGGTCCCAACGGCCGCGCTGCCCACATTGCCGACGGGGTGTTCACCGGCGGCTTGTCTGGCGTGGCCTTTGGACCCGAGGTCGGACTCGTCTCCCGCGTGACACAAGGCTGCCAGCCTGTGGGGCCGACGCGGCGTATCACACAGGCCGAGCACAACTTGGTGCTCACGCTGGACGGGGAGCCCGCTCTGGATGTGTTGCTGCGAGATCTGTCCATCGGAGAACTCTCCGACCAGGATGCTTTGCCCCGATTTCGCCAAACACTGGCCGGTTTGAGTGATGGGGGCGGGGGAACTCAAGCACACCATCGATCAGGTCAGTTTGGTGCCGATACGCGGGTGCGCCATCTGGTGGGCATTGATCCCGCCCGGCGTGGTGTGGCGATTGCGGACCGTGCCGTCGAGGGCCAACAGCTGGCGTTTTGCCGCCGCAACCCACAAGCCGCCCAACAAGACCTGGTGCGCATCTGCACCGAAATTCGCGACGAGTTGGAACCCGACACCTTGCCCTTGACCGCCGCGCACGCTCTGCAGGGTGCCGAAGGCCTTGCCGCTGCCGCGGCTGCCGCACCACGCATGGCCGGCGCCATCTACATCAGCTGCGCGGGCCGCGGGGGTCCTCATTTCGGGGCCGCGCATGCTGAATTGGCCGTGGTGCGCCGTGCCTTGGGCGATGTGCCCCTGGTGGGATTTTTCGCAGCCGGCGAGGTGGGGCGTCACCACCTCTATGGGTATACCGGGGTGTTGACGGTGTTCACACGCTGACACCGGGTTGTGTGCTTCCGGTTCTGTGCAAACCCCCTCGTGATTGCCCGGCATTTGGATCGACATCGGATGCAAGCCGAGGATCCAAGCCCAAGGGCGCGGCTTGTGGCAAGTCATTGAACAGAGCAGGCCGCCCGAGGCACGACCATTCCTGGGCAAAAGGGGTATTACTGAGATTCTCTGGGTCCGCGCACCGGGCAGGCAGGTAGCAAAAATAGCGCCTCTATAACGCGGCAGCTAGAATGATTCGAGTTTAGAAAAACAAACTCGATATTAATATTTTGCATAACCAGAACCTCTTGTCGATTTCACACATCAACCCATGATCAAAGGCCTGTCAATAATCATTTTGTTACAGCTTTTTGGCGAGTTGGCCGTGGGCGAGCTCGGTTGGCCTGTGCCGGGTGCCATCCTGGGATTGATTTTTTTGCTAATCGCTCTTTTCATCCTTGGCCGAGTGCCTGAAGCGTGCCAAACAACAAGCGACGGTTTGCTCAGCAATTTGTCGATACTTTTTATCCCGGCAGGCGTTGGAATAATTGCCATTTGGAGTGATTTTGCAAATGGAGGGGTTGCAATTATGGTTGCAATCATTGCCAGTAATTTTTTCGCCATTGGTGCTGCCGCAATCACCATGGATTATTTGTCTCGTAAAAGTAGGCGAAAGCGGGTTCGGTGATGTGGTTTCAAGATCCAGTTATTTTGGTAATTAAATCTTCTCCATTATTCAGCGTTACTGCTACTCTTTTGGCATATGGTTTTTCTTTGTGGTTGTACAAAAAGTTTAAATACAACCCCTTGGTAAATCCAATTTTAATTTCAATCGTGCTGGTTTCAGCCGCACTTTTGCTTTTCGATGTACCCTATGAAAAATATAATTCGGGTACCCAGCTGATCCAGTTTCTTTTAGGGCCCGCGACGGTGGCATTGGCGGTGCCTTTGTACCGGCAGTGGCCCAGAATCAAAAGGCATCTGTTTTCAATCACCTGTTCACTGTTGGTCGGGTCTGCGGTGGCCATTGCAAGCGCGGTAGGAATTGGCTATTTATTTGGATTTTCCAACCAACTTTTGATTTCTCTGGCACCCAAGTCTGCAACGACCGCTATTGCCCTCGGAATCAGCGAAAAAATGGGCGGCCAAATCACGATGACGGCCATCATCGTGGTGGTCACCGGCATCAGCGGAGCCATGATGGCCAAGTTCGTACTCGATTTCTTGCTGATTCGCTCTCACGAGGCGAGAGGTTTTGCGATTGGCTTGGCGTCCCATGGGGTGGGAACCGCCCGCGCTTTCAATGTCAGTGAAGTTGCTGGTACCTACGCCAGTTTGGCGATGGCCCTCAACGGTGTCCTGACCGCCATCGCCTTGCCATTGGTTTGGTGGCTTATGAAGTGAGTGTATACACTCACTTATGGTCAAATAAAGGTTAGTAGCCCTGGACGCGGTCCAACAGTCCTGCAACGGGTTGTCCGCTCTCCAGGCCCTTTATTTTTTCGGCGATTTGGCGCACGCAGGGTTCAATCAAATTGACGGCTGAGATGTGAGGCGTCACCTGAATGGCAGGGTGGTTCCAGAAAGGGTGACTGCTGGGCAAGGGCTCGACCTCCGCCACGTCCAATCGGGCCGCGGCAATTTGTCCACTTGCCAGCGCTTGCAAAAGATCGGACTCGACCAGGTGACCGCCTCGGGCGACATTGATCAAATACGCTTGAGACGCCAGTTTGGCAAAATTTTTGCCATTCAAAATTCCTTTGGTTTCTTCAGTCAGGGGAAGAAGATTAATCAAACACTTCACGCCCTGTAGAAAATACGGTAACTCGGCCGTTCCTTCGAACGTGGTCACTGGATTATCTGATTTTTTACTTCTGCGCCATGCACGCACCGGAAAACCCAAAGACTTTAAAGTTTTTGCAACCTCGGTCCCGAGCACACCCAAACCCAGAATTCCAATCTCAAACTGGTTTTTTTCCGGTGGAGGAAGTTGTATCCACCGACAGGCTTTCTGTTGTTCCTGATAAACGTCAAAGCGACGGAAATAGTGCAACACTGCGTAGGTCACATAGTCCACCATCTGCGATGCCATTCCGGCATCTTCCAGGCGAATCAGTGGCAAGTTACCGGGAATATTTGCGTCTGAGGAACGCAGTGCTTGCAGCAAACCATCCGCGCCAGCGCCGATATTAAATACTGCCTTCAATCCCTCACGATAAACCAGCAGTTGGCTGGGCGGATTGCGAACCAACAAATAATCTGCAGGAGCACAATCACCCTCCTTCCAGAGTCGGACATCGCATTCAGGGATGTGTTTTTTTAGGGACTCCATCCATTCATCTGCGCTCTCAAGATAAGCGTGAAATATAATTTTCATTCTATTAATTTATGTCAATTGTTGATACTTTGAATTCTTTGAATTTCTTATTTTAGTGAAGGCTGAATGCCCGCTCAATGGCTGTGTCATTTGCTTACTGAGAATACAAGGGGATGCAGTTTTATTGGTGGTTTCTACGTATATTTACTTGCTTAAATTGATGATCTTCACTTTGGAGGTGGTGAGTCTGCAACGTCATGCAATTAATGCATTGAATAAATATACGCAGCTAAAATCGGAAACCGGGTTTTTTGACGCCTAAGGACCCTCTGCATCAATCGGTTGCCCACGGCGCGCCTCGGATTGGATTGAGATGCAAGGCGCAACACCACAGCCATAGCCCCGCTATGGCGAGGATTTGCAACGCCGCAGATCGCTTCAATCCGGGGATGCGACGTCGGTAAGCGATTGATGCAGAGGGTCCCGAATTGACCCAGGGAATCTCTGCAAAACCCGTCGTGGATGCCGAGTCTGAGGATCGGGGGGCAAGGCGTTTTTCTGGCCAATGGCGGGGCCATTGCCAAAAAATCTGCGCCACAGCTCCCCCCGTCCGAAGCACTGAATACGCCAGGGCTCACGCAGAGGTTGAGGCGGCCTGGTGTCTGCCGTGCCTGCACGGGATGCCCCTTTTTGCGGAGTCGCGCCCGAGAAACTTTCGGACAGCGCAGCAGGTTCAACGCGACCTTGCAGCAGTCCGGGCGGTTTTGAGCGTTTTCAGCGCAGATGCCATCCAGCCAGGTGATTGCGCCGGTTTTGGGCGCGGCAGCTTGGACCGGGATGTATGTTTTCTACGGTTCGGTGGCGTCCAGGCTGCGGTACGCTCGGGGAAACACGACGAGGTGGCTTGGCCAGCCATGGCCGCCCAGCTGGAGACACCGATGAACGCTGCATTGATTTCCGCGCCCCAGGACCCATCCGAGCAAGCCCATCGGGCCCATCGACAAGCCGAGGTGGTGGCTGCGTTGTCGACCGTTTTGCCCGCCCATGCCTTGCTTTGGCAAAAGGAAGACACCATTCCCTACGAATGCGATGGCCTCACCGCCTACCGAGCCATGCCCTTGGTTGTGGCCTTGCCGGAGAGTGAGGGTCAGGTCGCCGCCACGCTCAAGGCATGCCACGACTTGAATGTGCCGGTGGTGGCGCGTGGCGCCGGCACTGGCTTGAGTGGTGGGGCCATGCCCCATCCCATGGGCGTGACCATGAGCCTGGCGAAGTTCAACAGAATTTTGAAGATGGACCCGGTCTCCAGAACGGCTGTCGTCCAGTGCGGGGTGCGCAACCTCGCCATCAGCGAGGCGGCTGCCCCCTACGGGCTTTATTACGCGCCCGACCCCAGCAGTCAGATTGCCTGCACCATAGGCGGCAATGTGGCGGAGAACTCCGGTGGCGTGCACTGCCTGAAGTACGGCCTCACCTTGCACAACGTCCTGCGCGTGCGTGGTTTCACGGTTGAAGGTGAGCCCATTGAATTTGGGGCTGAGGCTTTGGATGCGCCCGGCCTGGATTTGTTGTCTGTGGTGGTGGGCAGCGAAGGCATGTTGGCGGTGATGCTGGAAGTAACCGTCAAACTGGTGCCGAAACCCCGGCTGGCGCGCTGCATCATGGCCAGTTTCGACGACATACGCAAAGCGGGCGATGCCGTGGCCCAGGTCATCGCGGCGGGCATCATCCCTGCCGGATTGGAGATGATGGACAAACCCATGACCGCCGCCGTGGAAGACTATGTGCACGCGGGGTACGACCTGAATGCCGAGGCCATTTTGCTGTGCGAGAGCGATGGCACACCCGAAGAGGTTGAAGAAGAAATTGGCCGCATGGTGCAGGTGTTGAGAGCCGGCGGCGCCACCGCCATCACCGTGAGCGAGAACGAAGCACAGCGCCTGAAGTTCTGGAGCGGCCGCAAAAACGCATTCCCGGCCAGTGGCCGTATCAGCCCCGACTACATGTGCATGGACTCCACCATTCCGCGCAAACGCCTGGCGGACATCCTGCTTGCCATACAAGACATGGAAAAAAAGTACGGTCTGCGCTGCGCCAATGTTTTTCACGCGGGCGATGGCAATTTGCACCCACTGATTTTGTTTGATGCCAACGACCCCGACCAGCTGCACCGCTGCGAACTCTTTGGTGCCGACATCCTGGAAACCAGCGTGGCCATGGGCGGCACCGTGACCGGAGAGCACGGCGTGGGAGTGGAAAAACTGTCGTCCATGTGCGTGCAGTTTTCGCCCGCAGAACGCGAACAGATGCTGGCGATGAAGCGGGCCTTTGATCCCACTGAGTTGCTCAATCCCGGCAAGGTCATTCCCAGCCTCGTACGCTGCGCCGAGTACGGCAAGATGCATGTGCGCAAAGGGCTGTTGCCGTTTCCAGAACTACCGAGGTTTTGATGAACACCGTGAACGATACGGCGCTGCAAGCGCTTGTAGAGCGCGTGCTGGATGCACAAGCCCGCCGCTCGCCATTGTGTATACGCGGTCACGGCAGCAAAGATTTTTATGGCGAAACACCGACCGGTGAACGCCTGAGCACTTTGGACTTGCGGGGCCTCTCCAGCTATGAACCCACTGAACTTGTCGTGACGGTTCGTTCGGGCACGCCACTGGTTGAGTTGGAAGCGGTGCTGGCCGAAAAAGGCCAGTGTTTGCCCTTTGAGCCGCCACGGTTCGGTGATGCCGATGCAGCGGGCACTGTCGGGGGCATGGTCGCTGCCGGACTCGCTGGCCCCCCGCGTGCGGCCGTTGGCAGCGTGCGCGACCATGTGCTCGGTTTGACCCTGCTCAACGGCCGCGGTGAGGTGCTGAGTTTTGGTGGGCAGGTGATGAAAAACGTGGCGGGTTACGACGTCTCTCGTTTGATGGCGGGCTCACTCGGGACGCTGGGGTTGATCCTGGAAGTGTCTCTCAAGGTGTTGCCAGTCGCCACCGCGACCACCACGCTGCGATTTGAACTGGACCAAGCGGCTGCACTGCAGCAAATCAACGCCTGGGGCCGCGAGCCTTTGCCCATCAACGCCAGTTGTTGGGTTCGAGGCCAGTTATGGTTGCGTTTAAGAGGCGCCGCTGCAGCCGTGCAATCGGCGGCCACAGACCTCACGTCGCGCCTCGGTGGGGTGGTGATTGATGCGGCCAATGCTGACTGTTTCTGGCAGGGCCTGCGGGACCACCAACACGACTACTTCACGCGCGCGCGAGCAGCCATCGCAGATGGGGCTTGTCTTTGGCGTTTGTCTTTGCCCGCAACGGCGCCTGCCCTGGTGCTGCCCGGCGCCACGCTGGTGGAATGGGGCGGTGCGCAGCGCTGGTTGCTGGTTGAGAAGTCGCTTGCCAGCGCGACGCCGGCGCAAGTGCGTGACGCGGCCGCCAAAGTGGGGGGGCACGCAGTGTTATTCCGTGCCGTCGACAAAACAGCGGGTGTTTTTTCATCGTTGCCAGGGCCGCTGGCACGCATACACCTCGAGTTGAAAAAGTCTTTCGATCCAGCCGGTTTGTTCAACCCTGGACGTCTGTACCCCGACCTCTGAACACGAACCATGCAAACCAACCTCTCCCCCGAGTTCAAAGGCACCCGAGACGGTGAAGCCGCCGAAGCCATCCTGCGCAAATGTGTGCATTGCGGTTTCTGTACCGCCACCTGCCCGACCTACCAACTGCTCGGCGATGAGTTGGACGGTCCGCGCGGCCGCATCTACTTGATGAAACAGGTGCTGGAGGGCGCACCCGTCACCCGCAAAACCCAGGAACACCTGGACCGCTGCCTGACCTGCCGCAACTGCGAAAGCACCTGTCCGTCGGGCGTTCAATACGGCAACCTGGTCGAAATAGGCCGAAAGATTGTCGATGAGCGGGTGGAGCGGCCCACTGCCGAAAAAGCTGTTCGCTGGCTACTCAAAGAAGGACTGACCTCACCCCTTTTTGCACCTGCCATGAAGATGGGACAAATGGTGCGGCCCTTGCTGCCGGGCTCTCTCAAAAACAAAGTGCCTGCTCCTGCTTCCGAACAAGCCCATGTCTGGCCCAGCACTGAACACCCGCGCAAAGTGCTGATGCTCGCAGGCTGCGTACAACCCGCCATGATGCCCAACATCAACAGCGCGACCGCACGCGTGCTCGACGCGGCAGGCATTCAAACCGTGGTGGCCGATAAAGCGGGCTGCTGCGGGGCGATTCGGTCGCACTTGGGTGACCAAGAAGGCGGTTTAGCTGACATGCGCCGCAACATCGACGCTTGGTGGCCCTGGGTTTCAAGCGGCCAGGTCGAGGCCATTGTGATGAACGCCTCGGGCTGCGGCCTCGCCGTTAAAGAGTACGGCCATGCACTGGCCCATGACCCAGACTATGCAGACAAAGCCCGCCGCGTCAGCGAACTGACCCGCGACCTGAGTGAACTCTTGCCCGATCTGGTCCCCTTGTTGATGGACAAACTTGGACACCTCCAACAGCGCCGACTTGCCTTCCATCCCCCTTGCACCTTGCAACACGGGCAGCAGTTGCGCGGGGGTGTGGAGAAACACTTGGGTGCCCTGGGCTTTCAAGTGAGCGTCGCCAGTAACGAGAGCCACTTGTGCTGCGGCTCTGCTGGAACCTACTCTGTTTTGCAGCCCAAGATGGCCTATGAGTTGCGTGACCGGAAGCTGGGCCATTTGGCGCAACTGGAACCCGAGGCCATCGTTTCGGCCAACATTGGTTGTATCCAGCATTTGCAAACCGGCACGACCACGCCAGTGAAGCATTGGGTGGAGGTGGTGGATGAGGCGCTGCACCGGGCGTGATGGCGGGTTTGACGCGCGCGTTACTGCACAATGCCGCTCGCTCAGGTCAGTAAACATCAGGGAGGATTCAACGTGTTGGTCAGCAATTTGGAGATGGTTCCGGGGCATCGCATCACTGGGCATTTGGGGATTGCGCAAGGCAGCACAGTGCGTGCTAAACATGCAGGAAAAGATATCCTGTCTGGCCTGAAAAACATTGTGGGCGGCGAACTCAAAGCCTACACCGAGCTCATGCAAGAGGCGCGCGAAGAAGCGGTGCAGCGCATGCAGCAAGAGGCCAAAAGCATGGGCGCCAACGCCGTGCTGAACGTGCGGTTTGTGACCACCTCCATCACCATGGGCGCCGCCGAAATCTTGGCCTATGGTTCCGCTGTGACCATCGAGCGCGTTGGGGTTTGAGCCGTCATGGTTGAGCTGCTCATCAACATCGGCCTGCCGGCCCTGCTGCTCGTGCTGGGATATGGCGTTGGGCAAATGCTTGAAAAAAAACATTACGCCTCTATTCGACTACGTGAACGCGAACTCAAGCACGTGGTCGCCCTGACAACCCGCTACCTGCCTGAGGGCGTGAGCTGTGAGCGCTTTGCTCTGGTCAGTGGCGCAGTGGTGGTGTCGTCTGACTACTTCAAAACCTTTGTAGCCGGATTTCGCAATTTGTTCGGGGGCCGGTTCCGTGGTTATGAAAGCCTGCTGGATCGGGCACGTCGAGAAGCCCTGTTGCGTTTGAAGGAGCAGGCCAAAGCGCAAGGCAGTGGCCTTGTCATTGGCGTGCGCTACGAAACATCCAGCATCTCCGGAGCAGGCACACCCTCCATGGAAGTCATGGCTTACGGCACTGCAGTCATGTCCGGTTGAAGGCGCTCAGCCCACCTAGTTTGCCGAGCTTCGAAAGCTTCAAGTCAGCGCCATGCCCTCGCCCTTGATCGAAAACCGTTTGCCCGACGAGGGCATCAACACGAGCAAAGAACATCCGCTGCGGGAATTGGTCTGGCTGCTGGGTGCGGCGCTGGTGGGCTTTGGCTTGGTGCTTGCTGGTTTGACGTTTTTGGCCGGATGGCTGGCGCCCAACATTCCGTTTCAGCACGAACAGGCGCTGGCACAGCGTTTGGGTATCGGCACAAAAAACCCACTTTATGGCGCACAGGATGAAGCGCTGCAGCAATTGGTCAATCGCCTGGTTGTTCGAATGGATTTGCCGCAGGGCATGGACATTCGGGTTCGTTTGGAGCCTTCCGACCAGGTCAATGCTTACGCCACCATTGGGGGACATGTCGTGGTGTATGCCGGATTGTTGAAAAAACTGGCCAGCGAAGAAGCGCTGGCGGCCTTGCTGGCGCATGAGATGGCGCATGTGAAGCATCGCCATGTGGCCGCCAGTGCTGGGCGAGGTTTGGCCATATCGCTGGCGCTGACCTTGTTGTCGGCCGATGCGGGTGGGGCCGTGGCGCAGTCTGTCTTTGGGCTGGCCTCACAAGCGGCACTGATGAGCTACTCGCGCGAGCATGAAACCCAGGCCGATGCCGATGCACTGGCGGCCATGATCGCCCTGTATGGGCACGGCGCAGGCTATTTGCAGCTCTTCGAAACGCTTCAGAAAACAGAGTCCGACATCCCCGATGCCCTGCGCAGCGCAGGCTTCATGCGCTCGCATCCACTCACCGAAGATCGACTGCAGGCGGCGCATCAACTGGCCCGGCAAAACGGTTGGTCTTTGCAAGGCCCATTCACCGCTTTGCCAGCAGCGTTGAAAGACATTCCTGAGGAAAAGTCTTCAGTGAGGCTCCGTCAGGCGCTGTCACGTCCCCAATGAAAAAGTGGGCCAGGCTCAGTGGGGCAGGGTGTTCTCTGGCGCCGCACGCAATGCCCACCACACGCCAGCCACCAGCAAAACCATGCCCAGCAGTGTGAGCGGGCTGGGCATTTGACCGCGCAAGACCAATGCATAAGTCAACGCCGCCAGTGTCTCAAACACGATGAGTTGCCCCGCCACATTTGTGGGCAGTCGCTGACTGGCTTCATTCCAGCACAGCGTACCCACCCAAGAGGCGAGCAAACCGGCGGCCAACATCAACCAGATGAACCGTTCTGGCGTGGGGCCTGCAGGCAGTGGAAAAGTTTGTGATGTTGTATGGCTCCACAGCCAAAACCCCAGGCCAGCCAGCAAGGCCAAAGGCAAAGTGGCCACACCTTGCGCCGTGGCCCAGGTCCGCGGGCTGCGGTCTGCGTGGTGGCGCAGCCAGTCGGCGTTGCGCAGGGGGTACCAGGTCCAACACGCCACTGCACCCACGGCCAGCAAGGCGCCCAGGCCATAAGCCGACCAGTCCACCGGACCTTGCACCGAAGCACGAAGGTGCTGCATCTCCACATGGTTGACCAGGGCAATGCCCAGGGCGATCAAGAGCAGTGAGGGCCCCATACGCGACCACGGTAAGCGGCCGTCGCGTCCCTGATTGCGAGCGTTGGCACACAGCGCGATGACCACGGGCAAGGTGCCGATGATCATGGTCGGCAAAGGACCGCCAGCACGCTGAATGGCGGCGGCGAGCAGCAGGTAGTAAAGCAAATTGCCCACCGCTGAGAGTTTCAATGCTTCTGTCCAATCTGACCGGCTCAAACGGCGCAGAGCGCCTCGGTCCAGCCAGGCGATGGGCAAAACAATCAAGCCAAAAGCAAGGTAGCGTCCCACGGATAACAAAGCCGCAGGGTAGTCGGGCAAGAGCAACGGAATGACGAAAACCAGGCCCCATACAGCCCCCGCCAGCAGCGCGAACAAGGTGCCAGTGACGACGGAAGTCGAGGCGGCGCTGCGGGCTGGGCGAGACAGGCAGGGGGCGCTCAAGTCACTTCCCCCATGGCGCGGCGGGTTTGCGCGGCCCGCTCCAGAATCCAGTCTGAGAACTGCCGGACCTCAGGCCGATCCAAACTGCTCGGGGCCGTGATCAACCAGTAGGTGTAATGGCTGTGGATACGGCCCTGCCTGCCAAATGGCTCGATCAGCTCACCACGCTGCAGGGCTTCTGTGACCAAGGCAATTCTTGCCAGAGCGACTGCCTGACCCGCCAAGGCAGCTTGTATCTGTTGGTAGGTGTAGTTCAAGTACATCCAGCGCCGGGGCTGCAGTCCGGTCTGGCCTTGCTGGGTCAACCAATGTGACCAGCTCAAAAGCACACTGCCCGGCAGCCCATCGTCTTCTTCTGCCAGGGTGTGCTGGGCCAAATCTGCCGCCACGGACAAAGCAGGCATGTCGCCCGACTGTATGCGTGCCGCCAACCAGGGGCTGATGACGGGCGTGAGCACCTCGCCGAACAAACGTGTGGCCTCGGGTGGGGCATCCACGGGGTTGCAATAACGCAGCACCAGGTCATTCTCGCCATCTTCGATATCGACGATGTTGTCGGTGGCGGAAACGCGGATGTCGATGTCGGCATGCTCGCGCTGAAATGCCTCCATTTGCGGGATCAGCCACATGGAGGCCATAGAAGCAAAGGTGTTCAGGTTCACATGCTTGCGACCGCGTGCGCGGCGGATGTGGCGCACCGTGGCATCGAGTTTGTCCAGACCGGGGGCCACCGCACGCAACAAGGTTTGGCCATCCCCCGTCAGCGCTACATGGCGGGTGCCGCGCGAGAACAGCGGTGCACCGAGCTCCTCTTCCAAGCTGCTGATTTGCCGGCTGATGGCGGACTGGGTGAGATTCAATTCCTCGGCTGCGGCGCGAAAACTCAAATGTCGGGCCACCGCCTCAAAGGCGCGGATGGGACCGACTGACAGGGGGCGGTGGCGCTGGGTGGACATGACTGGTTTCTATTGATGCTTAAATCGAATCAATCTGTGTCTTCAATCTCATTAGACACTGACATCGTGTTTTCATAGTATTAAACCTCACCGATGAGGAGTTACCATGAATCAATCAGTCATGAACATTGTGCAACAAAAGCGCGCCGATGGACGCCTGAATTTAGGCTTTGAATCGTGCACTCAGTCCATCACCCTGCGCACAGGGCACCAGGCCAGCGTATTAAAAGTGGAGCGCGGTATGGCTTGGGTGACGTTGCCCGGAACGCCTTCACAGGCCCCCCAGGACCTGTGGTTGCAGGCTGGCGAAACCCTGCCGCTGGGGGCAAGACAAACACTCTGGGTCGATGGCTGGCCGCATGCAGAGCTGTCGGTGCAAACACTCGAGTACACCCCGGTGCGGCGGATCCGGGCCGTGGTCGTCCGTCTGCTGGCGCGCTTCAGGCGCTCCGCGGCGTCTTCGGCGTTGCCTTGCTCCGCCGCCTGACGGAGGCTGGCTGCTGCTGGTTGGTAGATCGGCGTGGAGATTTGTTCGCTCGGGCGCGTAAGGCCGCTTCCAAGGCCCAGCGCGCCCAGGGCAGCATGACGGCGGGCGACTCCAAGGCCTCAGTGGGCGGGTTGTAGTAATTTATTTGGATCGGTTTGTCTTTGGTTTCAAAAACAAAAGGCCTGCAACCGGCCGCTTCGAAGTGGCCGCGCGTGGCGTCGTCTACCTTCAAGTAAAGCTGCTCTAACGCGATCAGGGCGATGAAGAGGTCGTCCACATAAATGCCTCGGCCGCCAAACATTTTTTTGGCCCGGACAGCACCCAAGGGGCTGAGCAGCTCGAGGCAGTAAGCGGCGAATTCATCCGCTGGTGTTGTGAAGAAGGGTTTCGGCAGGTTGGGCATGGCGTCAGTCTTGCACAATCACCCCGTCGCGGCCAGCCGCACCCGAGACCTTCACCATGATGGAAACCGACCGCAGCCTCATCCGCCAACGCCTCGTCAAAGCCCGCCAAGCCCTGCCGGACAGGCTGGAGCGTGCGGTTCAACTGCAAAGCGTGCTGCGCATTTGGTTGGTGGGCCGCAGGGAAAAATCCATCGGTGCTTATTGGCCCATCAAAGGTGAATTCGATCCCTTGCCCGCGCTGTACCGCTGGACTGAAGGGGCGCCCGACGGCGTCACCAGGCGCATCGGCCTGCCGGTAGCCGACAAACAAAACCAATCCTTGCGTTTCCATGTCTGGTACCCCGGCTGCGAGACTGAACTGGACGCCTACGACATCCCCAAACCCAAAGGCACGGAAGAGTTCGTACCCGATTTACTCATCGTGCCCTGCCTGGGTTTTGGCCCTGGCGGTGTGCGACTGGGGTACGGCGGCGGTTTTTTTGAACGCACCTTGATGTCCATGACGCCGCGCCCGGTGGCAGTGGGCGTGAGTTACACCCACGGTTTTTTGCCTCTGCTGCGCGCCGAGCCCGGGGACTTCATTTTGGACGCGATGCTCACCGAAGATGGCGTGATGTGGCAACAGGATGGGGGCGGGTATACCGTCAATGAGTTGCAGCGCTGAAAAACGCCACTCGCAACCAACTTAGAAACTTGTTCTTCCACCGTCATTGCACCTCAGCCTGGCACTGATTTAGGCGGTCTGGAGCCTATCAGCGTCAGCAATTTGTGTATATTGGCTGGCGCCTCTGTGGAATGTCGCGCCTTTGCTGAAGCTTCAATGGAGAAGAGTCATGGATTGGTTGTCATCCTTATTGGGCCGCAGTGGTTTCATGCCTCATGGGTATTGTTTTGCGTGGTCACCGGGGTTGTTGTGGACCATGGTGGGAGCGGATGCGCTGATTGCCTTGTCCTACTTCTCCATTCCCGTGACGATTGTGAGTTTCCTTCGCCGACGCGGAGCTCAATCGCTGCAGAACCAGGTGGCATGGCTGTTCAGCGCTTTCATTTTTGCGTGCGGCGTTACCCATGTGATGGACATTTGGACGATCTGGCAGCCCGATTACGCGCTGTCCGCATTTGCCAAAGCCACCACGGCCGCTATTTCTGTGCTCACGGCCATCGCCATCTGGCGCTTGATACCCCAAGCCCTGGCCATTCCAACCGTCGGCCAGTTGCAAAACGCCATCTCTGCTTTGCAAACAGAAGTCAAACAGCGCAAGACGGTGCAAGAGAGTTTGCTGGACACCGAACAAAGCTTGTCGGTTACTTTGGCCAGCATTGATGCCGGCTTCATTGCGGCCGATGACCGTGGCCTCGTCACCGGCATGAATGCCGTGGCGGAAAAAATAACGGGATGGTCGTCCGCTGAAGCTTTGGGCCGCAGTCTTTGGGATGTGTTTGAACGTGAGGGACGTGACGCCGCGTTGCTGCAGCGCAATCCTGTGGACGTCATGCTTGAACTTGGCGTGACGATTGAACAAACCCACCATGTCGTGGGCATTGCCAAGGACGGGCGGCATACCCCGCTGGAAGTGAAAGCGGCGGTGAAACACGCAGCCGATGGTTCGGTTCGGGGTGTGGTGATGGTGCTGCGTGATATGAGCCGAATCAACCGTGCCGAAGCCGCGCAGCGGCGGCTGGCGGCCATCGTGGCGTCGTCCAACGATGCCATCATCGGAAAGACCTTGGATGGTCGCATCACCGACTGGAACGAAGCTGCGCACAACCTGTTTGGCTATACCGAGGCCGAGGCCATCGGGCAGCCCATACAGATGTTGATTCCGCCTGACCGTGAGGCGGAAGAAATGCGCATCCTGACCGATTTGGCAGCGGGACGTGTGGTGCCTCCCTTTGAAACGGTGCGCCAAACCCGGCATGGGCAACGGATAGAGGTATCCATCACCATCTCGCCCATCCGTGATGCCACTGGACGCATCATTGGAGCTTCAAAGATTGCGCGTGACGTGTCAGCGCAGCGGCTGGCTGAAGCTGCTCTGCGCAGCAGCCGCGAACAGCAGCGCTTGGCCGAACTCGCCACACTCAAGGCAGAACGGCTGGAAGCCGAAAACCGGCAAATTCAAGAGTCCAGCCGCCTTAAGAGCCAGTTCCTGGCCAATATGTCTCATGAGCTGCGAACGCCACTCAATGCCGTCATCGGCTTCGCCGATCTTTTACGCACCGGCGCTGTGCCCATCGACTCACCCAAACAGCCTGAATTTCTGGGTCACATCGCGACAAGTGGGCGGCATTTGCTTCAGCTGATCAACGATGTGCTGGACCTGTCGAAAGTGGAATCGGGCAAGTTTGAGTTTTCCTCGGAAGAGGTCGACCTGCGCTCTGTGATCGGCGAAGTGCAGAACATCTTACAAACCGCGCTGTCTAAGAAGAAACTGGGGCTGCAGGTGACGGTGGATCCCTCGGTCACACAGCTGGTGGTGGATGCGCGCCGGCTCAAACAAGTGCTGTACAACTACCTCTCAAATGCCATCAAGTTCACGCCGGATGGAGGACACATCCATGTGCGTGCCACAGCTGAAGGCCCGCGTCATTTTCGAATCGAAGTGGAAGACACCGGCATCGGTATCGCCCAGAGCGATCTGCCACGTCTGTTTGTCGAGTTTCAGCAACTGGACGCCGGGCACGGCAGGCAGCATGGGGGGACGGGTCTTGGCCTGGCCCTGACAAAACGCCTGGTCCAGGCCCAGGGTGGCAGTGTCGGGGTGCGCAGCCTACCTGACCAGGGCAGTGTGTTCCATCTTGTGTTGCCGCGTACACCGACCCATGCAGGCGATGAACCGGCCTTACCCTCGGTGCCCGGCACGAAAAACGCACACCGCTGTCTGCTGGTCGAGAACCGCCCAGCAGGTGAATCCTCCTTGCTGGAAGGACTGCAGCAGGTTGGATTTGACGTGGACATGGCCTCCACGGCGCAAGAAGCCGTCCAGCGGGCACAGCGCCTGCCTTACGACGCGATCTCCCTCGACCTGATGCTTCCGGATGCGAGTGGACTGGCCGCGCTGTCCAGCATTCGCGGCGAACAAGGGCCCAACCAAACCTCACCTGTGATCACGGTGGCCATGCCGACAGATCCGGGCTCGGCCGCTGTTTTTGCGATTGCCGACGTACTGAGCAAGCCGATTGACGGCAACGAGGTCATCCAGGCCATGTCACGCTACAACCTGTTGGCCCACAGTGCCACCAAAGTGATGGTCATTGACGACGATCCCGTGGCGATTGACCTCATGCGGGCCACCTTGATGAGTGTAGGAATCGCATCGGTTTGTTATACCGATGCGAGGCAAGCGTTGAAGGATCTGGACAAACACAAGCCAGACGCCATGGTTCTGGATTTAATGATGCCGGGCTTTGATGGCTTTGCCGTGTTGGACGCTTTGTCGGCCATGCCGAATTGGCAGCAATTGCCAGTGTTTGTTTGGACCAGCATGATCCTGACCGACGAAGAACACGCCCTGTTGGCAAGGTCGGCCCATGCAATCGTCGGCAAGGGCGGTGGGGCATTACAAAGTGTGTTGGACAAACTCCAACGCTGGCGTCCTTCCGTGGCGACCCAGGAGAGGAGTGAGTCGTGAGCGCGCCGCGGGTGATGGTCGTCGACGACAACCTGTTGAACAACGAACTGGTTTCTTTTTTACTGAATGCGTCAGGCTTCACGTTGGCGACCGCGGAAAACGCCTATGACGCCCAAAAGCAGTTGCCCTCTTTTTGCCCGGAACTGATTCTGATGGACATTCAAATGCCGGGCATGAGCGGTCTTGAACTGACCCAGCTGCTTAAAGCGGACGCGGCCACCAAACACATCGTGATTGTTGCGTTCACGGCCCACGCGATGAAAGACGATGAATCCCGGCTGCTCAACGCGGGCTGTGATGGCTACATCTCCAAGCCGATAGACGTGGCGACTTTTGTGCAAAGCGTCCGGTCTTATCTCCCTCATCCCGCTGTGTCAGCGCCTTGATTCAACGCTGGCAGCACGGGATCACCGGATCCTCGTGATCAAGATGATCGAGGACGAGCCGTTTTTACGTCGCAGTCACTTGCGCATAAGCCCAAGCCAGCCAGGGCATCAGCGCTTGCAGGTCCGACTTCTCCACCGTGGCACCGCACCAAATCCTCAAGCCCGCAGGCGCGTCTTTGTAGGCACCGATGTCGTGGGCCACGTCCAACTCGTCCAGCAGCTTGACGATTTGTTTAACCTGGTCGTCCGAGGCTTTGAGTCTGAGGCAAACGCTGGTGTTGGAGCGTGTGGCCTTGTCTTGGGCCAAGAATGAAATCCAGTCATTGGCGGCTACAAAGTCTTCGATCACCTGGAGATTGGCTTGGCTGCGTGCGATGGCGGCAGGCACGCCGCCCATGCGGTCCACCCACTGCAGGGCGTCCAGGTAATCGGCCACACACAACATGCTGGGTGTGTTGATGGTGTCGCCTTTGAATATTCCTTCGTTCAGTTTGCCACCCGATTTCATGCGGAATACTTTCGGCATGGGCCAGGGTGGGTCGTAGGATTCCAGGCGTTCGACCGCGCGTGGGCTGAGTATCAACATGCCGTGACCGCCCTCACCACCCAGTACTTTTTGCCACGAGTAGGTCACCACGTCCAGCTTGTGCCAGGGCATCTCCATGGCAAATACCGCTGAGGTGGCATCGCAAAAGGTCAAGCCGCTGCGATCATCGGCAATCCAATCACCGTTGGGCACCTTGACGCCGGAGGTGGTGCCGTTCCATACAAAAACCACGTCGTTGTCAAAGTTCACTTGCGCCAGGTCGACGATCTCGCCGTAGGGTGCTTTGAGGATGCGGGTGTGGGGCAGTTTCAATTGTTCGACGATGTCGGTGGTCCAGGCACTGCTGAACGCCTCCCACTCCAGCACATCCACGCCACGCGGTCCCAGCAACGACCACATCGCCATTTCGATGGCACCGGTGTCTGAACCGGGCACCACGCCCACCCGGTAACCCTCGGGCAAACCCAGCAGGCGCGCTGTTTCAGAGCAGGCCAGACCCAAAGCTTTTTTTCCAATCGGGGAGCGATGCGAGCGGCCCAGGGTGTCAAGTTGCAGCTGGTCCACCGCATAGCCGGGACGCTTCGCGCAGGGGCCAGAACAGAAGTTGGGACGGGCTGGTTTGCGGGAGGGTTGGGGGAGGTTGGTTGGCATGGCTGTCCAGACAGATCGCGTGAAACCGGCCGCGAAAAACGCGGGCCTCATGCCCGCAGTGAATTGTAGTCATGCAGCCCTGGTACTGCGACTCTGAAACAACGGTACAAATGAAAGCGGTGAATTCGTGCCGATGGCAAGGCGCAAACCGCAGCGATACCGAGGTATCGCGAGGATTTGCAACGCCGCCATCGGTGCGAAGGCACGCTTTCATGTTTTGTTATTTCAGAGTCGCAGTACTAAGTGCAGATGCCCGCCGCGACCACCACAACCACGCCGCCACGGCCCACATCCAGAAACTGAGCATGGACACCGCAAGAGCGACGGGCACCTCCACAGGAATACGCAAGGCGGGCAGGGACAGCCCAGCCAATAAAACGGCCGACAGCAAACCCCAGGCGCACAGCAGCACCGGCAAACGCCGCTGCATCCACGCGCCAACACTGAGTACACCCATCGCCGCAGCCATGAACAGACTCACTCCCAGCAATTCACCGATGCCACCACCCCATTGGTTCAAGGCGGTGAACAGCGTTTGAATCACTTGTTGCTGAGCCGGATCAGCA
>Ga0315906_10002136_pt1 | contig 28254 bp, 35 predicted proteins | sample LakEriMetagenome_4_FD_203526 | JGI IMG/M metagenome (GOLD analysis project Ga0315906, IMG submission 203526) | Freshwater fungal communities from buoy surface, Lake Erie, Ohio, United States - Buoy 2 MA122 | ecosystem: Environmental > Aquatic > Freshwater > Lake > Lake biofilm | place: USA...
TTATTCAGGTGGAAGTATCAGTACAGGGGTTGTATATTATTTCACATCAGCCACAGAGAGTTATTGGTGTCTAAGCACGACTTTGGGTGGAACTTGTTTACTCAAAGGTTCAAACCCATGTTATTCTGCTTGTCCTGATATTTCATTCGGGTCATTTGTATCAGGAGTTTGTCCAACCCCAACTCCAACGCCAATTGATTGTTCAACTTTTGATTTCAATGCGTATTTTGATTGTGATTGGGAACCTGTTCCAACACCAAGTCCATCAATTGATTGTGACGATACTGGATTCCAAGTAACATCAATACCTTTAACTCCAACACCAACACCTTCAGGGGTGTTCTGTACGGGTAAAGCCGTTTCATTCGTAATAAATGAGATTCCATCAGGCTCGCCTACACCGACTCCAACACCAACCATTACTCTCACAAAGACAGTTGACGCGTCAGGAAAAGTTACATTCAATATTTTCGAAGAATCATTCAGTTGTGTGTCTGTTAAAGTTCTTAACAAATGTGGTACAGACATCGAGTATTATACTTCAGATGCTCTTGTTTATAATAACACACCTGTTGGTACAGGAATGGTGATGTTGGCAATTGTTAACGAAGAAATTATTTGTGTTAAGTACTTGAGAGATGACTCCAACTTGTCCTCAAACTCTAACGTGGATGCCGTACTTTCAATTTATGGAAATGATTGTACAAACTGCTCTGACTTACCTACACCAACACCTACAACAACTCCTACCCAAACAGGTACACCAAGTGTATCTATTACACCGACACAAACTCAATCGCCTACTCAAACCGCTACATCAACACCAACACCAACAAGCACACCACCTCCAGGTGCTACACCAACTGCAACACCAAGACCAACAAACTCAAGCACTCCTACACCAACAAATACACCACAGGCAAGTCCTACCCAAACTCCGACCCAAACATTTACACCAACACCTTCTGTAACACCAAATTGGAGATATGTTTACTCATCATGTTCTTCAATAGCACCAAACGTTTATCCAACTTACTTGATTCAAACAAGTCAGTCTCCAATTCAAACTATCGTTGGAAACCAATTCAAAGATAACCAAGGGAACTGTTGGACTTATGAAGGTAGATTCGAACCTAACTATATTGCTCCACCTCTAACGGTATCACAGACATTTACGGGTGATTACTTTGCAGGACAACCACCAATTACGTTCACAGCTTGTACTGATTGCCAAACAATTGTGATTCCACCTTGTAGTGAAATTTATTTCTCAGCTACAAAATGTGGTACTTCAGATACGGTTATTGTAAGGGCTTGTGATTTAGGTCCTTGCCAAACTCTTAACTTTGGTATTACAACAGGTCAATTCTGTGTAACACCTCAAGTTGGAATGACTGTTGGAGTTTTCAACACACAAGGAGGAGATGATTTCTGTGTTGTTCTTGATTCAATAGTTTCGGCTCAACCATCAACTATATATGTTGGAACACCAGCTTACGCAGGATTTACGTTCTGTTCTTGTCCTCTGTATAGAGTTTACAAAGGAAATTCATGTGACGGATTAAGTGTAGATGTTGCGGTATACGATTCACCATCTAACCCTGTTATACCAAACGATAAAGTTGTTAGTACGGATGTTGGATGTTATACAATAACGGAATATGTTGGGATTAAAACGGTTTATCCATTCTTACCTGGCATTTCGGCTTTGGTAAATGGACCAGCTGTGAACGACTGCCCAACTTGTTTATCACCAGGTGGAACAATATTTTGTAAAGTAGGTGATGATTGTTTGGAAGTGGCATTAACCCCAGGAGCTGCAACATGTGCGGACTTAGGATATCCTGATTGCTAAAAATGTATTTATAGAAAATGGGACTTGAAGTAACAATAAACGGAATTACAGGTACATCACCATATGACCTTTACATATGCCAACCTAATGGTAGTGGGTGTTTTTATATTAGTACAATTTCAAGTACTCCATATAGTTTCATAATCCCACCACCATATGATACAGGTTTGGCTTATATGTTGAAAGTAATTGATACCCAAAACTGTATTATTTCAGGTGTAACAAGTATAACATGAGTCAAACAGTAACCATATCATCCGTAACTGCGAATACCCCTGTCGAAATTTATTATTGTTCAGGTGCAACTTGTGTGTATGTATCTACCGTTGCTACATTCCCATATACTTTTATAGTACCATCACCGTATTCAGAATCATCATTCACTATTAAATTGATTGATACACAAGGATGTATCATAGACGACGCAATTTCAATTACGCCGACACCAACGCCAAGGGTCACATCTACACAAACACCAACACCAACTTTTACACCAACTCAAACTACCACACCATCTCAAACAATAACTCAAACACAAACACCAACAAATACGCCTTCACAAACACCAACAAACACACCAACACCAACTAAACCATCTGTCGTTGTTCTACATTTATTTGCAGACACATGTAATTCTACTCTCAATACAAATGGTCTTTACACTTATGCCTCTGAAGCGAATCTTATACCTGTAATAGGAGTAATTATGTATCAAACTGTGGCTGGAGGGTCCTTGTTTAACCCATTCAACGGTGGTAATAATTTTTATATTCTACAGTTCGGTGGCACCCTATATCAAGTTCAAATTAATTCTCAAGGACAAATTGTATCATATATTAGCTGTGTACCTGAAACACCAACCCCAACACAAACTCAAACACAAACGCCCACTAACACCATAACCCCAACAACCACAACAACACAAACCCCTACAACAACACAAACTCCTACTTATACACAAACCCCAACTAAGACCTCAACACCTGAACCAACACCAACATCAACCCCGAATTACATATTTTATTTTGCTACTCAATATCTGAATTGTGCACAGAACAGTGCGGTTGGAGCTTTTATATTAAGAGTTTCTCCTGAATTGGATTCAGGTCAGTGGTTCTGCGGTGACGATGGTTATCAATATCAATTTGCATCAAACACAATTGGTCCATCATATGATGTAACGGCAGTTGCTAATGCTTTACCGTCTTCATGTTACAATCTACCTTGTTAAGATTTATAAAATAATCTGATTTCTTATAATTATAGGATATAAAGAGCTCTATAAATGGCATCAATTATAAACCCATGTGTTTGTTATTCTTTAAGTAATGATGGAGACCCATCAAGTTTAAACAGTACGTCTTATACGGACTGTGATGGTAACCCTCAAACAATATTGAATAAACCCTTCGGTTCTTCAGCAACATATTTTTGTGCTGAAGAAGGTAGTGTTATTTATTCCGCTGGATTGACTATTATGGAGGTTGCTGACGGGATTTTGACTTGTGGTGGAGTATGTTCTACACCAGAGGTTACACCACCGTCAACCCCATCGGTAACATCAAGTTCGACACCAACGCCAACTCAAACGCCAACTTTAACAAGGACACCAACTCAAACCCCCACAAATACATCAACTCCAACAAATACCATAACTCCAACTCAAACACCAACAAGAAATAAAATAGAATGTGGTTCAGGTACAACAACAGGGAACTTTTATTACACTGATTGTTGTGGTAATTTTCAACAAGGGAATTCTATTGGGGTCATTGTGTCTTTGAATTATGGGTTATCTTATAATGGAATAACACTGTTAAATCAACCAGCTTCCACAACGTGTCCTACACCCACTCCTACTCAAACACCTACTTTTACACCTACTGTAAGTCCAACGCCAACAAATAGCCCAACACCCACAAGAACCCCTTTTGTTACACCATCACCAACCAACACACCATCAAATAGTCCTGTTTATAAACCAAAAAATGAATGTGAAGTTTTCACACTTTTCGATATGGGAGTATCATGTAGTGTATTGAAACAACCAACAACATCAGATTCTTTTGATGGAATTCTTACTTTGAGAGTAACAGGTGGAACAAGTCCTTATTCATTTTATTGGGCTAACGGACAAAGAGTTCAAACTTTGGTGAATATCAAACAAGGGTCATACCCTGTTACCGTTGTAGACTACTACGGAGACTATACTGCAAATACGGTCTGTTCATTATTTGGACCAACACCAAGCATAACTCCATCACCAACGGTTACTCCATCAAGAACACCAGCGCCTTTGTATCCAAACCTTTGTTTCTTAGCCTTCAACAACACAAACACTGTTGGACCATCCACATTCATCCAAAACGGAACTCACAACTCAAGACCAAAATGGACAAACTCATCAAACCAAAATATTGTTTGGAAAGGAACAAGATGGGAATTGGTTACAAGTGACTTATCTACCCCTGTGAATCCAGTTGGAGGTGGAATTTTTGGTTCGGTAACAACAACCCTACCACCAACTTCTAACTGGCAACTATTTGGTGGAACTCAAACATATACAATAAATGTAACTTCAGGTTCATGTCCACCTGTAACACCACTCCAAGTGAATGTAACAACACAAAACTCAACATGTAACGGTCAAACAAATTGCGACGGGTCAATCAATATTTCAGCAAGATTTGGAACAGCACCGTATGAATATTCAATTAATAATGGTACTTCTTGGCAGACATCTCCGATATTCAACAACCTGTGTCCTGGTACATATCCTGTTAGGGTTAGGGATTCTGCAAATGGTAACTTTAACCAAACAGTCCAGATTAGTTTTGTAAGCACGCCACAGACATATCAAATTAATGTTGTGACTCAACCGCAACTTACAACAGAAGTTAGTGCCAATGGAACAAGTACAAAAACTACTTACTTCACAGTAACAAGTACACCGCCTGTACCTGCTGGAATAACATTACAATTCTACTTGACCACTTCGTCAATTAAGACATATAATGGACCAGGAACAGGAACTATAGTAGATAATTTCACAATATTACAAAATGGAGTTCCAAAGACACCATCAGTAACAAATTCAGCTACTGTAAATTCAACAAGACCAAACTGTAATCCTGAAACACAACAGGTTGTAACTGAAACAGACCAATACTACTTGGAGCTGTCTAACACTTCAACCGTATCAGGTTCAACAACATCAGTTCTAACAATAACAAATGGTCAAGTGGGTACTCAAAGTAACTGTACTACTGATTTGTCTCAAACTATTAGTCTACAGGTTTCGAATCCATCTGTAAAAGGTTGTGTTTGTTGTACTGCAGTTGCTGATAATACTCAGACGCAAGTCAATAGTAATTCAGTAACATACGAAGGAATTGTATCCGTACCCCAATGTGTGACTTGCCAAGGAATTATATCCTCGGGAAACATATACTTGAATATGGGCTCAATTGTTGGTGGGTTGATTTGTACTGGACCAAATGCAACAGGATGTTACCAAAATTTCAGATACAGTCCTGACCAAACTACATTATCTCTTGGTTCAGGTTTGTCTTCATATCCGTGTGGAATACAACCGAACTCAGGTGTTCAGTACATTCAAGCGAATTTCCAAACACCAACTAGCGATAACTATTATGTTCAAGCATTTGCATATCTTAATAATGTGGAAGTTGGTTCAGGTATTTTCAATGATTATTGTTCGATGGGACAACTTTATAGTGTGAGTGTGAACATGTATTCACCAATAAATTTAAATGCTGGAGATACATTCAGAATTCTTTACACAGGAGGTTCAGCTTCAGGTGGTGGAGGAAGCATTCCTGTGGCATAAAAAGATAACACAAATATTTATTCGTAATGGCTTATATAATAAAAAATACTTCGGGTCTAATTAACACAAGGCTTACTGATGTCGGAAGAAGAAAGTTATCCCAAGGTAATTTCAATATCTCCTATTTTCAAATTGGAGATAGTGAAGTGAGTTATAAAGCTGTGCCTAACTACAATCAAACAAATAACAACATTTTGATGCCTGACTTCAATGCACAAAATGATACAGGCTCTCCACAATCAAATAAGGAAAATATTAAGTATCCATATTACGTTGATGGAAATAGAGGGAACACCTACGGACTTCCTTTTATGGATTCAACATACCAAGAAGTTTATAATTCGGCTGGCGAGAAAGGGTTTTTTACAGGTGGTACAGGTACTTCTTTTTCATGGACAGCACAAACCACTTCAGCTTACACCATAACTTCAAACTACGTAGTACAATTGGATTCATTATCAGGTCAAACATTTATTGATGTTGAATTTGATAGTTCATCTCCTGTTCCAACTACAGGAACACCATCAATTGGTGATTTGGTTACTTTGATAGTAGGAAATGGTTCTATGGGTGAGATACAAACTTCACCTGTGTTGACTTATAGAATTCAAGGACTTAGTCCAACAACAGGTACATCGGCAACAACTTATTGGACTTTTACTTTAGACAGAGCAGTTCCTGACTTCACATCTTTCAACGTATCAGGTCAAATTTCTAGAGTATTAGTTTATCCTTCGGGAATGACTGTTCTTTATGATTTCGTAACACCAGCCCCTTTTTGGCAAACTGATACAATCAACTTCGAATCACCGTGTGACGTTTCTAACAGAGAAAACACTTTGATATGGAACATGAATATTCCTTGGTCAGAAAGTCCTGCTGGTGTGTTCAGTGCAACCTATGAAGATTATACAAAGTATGGTTCTGTTACTTACATTGGTACCAAAGAATATTTGGGATATCAGGAACCATCGGGTCAAACAGATACAAGTCAAGTTTTCTATTATAACTCATTTGATGAGAAGATTGTTGTTAGACCAGAAGAACAAAAAGCAATTGCAATCATTCATTATACGAATCAAGACATTGACCACGTTTATGGTGAGAAATTCTCTACAATTCCTTTTGACCCTCAAAACCCTACCAACCAAATAGGATTGGCAAGACATTTAAAAGTGACCATTCCAACACTTATGTGGCATAAGTCGTCAGGTAACACAATTGGTCAGACATTCTTTATTGACCCACCAGGATATGATTTATGTAAACCATACTACATCAAATCAACCAAGAATTTGGATATGAACGACCCTGGTATTAGATATTTCCATCTGTGGGATACCAATCCTGATGATAATGGAAACTTGAACAGAGTCGGTAAAGTTTTTCCTGATTCTGAAACTATTGTTATTGATGATGAAGAGATAATTGCGGCAATGTCCTATAAATCAAACAGGAACTGGACTTTACCAGCACCAAAATTATCATATTTAGCACCTAATACAATATATACAAATAATTCTACCGCCACAGGATTACTAACCGCAGACACACAAACACTTTGGGTAACTTATAGACTGAATACAACAGCATTTACAGAATCACTACACTGTAATTACTATTCAAAGATAGTTGGACCATCATCAGGATGTTCGGACACTAGCCAAAACGTCGCTGTTAGATTTGGACCTGAGTTTCAATTCCTTAATCAACCATCACCGTCAACTACTATTTCAGGGCTGACTGGTTATTGTGCAAGTTCTTTGATGTTATTATGCCAAATTACATCAGGAGACACCAAACCAAGTCCGACCAATTGGAAACATATAGACGTTACACCTTACATTTCTGCGACAACAGTTAATGGTTATTTAACAATGTCGGGACTAACAGGTACGACATTCCAAATAGACTTAGCTAGTTACCAAAACGCTGTAGACAATGGAGACATATATAACTTAGCCGATTACATCAATATCCCTACAAATAACCAGACGAGTTATTTGAACTTCGGGGATGAATATTATTTCTATGGTAATTTTACTACAGACATTTCAGCTACAATCTATGAGATGAGGTATCTCGTTAATTTGGGAAGAAATCAGTTCACCAATACATCTAACCCTACGTGGACTAGCGGAACAACATCATATGTGACTGAAATTGGGCTTTACGATTCTAACAAAGACCTTATTGTTATATCTAAGCTACAATCACCTGAATTAAGACAGGGTATTCAACAATATGTAGTGAAATTGGATTTCTAATATGGCAAAAAATATTCAAAAGGACTCTCCCAAAGTATTGGGATTGGACGTTTCTACTAAAACAATCGGGTGGGCTTTGTTCGATATAGAGTCCAAAAATTTACTTGAGTTAACTCACATATCACCAATTCCAAAACCCAAATCGGAAAACAAAATTGAAGAATTGATTTTGAAATCAGGTATCTTCAGAAAAAAATTGGAACAATATGTAGGTATGGGAATCCAAAATGTTATTATTGAGGAGCCATTACTTAATTCAAACAACGTATATACGGTAGGAACTCTGATGAGATTTAACACTCTTATTTGTAAGGAGGTATATGACGTTTTGGGTGTAGTACCTGAGTTTTTATCTACCTATAATTCACGTAAATTTGCCTTCCCACATTTGGTTCAAAAGAATGATAAGGGTAAATTTGTACTTTTTGGAGGATACGAAAAAGACATAGACAAAAAAGTTATCATATGGGAATTAGTTGCCAAAAGAGAACCCCAAATTACCTGGCAATATACTAAAAACAACACCCTCAAAAAGGAAAACTATGACCAAACTGACGCATACTGTGCAGCCCTTGGTTACATGAAAATGAAAGAGATTTGGTGATTTAACCAACATTTCATATCTTTGTGGTATGCACATGTTGAGAACCACCCAAGCCAAATCAATTACAAAAGTTGTAAAAAAATTCGGAAACAAAATTTCCATATCTAACAACTATCTTAGGGGAACCTTCACAATCAAAAACTACCGTAAGTATTCTCACTTAGAAGAGGTAGATATTATATTCGAAGGCGAAATTCACGTAAACTATAATAGAAAAAAAGATTGGTATAATTCATCAATTATGACCAATCCATTACCTAACGTAAGAGTTTCGAAAATCAAGGTTAACAGGTTCATCAGAAGAAACATGTTTTTTGATGTTAAAACTTACTTGAAGTATTTCGATATTGAATTACCCTATTATGATTTAATTAAGAAAATAATTTGGAAATGATTATATTAGCGTACATTTGGGTATTTCTTTTGAGTCTTACGGTAGTATTTTTCATCGTTGCTGGTTACATAGAAAAGAATTTTGATGAAGAACATCCAGTGAAAAAATGGTGGAGAAGACACGTAATCGCGGAAGCACCTAAAGATATAGACATATGACTGATGAAGTAGAAGTGCTCGTTGAGCTTTTGACGGATGTGTTGGGAGAACCTAAACAACACTATGAGTCAAAGGGACAGATTTCCTTTGACTGTCCTGTCTGCGCAGAAGAAAAGGGGTTGGAATCAGGTGATGGTAAAGGTAACCTAGAAATTAACTACATACGTCACGTTTATAAGTGTTGGGCTTGTGGAGAAACTCATGGAACACATGGTCCCTTGGGTAAGTTGTTTGATGGTTATGCAACTAAACAACAGAAAAAAGTATACAACCTAATCAAACCTGAAGAACTACAACTCCAAGACAAAAAAAAAGTAAGACTAAGACTACCTGAGGGGTTCACAACATTTAAAGACTCGAACCCTCGATTTATCCCACACATTGAGGCTTACAAGTACCTCCAATCTCGTGGTATCAATGATGAAATGATTGAGAAGTATTCTATTGGATATACAGTACAAGGAGAATTTGCATATAGAGTCATTATTCCATCATTCGATAAGGACGGAATTCTAAACTATTTTGTAGGTAGAGCGTGGGTTAATAAGAAGATGAAATACAAGAACCCAGCATCAGTACCTAAAGACGAGATTATATTCAACGAAAAATTAATTGATTGGGATAAAGATATATTCTTGGTTGAAGGAGCTTTTGACTCATTCTTTCTATCAAATCCACTTGTGATGTTGGGAAAAAAAATGAGTAAACTTATTTTCGAGACACTTTATTCAAAAGCAAACGCTGATATAGTCATATGTGTTGATGGCGATGCGTGGGAGGATGGACTAAAGATGTATCACGAATTGAATGGTGGTCGTTTGTATAATAAAATAAAAATTGTTAAATTACCCAAAGACAAAGATGTTTGTGATTTGAGGGGAAATATCGAAGAATACTATTATGAAATTAAATAAAATTGCCGAAGAGATAAGGGAAATAATTTCCCAAAGACAGACTGAATTAAATCTCACTTTCCAAGAGGAAAAACACATCTATACGATGGATGGGAAAACTGACTGGCCCTCAGTTTCCAAAGTTTTGAAAAAGTTTTATAAGCCATTCCCAACAGAGGAAGCCGCCTACAACAAAGCTGGTGGTGACCCTGAAAAACAACAACAATTGATTGAAGAGTGGGCGGCTGCTGGTTCTTATTCTACAAACCTAGGTAGTAGAGTCCATTTTGTTTTGGAAGAAGAAGCAATCAAAAGATATGGGTCTTATAAAGAAGTGAGAAAACCAGTCTTCGAGTGTGACCTCACTCAACTCATGAAAAGTGATAAGATGATTGTTGCAGGTAAAAGATATTTGGATTTACTTGAACAAAGAGAGGTTGTTTTGTTGGACACGGAAATGGTTTTGGGAGACCCAGAACTTGGTTATACAGGACAACCCGATAAAGTATGGTTAACCCATAATGTAAATAAAAATGAATTTGGTTTTCTAATTACAGATTGGAAAACTAACAAACCTAAGAACTTTCAAGTGAATGATTACACTGAAAGTATGTATGAGCCATTTGAAGAATTACCAAACAACGCTCTCGGACACTATTATGTTCAATTACCCCTTTATGGTAAACTTTTACTTAAAATGCTCCAAGGTTCTAAGTATGAAAATTTGAGAGTCTATGGTTGTATTATTGCTCATTTGAGAGACGACACACAATTTGAAGAATTCAGAGTTCCAAAGAAAGTTATCGATACGGTAATGGGTATGGACATGAAGAAATATTTGAATAAAAAATAAATTTTACTATAATTTAAGAAAACCTTTTTATGCAAGATTTAAGACCAAAAGTTAATTTAAGAGAATGTCCCACAATCAAGTGTGATTCATGTGGTTCAGTTTATTTCAGAGAGGTAATTTACATCAAGAAAGTACCAAAACTAATGACTGGTTCATCTGAAGACACCACAGTGCCATTTCCAATCTACAAATGTGATAGTTGTGGACACATCAATCAGGGACATAATCCATTTGAAGAAGAAGAAAAAACTCTTATTAATGATTAAAAGACTTGTTCATTTTTCTGACTTACACATAAGACTTTTCAAGGACCATGAGTTATACAAAAAGGTTCTCGAAGTAGCTTTGAATGAGTGGAAAACACTCAAGCCAGATAGAATTGTTTTCACAGGTGATTTGGTTCATTCCAAAAATCAAATGACCCCTGAGTTAGTGGAGTTTGTTGCTTGGATTTTATCCGAATGTGCTAGTATCACTAAAACAATTGTTATCATAGGTAACCACGATTTCTTGGAAAATAATAACTCAAGGTTGGATGCTCTTACACCGATTATTGAGTCTTTGAAGAACCCGAACATTACTTATTATAAGAACAGGGGTGTCTATGAAGATGAAAACATAAATTGGTGTGTTTATTCACTGATGGACCATAACATTCCACCTGAGATTCAAAAGTCTGATAAAGTTAATATTGGTTTGTTTCACGGACCAGTGCAAGGACTATATACAGATATCGGGTATAAATTCGAAGATGGTTTTGAAGTGAATAAATTCAAAGGGTGTGACCTCGTATTGTGTGGGGACATCCATAAAAGACAAATATTTGATATACCTAATGGTAAAAAAGCTTACATGGTCGGTTCAACGATTCAACAAAACTTTGGCGAGACTATTCGAAAACATGGATATGGTGTATATGAAATTGAAAAAGATGAATATTCTTTTGTTGATTTACCTAATCCTAAACCTTTCCTTTCTTTTTATATTAATTCGATTGATTGTTTGGAGTCTGGTACAGAAAAGTTAGTAAATTATTAATATGGAGGTAAAACTGAATCTTACGAAAGATGAGCATAAGGAATTGGTTGCGTATTGTAACCTCAATGACCTTCTTATAAGTTCAGTAGTCAAGGATTCCTTTACAACTGGTTTTAATATTGAAAGATATGGATTACTAAACTCAAACCTTGCAAAAGAGAAGGTGGTTGAGAAGGAAGTCATTAAGGAAAAAAGGGTTGAGATTCCAGTTGAAGTTATTAAAGAGGTTGTGAAGATTGAATATGTTGAAGTTGAAAAGCCTGTAGAAAAGATAGTGGAAAGGGTAATTGAAAAACCTGTACAGGTAATCAAAGAAGTACCTGTTGAGAAAGTGGTTGAAAAAATAGTTGAAATAACGAAAGAGATACCTGTCGAAAAGGTAGTTGTAAAAGAAGTCATCAAGGAGGTACCTGTAGAAACAGTTGTTGAAAAAATCGTAAAGGTATCTGATGATACTCAAATAAATGAACTGTTGTTAAAAATACAACAGTTGGAAAATCAACCAGCTAAAATCGTTGAAGTTATCAAAGAAATACCTGTAGAGAAAGTTGTTGTACAGGAAAAGATAGTTGAAATAGAAAAACCAATTGAGATTATTAAAGAGATAGTTATTGAAAGAGGGGATGATTCAAAACCAAAACTTGAAGCACTCCAACAAACTGTTCAAAAACTTAAATTGGACAACATAGAAAAAGATAAAAAAATAAAAGAGTACGAGAAGACAATTCAAGACATTCAAAAGTTCCAAGAGGATAAAAAGGCTATGTTTTTGAGGGGTTCAAATCTCGACGATAATTTGTATAAATAACATAATATGACGCAATTATTTTTATGGATGGTGATGACTTATGGAATCAGTAACATCCTTGTATATGGGAGCATTTTCAATGGTCCAAGGAATAAAATTAACAAGTGGGCATCAGATATAGATAATCCATTACAAGGTTTTTGGATTTTCTTGGCGGACATGTTGAAGTGTATGATGTGTACCCCAACTTGGGTTGGATTTTTCTTCGGAATTTTCTTATATTCACCAGTTCATCAGATTCTTCAAGTAAATCCGTGGGTATCATGGTTTTTCGATGGTATGTTAGCATCAGGGTCTGTATGGGCAATTAATTCTATAATCGAGTGGTTTGAAACAAATAGACCACAACAAAACAACTAAAATGGGAACATCAAAAAAAAGAGGTGGTGCTAAAGCACACAGAAAAAGAGTGGCAGCTAGAAATCAAGAAATTACTGCCCAAAGGTCTGCTATGCAAAAACTCATGAATGAGTCAATGAAGATGCAAATAGAAGAACTTAAAAAGAAATACGAAGCGGAATCAGGAAAGACTGAAAACCCAACTATGTAATGAAAAAAATTTTAGTAACAGGTGGATGTGGATTTATCGGACACGCTTTAACAAAACAACTTATCAATGATGGGTTTGAAGTTGATGTGATAGATAATCTCTCGATAGGAGCAGAAGCTAAAGATGTTACTAAAATAGGTGCAAATTTTTTAGGTGGAGATGTGAGAGGAATGTCCAATATAAAAGACAATCCCTACGATTTGATTTTTCATTTGGCAGCATTAAGTAGAATTCAACCGTCATTCAAGTCACCGAGTTTGTATTTTTCAGTAAACTCTGATGGTACAAGACAAGTGATAGAATACGCTACGAGAAATAATTCAAAACTTATTTATGCGGGTTCTTCGTCCAAACATCACAATCCTGAACTATCACCATATGCGATGTCGAAACACATAGGTGAGGAGTTAGTCAAACTCTATAAAAGAGTATATGGTCTAAATTCAGAGATAGTCAGATTTTACAATGTTTATGGACCAGGTGAATTGGTTAACTCCCACATGTCTGCGGTAATTGGAATATGGAGGGATAAATTGAAAAAAAACGAACCGTTACCGATAGTCGGGGATGGTAATCAGAGAAGAGACTTCACCCATGTAGATGATATAGTAGATGGTCTTTTGAAAATTGGGTTTGGACAACAAATCCATTGGGATGCTTGGGAATTAGGAACAGGGAAAAATTATTCAATAAACGAAGTGTATGAAATGTTTCATCAGAAGTTTGGGGTAGATAAAATAAATTTACCTGAACAGTTGGGAAACTATAAAGAAACACTTAGAATTAACGATGACGCAATAAACAGATTAGGATGGCAGCCAAAAAGGGATTTGAAAGAATACATTCTAAATCTGAACTAAAATGGGATTTATTTAATCCCCAACCAGAATTTAATTACACGAAAATGGCAAAGAATTTGGACATTTCAACTTTGGATAACCCTTACATTCAAGTTATTTGGGAGGATACATCGGAGAACTTTACACAAGAGAGAATAAAATCTGTGAAACAATACTTCATGAAGAAGTATTCTTCAACTAATATAAACGTCATTACAAAGGTTAAAACTTCTGATGACGTACAACAAACTATAGATGTTTCTGTTAACATCATGGACAAGAATTATCTCAAAGAGCTAATTAAAAACTTCCTCGAGTCCAAAAATTTAGAAAAACATTACGACCAAGTTCTTAACATTGACTTAGCTGTTGAAAACAGGATGTTAATAAATGAGGTAGAAGTTACACCATTCAAAAGATGGTACATCAAAAAAATTGAGTTTAGTAATTTCTTGTCTTACGGCGAAAACCAAGTGATTGATTTTACTAAATGTGATGGTATTACAGTTGTTGAATCAGACCCACCGAACTTCGGTGGTAAAACAGTTTTGACTGTCGACCTATTATTGTTCTTATTCTTCAACACAACATCCAAGACTCAAAAAGCAGAGGAAATCTTTAACAGATTCACAGATAAAAATAAAGTTGTAGTAAGAGGTGAAATCGTTATTGACGGTGAGGAATATCTTATTGCTCGTCACATTGAGAGGAAGAAAGCTAAGTCTGGTGAATGGAATGTTAAAACCGAATTGGAGTTTTTCAAAAAACTTGCAGATGGTCAACTATTGAATTTCACAGGAGAACAAAGAAGAGAAACAGAAGAATTCATCAAAACATCAATTGGTAACATTGATGACTTCTTGATGACTATTCTTACAACCGCCTCGAACTTAGAGGACTTGTTGGACGCAAAACCAACAGCTCGTGGACAGGTTTTAAGTAGATTTTTGGGACTTGAATTTTTGAAAAAGAAAGAAGAGAACGGTAAGGAAATCTATTCAGAGTTTTCGAAAGGAATGTTGTCGAATGTTTACAACACTGAGACATTGAAGCAAAATATCAGTGATGCGAAGGAAAATATCACCACTCTTACCGAGGAGATTGACGTGGCTAACAATAAAATTGCCGACGTAGATAACAGATTACAAAAGGGTCAGGACTACAAAGACAATTTACTTAAGTCTAAGTACATGGACATAGATAAAGACTTAGTAATACTCAATCCTGTAAATCTTGAGAGAGAAATTAATGATTACAAGCAAACTATTCAAACAATACAAAGACAAATCAATGAAGTTAAAATAGTTGAACCCAAGGAATTTTATCATGAGGAAAAACATGATGCAGTGAAGGACAAATTAAAATCCGTCAATGGTGAATTGGTTTTAGCAAAAAACAAGGTCGAGGAAATACAAGAACTTGTAGAAAAATATGGTGACGGAATCCAATGTGAACATTGTGGTATCAAGTTAATGGAGGCTGAGTTAACAAAGAAAAAGATTGAACAACTTGACGCATACAAGAAAATGGTTAAGGAGTTCGAAAAAGAGATTAAGACTCTTGAGAAGAAAGAAGAATCGTTCACTCAACTTAAAAAAGATTTTGATGAGTATGAGAAAAACAAACTCATTAAGGAGAAATATGAGATTTCTCTTGAATCTAACACAATCAAACTTGGTCAATCAGAAGAGAAATTAAAAAGGTATCAAGATGTTCAGGACAAGATTAAAAAGAACAACGATATCGATGCTCAATTGATTAAAGCAAACATGAGAATTGATGAACTCATTTCTGAAAAGAGGGGTTATGAAAGAACACTAACATCAAATCAGGTTCAAATCAAAACCTTGGAAAATCAAATTGAAACTAACCATGATTTGATTGGAAGAATCGCTGAGGAATTTGAAAGAGAAAAAATCTATAAGATATATTTGGAGGTATTCGGTAAGAACGGAATTTCCAAAATCATCATGAAAACTATGATGCCATTAATCAATCAAGAACTCCAAAGATTACTGATGGACTCATGTTATTTCAACTTGGAAATCAGAATCAATGATAAAAACGAAGTTGAGTTCATGATGATTGATAACTCAACAGGTATAGAAAAATTAATGACTTCAGGTTCAGGATACGAGAGAACAATTGCCGCAATGGCTTTAAGAGCCGTACTTTCTAAAGTATGTTCACTACCAAAACCAAACATCATAGTTTGGGACGAGGTGTTTGGAAAAATATCGAATGATAACTTGGAGATGGTAGGTGAGTTCTTCTCAAAAATGAGAGAGTATTTCGAAAAGATATTTGTAATCACACACAACCCATTAGTTAACAACTGGGCTAATAACGTGGTCAGAATCACCAAAACGGACAATATCTCAAGAGTAAGTCAATAGAAATTTGTTTCCTGAGGGTTTGTTTCATATATTTGCTTCATGCAAATTTTCCTACCTTATTCTGATATGAGAAAATCCCTTCAAACTCTTGATAACAAAAGGTTGGGAAAACAACGTGTTGAGACATATCAAATTATTTCTGCAATTACTCGTAGACCTAAATTGGATGGAACACCGTATAAAGGATGGTTAAACCACCCTTGTACTGTTATGTGGAGAGATTACGTTCCCGCACTCAAGCTTTATATGAATTATGCAATTGCAGAATGGATTGTACGTGGATTCAAAAACACAATGGATTTCGAACAGTACATAGAAGACCAAGTGGTATTACCACCTTTTATCGGTAATGAAAGATTCCATTCATCACATAGAGCGAACCTATTAAAAAAAGAACCTGAATTTTATCAGAAGTACGGATGGACAGAAAATCCTGCAGACCCATATGTATGGATGGATGCTGAAGGAAAATGGTATGAACAACATTCAGGTAAAGTTGGGAGGGTATATCTATGAAACATTTAACATTCAAAAAAGGCGGTGTTGAACACACACCAATCAAAGTTTGGAAAACAGATTCTGTTACTGAAGTTGCAATCTACCAAGGAAATCGTGGTGAGAACCCCGAACTTGATTTTGTTGTAAAGTATAAGGAAGAAGGTAAAAGACTCCGAACTCCGTCTCATACACATTGGATTGTTGACCTTTTAGTCAAAGGTTCAAAGGGAACTGTTCACAAGTCAACTAATCTTTTAAGTTACGTCAATGACCTTATCAAAATATATGATGAGTCTGTTAGATTTCAATCACACGAAGAGAGAATGAATTACGATTTGAAATATCCAAAATTGATGGTTACTAAACATTATACTTTGCAAGGTGAGGGGTATTATAGTATTGAAACCTTGACCGCTTTTGTTGAGCTTTTTTCGAAGTGTGAAAAACAATCTGATGAAGCATTCATGTTCCGTAGTCTACTTACTTTAGTGAAAGAGTATTGTGAAGGAAAAAAAGATTTTTATCAAATTGTTGGTTTATCGAAGCGCGTTTAACCTATCTTTGTATCAAATAAATTTATGAGAAACTATATTTTAACTGTAATCGGAAACTTTGAGTCTGAAAAAGAATGCCAAGAGTTGGCAATTTCATTAACACCAATTGTTGACTCACCTAACCTTAAGTTTCAACACACCAAAGGCATATTAATTTTCCATTTTGCAACAGAAGTTTCCAAGGAGGAGATATTTGATTATGTGGGTGGTATTCTTTACGGAGTAACTGAAGCATACATATTAACAGAGTTGAATGATAAGGTTACCTTTTCAATGCCAAAGGATATAAAAGACCATCTTTTGGATTTGGAAAACACAACAGATAATATCGAAATGTTTATAGACATGAGAGCAGAAAAAAACAATCTCAGAATAAATGAGGATGAAGAGGACGATGATGACTTCGTGGCATTATTGTTAGATGAAGTTAAAAGAAAAGTTAAAAAGCCAACTTTAGACCAACTGTTAGAAAAAATATCAAAGAATGGTATTGATTCATTAACACAATTTGAAAAAGAAACTTTAGAATACTACTCAGAAAATTATTAATTAAAAACTGCATATGAAACAAAAAAGTGTAATTCCAATCAATCAAGAGGAGATTAGCGTTTACCTTAAAGATGTAAGGAAACTCAAAGTTATGACCCCTGAAAGGGAGAGAGTGTTGGCAGAAAAAATGTTATCGGGAAAAATTTCACTCAAAGAGAAAGAAGAGATAAAAAAAGAAATACTTGAGGGTAATCTTAGATTTGTGATTACTGTTAGTAAACAGTATCAAAACCAAGGACTTGATTTACCTGACTTGATTGCTGAAGGTAACTATGGTTTGATGAAGGCTATTGAAAATTTCGATTGGTCAAAGAAATTAAGATTTATCTCGTATGCTGTGTGGTGGATTAGACAGTCAATTCTACAATCATTAAATGAGAATGCGAGGACTATTAGACTCCCAGTTAACGTAGTTCAAGAGTTACATAAGGCGAAAAAAGAATTGGATGCCAACGGCACAGAATTACCTGAAAAGTTTGTTACTCTACCAAGTATGGTAAATTTAGATAATCCCTTCAATGACGAGGGAGATACTTTGTTGGATGTAGTACCTAATCCAAATGCTGAACCTGCAGATGCTGGTCTTTCTTCTGATGAAACATTAAAAGATAAATTACTCGCAATATTGGATGTGCTCGACGAAAGAGAAAAAACAATCATACAAGATTATTTTGGACTTTCTGGTTCAACCAGAACATTAGAAGATATTGGTAATGATTTCGACCTAACTAAAGAAAGAGTAAGGCAAATAAAAGAAAAAGCGTTACGTAAATTACGAAATGAGACAGGGTCGTTGTTCGACTACTTGTAATTAAAGACTAAAGGGTGTATTTATTAGATACACCTTTTATATTTTTTATAATTTGGTGTTGTACTAAAATAATAAAGTTATGAAAAAATTTTTAGAGAATAATTTCACAATCATTGTTCTTGTTATCGCAATTTTGAGTTTTTTCAAAAGTTGTGGAGATTCAAGAGATATTGCTAAAATCAAAACAGAGATAAACGCAATAAAGGATTCAACTTATACAAAGACTGAGTTGGACAGAGAACTTAAGATTTCAGGTCTCGAAGCTGAAAAAAGAATGATTCAAGCTACAGATAGAAAATTGTTAGATGTTAGAAGACAAACTGAAATCGAAGAGGAGATAAAAAGATTAAATAAAAAATAATATGTCTTGGTTTCAAAAAAACTTTAGGACCTTGATTTATGTGGCATTTCTTGTGCCAATCATCACAGTTGCTATCGTTTCTATATCACACGTTACAAAATGGTATGGTATTTCGAATCCTTTAAGTTGGTCGATATACCTTTCAATAGGTGTTGAAATTGCAGCTTTATCCGCTTTGGCGGCTATTGCAGCACAAATGGGTAAAAAAGTTTACTTCCCCTTTATAATTGTAACACTAATTCAATTTATTGGTAACATATTTTTTGCATATCAATACATTGATATGAACAGTCAAATATTTAAAGATTGGGTTGATATGGTAGACCCTGTTGTTCAATTTTTAGGGGTTGAGAGTGGTGACCTAATTGGTCACAAAAGATTTTTAGCTTTATTTGCTGGAGGTATGTTACCTATAATTTCTTTATCTTTCCTTCACATGTTAGTTAAATTCGAAGAAGAGGAAAAGAAGAAACTACCTATTCAAGACTTGGAGATAGATATTGAAAAATTAAGTACAGAGGCAGGTAAGTTAGAGGCTGAAGTAGAAAAATCAAAATACACCCCATCACCAGAAGAGTTAGAAAAATTAGAGGAAGAACTTAGAAAGTTAAACGAGAAAAAATTTGGAACTCTACAGGAAGAACAACCAATACCTGAACCTATTTTAGTGGAGGAAGTTAAACCTTCACCAATAAAAAAAGTTTTAAGTTATTTGAGAAGGGATGCTTGATATTAAAAAATACGGGACTTTTAAACCGAAAGGTAAACAAAAGAAAAAAACACAAATCATTTTATCTCATACATCAAGGGAGGTCGAGCAATACTTGGCCTCCCTTAAATTTAGATATAATGGTAGTTTTGACCGAATACCTAATTTTCTGATAACAAGAAAAGGAGAAATCCTGCAACTCCTTCCAGAAAATTCATATAGTAATTTTTTTGTAAACGAAACAATCAATCAGAACTCAGTATTCATTTCTTTAGAAAATCTTGGATGGTTAGAGAAGAAACCGTTATCCAACTATTATATTAACTGGATTGGGAGTATTTATAAGGGAGAAGTTTACGAAAAGAAATGGAGAGATTTCTTTTTTTGGCAACCATACACCCATGAACAAGTACAATCACTTGGGGAGTTGTGTTTCCAATTAACAGACACTCTTCGAATTGAAAGAAGGTCAATAGGACATAATACTAAAATCGACGGTATTACAAAATGGAATGGGATAATTTCAAGGAGTAATATCGATAGTAAATACACCGATTTAAACCCTTCATTTAATTTCGAAAGCTTCACAAAATTTTTTGAAAATGAACAACAATATGCTGAATGAAAGATACGATGAGATTAAAAGTCTCTTAAGAAAATCGAGAATGCTCGTTGAGCAAGATACTCAAATCAATGTAGCCAAAGACCTTGAAAAAAGAGTTGCCCAAGATAATGAATATGAAACTGCGGTTTCCGATATTGACCAAGGAGAAGAACCGAGCCAACAAGATAAAGTACAGAAATACAGAATTTCTGGAGGTATTTTAGCTTTACACGGAAAAGACAAATCGGACTTGGATATAACAACTGACGACAAGGTTGCGTTCCAAGAAACCATGGATGAATTCGTTGAAGAAGTATCAGACTTAGTAGATTTCAATGTTTTAAATGTTTATCCTAATAACGTAGAGTGGTCAGGTAAAGTTATCGACGAGGATTTGGAGTTCATCTTTACGATTGGTGAAGATAGTGGAATCTATATCAATGGACAAATGGTTAAAGTTGACCAAGACTTCTTAGATATGATAAATAAACTTCAACAATTCTATCAGAAATTCAAATCCAAGTGGGGTAAGGTTTTGGCAAGTAGAAAGAAGACTAAAGAATCACCAATGTAATATGATAAAGAAAATTATAGATATACTCAAAACTAATTACAAAACAATCTTGAAGGTTATTTTCGGGTTGTTCATTTTATATTATATCATATTTTTCTTGACTCCGAGAGTACAGATGGCTGCTGACCAAAAACAACAATTGGATTCCCTCAATGTTGTTATTAAACAATTACATGAGGACAATTTAAAATTGGAAAATAAGATTTCCGACTTCAATAGTGAGATTGATAAAGTTGATGAGTCTATCGGTAAAATAAAAAATCAAAAGACAATTGTTAAAGAAATTTATCATGAAAAAATTAGCAATGTTGATAAGCTTACTTCTCGTGAAGTCGATAGCTTTTTCACAGACAGATACAAGTAAAGTTGAGAAGTGTTTCCCAATGCCAGTTGTTAAACAAATCATGAAAGATTTGGTGAGTGGTGATGAGGCTAAACTACAATTAAAATTGACCGAACAACAATTACTTGAGACCGAAAAGAAAGTTTCTCTAAAGGACAGTGTTATATCAACTTTGAGACTAAAAGAGGTCAACTACCAAACCATTATTGATTCTGAAAAACAAAAGTTCGAAATCATGGAAAAGTATTCAAAAAAATTGGAGTTTGACCTCAAAAAGGAGAAAGTAAAAAATAAATTTAAATCAATTGTAGGGACTGGTGTTATAGTCGCCTTATCCTTCTTTTTAATAACAAAGTAATGGCTCTTACAAATTCAGAAGTAAAAGAAATTGAAGTAATGATTCGTAAAGAAATTAGAAACTTTATGGAAAACAATACTGTGAGACAGTTTGAGGATAAACTTATGGACAAAATCCAAAAGGAAATCAAAAGAGGTAAATTAGAGGGAGACATAAAAGATATAACTTTAAGAATGTTCCGTGAATTCTATCAATTCATGTGGATGAACAGAAGTTATTGGGAACCAAGATTGAAAAACGCATAAAGATGAAAAAAGACGCTTCCAAAGATTTCAAAGCTGCGGTTGATAAAGCATTTACAACACAGCCGAACGTAAAATTAAATTCATCTACAATGAAAGACGCCATGAATTTGAAGCAACAGTTCAAAGAACAAGAGGAACTTGTTGGAGGTGTTGGTGATAAAATGAGTTTGAAGCAAATTGCAAAGAAACATGGCGTTAGCTTGTGGGAATTAGTCAGCCAATTTGATTTGGGAGTTGAGGTTGAAAGAGAACACACAAATGATTTGAAGAAGGCTATGGAAATTGCTGTAGACCATCTCACAGAAGACCCAAAATACTACCAAAAACTCAATAAAATTGAAAAAAATGTAGAACCAAAAGTAACTGCAAAAAAACAATTTGCTCAAGACTTACAACTAGATAAAGATTTCATCGATTTCAAAAAGAGGGCTAAGTACAAAGAAGGATACAAAGATTTCAATTTTGGAACTCCAAACGTTTCACACGATGACCCATATATTAAAAAGAGAAAATGGAGTAGACCTGGTAAAGAAGAAACATTTGAGAACATAGATAAAGATTTGAAAGGAAATGATAAGGAAATGGTAAACGGAATCATTGAAATTCTTAATCAAATTGAAGATAAAGAAAATAGGATGAAGGTTGCTAAAAACATGATTCAAAAATTTAAGAAAGAAGGAATCAAGTTTGACTACAATGATTTCTTTCAAAAAAGTGATTTAAATAAAAAGGCTGAAACAAAAGAAGCAACAGGTTCAGGCTCATCAGGGGCATTCGCTGGACCAATTGCATTTAAAGATAGTGAGTTTCTAAGAAATAGTTTTAAGGAAACTCCAAAACTCAAGGAAGGACTTGCGACACACGCGATGGGTCTTCATGGGGTTGAAAAAGCAGAAACAAAAGAAGCTACGGGTTCAGGTTCTGTGGGTGGTTATGAATCACCATCAATGTGGGCTAAATCTACAAAAAAGAAAGATTGGGGACCAAGCAGAAAAACACAAGTTCCTGGTGGTTCTTTTGTTAAAGTAAAAAAGAAATGTACCAAGTTCCCATATTGTAATCAGGGAGATATAAATGCACTTATATTAAGTAAGAATGAGTCAGTTAAAGAAGCTGTCCGTTCGATTTCCAAGAAATATAATATAAGTGAAAATGTTATCATATCTATTTTGGAACACGAATATTCCAAACTAAACAAAAGAGGAAAATAATGATATTTATATAAAAAACACACAAATGAGTAAGTTTGAAAAACATATTGATAGTTTAATCACTAAGATTCTCAATGAAGAAATTGAGACTAAAGTAAAAACAATTTCTGAGGAGATGGGTGAGTGGCAAGAGATTGAAGTGGATGAAGACCTTAAGGGAGGTCAAAAGAAATTAGATGTCGCCGCACCTAAAGGGAAATTAACCGCAGCCGATTTCAAGAAACTTCGTTCTAAAAAGAAAGAGACCAAAGAGTTTTTTTTCGATGATGATTCAATCGAAGATGCTGAAGAAAAGTCTCAGGATGAACCAACTTACGTTGGAAGAGGTTTAAAAGATAATAAAATCAAGGCTGACTTAAGAAACAAAATTTTCGGTTCTTTTGATGACGAACATGGTTGGTTTGATGATACAGACAAACAATTTACGGATGATTTCGACTTCGATTATGATGAAGAGGTATTTCCAACTTTCGACTCATTGATGTCCAAATATGGTGATAAACAAAGATGGTTTGCACCTAATGATGGTGAGAAATTTTTCAGAATCTATCAAGACAAATTCGGAGGTGCTCCATTCAGAGTTAGAAAAATGAGAGACTTAGGTGAAGAGGCTGAAACTGAAGAAGGAAACGCATTTACTGGAGCATTAGCTAAAGCTAAAGAAAGTGGAAAAGACTCATTTGAAGTTGACGGAAAAAAATTCCATGTTAAAGAAACTAAAGAATCTGAGAAAAAGTGGATTCAAAAGACAGACATGAAAAAAGGTGCTTTACATAAAAAATTAAACGTACCTGAAGATGAAAAAATACCTCAAGCTAAATTGAAGTCTTTGAAAAAAGAATTGATGAAAAAAGCTGAAGGTGATAAAAAACTATCTGCGTCAGATTCCAAATTACTGAAACAAGTAAACTTGGCTCTTACACTTAAAGGTATTAAAGAAAACTCAAACACCATTTCTTTCACTGAAGACGAACTAATCGATTTTATTGAAAATATTGTTGTTGAACAGAAAGTGAAAGATAAGGCAGAAAAGGAAAATATATCTAAGAAAAAACCTGAGGGTTTAAAGAAGACCGAAAAAGCGTTAGCGGGTTCCAAAAAAGAAAACGAAGACTATGCTAAAGAGGTTGTGAAAAAAATGAAAGACTACGTGAAAAAAGGTTCCAATGGTGAATTCAAAGAAAATCCTGAAGAATTTCCAGAGAGTAATTACGACCTTTCAGGTATGAAAGAAAAGACAAAAAAATACCATCCATCTCAAGCGGTCGATGAATATATTGAAGCTTTTGCATATCCTGGTCAAACCAATTTAGTTTTTGATGAAATCAAACCAGAAGACGAAAAAATTGAGATGTATTTAAAAGGTAATTCCAAAACAGGAAATGCTGTTAAGGATAAGGATGGTAAAGCACTCGGGAACGTTGTACCAAGTGAGGTAGGAGAAAAATTCATGAAAAACTATAAAGAAAATTTATACGGTGCTGAACAAATGAATACCTCTTATAAAAGGCAACCAATGCCTATCGAGACTGCGGGAGAAGAAAAAACACAAGGAGGTCTTTCAAAGTTCAAGGGTTCATCCACGAAGAAAGCATCAAGTATTCTAAATAAGTTGGAGTCTATCGAAGATAAAAAACTTAAAGTTGTTTCGGAAGAGATGAATAAGATGAAAAATCTAATATCTTACAACAGAAAGACACAATAAAAATTCACAAATTTCTAATTTTAATTATTATTCTCCATAGATGACTTCTATGGAGAATTTTTTTAATTGGATGTCCAAGACAATTCCTGACGAGGAAGTTTTGGTGTGGTTCAACGTGCATAATATGAACTACGAAAAGATTGAGTTATTTGGAGATATATTCAAATCACTCAACCAAACAATTGTGGATACATATATGGGTGAATCCGACGGGGAAACAAAAATTTCATTAACGCCTGAAGACAAAGAAAATCATTTTGAATGGTGTTGGAACACCCTAATCAAGAACTTTAAAAAAGAAGAAATCCATATCAAATCACATGGAGAACACAAAGAATATTTTAAACAATTCTTTCTTGATAGTTTCTACAATCAATCACAGGAGAACGTTCGAATTTCAATACCAGAATTTCTGAATGATGTTTTCGATGTTCAAAAACCATTTTCAAAATCTGATTTAGATATTCTCACAGAGCTATACAAACTTATCGAAAAAAACATGGAATAAAAAAAACCTTGTTTTTATTTACACCAGAACAAAAAAAGTTAAGTTTGTAAGATAAATAAACTTTTTTCAATAACTCGAAAAAATGGAAACATTAGAACAAATCAAAGAAATGGCTGAAGTGTTATCTGTTGATACCACAAAGTTTTTCAAAGGAAACAAGAGTGCTGGAACAAGAGCAAGAAAAACTGCACAAGAATTGAAAGCTCTTCTCCAAAAATTAAGAGGAGAAATCCTTGAGCACAAAAAGACTGAAACTAATGCATAATATTGAAACGATATATTTGTTTATATTTGTTTTTACAATATTAGTAACATTAAGAAATGTCGCAAGGTTTATAAGTGCCCTGTTACAAAAAGAACCAAAACCGTTGGTTTATAGTAACAGGGAACTTATCCTTTTTGGTTTATCGTTGAGTTATATTATCACTTACATTTTAACACTATGAGTTTTTACAAAGAAATAGCCAGTTTTGCGGAATACATTCATTCAATAAGAAGACTAAAAGATTACATATCATTTGACCTTAAATTTCCATCTAAATGGAGTCTTCCAAAATCATTGGTAGATGAAAGTCAAGTAGTACCCTTCGATGCCGAGGACCAAACACTAAAGGGGATATCATTTGTTACTGAGTTCAACGAAAGCTCCATTAACACTATTCTCACAAAAGTTCTTAAGATTATCAAAATGAATAAAGAAAGGGAGATAAAAGAAAAATTATTCAAACAGACAATCGACCAATTGAAAGAAACTTTTGAAAAGAACGATTTGGATAAATTAAAAACCCTTTATTTCGATTTCGAGGTGGAGGAAACCGATTTAACTATAAATGATGAGTCAGAGAGCGGAGAAAATATTGAATTGGCTCAGTAGTGAGAAAAACAAAGACCAACGTCAATTAGAGAAAGAAAAAGAACTTTTCATCAAACAAATCAAAAAGTTGAAAAAAGAAGATTTTTTCCCTAAACCCAAAAAACTTACACTATGGCAGAAAATAAAAATACTGATATCGGGGATTTAGAAAAGCTAGCCCTCATTGCTGAATCAGTACAGTCAATTTATAGGGGTAAAGCTACTGTTGTATTTGAACTTGAAAGTGAAGAATACAAGTCTGTTATAAATCATTTCAGAGAAATCGATAGACATCACAAAAGATTTTCCATTGACGTATCAGGAACTGAATTCCACTTCTTACTTACTGAGGAAGAGAAGTAAATTTTCTATAGAGGATTTTCTTATCGAATCCATTTGATTCTAAAAGAGAATAAAGATATTTTTTTTGAGGGGTTGAGCTGTCTTTAACAAATAGACAATCACCCCTTTTTATTTTGTGGAAGTGAGAGGAAACACATTCTATAAATCTTATAGATTCCTCCTCAGATTTGAGAGTGAATAGGCTAAATTTTTCATCGTCTTGAACAACAATTTTATTATTCAAAGAGTATACCATTTTAATTCCAATCCCCTTTAAGTATTTTTTTATAAATTCATCGACAAAAATTTTCTGTTTGGTTTGAAGGTCATAGATAGATTCAGATTTTTTATATGGTGAAATAAGAATTAAAGTCATACCTTTTTCATCCAATTTAACTTTGAGGAACCTTCCCAATTCATCTGTGAGATAGACAGGCTCTTTTTGTTCTGAACTCATGTGTACAATTCCAAGTTCATAAGAAGTTAACTTTCCTGATTCAATTTGCACGTCAAAAATAACATCATCAGATTCCTTGATAAGTTTCTTATAGAAAGAATGTGCTTTTTCTGCGGTGATAAACTTGTTTATTATTTTCTTCTTTTTTTTATTCTTGAAGAGTACTAAGGAATAGTTTGCCATATATGAAAAATTACTATAAAATTTTAGAAGTTGAAGAGAATGCGTCGGAAGATGAAATCAAAAAAAGTTACAGAAACCTCTCAAAAAAATTTCACCCAGACGTGAATCCCAATGGGGCGGAACAATTCAAAGAGATAAATGAGGCATACGAAACTTTGGGGGATAAGGAAAAGAAACAGACCTACGACCTAAAAAGAAAAAATCCATATCAAGGAAGTCAATTTGAAAGTTTTTTCGATTCAATCTTTAACAGAAACCAACAACAGGGACCAAGAAGAAAACAAGCACCCGACAAGATTATTAAACTTCAAATATCACCAATTGAGTCGTTCTTGGGTTCAGAAAAAGATATTCAATATTCGAGAGATTTACCTTGTAATTCTTGTAAAGGTTCAGGTGGCGACAGGGTTATTTGTACGAGTTGTGGGGGTCAAGGATTTCACGTTAAAACATTTGGTACTGGATTTATGGTTCAACACATAAGAACCGTCTGTGCGACCTGTAATGGACAAGGGCAGATGATTACCGAAAGGTGTTACTTGTGTGGTGGACGTGGGACTAATCAAACGGTAAATGAAATTAGAATCAGAATACCAGTCAATGCGGATAATGGACAATTTTTGAAACTACAGAATTTGGGGGATTTCAAAAATGGTGATATGGGTGATTTGGTTATTCAAATTGAGTTAATTCCGAAAGATGGTTTCGAAAAAATGGGTAATGATTTGATATATAATTACTTTTTGGATTTGAGTGGACTTACTCAAGAAAAATATATAATCCCACATCCTGAGGGTAACCTTAGTATGGATGCACCAAAAATATTCGATACTTCAAGACCCTTGAGACTAAGAGGTAAAGGGTACTCAGGTGGAGATATGTAC
>Ga0315906_10002139_pt1 | contig 28241 bp, 17 predicted proteins | sample LakEriMetagenome_4_FD_203526 | JGI IMG/M metagenome (GOLD analysis project Ga0315906, IMG submission 203526) | Freshwater fungal communities from buoy surface, Lake Erie, Ohio, United States - Buoy 2 MA122 | ecosystem: Environmental > Aquatic > Freshwater > Lake > Lake biofilm | place: USA...
CAGGCCCGGAGGGCCGGGTTGTCTGCACGCGGGCGGAGGCCCGCCAAGCGAACTGCGGCACGAGGCCGCAGGTTCGCGTGAAACATCCTCCCCGGCTCCCGCCGGGGGCTTTTTGTGCCGTTCGCGCGTGGCAAACTGAGAGCAAGACTCGGGAACGCGCAACATCAAAAAAGCGCAAACTGAGAGCGGAACCCCATCACCGGACACCAGAGGCATTGAACGGTGGCTAGACTATGCCGTTGGCCAGCCCCTGTCAGATTCCCTCCTGCTGCCGACCGACCATGCTGAATATCAGGACGTTTCTTCTTGCGGCGGTCAGCGTGTTGCCGTTCGGCCTCCGTGCCGCCCATGCCGAGCCCACGCCCCGGGAGCAGTTCACGGAAGCCGTCCAGTTGTTCTTCGACGCCAAGCCGGTCGAGTCGGCACGAAAGTTCGATCAGCTTGTGTTGGCCGTGCCCGGAGCGGAGCCAGAGTTATGGCAACGCGGGCTGGCGCTGTATTACGCCGAGAGATTCCAGGACGGCCGGAAGCAGTTCGAGCTGCACCGAACCGTAAACCCGAACGACGTCGAGAACCCCGCCTGGCACTTTCTCTGCGTCGCCCGGCTCGAAGGGATACAAGCCGCCCGCGAGAAGCTTCTCCCAGTCGGAGAAGATCCCCGTGTACCCATGAGGGAGATCCTCGAGCTCTACGCTGGCCGGTGTGAGCCAGCCGCCGTGCTGGCTGCTGCCGAAACCGGTGCGGGCGAAGCCAAGAAGAACCAGCTCTGCTACGCCCATTTGTATCTGGGTCTCTTCTCCGAAGCCGCCGGTGACGCCGCGAAAGCCCGGGAGCACATGACCCAAGCCGCCGGCCCCTTTCGCATGGACCACTACATGGGCAAGGTGGCCGTCATGCACGCGAAGCTCAGGGGCTGGCCGGTCGAAAACGCGAGCCGGTAGCAGGCCCGGAAGGCTGGGCGGCCATGGGGAGCCCGGAGCCTTGGCGCATCGTGCAGCCGGGGAAGTGGCTGGGCCTGCGGATCCCGAGATCACCGCGTGGCGGGCGGCGGGTTCGCGCCGGCGCGGCGCGCCTGGGCGTAAATCGACGTCCGGCCCACCGTCGAGGCAACCGGCCCCCGCGCCGGCGACGCGGTCGCGGGCAGCGGATCCGGACTTTGGCCCCGGGCGGTGCCGTCCCTGGCCGCCGGAGGCGGCACGGACGCCGCGAGCGCGGCCGGCGGCGCCGGGCAGCCCTGCTTCACCCAGTCGAGCCACACCGTCTGCATCTGGGCCACGCCCGGCACACCGTAGTGCTTCCGCAGGGCACCGGCCCAGTCGTCGCCGGCCAGGCCGTCGGCGACGAAGTTGACGTACTTGTGCCGACCACCGCGTTCGATGAGGTAGCGGGCCAGCGAATACCCCTGCGAGTAGAGGGGGAGCACGTCGGCCGGATACTCGCGCATCGCGAACATGTCCGGAAACGCGATGCCGCGGCCGGTGGTCAGGAACTCGATCAGCATCCGGTGCTGGCGGGCCCGCTCGACCGGGTGCTCGACCGTCGTGCAGGCGCCTTCGTCGGCCCAGCGCGGCAGCGGCCGGCGGAAGTGGCTGGCGAAGATCGTGTGCGTGATCTCATGGGGCAGCACGGAATCGATGATCCGCTCCTCGCTCCCCTGAATCGTCATCGTCCAGTTGAAGACTTCCCCCTTGTCGAACACGAAACTCGTGGCGCCCCCGGCCCCGAGGTGCGGGGCCACCTGGGCCTTGATCGGACAGGGCCGGCTCCACCGCGGCAGCGGCCGGCCGAGCCATTCGACGGCCAGCGTGTGGCGGTAGTGCTCGGAGGCGTCGCCGATCTTGCGGGCGAGTTCTTCGGTCGGGGCGTCGACGAGGAAATTGGCCGTGCGATACCCAGCGGCGTTCGCCGCCCCGGCACTCCAGCAGCAGGCCAGCACCGCCATCAGGCACGCCAGCCGCATCCCTGCCCGGCGCAGGGCGATTCCTCGTCCGCGATTCATGCCGTCGTGCCTCCATGCATTCGAACCGGGCCGCGACGGAATCCTTTCCATCGTCGCGAACCGCCCGCAGCCGGGCCCGCGAAGGCCGCTCCGTGCGGCCGCTGTTCGGCCCAAGAGTGTGCGGACGGTAGCGGCCGCCCCCAGGCCGGGCCAGACCGCTTTTCACTTGCCCGCTTCGCCCCGTTTTCCACCGCGCCGGCGGAACCGGCGTCAGCCGTCCCGCAGCAAGTGCGTCGAGGGATAGCGGGTCGACTCGTCATCGAAAGCGGCCGCGTGCCGCGACCTGTACCAGACCGCCAGCACCGTCGCGCCGGCCACCAGCATGAGCCATCCGGGCAGCGTCGGGACGAGAACCGCCACCCAGCCGCCTCCACCGATGATGAGCAGCGTGGGAACGGACCATGCGGCCACGCCGCGTAGCAACTCCCAATTCAGCCCGTGGCGACGCGACGCCAGCCAGCCCCACGCGGCGCTGACCGCCAGACCGATGGTGGCCGCCGCCCGCCCCGCCGTGGAGGCGTCCAACTCCCGCACGACCCGCACGGTCACGCGGCCATCGCCGGCGGCCGCGATCCGCATCGGCATCGCGCCCGGCGGCGAATCGATCGCATTTTCCCAGGCCCGTTCGCGATGCGCGACCTCTCCGGCGGCACGGGCGGCGGCGAAGGCCCGCAGGCGATCGGCGTCAGGACCGGCGCCTGCAAGAGCGCGCGAGAAAGCGGCATCGATCCGCTCTTGAGTGGCATGCAACGCTGCCTGCCAAGTCACTTCGTCGAGAAGCCGTGCGGGCTCCGCGACGCGCAGCGTGCGGTCGGGTGGGGCGGCGATCGTCCAGAGCACCTCGCCACCGGGGACGTTCTCGATCAGCGGCGGCTGCAACTGAATGGGCTGTCCCGACCCGAGGGCGGCATCCAGGTCGCCCGAGAACACAACCATCATGGATCGCGGCCAGGCCGCAGCATGCAACTGCACGTCCCAGGCATCCGCGGCGACCGGCCGAGCATCCACGTCCTGCCCGTCGACGAGCACATCGAACAGCCTGATCCGCGGGGGCAACCGCAGGCGGAGCGTGGAGCGTGCCGCCACGACATCGTAGCGGGCGAGCCCGCGCAGCCGGCCACGATCGTCGATCGCCGCCGTGACCAAGACCCGCGCGACACGATCCTCCTGCGGATCGGACGCCGCGATCGAAGCCGCCACTGGCTCCTCGGCGGCGTCCACATCGGCCGCCGGTACGGACTGCTCGCCGAGGTCGTAGGACGGACCGGCGGCGCCGGGCGGCACTTCGGCCTGGTGCACCACCGCCTGCGGGCCGCCACCGCGGCTCCATGACACGCTCAACGGGCTGCTCCCGGCCAGATCGGCCCGCAGCAACGGAACACGGCCGCGCGACGCGGGACGCATCGAGAGCCGGCCATCGATATCGAGCCGATACCGTCCCGCCCGCGGCTGCTGCATGACGATGGTCAGCCGATTGGCCTCGGTCATGGACCACTGGAGATCGAGCGGTGCGCGGCTGCCTGCGGCGGGCGTCGCCAGATCGTCCTCCCACAACGTGACGCGGCCGATGGCGCAGCCGGGTGGCAGCTCCACCGGAATCGCGACCAGGGGCGTCGACGTGGCGTCGATCCGCGCCTGCAGCCGCAGGTCGATGCCATCGGGCCCGAGGCTGACAGCCAGCGACTGCGAACCGCGCACCGCCTGCGGCCGGCGGCCGACCACGAGCCGCGGGCGCGGGTTCGCCGCCACGCCACTCCCGGCCTCGTACCGCCACACGTCGCCGCCGGGCTCGAGGAACTCGTCGCGTTGGTCGCCGGCCTGAGCAGCGGGCGTCTCCAGGGTGGCGATCAGATCGGGCGATGCCGTTAGCCGCACGGTGCGGGCGTCCGTGTCCGCGCCTTCCAGCCAGACGGCCGGCACATCGAACGAGCCGACCGGATCGACCAGCGGCATGCGGAAGGCGAGGCGCATGCGGGCCGGGCCAGGTGCCGGCGCCGTTCGCTCGACGAGAAAGCGGCCGCGGCCGAGCGGCCGCACGACCTGGCCTTCCACCGCCGGATCATCGAGCGGCTCGAGCACCGCATCGGCGGCGACGACGACCGCGCGGATGATGGATTCACCGGCGATCTCGAATCGCGCCCGCACGCGACAGGCGTCGAGGTCCCACGCGACGTCGTTCTCACTCGTCGCGGCCAGGCCTCCCGTGGACAGTTTGTCGCGGCGGTCGATCGGCCGCACGAGCCGCACCCGGGCCGCCCCCGCGAGATCGAATCCCGGCTCGCCGGGCTTGGCTTCGACAGCCCGCATGAAGGGCCCGTCCGGCGCGGCACGATCGCACTGCACCGCATCGCTGGCCGCCGGAATCGCCGTCCCGTTGCCATCGACGAGTTCGAGCCGCGTCACGGCCGCCGGTGGCAGGCGAATCGCGGCCGTTTCCAAGCGGCCGCGGCGATCGACAGCCGGCTGAACCTTGACCTCGAGCCGCTGGCTGCCGGCGACAGGAGCGACCAGGCGGAGGAACCGGCCTTCCTGGCGAACATCAACGGTGGTCGAGCCGGCAGCAGCCGGTTCCCAACGGGCCTCACCGGGACCTTGGTCGAGCACGAGCGTGCCGCCGGCGTCGGCGTCGATGTCGAGGACCATGCGCCACGGCGCCGGCACGGGGCCGTCCTCAACCAGCACATGGCAGCGCATGATCCGCAGCGACGTGGCCGCCACCGGCTGTCCTCCCCGAAGCAGCGTGCGAAACAGCGGCTCCGGCACGAGCGCCATGTCGCCGTCGTCTCCCGGAGTGAGCAACACCTTGAGCGGCTGATCGTCGCCAAGCGGATCCGCGGCGTGGCCCTGCGGTAAGGCACACGCCCCGGCGGCGAGAAGGCATGCCGCCACGGTCCGCGGCCGGGCTCCGCGACCACCCGACAGGCGACACCCGCAGCCCACGAGACAGCCCCACCATGCGGCTCGCGCCACCGCGGCGAACGGGGGCTCGATCCATACGGCGATCGCGGCGGTGACTGCCGTGATCAGCAACGCCGCGGCGGGACCGCGCCGCGACACCCCGAGCACCGTCAGGAACGAAACGAAGCCGATGAGGATCGCCGCCGCCGCCACGAGCCGGCGGCGAATGACCACGATGCCGGCCCCTTTGCGGCCCGAGACGGGGACGAAACGCCGGGCCGTGAAGCCGGCAGCGGCCGGCGAGGCGGCCGCCTCGCGGTCTTCTGCGGTGGCGGCGACCTGGGCCGCCGGGATGCGGGCGGCAAACAGCCGTTCCACGAGCCGCGCCGTTGGCGGCCCGACTTCGCGATACCCACCCAGCACCGTCGCCACCGCGAGGTCAGGCGGCATGAACAGTTGCAGTCGGTGATCGAGGACCGGCACGTCGATCGCGCTGCCGACCGGCTCCACCCGCCACCACCCCGGCCCCGGCGCAGCCTCCGCCAAGGTCCGCACGACGAGCCGCAGCCGCCGCCGACCGGGCGGAAGTGGCACCCGGGCGGTGCCACCGCCGTCCAGCGACTCGAGCGGCACGACGGCCCCGTCGAGCAAAACCGACTCGACCCGGCGGCCCATCGGCACGTTCATCGACAACTGATCGCGGCCGTGGTTCTCGATGTCGTAGACCGCCTCGCACTCCGCCCGCCCGGAATCGTGGCACCAGCAGGAAATCGTTTCGCTCCACGCCCAGGCGCGAGCCTCGGCCCCGGCTGTCGGCACCAGTTCGGCTGCGGCCGTCGTCTCCGTGCCCGCCTGTGGCGGGTTGAACGCGAACTCGACCAGCGTCGCCGGCTGGCCTTCGACGGTCGGCACCGGGGGCAGTTCCCGGAGCCGGCGGTTGACGACCTGTGGCCGCTCCGGTCCCGTATCGCTGATCAGCACGGTGCCGCGCGACGTCGGCGCGCCTTCGACCCAGGCGAGCGGCACCGGTTGCGGCCCACGAAAGGGCACCTCGCGGGCGGCGCGGATCGTCACCGCGCCGATGAACGCGGGCGTGATTTCGACGAGCCACGATTCGACGCATGCCGGATTCCGTGCACCGTCTCCGCGGGCGCTGTCGGCTGCATCGAGCCGCCGGGCCACGACCGCGCCGCCGGCCGGGGCGACGAGCGACCACTCGAGTTCATCGCCCATCGGCTCGGAGAAGTGCGCCACGACGGAATCCACGGCGGCCGCCTCCGGCCTGCAGGTGAGCGTGAAGGATTCGGCGAGTCGCTCGTCACGCGCCGCAAGCCGCACGTCGACGCGCACGTCGAGCGGCGGGCGGCGTTGCACAATTCGGGCGCGGCGGTCGGCCGCCCGCTCACCGCCCGGAATGCGGCCGCGGAGCGTGCCAGGCTCGACGAGCCGCTCCAGCCGCGGAGGCACGGCATAGATGCCGACCGGCGCCCCGGCGATCTCGACGATCGCCGCGGGGCCGACGTGGAAATCAATGACGGCCGAGTCGGCGGCCTCGCCGTCGAACCGCACCATGTCCATGTCGGACGTGCGAAACTCGCCGCCGAGGGGCACACCCCGCCGGTGGCCGACGACCCGCAGGCCCAGGCTGCGCCGCGGCGTCGCCGCCAGCGCCAGCCCGATCCGCAACTCCTCGCCTCCGTCGCGGCCGCGGGCGGTCCGCCAGTCGACATCCACGGTGGTGCCCCGGCGGCGCTCCTCCACGTCCGCGGCAAGATCGAACGGATCCACCATCTCCACCGCATCGATGATCCAGCCCGGCGCGACGCGGGCAGTGACCGCGAACGTCTCGCCGGTCACCACGCGCAGGTCGCACGCAGCCCGGCCCAGCACCTGTCCCGGGGAGAGCTCCACCGTCGTCACACGGGCCACGTCCAGTTGTGGCCTGCGGAATTGCACGCTGATCGTCTCCGTCGCGTCTTCGGCCTGATGCTCGAAGTGCATGATCGCCGGGAGCACGGCACCGGCCGTGTCCGGCGCGTTCACGAGGCGGGACGGGAGCGGCCAGCGGGCGGCGATCTCGGGCGTGACCACCCGGCTGTCCTCCATGTCCACCCCGACCACGCCGAGCGACGGATCGATCTCAACCCGGCTGCCGCCCCCCACCCATGCCTCGGCTGCGGGCCGCACCAGCGGCACCTTCCAGGCCGTCCGCGTATCGAGCGGCGCCACTGCATGCACGACCAGCGTCGCGGCCTGGCCCACGACGTCCCGTGGCAGGGCGATGCGGGCTGTCCGGCCATCCTGGGCCGCGGTCCATTCGAGCAGCCGCTCGTCCGCGGCGTGCCGCACGGCGGCGATCCGCAGGTCCGACGGCTTCACCACGCTCACGACGTCATGCTTCCAGGCACCCCGGGGGACCAGGGCCGTCGCCACCTCGACCCGCCCGCCGCGGACGATCACGTCGCTCCACGCCGCAATGGCCGCCGGCCCCGCTTCGTCCCTGACAAAGGCCAGATCCACGGATCCGATCGGCCCACACTCGATCCGCCACGCCCCGTCCCCGGTGCGACTGACGACCGCCTGGCCGAGCGGGGCGCCGGAGACCGTCGGCCGCGTTCCCATCGGCGGCCGCACGATGACGGAAGTCCCTAGCGCCGGTACGAGCGGCAGCGTGAAGGCATGGGCATTCGAAGTCGCCGGGTCCACGCTCAGTTCGCACTCATAGGTGCCCGCCTCGGGAGTCTTCACGGCGGCCGTGCCATCAGGTCGACCGAACACGACGGCATCGCCGGTACCGGCGGCAGTGCGCTGCAAACAACGGCCCGGGCGCACGGCGCCGAGGGCGACTTCGCGCAGGTCCGGAGCCACCGCGTCACCGACGTCGAACGCCACCTGCCCGACGAGGCGGCCCGCCTCGTCGACTGCCAGCACATAGCGGGCCCGATCGGCGAGCAGCAGCGGTGCTCCCAGGCCGGCGACGGGCTGCGGGCCGAAGCGGGCGACGGCCTGCTCGAACTCCGCCGCCGACATGGGCACGTAGCGGCCCGCGCCGAACGGGACATCCTCCAGACGCCCTCGCGGCACATGCACGCGCAGGAAGTCGAGCGTCTGCGGCTCCTCGGCGGCCGTCACCGTGACAAACAGGACCACGCCGATCGCAGCCGCGACTCGGCACGGCATGGCAGCACGACGGCTCATGGCGCAGACCGCCCCGGCGCCGTCGCACTGTCGCCGCCGACCGCCGATCCGGCGATCACCAGCGACGGCGGGGCCGCCCGCGTCAAGGAACTGGCGGCTCTCCCGAGAGCGGCGGACGCCGTGCGGCGACCGGTGGTCTCACCGTTCATCCGTTGCAACGCCCACGCCATGAGACCCAGCAACACCCCGGGCAAGGATGCGATCGCAGCGAGCACCGCGACGTCGGGTGCGGCGGCCGCCGCCAGCACCGCGGAGCCCGCCAGGGCCAGTTGCGGTGTCGGACGCCGCAGGTCTCGATAACGCAGGCCCGCGAGGCCGACCGTCAGCACCATCCCGGAGCAGATCAAAACCAGAAACCACACGGGCAACAGCCACGGCGCGGCCGTCCCGGGCCGACCAACACCCGAGTAGACGACCCGCCGGCCCACCGGTTCGGGATCGAAGCCGCCGCGTGGTGGGCCGTCCGCTCCGCCGGCAGCCTGCAACCACGAGGCGAGGGCCTGCCGCGAGACCGCCGGCTCCCGATCGGGAAGGAGGCCGGTCCATTGCCAGCGCTGCTGCGACGTCCACGACGACGGCGCGCCGAAGATCCACTCGTCGGCCCGACAGACCACTTCCCAGTAGAACCGCCGCTCGACGACGTCGGTCGAGAACCGCGGCGGATCGAGCGGCACACGCACGGGCAGGCCGAACCGTGCCGCGAGGGTCTCCCACGCGGCCTCCCGGGGCACCAACCGGCGGACCTCCAGCGTCCACCGTCCGCCGCCACTCCGGGGCATGTCGATCGTCACGCCTCCATCGGCCCGCACCGTGCCCTCCACGGCGCGGCCGTCGAGCCTGATCTCGACGGCGCCGGCGGGAAGCGTCAGCTCGAGGCGTTCCGCCGCCCCGGACAGGGCATAGGTGAAGACGTCCTCCCGCCGATCCCCGAGAACGGTGGTCCGCAGCAGCGCCGCGTCAACCACCGCCCCCCCCGACGCCACGCGGCGCCGAATGGCGATGGCCAGCGGCACGACGTTCTGTTGGCGAATCGTGGACCAGATTCGCGAGACGGCGGCGGGCTGCGGGCTTGCGTCACGGCGCCAGGCGTCGCCGCGCAATTCCGCGGACCAACGCTCCGGCGCGTCGAGCGCGACCGTCTGCCGCGTGATCCGCGCCACCAATGGCAACACGAGCGGCAGGTCGTGGGCAACGGTCGTCTCGGGCGGCACGGCAGGTGTCGGCAGCGTGTACTTCACGACGATCTCACCGTCGCCGAGAAGCTGGCCCGGCAGGATCGCCCGCAGCGTGCGCATGCCGGCCGGCAGGTCGGCGACGCCGGCCTCCGGCACCTCGATCGGATCGAGCACCCAATCGCCCTGCCACACCTCGAGAGAGCCGCCGACCGCGACGGATTCCGGCGCGAGCAGCTCCACGAACTCCAGCGGGACGTGCAGCACGCGGAGCCGGATGGTCTCGGTGACCACCGTGGCGGCCTCGGTCATGACCGCCTGCACTGCGACCGTGGCATCGACCCGCCGTGGCAGGTACCGCCGCGTCGCCGCGAACTCGCCCTGACGCGCGTCGAGCCGGTAGGCGAGCACCGTCGCGTCGGAGTCGGTCCGCGACAGCGCCGCCGCCGTCTGGCGGACGAGCCCCTTGATCCGCTTGTTGTCGGGCAGCAGCTCGATGTCGCTATCGGCACCCACCACGACGGTCGCCGGGCCGACGAGCCCGGACACGGGCACGGGAAGCCGCCAGGTGAGTCGTTCGACGTCGCGTTCGATCGCCCGGCCGCCTCGAATCTCGACGACGGCGTTCCCGACGAGCGGCTGGGCGAACGGGATCCGCACCCGTCCCCCCTCCGCCGTCATGCCCGCGGAATCGACGACGCCGGGTGGGCCAACTTCGTCGATCGTCCAGGCGGGATCGACGTCGACCACGATCTCGGTCGCCGGCGCGCCCGAAGCCGCGACTCCCAGCCGCGCCAGCAGCGATAGCCGCTCGGCGGAGACGCTGTAGCGGTATTCGGGCTCGATCACCACGCGGCTCCGTCGCGGCAGCACCCGCACCTTGAGCGACGCCGGCTGCGCGTCATAGGCGAACGCCGCGACGAGGCCCGGCCGGCGGCCGGCGGCCGGCGGATCGACCCGGCGCAGCCCCTCGTTCCACACCGCCTGCCATTCGCCTTCGACGACGAGGCTGATCCGCCCCCACTGCCGCCAGGCATCCACGCCGGCGATGCCAAATCCGGCCAGCTCGAACGGCCCCGCCTCCTTCGCGCCGGCCGTCCGCTCCAGCGGCCGCTGGCAGTCCAGCTCGATGACGGCGCTGCCATCGGGCCCGCGAACAACCGCCACGTCGATGCTCGGCGCCTCGGCCGTGCCGCCGCGACCAACCTCTGCGGCCGGCGCGCGAATGCTCCGCAGCGTCGCGAATGGCGGCAGGGTGATCCGCACCGTCGGAGCCGCCTCCGCAAGGCCGCGGAGTTTGATCCGCGCCTGCGTCACGGCGTCGCGGCCGTCGATCCGCACGACGCTCTCCACCATGGCTTCTGCCACCGGTATGCGGCTGGCGTCGGCCGCGGATCGTTCTCCGACGCTGATGGTGGTGGTGCCGACGAGACCCGACAGCGTGACGTCCGTGCCCCCCGTCTCCCGGGGCCGCGCCTTGCGGGCGGCCGGCGGCGGTTGGACCACGACCTCGGGATCCGTGCGGGCCGAGCGGAGTTCCACCGCCGAGGCGGTGGCCGCCGGCAGGTGGAGCACGATCGCTTCGCGGCCGACGGGCACATCGACGGGAATCCGACCCTCGAGGGTGACCGTGTGTCGCGGCTCGGCACCGGACTCGGGCGGAGCCTCGAGCCAGGCACGATAGCCGCGGCCCTCCGGCGCCCCATCGACGAGCAGTCGGCCCGGCCCCTGATGCCGAGGTGGTTGCGCGAGAATGAGCCCTGCGCATCCGAGCGGCACCTCGACCCACCCCCGTCGCGACTGGCGAATCGTGCACACCACGGTGGCCGGACAGGTCCCCTCAGCGACCGCGGCGAGGTCGGCCTGCACGCGGATCTCCTCGAGCACGGCCGCGGGCGGCTGGGCGGGGCCAGGCAGTCCTTCCTTGAGCCGCAGCAGTTCGACGAAGTCCCGATACCGGAACCCCGGCACCGGAACGAGGCCGCCGGAATCATCTTGCAAATAAAAGATCTCGGGCTTGCGCTCCTCGACCCGCACCGACTCCCCGGCCGGCTGACGCGGCGGTTGCGCTTGCGTGGCCCCCACCATGCACACAACGGCGACCAGGCCGCGGACTGCCGCGATCAAGGAACGGAGCCTGACGTTGGCCTGCGAGGGCTTCATGGACCGAGCCGACAGGGAGGCGGGCCCCGACGCGTCGTGCGCGAGAACCACCCTAAGACTACCCCGCAACTCCACGCAAAGCGTCCATGCCCCTCATTTTCCGCAGCCTGTACGACCGTCATGACCGGAACATGCGGCCGCCGGCATGGCGGCCTGACGCCCGGCTCCCAGCGTCGCCCGGAGCTCGGCCATCAGGGGCGGCGTGCTCGTCACGATGAAGGCCGGATCGTCGAGGGGCACCTCGATTCCCGCGGCGGCGAAGGGCTCGACCGTGGCCCCCGCCTCGCGGGCGATCAACAGGCCCGCCGCCGCATCCCAACAGGCGATCCGCCGCGCCCAGAAGGCGTGCAGCCGGCCGCAGGCGACATAGGCGAGATTGATCGCCGTGGAGCCGGTGCGCCGAATCGAGTGCGCCCGCGGCACGACGGCGAGGAAGTCGGCCACGGCCGCCGACTCGGCCGCCACCTGCGGCGGGAAACTGACCGCCACGATCGCATCTTCGAGCGCCGCGACGGCCGGCACCCGGATCGGTCGGCCGTCGAGGAAGGCGCCACCACCACGCCGCGCCGTGAAACACTCACCGCGCACGGGATCGAAGATGACGCCGACCTCGATCAGATCATCGACGGCCAATGCGATCGAGACGCAGTAGGCCGGGAACCCATGGACATAGTTGGTGGTCCCGTCGAGCGGATCGACGATCCAGCGGGTGCCGCTCCCCGCGTGGCCGACCTGCCCCGACGCGGGCTGCCCCGCCCCCGGCTCCGCCTCCTCGCCGACGAAGCCGTACTCCGGAAAGGCGGCGCGGACCACGCGTTGGACTTCCCGCTGGGCCGCGAAGTCGGCCTCGGTCACGAGATCGCGCGGTCCCTTGCTCGACACGGCAAACCGGCCGACCCAGTCCTGCAGCACCCGGCCGGCCGCCCGCGCGGCGGCTTCGCAGACGGTGAGCGGATCGGCCGATTGCAGCGGGGTCATGGGAGGGCCTGGCGCGGATTCATGGGCCGCCACCACCACGGCGGCCCTGCCCACGGGCCATGGTAGCCGATTCGCTCCGGCTACAATCAGCGATCCCGTCCCATCACACGGAGCGTCTCATCAATGCCCAGCCCTGAATCAACCGCCCCCGCGTGGTCGCTCGTCGATCGGATCGCGACCGCGGCCGCCGGCGGGCGACTCGACCTCGACGCCCCGGCCCGCGGGATCATGCTGCCGGCGGGCGACGCGCTGCTGGGGGTCGACCTGCGCACTCCCTGCCGGGCCGGCGACCATTGGGTGCGGGGTGACGACCTGATCGCAATCTACGAACCAGCCGACCCCCGGCGACTGCGGGCCACGGCGCTGTGGCGGCCGCTCCATGTGCCGGCGGCCGGTGACTGCCACGCCTGGGAACTCACGCTCTCGGCGCAGACCGCGGTCGTGCACAGCGATGCGGCGCTGGCGGTCACGGCCGATGTGGCCGATGGTGATCTGCGCTGGAGTGGCGCGACGGCGAACGCGAACTGGACGAGCGGAGCCGAGCTTCCGACGGACGCGGCCGGCCTCCTCATCCGGCCCCGGACGGCGGCGGCCGCCCCGGCATTCCTGTTCGCGGCCCATCCGGCGGACGCGCGGCGCCTGCTTGTGCGCCGCGCCGCAGGCCGCATGGCGGTCGCCTGCTGGCTGTTCTCCTCCGCCCTCGAGAAAGGGGTTCTGCTCCGCGGGCGCGTTCTCGCCGCGGTCGGCCCCGGCGAGAACGCCGAGGCCTGGGCCACCGCGCTCGTCACCGCCTTCGCCGCCTCCCCCCCGCCGCTGACGGCATGACGGGCCTTCGGCCGTGAAAAAAGCCGCGACTCAGGCGTGTCTCGGCGGGATGTTTTTCGGCTGGCGGCATTCGCCCGCGCGGCGTTACATTGCCCCCATCTTTCCCTGATTCACGGCCACGAATCGGCACGAGGTCGCCGCGTGCGGCCCGCCGGAGTCGGTCCGCGGCCCGCCGGCGTTGCCCGGCCACACGGAGGTGTCGCCATGGCCGATCTCGTGTTTGCCTTCGACCCGGCGCTTGACCGACCGCTGCCGCTCCCGGAGGACGCGCCGCCGGCCGTGGCCGAAACGATCGCCACCGCCACCCGGGAGGCGCTCGGAGCCGCGGTGGCCTTCGCCCGCACGTCTCGGGCGGCGGCACTCGTGATCTGCGGCCGACTGCTCGACCCGACCCGCGCGAGCCCGTCCCAGGCGGCCGCCCTGCGGACGATGGTCGCCGACCTCTCCACCCGCGGCTGCCGCACCGTCTACGTTGCCGACGACACGGCCGCCTGCCATGCGATCTCGCGGATGCTCGGTGAGCCGGCCGGTCTGCACTTCGTGACGCCGCTGGCGCCGCTCGAGCTCGATGTTCACGGCCTGCTCGTCGAGATCGCCTCCGCCCACGGGCCCGCGGCAGGCACGGCCGCCGGCCCCCTCGACGGTCCTGCGCCGCTGCACCGGCGGATCGTCGTGGGCTGGGACACGGCCCTGTGGCAGGCCGAACGCTGGGATCTGCCCGCGGCCGCGAAGCCGCACGATGCCGTCCATCCCGCGCTCGCCGCGGACGGACCCGGTCGCGCCGGCGCGTCGCTCACGCCCGCCGCCTTCGCGGCGGCCGCCGCGGCGTCGCCCGCCTGGTCGCACCCCGCCACGTTCTGGGTCTGGGGATCGCGGCGGCCGGAGCACCTGCCGCCGGGCCTGCATCACCTGCCGGCCCTGCAGGCGCGATCGGGACACGAAGCGAGCCCCGGCGGCTGCTGCGGTCTGACCCTCTTTCATCGCGATCCCACCGCCCCCGAATCGCTCGCTGCCCCGCACACCGACTGGCGGGCCAGCTGGCAGGAGACGGCCACCCACCGTGTCGCCTGGCGCACGCTCGCGGTGGAGTCGGCGGCCGGCGGCGACGAGGAACTGGCGACCGCGATCTGGTCGGCGCTCGAGGCCCTGCCCGCCACGGGGCACGCCGCCCTCGAGATCGTCCGCTGCTCGATCGAGTGCGGCACGAGTGTGGCCCGACGGGTGCGTGTGGCGGAGATCGCCGCCGAAACCCTGGCCCGCGTGCGGCAGCTCTACGACGCCAAGACGTTCCGCATCTGGTGCCGCGACCTCGTCGCCGCCCCGGGGGAGTCGCTCGCGCCGCTAGGTCACGCCCGCTCCGGCAGCCGACCCGGCACGACCACCTCGTTCTCATCGGCGCTCGCCGACATCGTGTCCGCCATCGAGCAGTCACCCGCGCCCGTCATCCCGGCCGACATGGCCCGCGAAGCCGGCTGGCTGGCGCTCGAACTCGTCGAATCAACCTGACCCGGTCTCGTCATCGTCCCTCGCCGCTGCAGCGGAGGCCCCATGTTCATCGAACGGATCGACGCCGAAAAGTTCGGCGCCCTCGCCCGCGTCACCATCGACCGGCTCGGCCCGGGCGTGCAGGTGCTCTACGGCACCAACGAGACCGGGAAGACGACGCTGCTGGAGTTCGTCCGGGCGGTGTTCTTCGGTTTCGAGGGCTTGTTTCGCCGCGGCGTGCTCGATCCGCAGATCGCCTGCGCCGGCCGGCTGCTGGTGCGCGGCGGCCCGGAACGGACCCTGCTCTCCATCGAGCGGCGGCACGAGGGGCCGCTGATCGCCGCCCTGACGCGGGAAAGCTATGCCGACGACGTCGTGGGCCTCGGCGGCGATCATGGCGACCTCATCGAAATCGCCGACGTGGACCCGCGCAGCGAGGGCAACCGTCACCGCGTCTATCTTCAGGACCTCGTCGGCGACATCGACGAAACCACCTTCACGAGCGTCATGGCCTTCGGCCTTGACGAATTGCACGAGTTGCGGACGCTCGAACCCGAGGGCTGCGGCCGCCGGCTCTACGAACTGGCCAGCGGCCTCGACCGTTCGAAGGTGGCCCGCGTGCTCGGCCATCTGCGCGACGCGCTCGGCCGGCTCGACTCGACCGATCCGACGGTGTCGCCGATCCGCGGGCTGGAAATGCGGCGGCAGGAGGCGCTCGACCGGCTCGCGGCGCTCGACGCGCCCGCGGTCGCGGCCGGCGGCCTGTGGGCGGAACTCGCCCATCTCGATGCGGAGCTCCGCGCGATCGAGGCGCGGATCGCCGCGGCGGTCCACGACGAGGCGATCGTCCGGGGCGTGATCCCGCTGGAGAGCCTGCACGCCGCCTGGCGGAGCACCGCCGCGCGGCTGACGACGCTCGAGTCGGCGCCCCTGCTCCATCCCGACCGCGATGCCTGGCGGTATGCGGCCCGTCGACTCAAGCGGTTCGAGCGGCGGGCGGCCCTGCGGAAGAAGCGGCGGGGCAAGCTCGCCCGCCTGCTTCGCGACCTGCCCGGGGAGACCGCCGTGTGGCGGCACCGCACGGCCGTGACCGCGTTGTGCGAGGAACTGCCGCGGCTGGAGCGGCTCGCCGCCGACGTGGCGCGGGCGGAGGCCCACGCCCGTCTGGCGGCCCGGCGGTTCGGCGAGCAGGTGGGCATCGCCGGGCTGACCCGCGTGGTGCCGATCGCGCCGGCGCTCCACGACGCCGACGCGCTTCCCGACGTGCTCCTCCCCGAGGGCTTCGCGCTCTCGTTCGGGCCGCTTCGCACCCGGGCTCGCGACTGCGCCCGCGCCACCCGTGAGGTGGCCGACGCGAAGAAGGCGCTTGCCGGCGTCCGCCGCGAGCACGACGACACCCGCGGCTCCGTGAAGGGCGCAGGCTCCGCGCTCGGTGGCCTGACGATCGCGGAGGCGATCGAGCAGGCCAGCGACAAGGTGAGCACGCTCCGCAAGCGGATCACCACGGGCGAGCAGCTCGCCGAGCTCGACGGCTCCGTGGCCCGGCTGGAGCGGGAGGTCGCCGCGAGCGTCGAGGGGCAGCTGCTGCCGATCCCGTGGCTGGTGGCGCTGGGCGCCCTGTTCGTCACCGGCGCGGGCATGCTCCTCTCCGGCCTGCTGCTGCCGTCCGAGGTCACCGGGTCGCTTGCCTACGCGTTGGCCGCGCTCGGCCTGGCCGGCACCGGCCTGGCGTCGGTCACGACCTGGTCGCTCGACCGCACCGCCGCGGCCCGGCTCGACACGGCCCGCCGCCAGTACGAGATGGCCAAGAAGCAACGGGAGGAGCTGCTCGCCCAGTGCGGCCTGCTCGACCGCAAGATTCCCGCCGACGCCATCAACACGCTCGATCGGCGGCTCGCCGTGGCCCAGGCCGAACTCGACCGCCTCGAGGAGCTCGCCGCCCGCGAGGGTTCCGTGCACCTCCTCGGCGACAAGGTGACCGTGGCCGAGCAGGCACTGAAGCGGGCCCTCGACGAGCGTCGGGCCGCCCGCGGACGCTGGCGGCGGGCCCTCGAGCATCGCGGCCTGCCTCCCACGCTCTCGCCCCGTGAGGTGCGGCAGATCGCCACGCACCGCCACACCCTGCTCACGCTCGACGACGACCGGCGGCGGCTCTCGGAAGAGGCCCGACACAAGCGCGAGGAACTGGCCGTATTCGGCAAGCGGATCGACGAGTTGCTGTTGGAATGCGAACTCGTGCCCGAAGCCACGCCCCTCGACCACCTCAAGCTCCTCCAGGAGCGGCTCGATGCGGAGAAGGCGGCGATCCGCCGCCGCGGCTCGCTCACGCGGCGGCTGGAGGCGGCCCGCCGCCGCCATCGTCACGCCGTGCGGCAGGTGAAGGTCGCGGAGCGGGCCGTCCGCGAGTTCTTCACCCGCTGGGGCGTCGCCACCGAGAAGGAGTTCCTCGCCAAGGTCGATCGCCGTCCCGAATACGAGCAGGCCCGGCGCGACGCGGAGATGGCCGAGACCGCCTGGCTCGACGCTCGCCGGCGGACGACGGAACCGGCCGACGTCGAGGCCTGGCTCGTCGACACCGCGCTGCCGCTGGAGCAGCGGCTCGCCGACGCCTGCGGCGCGACGGCGCGGCATCGCGCGGCGCTCGCCGCCGCGCAGGACCGCCGCCGGTCGGTGGCGGCCCGCGTCGACGCCGCCGCCAAGGACCGCTGCACTGAGAGCCTGCAGGCCGAACTGGCCGACGTCGAGGAGCGGCTCGGCCAGCAGCTCGACCGCCGCCGGGTCCTGGAGCGGGCGCGGATGCTCCTGGAGGAAACCCGGGCCGCCGTGGCCCGCGACCACCAGCCGCCCGTGCTCCGCGAGGCCTCCCGCTGGCTGGCCCGGCTCACCGAGGGCCGCTATGCCTCGATCACCACGGCGATCGACGAGGCGCGGCTCGAGGTGCACGACGCCGATGGCGCGATCTGGAATCCGGAGCGGCTCAGCCGCGGCACGCGGGAGCAGGTGTTCCTCGCCCTCCGGCTGGCGTTGATCCGCGACCTCGGCCGGCACGACGTCAGCCTGCCGATCGTGATGGACGACGCGCTGGTCAATTTCGACGACGTCCGGGCCCGTTCGGCGGCCCGCGTCCTCGTCGAGTTCATCGCCGAACAGGCGGCGGATCGGCAGATGCTCGTGCTCACCTGCCACGAGCATGTGGCGAAGACGTTCCACGAGGCCGGGGCGCACGTGCGGTCGTTCTCCGACCCGCGGCCGCTCTGGGACCGCCGGCCGGCCCCGCTCCCGGCGGCGGTTCGCCTGGCCCCGACCCCCGCGCCGGCCGTGGAACCGTCGCCCGCATCCGCGCCGATCGTGACCGAGCCGCCGGCCACGGACGGCGACCTCTGGCCGGCCGAAGCCTTCTTCTTCGGCGCCGGCGGCAGCCCGCCGCAGCAGTCCGCCCCGCATCGCGCCGCCGACCGCGGCGGCCGCCGGCGTCGCAGCGGCCGCTGACGGCGCAAACACCGTGCGGATGCATTCGGCAGCCCAACGGCCCGGTCCCACGGGCATACTGTCCGCCCCGTGCCCTTCGTGCCCTTGAAGTCCGAGGCGCGAGTGTCGATGGTGTGCCGAGAGGCTCAACAGAGCGTGGCGGCTGCAGGAATCTCAGGAGCGAACCGTGTTCTGCAGACCCTTTGAAAAGGGAATTGGTCCCGTCACCGGTCCAAGAAGCCCCGGGTGGAAAGCCGGGAGCATGATCCACGCGAACCCGCGGCATCGTGCCGCGGTTCGCTTGGCGGGCCGCCGCCCGCTTGGAATCAACCCGGCCCTCCGGGCCTGGCACCCGCACAAGAAGCCCCGGGTGGAAACCCGGGGACATGATCCACGCGAACCCGCGGCCTCGTGCCGCGGTTCGCTTGGCGGGCCGCCGCCCGCTTGAATCAACCCGGCCCTCCGGGCCTGGCACCCGCACAAAAAGCCCCGGGTGGAAACCCGGGGACATGATCCACGCGAACCCGCGGCCTCGTGCCGCGGTTCGCTTGGCGGGCCGCCGCCCGCTTGAATCAACCCGGCCCTCCAGGCCTGGCACCCACACAAAAAGCCCCGGGTGGAAACCCGGGGACTCCGGGTGTGAAAACCACCCCGCCGTCCATGCCGGATGACGGCACGCAATTGCCCGGTTCAAACCCACATCGCATGGCACCCGGGAAGGCATGCGACCCGGTGTCCCCCGGCTCCCGCCGGGGGCTTCTTGTACCGTTCGCACGTGTCCCAAAAAGCCCCGGGTGGAAACCCGGGGACATGATCCACGCGAACCCGCGGCCTCGTGCCGCGGTTCGCTTGGCGGGCCGCCGCCCGCTTGAATCAACCCGGCCCTCCAGGCCTGGCACCCACACAAAAAGCCCCGGGTGGAAACCCGGGGACTCCGGGTGTGAAAACCACCCCGCCGTCCATGCCGGATGACGGCACGCAATTGCCCGGTTCAAACCCACATCGCATGGCACCCGGGAAGGCATGCGACCCGGTGTCCCCCGGCTCCCGCCGGGGGCTTCTTGTACCGTTCGCACGTGTCCCAAAAAGCCCCGGGTGGAAACCCGGGGACATGATCCACGCGAACCCGCGGCCTCGTGCCGCGGTTCGCTTGGCGGGCCGCCGCCCGCTTGAATCAACCCGGCCCTCCGGGCCTGGCACCCACACAAAAAGCCCCGGGTGGAAACCCGGGGACTCCGGGTGTGAAAACCAGCCCGCCGTCCATGCCGGATGACGGCACGCAATTGCCCGGTTCAAACCCACATCGCATGGCACCCGGGAAGGTATGCGACCCGGAGTCCCCCGGCTCCCGCCGGGGGCTTCTTGTACCGTTCGCACGTGTCCCAAAAAGCCCCGGGTGGAAACCCGGGAGCATGATCCACGCGAACCCGCGGCATCGTGCCGCGGTTCGCTTGGCGGGCCGCCGCCCGCTTGAATCAACCCGGCCCTCCAGGCCTGGCACCCACACAAAAAGCCCCGGGTGGAAACCCGGGGACACCGGGTGTGAAAACCACCCCGCCGTCCATGCCGGATGACGGCACGCAATTGCCCGGTTCAAACCCACATCACATGGCACCCGGGAAGGCATGCGACCCGGTGTCCCCCGGCTCCCGCCGGGGGCTTGTTGTGGGAAGCCCAGGCCCGGACGGCCGGCTTGACGCCAGCCGGCGGAGGCGCGGCCAGGACGCTGGGTGCGTGGGCTGGAAAACGCACCGGCCTGTTCAACTGTGGATCACGAACCGGTTCAATCACATGCGCCGGGCTACGCCCGCACGTAGCCGCGCTGCACGCCCTCGATGTACCGCTGTCGCATCGTGCCGAGCAGCATTCCGAGGTAGGCGTTGGCTCCCAGCGACAGAAAGAGCGCGATCAGGCTGCCGATGAGCCACGGCCACGGCCGCTCGACCTTGGCCGCCGCCGTGACGGGCTGGGCATCGACCAGCCTGGCCGCCGTGGACGCCACCGGTGCCGGCCGCCGGGGCCGCTGCGCCGCCTCGATCACCGAACGCTCCACCGCCGGCGGCCAATTGTCGGCCACGTAAATCTTCACGCGGCGCACGTCGCGGGCGTCGTCGGGCACGTCGCTGGTGAACTGGTAAGGGCTGGCGTTGCGCACGAGGTCGGGCTCGACCCGCACGAGATACTCGCCGCCGCCGCCATCCTGCGGCACGTATGCCGCCTCGATGCCAGTCGCGAGCAGTCCGGCCACCAGCAGCACGTATTCAACGATCATGAATCTCACCCTTTGCGGAATCGACACCGGTCACGATTTCACCTTCCCGTCGCCCTTCCGTGCAACTCCGCCCTCGGCCGGCGGGATATCGCCGGGCCAGCCCCCCTGTTTCCCCGGCCAAGACGCCGTTTCTCCGGCCCGGACCGTCCCGCCGGAGAGGCTGTCGATTTCCAGCTGCAGCATGGACAGGGCCGCCTGGAGGAAGGCCACCGCGATCGGGCCGACGAAGATGCCGATCGGCCCCAGGGCCCCCACGCCCCCGAGCACGCTCAACAGCGCCAGCAGCGGGTGGAGTTTCGACTGCCCGTGCAGCACGATCGGCTTGATGATGTTGTCCACCGTCGAGACGACGCACAGCCCCCACGCCGCGAGGCCTGCCGCCGCCCAGGTGTTCTTCACGAAGAACAGCAGGTACAGGCTCGCTGTCCCCCACACGGCCGCGGCCCCCACGAAGGGCACGAGGGCGCCAAAGAAGGTGAGCAGCGTGAGGAGGAACACGTTGCCGAGACCGGCGAACGAGAACCCGAAGCCCGCCAGCACGGCCTGGACGATCGCGGCCAGGAGCGTGGAACTGACCACCGCGCGGCTCACCTCCTCGAACTCCTGCAGAAGCTGCCACTGGTAGCGGACGTCGAGCGGCACCAGCCGCATCACCGCCTCGAGCATCCGTCGTCCGTCCGCCAGGAAGTAGAACAGGCTCACGGTCATCACGATCAGGCCGATGAGCAGCTTGGCGACGGCGACCGGCGCCCGCGCGGCGATCGGGCCGATCCATTCCTCGGCGAGTTTTTTGAGCTCCGCGTTCACGCTCTCGGCCGTGATGTGCATGCCCGTGGCCTCGTTGAAACTGGCCACCAGGCCGTCGAGCACCTTCGGATCGAGCCGCATGCCGTCCGGGCTGCGGAGCATGGCCGCAGCGTCCCCGCCGGCCCGCACGACCAGCAGCGTGAGCGGCACCAGCACGATGAGGAGCACGAAGGCCGTCGTCAGGCCGGCCGCCGCCCACTCGGGCATCTGAAACCGCTCCCGCAGCCAGCGATGGAGCGGACCGAAGATCACGACCAGCATGGCCGCCAGGAGCAGCGGCAGGAGAAAGCCCGACATCACCCGCAGCGACAGCAGTCCGAACACGGCCACGAGGCCGAGAATCACGCCGAACGAAACCAATCTCGTCATGCCGTCGTTCCTGTGGCGGCACCGTCGCGGCACCGTGCGATTGAGTCTACCTGCCCGGGGAAAAAGCCTTCCACGGACGGTGAGGGGAGTCAGCCGGCGGGCTCCGGCCAGGAGCCGGGCAGCGGCGCCTCGGCCACGACCTCACCGCCGGCATCCGGGTCGATGTAGCGAATCCGCTCCGCATGCAGCGCGATCGGTGGCTCCCGGAGGGAGTCGTCCGGCGGTCCCGCCCAGTGCGAGTCGGCGGCCGGGTCGTACAAGGCGTCGCCGACGATCGGCAATTTCCGGGCCGCCGCCTGGAGGCGGAGCTGGTGCATCCGCCCGGTGAGCGGCTCCAGTCGCAGCACGAGTCGTGGCCCGCCCGTGGCGGCCGGCATCATGGCCAGGAGCCGGGCCCGCGTGACCGCCTCACGGGCCAGCGGCGAGTCGGCCGCGGCCAGCCTGGCCCGGGCCTCTTCCGGAACCTTCTCGATGAAATCCCGCCATTCGACCGGGTCCGCCGCGATCCCGGCCGTGCCGCGCAGCTCGACCATGGCACGGTATTCCTTGCCGATCTCGCGGCGTTCGAACTGCCGTGAGAGCTTTCGCGCCGCACGCGGGGTTGCCGTCATGAGCACCACGCCCGAAACGGCGCGGTCGAGCCGGTGGGGCACCCCCACGTAGCCGCGTTCCGCCGTCCCGTGCAGCAGCCGCCGCACCCACGACTCCACCGACTCGATGCCCGGCGGCGCCTGGGTGGCGAGGCCGGCCGGCTTCGCCACCGCGAGCACTCCGGACCGTTCGTAGAGAAGTGTGGGGAGGGTCATGAAAGGCATCCGACCGGTGCCGGGCCGGCGGCAGGCCCAGGCCGGCCTGGCACCCTCCGAGAGAGTGCAGGGAAAGCCCAAAAGTGGTACCCTTTCGGGCCGGTAAGGCGGAGCGGGCCGCCGCACGGCGTCGCGGGGACAAGGATACTATCGCATGGCCATCACGGTGTTGATCGCGGACGACCACGAGATCGTCCGTCACGGACTCGCCAGCGTGTTCAAGAACTCCGAGATTCGCATCGTCGGCGAGGCGACGACCGGGGACGAGGCCGTCCGGCTCGCCCGCCGTCACAAGCCCGACGTCGTGCTTCTCGACGTGCGGTTCGGTGCCGAGGACGGGCTCGACTCCATCAAGCGGATTCGGTCGGCCGCCCCGGCCACCCGGGTCGTCGCCTTCTCCGCCTTCGACAATCCGACCTACGTGGCGCGGGCGGTCTCGGCCGGCGCCCACGACTATCTGCTCAAGACGGCGACGCGGTCCGAACTCGTCAGCGCCGTGAGCGACGCGGCAGCGGGAGCCGCCCCGACGCGGGCCGGTGAGCTCAGGCGCGTCGCCACGTCCATGGCCAACCGGGATCTGCCGGCCGATACCGAAGTGCCGCTCACCCCGCGGGAGACGCAGGTCCTGCGGCTCGTGGCCATGGGCCTCTCGAACCGCGAGATTGGCGACGCCCTCGAGATCAGCATCGAGACGGTGAAGGAGCACGTGCAAAACCTGCTGCGCAAGGTCGAACTGAACGACCGCACGCAGGCCGCCGTGTGGGCCATCAAGCACGGGCTCGCCTGACGGCCGCTTCGTGCCGGGCGCGACGGCCGCTGGCGGGAAGCCATCGCCGCTGCAGGAATCCGCTTGCGAACGTTGTTTTGCAGATCGATCCTTTGAATTGGGAATCGGTCCCGTTGCCCGTCCAAGAAGCCCCGGGTGGAAACCCGGGGACTCCGGGCATGAAAACCACCCCGCCGTCCATGCCGGATGACGACACGCAATTTCTCGCGTTCAACCCCACAGCGCATGGCACCTGGGAAGGCATGCGACCCGGAGTCCCCCGGCTTCCGCCGGGGGCTTTTTGTGGAAGCGCCAGGCCCGGAGGGCCGGGTCGACTGTGAGCGGGCGGAGGCCCGCCAAGCGAACTGTGGCAGGATGCCGCCGGTTCGCGTGAACCATCCCCCCCGGCTTCCGCCGGGGGCTTTTTGTGGAAGCGCCAGGCCCGGAGGGCCGGGTCGACTGTGAGCGGGCCGAGGCCCGCCAAGCGAACTGTGGCAGGATGCCGCCGGTTCGCGTGAACCATCCTCCCCGGCTTCCGCCGGGGGCTTTTTGTAGAAGCGCCAGGCCCGGAGGGCCGGGTCGACTGTGAGCGGGCGGAGGCCCGCCAAGCGAACTGTGGCAGGATGCAACCAGTCCGCATTCCCTCGGCTCACGCCTCGGGCCTCAGGGGACTCGTGCGGACGACATCGAGTCGCACCGCTCCGCTTCGCCGCCGTGCCCCGCGGATTTCCCGTCACTCGAATGCCTCGTCTTGGACTCGAACCAAGAACCCTCTGATTAAGAGTCAGATGCTCTGACCAATTGAGCTAACGAGGCAACACCCGTTTTCTACCCTTGCCGACCCGCATCGGCAAGGGCCGGACGCAACGCCGCGTTGAGGGATTTCCCGGCAGCGGCTACATTTCCGCCTTTCCGCGGTCTCCCAGGCAGCATGGAGGTTTCGATGGGCAGGTTCGATGGTTTGAAGGGTCTCGTCCTCGGCGTCGCCAACGACCACTCGATCGCCTGGTACATCGCCAAGGAAATCCTCGACCAGGGCGGCCAGATCGGCTTCTCGCACCTGCCCGACCGGCCGGATGACGAGCGGCAGCGGAACCGGCGTCGGGTCGCCCAGCTCACCGATCCCGAGCCCGGGGCGAAGTTCCTCGTGCCGATGGACGTCTCCAGCGACGACCAGATCGCCGCCGTCATGGACCGGGCGAAGCAGGAGTTCGGCACGATCGACTTCCTCGTCCACTCGATCGCCTACGCCCCGATGGAAGACCTCAAGGGCGACACGACCAACTGCAGCCGCGAGGGTTTCCGCATCGCCATGGAGACGAGCGCCTACAGCCTCCTGGCCGTGGGCCGCCTCGCCCGGAGCATCCTCTCCAAGGACGCGTCGATCCTCACGCTGACCTACTTCGGAGGCGAGAAGGTGGTGCCCGGCTACAACATCATGGGCGTCTGCAAGGCGACCCTCGACGCCTGCGTGAAGTACATGGCCTTCGACCTCGGTCCGGCCGGAGTCCGCGTCAACGCGGTCAGCGCCGGACCGCTGCGGACGCTCGCCGGCCGCGGCGCCGGCGTCGAGGACATGCTCGGCCTCTATCAGCACATGTCGCCGATGGGCCGCAACATCACCCACGACGAGGTCGGCAAGGCCGGGGCATGGCTGCTGTCGCGGGAGTCGCTGGGCATCACCGGCGAGATTCTCCACGTCGATGCGGGCTACAACATCATGGGCTCCCCGGGCCGGCTGCTGGACCTCGTGCCGAAGCAAGCGTGACGCACCGCCGGGCTCACGGCGGGTCGTAGCCGCCCGGGTGCCAGGGATGGCAGCGGCAGATTCGCATCAGGCCGCGGAGGCTGCCGCGGATCGCGCCGTGCTTCTCGACCGCCTGACGGAAGTACGCGCTGCACGTCGGCTGAAAGCGACAGTGCCTGCCGAGCAGCGGACTGATGGTGAGCTTGTAGACCGCGACCAGGCCGACGAGCACCGCCACCGCGGCCCGGTCGCACGCCCGCCCCGCTCCGCGCAGCAGTCCGGCCAACCCGGTCATGATCCCGGCCTCCGCCGGGAGCGCGACGGCTCGCCGGCCGGACGGGCTGCGGCCCGGGCGGCGAGCGTCTCCAGCGACGCGGCCGTGCGTTCCAGGCCGGCGGCACCGGGCTCGGGCAGCCCTGACCGCACCACGACGATGAAGTCGTGTCCCGTCGGGAGCGTTGCCCGCACCCGACGAAACGCCTCCCGCAGCCGCCGCTTCCACCGGTTGCGCACGACGGCATTGCCGATCCGCCGGGAAACGGAGAGGCCGATCCGCGTGCTGCCCGGCGGCTCCTGGGCCGCGGCATAGACCACCAGCGGCCCTGCCGCGGCAGACCGTCGCACCGCGTAGACGCGGGCGAAGTCGCCCGGCCGCACGAGCCGGCAGGTCTTGGGCAACCCTTGATCCGACGGCGTCACCACCGCAGTTGCGCCCGGGGATGCGCCGCTCCCGCTTCGGCGGCCTTGGCGGCTTCGAGCAGGCGGGCCGCGGCCGCCGCATCACCACCCGCGGGCAGCATGATCTGCACCTCGGCGATCAGGTCGCCCTTCGCGCCGTTGGCATGCCGCACGCCCATGCCCGCGGCCCGCAGTTTCCGGCCACCGGACGTGCCCGGCGGGATCCGCAGGGCGATCGTGCCCCACGGCGTGGGCACGTCCACCTTCGCCCCCTCGATCGCCTCGGCGAGCGTCACCGGAAGCGTGAGTTCGAGCGTGTCGCCATCACGATGAAACACCGGATGCGGCTCCACGTTCACTTCCAGGAGCAGATCGCCAGCGGCCCCTCCGCCGGTGCCCGGCAGCCCCTGGCCCCGCAGCCGCATCCGCGCGCCATCGGGCAGGCCCTGCGGAATCGTCACCGTGATCGTCTCGACCTTGCCGTCGCGGTCCACCCGCACGTCGGTCTTGCCGCCGTCGATGGCGAGCCGAAACGGCACCGCGATCCGCGCCGACACGTCCTCACCGGGCATCTGCGCGGCCCGCTTGCGGCCCCGCGCCGTCCCCCGCCCCCGCCCCGCCCCGAACAGGTCGCCAAACCCGCCGGCTCCGCCGAACAGGCTCTCCAGGTCGATTTCCGCGCCTCCGGGGAATCCGCCCCCGCCGCCGCGGAACGGCCCGCCACCCCAGCCGCCGCCGGGACCGCCCGCCCCCACGCCCTCGAAGGAACTGCCGTAGCGGTCGTACATCTCCCGCTTGCTCGGATCATTGAGCACGTCGAAGGCCGACTGCACCTTCTTGAACTGCGCCTTGGCCGACTCGTCGTCGGGATGGAGGTCGGGGTGATACTTGCGGGCGAGTTCCCGGTAGGCCTTGCGGATGTCCTCCGCCGACGCGGTCCGCGGCACGCCGAGCGTCTGGTAGTGGTCCTCCGCCATCGATCGGGTCCTGCGGTCCTGAAAACGACTTCTAACCTGGATTCTACCAGCAGACCGCTGCGATCAAGGACAGCCCCCGATCAGCCCGCGGGCTGCTCGGCCGCCTCGCCGGCCGCCGTCATCGGCCGTTGCTCGAGGAACTCGATCTGGCTCCGCCGGGCCGGCTCGTCGGCGGCCGGACGCAGCATGTGGAACACGCCGTCGGCGGCGAGTCGCCGGGCCCGAACGTTGTCGGCCAGATACACGGGCAGGACCTCCCGCAGCAGCCGCTGCCTGATATCGGGGGCGAGCAGCGGAAACATCACTTCGACGCGGCGGTGAAAGTTCCGTGGCATCCAGTCCGCGCTCGCCAGGAACACCTCGGCCTCCTCGTCGGGGCCGAAGACGAAGATCCGGCTGTGCTCCAGGAAGCGATCCACGATGCTGTGCACGCGAATCGTCTCGCTCAATCCCGGCACGCCGGGCCGCAGGCAGCAGATGCCGCGGGCGATGATGTCGATCGGCACGCCGGCCTGGCTGGCCGCATACAGCGCCTCGATGATGCGATGATCGACGAGGGCGTTGAGCTTGGCGAAGATTCGTGACGGCCGCCCCGCGCGGGCCCGGCGGGTCTGCTCGTGGATCAGCTCCAGGGTCCGCCGTTGGAGGTCGTTCGGCGCCACGATCAGTCGCTGCCAGGCATGGCCCTGGGAATAGCCGGTGAGCAGATTGAACAGCGCCGAAGCGTCCTCGGCCACCGCTTCGTCGGCCGTGAACAGTCCCAGGTCGGTGTAGACCAGCGCCGTGGTCGGGTTGTAGTTCCCGGTGCCGAGGTGCACGTACCGCTTCAGGCCGCTGCCCTCCTGGCGGACGACGAGCGACACCTTGCAGTGCGTCTTCAGGTCGAGGAAGCCGAACACCACGTGCACGCCGGCCCGTTCCATCTGCCGGGCCCAGCTGACATTGTTGGCCTCGTCGAACCGGGCCTTCAGTTCCACCAGCGCCGTCACGTGCTTGCCCGACTCGGCCGCCGCGATCAACGCCCGCGAGATCGGCGAGTCGCCGCTGGTGCGATAGAGGGTCTGCTTGATGGCGAGCACCCGCGGGTCGGCGGCGGCGCTGGTCACGAACTCGACGACCGGGTCGAACGACTCGTAGGGATGGTGGAGGAGGATGTCCCGCTGGGCGATGGCGGAGAAGATGTCGCCACCCCGGCGGTCGAGCCCGCGCGGCACTCGCGGTGTGAACGGCTTGTCGTGCAGCCGGTCATACCCCGGCAGGCGGTAGAGCTCCCAGATCGCCGTCAGGTCGAGCGGGCCGTCGATCCGGTACACCTCGCTGTAGGCGGCATCGCGGCCGTCATCCCCGCCGTGCAGCCCCTCCTCGTCGATGATCATCCGGGCGATGGCGTCGTCGGCCTTGGCGGCGATTTCGATCCGCACGGCCTGGCCGCGCTGGCGGGCCTTGAGCCGGTCCTCGATGAGCTTGAGCATGTCGTCGGACTCCTGTTCCAGGAGTTCGACGTCACTGTCTCGGGTGATGCGAAACGCGCTCCATGACTCGACCTCGAAGCCACCGAACAATTCCGGCAGCCGGGCGGAGACGACGTCTTCCAGCAGCACGTACGACTTCGTGCCCGGCTCGCCGCCATCCA
>Ga0315906_10002141_pt1 | contig 28231 bp, 22 predicted proteins | sample LakEriMetagenome_4_FD_203526 | JGI IMG/M metagenome (GOLD analysis project Ga0315906, IMG submission 203526) | Freshwater fungal communities from buoy surface, Lake Erie, Ohio, United States - Buoy 2 MA122 | ecosystem: Environmental > Aquatic > Freshwater > Lake > Lake biofilm | place: USA...
CTTTGCCAAATCCAGTCCAATTACCTTAATCTCTTTCATGACGCCTCCTCCTACTTTTGGTGGTTGATGACACTTCCACTTTGGCACTTCGATGCCGTTGCAGGTAGGGGGCGTCCATTTCATTAAGTTGACCTGCCCGCGCACAACCACAAGGGTTGCGCCGGACGGGGACCCATTAATTTTGTTCAGCGCGGGTGATTCCGACATTAGGCTCCCGCCTTCGCGGGAGCGGGGGAGTATTGGTTTAGGGGTTGTTAATCTGACCACGTCCCCGCGCAGGCGGGGACCCAAGTTGACCTGCCCGCGCAGGCGGGGACCCAAGTTGACCTGCCCGCGCAGGCGGGGACCCAAGTTGACCCGCCCGCGCAGGCGGGGACCCAGACCTTCGTAACGCATTGACCTTGCTGTGGACTGGATACCCGCCCAGCGCAAACATTGTGGTTGTACGCGAGGACGACGAAGTTATTTGAAGTTCCCAGTCGGCAAAAAAAGCGCTGCCCCATTGGAGCAGCGCCTTTTTGCTTCACTCAACTTCACTCACAAAGTTATTGCCGCCCGCGCTTCCCAGCACATTTGACAATGCCGCTACCGCTTAGGGCATGATGACCGTGTCGATTGCGTGGATGACACCGTTGGATGTCTCAACGTCTGTCTTGATCACTTTGGCGTTGTTTACCATCACACCCTTGTCGGTCGTAATTTTGATCATTTTGCCGTTGACGGTCTTCACTTCACCGGCTTTGACGTCCTTAGCCATCACTTTTGCGGGAACGACGTGGTAGGTCAACACTCCGGCCAGCTTTGCTTTGTCCTTGAGCAATGCATCGAGATCAGCCTTGGGGATCTTGGCAAACGCCTCGTCGGTAGGTGCGAACACGGTGAAAGGACCTTTCCCTTTGAGCGTATCGACCAATCCAGCCGCTTGAACTGCGGTAACAAGGGTCTTGAAGTTGCCCGCTGCAACTGCGGTATCCACAATATCTTTTTGCGCCATAGCAAATGATGACGTCATTGCAAGAACGCTAGCCAATACGACTGAAGCAATCGAACGATTCATAATTTATCCTGATAAATTGGTTAAAAAACTAAATACAAATAATTGATGGATAAAACTTTAGTCATGGCTCTGAGTGCTGATGCAAGTCCGGAAACACAAGCGTCTGATTGAACACACACTCAAACGTCATGACGTGACCGATTAGTCACCATTTGAACTAAAAAGTTCAACGGCCTCAGGATACGATTGCAAGTGAAAGTTTTCGGCACCTGATCGGCACCTGATCACAACCGCGGCTTGCAACCAGAAAACTAGGCACACATTTGTTGCCCCATCCAAACAGTTTTGGTGACTGGCGCTTTTTTGCATCCCCGCGCCGCATCCAGAACACTCTGCGAAGGAGCAGAAATAATGCACACTCTATAATGGCGCATTGATCTTCCCGACGAGAATGCGCTATGGCCGCTGCTCATGCCGAGGCAACCCTAGAGAACACCGATTCCGTGATCGCCGAAATCACTCGGGCGATCCACACGGCGGTCTTTTTCGAACCATCAGAAAACCTGGCGATGCTCGACCATGCCGTGGTCGACGCCTACCTGTCGGATATCGACGATACCGACCTCCTCGCAAGAAACCCGACGGACTGGGCGGCCATTGTTCGCAACCACCTTACATTCGGCACGGATTTTCAATCTGGCGCGCCAAAAATGCGCATCTACTCACCCAAAGTCGGCGAACAAGGCTGGCAGGCCCCCTGTACTGTCATTGAGTTTGTGAATGACGACATGCCCTTTCTGGTCGATTCCATCGCCATGGAAATCAACCGTCAGGGTATTGCCATTCAACAGATTGCCCACCCGCTGTTCTCGGTGCGTCGCGATAAACACGGCACTCTTACGGCACTCTCGCCAATCACCGAAGGGCAAAAACTAGAATCCTGGATCCACATCGAAATCGAGCGTCTCACCGACCCCGGGCGTATCAAATCACTCGGCGACGGGTTGGTCGCCATCTTGTCGGATGTCCGCGCGGCGGTGGAAGATTGGGCCAAGATGAAGGGCAAAATTCAAGATGTGCTGTCCAATCTCGGTCCCGCCGCCAAAGTGGTACCGCTGGCGGAACTCGACGAAGCACGCGCCTTTTTACACTGGGCCGCTGACAACCACTTCACGTTCTTGGGCTATCGGGACTACGAGCTGCTGTCGGTGAATGGTAAAGACAGCCTGAAAATCATTCCCAATTCAGGATTGGGCGTTCTGCGGGAACCGAAGCTTGGTGGCGTCTCGGCGAGTTTCAATGAACTGCCCGACCACCTCAAAAAACTTGCGCGCAGCCCACAACTGCTCGTCCTGACCAAGGCGAACTCTCGCGCCACGGTACACCGCTCCGGCTATCTCGACTACATCGGCGTCAAGCGCTTTGATGCCGATGGTCAAGTCATCGGCGAACGTCGATTCATCGGCTTGTACACGTCGAGCAGCTACCACGGCGATCCAACCGAAATCCCGCTGCTGCGCCAGAAAATCGACAAGGTGCTGACTCGCGCAGGCTACCCCGCTGGTAGCCATGCCGGCAAGAACCTTCTATCAATTCTCGACGCTTACCCGCGCGACGAACTGTTCCAAATCGCCGACGACGAGTTGTTTGAAACGGCGATGGGTATTTTGCGGCTGGGCGAACGCGCCCGTACAAAACTCTTTCTTCGCCGCGATCTCTACGCACGTTTCTACTCGTGTTTGGTTTACCTGCCGCGTGAAAACTACAACACGGAAATCCGCGTCAAGCTGCAAGACCTCCTGAAGAAAAAACTCAGGGGCAGCTCCGCTGAATTCAACGTCCAATTGACCGAATCCGTTCTTGCGCGCATTCATATGCTGGTCCGCACCAGTCCGGGAAGTGTTGCCGAAGTTGATACTGTGGCACTTGAAAGCGAAATCGTGGCTCTCACCCGCCGGTGGGAAGAAGGAGTTTTCTCTAACGTCGCCGCTGCACTGGGGGAAGACGCGGCAAACGCGGCGCGACGTGAGTTTGTTTTGCCATTCCCCGCTGCTTATCGCGAGGATACCGGGACAGAACAGGCAATCGCTGATTTCACCGCTTCACGCGCCCTGTCCGCAGATGCGCCGCTCAACGTGGCGCTCCATCTGCACGGTCACCAGTTGCGTTTCCGTGCATATCATCTTGGCCAGTCCATTACCTTGTCGACCGCGCTACCGATGCTCGAAAACATGGGCGTCAAGGTCAAGAATGAACGCGCTTACAAGATTGAGCGCAACGACGCGCCGCCGATCTGGATACACGAGTACAGCCTCACACACTCGCTCGTATCGGTCGACTTTGCAGCGACCCGCGCCAAGTTTGAAGGCACATTTCTCCGTGCTTGGACGAAGACGATTGAGAATGACGGTTTCAACCGCCTCACCCTGAATGCGCAACTCGCGGCAGCGGATGTGTTAGTGCTGCGAACATACGCAAAATACTTGAAACAAACCGGGTTTACCTACAGCCAAAACTATCTGGAACAGGCGTTGGCGGCCAATTCAATCATTGCACGTGATCTGGTCGAACTGTTCCATACGCGTTTTGATCCCAACTTCGGCGGTAATCGCGCAAACAAGATTGAAGCTGTTGTGAATGCGGTTGAGGCCTCGCTGGATAACGTTGCCAATGCCGATGAAGACCGCATCCTGCGGCGCTTCCTAGCAGTGATTCAGGCGACGCTTCGTACCAACTTCTACCAACACAAGCCTTATCTTTCAATCAAGCTTGAGTGCGCAAAAGTACCCGAGCTGCCTGAACCTAAGCCGCTGTTCGAAATCTTCGTCTATAGTCCGCGGATGGAGGGTATCCATTTACGCGGCGGCAAGGTGGCGCGCGGCGGACTGCGTTGGTCGGATCGCCCGGAAGACTTTCGTACCGAGGTGCTCGGGCTGGTCAAGGCACAAATGGTCAAGAATGCTGTCATCGTGCCGGTGGGCTCGAAAGGCGGGTTTGTCCTCAAAGCGGCACCACCATCTAACGACCGTGAAGCCTATCTCAAGGAGGGTATCGAATGTTACAAAACCTTCTTGCGTGGTCTGCTCGACATCACCGATAACCGCGTCAAGGGCAAGATTGTCCCTCCGCTGAATGTGGTGCGACACGACGCTGACGATCCCTACCTCGTCGTTGCCGCCGACAAAGGTACGGCAACCTTTTCTGACTACGCCAATGCTATCTCCGCCGAATACGGCCACTGGCTTGGAGATGCGTTTGCATCCGGTGGTTCGGCGGGATACGACCACAAAAAAATGGGTATCACCGCGAAAGGTGCCTGGGAGAGTGTAAAACGCCACTTCCGCGAAATCGGTGTCAACACACAAACCACCGACTTCACGGTGGTCGGTGTTGGTGACATGTCGGGCGACGTATTCGGTAACGGCATGTTGCTCTCCCAGCATATTCGATTGGTCGCCGCGTTTGATCATCGACATATTTTTCTTGATCCAACCCCCGACGCAGCCAAGAGTTTTGCCGAGCGCGAGCGGATATTTGCACTACCCCGCTCATCTTGGGAAGACTATGACAAGGCGATTATTTCCAAAGGTGGCGGTGTCCACCCGCGCGCTGCGAAGTCGATCGACCTCACCCCCGAAGTCAAACAAGCGCTTGGCATTGATGCCACGATTTCCGCAATGACCCCGGTGGAATTGATGCGTGCCATTCTCAAGGCACCGGTTGATCTGTTCTACAACGGTGGCATCGGCACCTACATCAAAGCCAGCGGCCAGTCGCATGGCGAGGTCGGTGACAAAGCAACCGATGCAATCCGCATCAACGGCAACGAACTGCGTTGCAAAGTCGTCGCCGAGGGCGGCAATCTCGGTGCCACGCAACTTGGCCGCGTCGAAGCGGCACTTGCCGGGGTGCGTATTTGTACTGATGCGATTGATAACTCGGCAGGTGTGGATTGTTCAGACCACGAGGTCAACATCAAGATTCTTCTAGGTGCGGCAGTCGATGGCGGATTGCTGAAGCCTGAAGAGCGTGAGCCGCTTCTTGCAGCAATGACCGATGAAGTAGGCAAGTTGGTTCTGAAGGACAACTACTATCAGACCCAATCGTTGTCGGTCTCCGGTGTTCGCGCCGACAAAATGCTCGATGCACAAGCGCGGTTCATGCGTCATCAAGAAAAAGCGGGGCGTCTAAATCGCGCAGTAGAGTTCCTGCCGAACGATGACGCCCTCGCCGAACGCCGAGAGAAAAAGCTTGGTCTCACCGCGCCAGAACGCGCGGTGTTGCTCGCCTACAGCAAGATGGAATTGTTTGACGAGTTGCTCGCTTCAGATTTGGTGGATGATCCTTATGTCTCCCGGGCACTCGTCTGCTACTTTCCGACACCGCTGCAAGTGCGCTTCAAAGACATCATGCACGCGCATCCACTGAAGCGCGAAATCATTGCCACAGAAGTTGCAAATTCAACCATTAACCGCACCGGCAGCGTTTTTGTACATCGTATGTGCGAGGAGGCTGGCGCAACGGCTCCAGAAGTCGTTCGGGCCTATATCCTCAGCCGCGACATTCTTGAACTCAACGGTGTCTGGCAACAAATTGACCAGCTGGATAACATCGTACCGGCGGCGACACAAAACGCCATGCTCATCGAAGTTGGCAGGTTGGTGTTGCGCTCGACACTTTGGTTCCTGCGCCGCCGCGGCGAACGTATGCCAATCACCGAGGTGCTCGCCTTCTTTGCGCCGGGTGTGGCCTCAGTCGGTGGCCAACTCGAGAAGTTGCTTGCAGCAGAAGACGCTGCGACCTTGCAACAAAAACACGACCACTTGGTTGCGGAAGGTGTGCCGAGCGTATTGGCAAACGCCATCGCGCGTACCGATGCAATGTATTCCGTGCTGGACATCGTTGAAGCTTCGAGCGACCTGAATCGCCCCGTGGAAGTGGCCGCTGCCGTGTACTTCACGTTGACGGGTAAGTTGTCACTTAACTGGGTGGCAGCACAAGTTAGCAAGTTACCGACGGACTCCCACTGGCAGGCGATGGCGCGGGCGTCGATGCGTGATGACTTGGCAAATCTGCAACGCCAACTTACCGAGAGTGTTTTGCAATTGTCGCCAGACGCGAATTCGCTTGACGGCGCGCATCAGGCACTCGCGGCTTGGGAGACGCATCACGCGAAGGCACTCGCGCACATGTACGAGGTGATGGGTGATCTTATGGCAGCACGCGATACCGATCTTGCCATGTTGTCGGTGCTGCTGCGGGAACTTCGAGTGCTCGCCTGAGACACCACTCAAATGAAGATTTCGCAAACACGAACTGTTTTGTCCGCCATCGCAATTCTTTGTTTTGCACTGCTGGTGTACGTCTTCTACCTGCAATACGGGCCAGAAAAACAACAACCATGCCCGCTTTGTATTCTGCAGCGTTACGCCTATTTCTTGCTTGGTGTTGCCGCGCTTGCAGGGGCAATCTGGCCGAGGCGTGCCATCGTTTTTATCGCTGCCACGGTCGCGGCGGCAGGCGGCGGCCTGGCCTTGTGGCAGGTGCTGAAAGGCTCCGACATGACCTCGTGCCAGCGCGACCCGATCGGCATCTTTGTTAATCAGTTACCCATGGCAGATTGGTGGCCGGAGTTTTTGTTTGCCACTGGCGGGTGTGCGGATAAGTATTCAACGCTCGGCTTGCCGGTGCCGGTTTGGTCGCTGGCTTGTTTTGTTGGTCTGACTGGCTTGCTCGTTTTCGTCGGGATGAAACTGCGAAAAGTCGCATAAGGTGCGGGCTTGATCGCGAGGGGATTTCGGGCAACACTCGTTGTCATCCCTTTTTGCTGCCATTCGCGCATGTTGAAACACGCCCACACGCTCATCCGTAAAAATCAAAACTCGCCTCTTGGCGAGCGTTTTCACGCAAAACGCACTGATAATGCCCGTGGAATGGCGAGCTCAGATTTCACAGCGCGGACTGCGATCTTAAAACCTGTGACTGCGAATCTAACTTAGCACCTAGATGTGCAATCGTGATGTGGTCAACGAAGGAGCTGCTGCTATGAAAATAATTTGACTCTTGACTTCCCAAGATTTGGTAGACCGTAGATATTCTGATCCATCTAAGAAATAGGAGAGCAAACATGCCAGGATCATCTTCAGTCGAAAGGGTTCGCCCGAGCGCGCCACTTCAAGCCTCAAAATCGCAACCGAACTCGAATTCAACGCAGGAAGTTACCGATCCGTATGCTTGTATCGTTTGCGACAAAAGTGATAGTTACGTCCTCGCGCTTTCCTGAATACTCTACAGGCACGAGCAACTTTAGCCACTGCCCTTTGCCATTTGACACCATGGTATTGCCGCTATCGCTCAGCTTGATGTTGAACATCGCGTCATTTGGAAATAGCTCAATGAGCTCAGGCCCAAAGCTGAAGGCAGTGAAGACGCTACCAAAGCACTGCTGCACGGCCGGATACGAGCGCCCATCAGTCTTGGCATCAGAGTGGATAGGGGCACCAGCTCGTTGAGACCACTTGATGCGGAGCGGTATCTCGCGCGACTGCATGCTTGACTTTAGGCGCGACTCGTCGAATTGAAAGCAAATCGGTTCTGGACCAGCGCTACGAACGCTCGCACCGATCGAGTCTGTGGTTGCGAAAAATCGCCAAGCGAATAGCTCGCCGCTGTAGACCGTTGCATCAAATTTAAAGTGAGCGCGCTTAAACAAGGGCTCACGCGAAAAATCGCGAGGGGTCGATTGCCAGCGCTCATTGCTTCGCGACGCGCCTTCGATACTCACACCTAAATCAATATCGACCTCAGGTATGCCGAAGCTTGCACAACCCCCAAGAAGAGGCAGAAGCGCAACAACAGCGGCGAGCGGCAAATTTCCCTTTGTTGTTGGTCTTCGTAGCAAAGCGATCATCTCGGCCATCCAACCCCCCCTCTTTCCATGCCTGTGCTCAACCGAGTGAGCAGCCGAAAAAGCCGCACTCTTCCTCGTCCCAAGAACCGCCATCATTGTCCAACAAAAAATCGGAGGGAATGATCAGGGAGACCACGGTTATTTTCTGCTATCGTGTCCTCTTGCCGACTTCAGACCCACTCCATGCCCTGCCGCGCCCGCCTTTCCCGTCGCGGCAACCCTTGGTACATCATCCCGCAAAACACTAGGGGCTCAAATTGTTTCAGCCAACACTCATCGAACTTGATGGTCGCGACCCGACAATACTCTCGATGCCCTAACCAAAAAACTCTTTGATCAAGAACGCTTCCAGCCCCGCCTGATCTTCTTTACGCGCTGACAGCGTCACCACCCGCCCCAAGCGGTGGGATTCCCAGTTGAAATTGCCCTGATAGTGCTCGCGGATCAGCTCGATCATCCGGCGCACGATGGCGACTTCCACGTCGCCCCCTAGTCCTGCATCAACTTCGATCAACTGCGACTTGGCATTGGCCCGATCGGTCGTCCAACCGCGAAATGAGAACGCAGCGTAGCGAGAGCCTTTACTCCTGATCTGAAAAATGCCGCTGGTGCCGTCGCGAGCCTGGCCTAGTGTCTGCGCGTTTCGCTTAAATGCAGCTTCGGCTTTCTCTGCGCTGGTCATTTCGCGTTCGCCGTTGCGTGCCTCGGCATTCTGTTGCGCATAGAAATTCTCCTGCGCCTGCCGCTGGGCGCGGCGCGCTTCGAGTGCTGCCGAAAAATCCAGTGGTTGCGGCGTGGCCTCCGCACGCGAAGGCGTCGGCGGCGTATCGGGCGGTACAACAACCGGCGGCATTGAGGGCGAGGGCTTGTTTACGGCAATTACCGTGCGCGGCGGGGTTTTGACGGGCGCGGTCGGAGTCGGGCTCGGCACTGGTGGCGGCGCGCGGTCAGCCGCTGACGGCGGGGTCATGGTGACTTGCAGCGGGCCTTGGGTTGGGGATGCCGAATCGACAATCGGGTGTTCCCATTTCGGCAGAAAACGAATGAGCAAGCCATGGATCACCAGCGACAGTACAAGCAGGGTGGCAAGCCCGCGCAGGCTGCGTCTCGGCCGCAACCGGGGATCCTGCTCCAAGCCCGGATCGAGTTGACGCGGGTGCTCATGGTCGAGCAAAACATTGGCAAGAGCAGAAACAGGTGTTGCGGTCGAACTCATTCTGTCATTGGCCGTAGGGATGATATACCTGCGACACCATCAACTTGGCAGGGTTGCGGACTCACACGCGGAGCCAGGCGGGTGCGGCACCCAAGCTCGGTGCCGCAGCGTGGATAACCGCGCTTTCCAGAGCAAGCAGTATAAATCACCCCCCCACCAATTGTCTTTGTTGCCTATTTCGTGGGTAAAGCGGCTGGGCGTAAGACATCCTTTAGAATCAACGCCAGCAAACCGACAAAAATTGAAAATGACATAGGGAGCGGTATGGGCAAGTGTCGAACAAAACCCAATAGATTTATGCCTTCGAAGCACCTGCAGACAGCGCAGCAATTGACCATATCGAGTCTGGTCGCGATTGGTTTGATGAACGGGCTTGGTGCGGTTAACTTTGCCCACGCACAAACGCCTCCACCATCGCCATCAACGACCGTGCTGCATTGTGGTCGCCTGCTAGACGTAACCACCCTAAAGCTCGCGACAGAACAGTCGATTGTCATTGATGCAAAGAAGATCACGCGGGTATCGGCTGGTTACGCCACTATCGCCAACGCACGCACCGTTGATCTCAAGAATCACACCTGTCTTCCCGGCCTGATTGACCTACACGTGCATTTGTCCTCCGAACTGAGCCCTGCCCGTTATGCCGAGGGCTTCTCGCTAAATCCACCTGACTACACGGTTCGTGGCGTCGCAAACGCAGAAAAGACACTGATGGCGGGTTTCACGTCCGTACGTGACTTGGGCAGCCCTCCCGGGGTTGGTGTGGCACTGCGTAACGGCATCAACCGCGGCTTCATCAAGGGTCCACGCATCCAAGCGGCGGGTGGAGTTTCGTCAACGGGGGGCCACGGTGACCCCACCAACGGCCTGCGCGCAGATCTAATGGCGACTGGCAGTACCAATTTGGCTGACGGCCCTGATGACGCCCGCCGAATGGTGCGACAGCGTTACAAAGAAGGATTTGATTTAATCAAAATTGCCACCACCGGCGGCGTGTTATCGCTTTCCAAGAGCGGTGACGCACCATTGTTAGCCGACGAGGAGTTAGCGACAATTGTCAAAACCGCCCGCGACTACTCGATGCCGGTGGTCACCCATGCGCACGGTGCCGAGGGAATGAAACGTGCCATTCGTGCCGGTGTGCAGACCATCGAACACGGCACGTATATGGACGACGAAGCCTTCGCACTGATGAAACAAAACGGGACATGGCTCGTTCCGACCATTTCAGCCGGACGTTATGTGGCGGAGAAGGCCAAGATCGCAGACTTTTTCCCGGAAATTGTGCGACCCAAAGCCGCCACCATCGGCCCACTGATTCAGGGCACTTTTGGCCGCGCTTACAAAGCGGGCGTGAAAATTGCCTTTGGCACCGATCAAGGTGTGGCACCTCACGGCGAAAATGCCCGCGAGTTTGAATACATGGTCGAAGGTGGTATGCCACCGCTCGAAACAATTCGTGCCGCCACGCTCAGCGCCGCCGCCGTGATGGGTATGGCAAATCAGTTGGGCAGTCTTGAGGCGGGGAAACTTGCCGATATCGTCGCGGTACCGGGTGATCCATCCAAAGACATTAGCGTGATGAGCAAAATGGCGTTTGTGATGAAGGACGGCACCGTATACAAAGCGCCATAACAACCTGCCCCCCCAACAGATTCACCGCACACATCTAAACCACGCAGCGGAATCGGATATGGCTTCATACACACTGCTGGCGATTATCGCCGCCTATTTCGTATTGTTGCTCGCACTGGCTTGGTATACCGGGCGCAACGCAACCAATGAAACGTTTTTTATTGGCAATCGCAAAAGTAACTGGTTACTGGTGGCGTTCGGCATGGTGGGTACCTCACTTAGTGGGGTGACCTTTATCAGCGTGCCCGGTACGGTGGGGCCAAATGGCTTTGGTTACTTGCAGGTGGTGATCGGCAATTGGATCGGCTTTATGTTGATTGCCCTTGTGTTGTTGCCGCTTTACTATCGGCTCAAGCTGACGTCGATATATGATTACCTCGACCAGCGATTTGGCGTCACCGCGCACAAGACGGGCGCATCGTTCTTCATTCTGTCGCGCACCCTCGGTGCTACCGCCCGGCTCTATCTGGTTGTCAACGTGCTGCAGTTATTGGTGGCTGATCCGGTCGGTATGCCCTTCTGGCTGACCACTACTATCATCTTGCTGATGATCTGGCTCTACACGTTTCAGGGCGGCGTAAAGACCATCGTCTTCACCGATACGTTGCAAACCGCCTGTATGTTGGGCGGTCTCGTCATTTGTGTATGGTTTCTCAGCGGCGCGCTGAATCTTGAGTTGGGTGCGATATGGTCAACACTATCCGCCGCAGATTACACGCGGGTCTTGAATACCGACCCCAACGCCCCGGGTTTCTGGCTGAAACAAATCATCGGTGGTGCATTTATTGCCATCGCCATGACCGGCCTGGATCAGGAAATGATGCAGAAGAACATCAGCGTGCCGAACTTGCGCGATGCGCAGAAGAACATGTTCCTGTTCAGCGTCATTCTTGTCGGTGTCAATTTTTTATTTTTGCTGTTGGGTGGCTTACTGTACCTGTTCGCCACAGCCAACGGCATCGCCGCAATTGGCGACCAGATTTTTCCAACCGTGGTGATGCAGCATTTTCCCCATTGGGTGCAGATCATCTTCTTTATTGCGCTGATCTCCGCCCTTTTCCCCAGCGCAGACGGTGCACTGACGGCACTGACCTCCTCGTTTTGTATCGATATCCTCGGTATTCGCAAACAAGAGTTGACCGAGGCACGACAGAAACGCATCCGTCAGACCACACACTTGACGTTTGCGTTATTGTTCTTCGTCATCGTGATGGTATTCCGGTGGCTTGATGACCGCTCGATCATCGATACTATTCTGAAAATCGCCGGGTATACCTATGGCCCGCTACTGGGACTGTTCGTGTTCGGTATGACGACTAGACGCGTGCTGAAAAAGCCGGTGGGGATTGTGTTCGCCGCAGTCGCCGCACCGGTCTCGTGTTACATATTACAAACGCTGCTCGCCCGCAACCCACAGGGGTTTCAGATAGGTATAGAGCTGCTCATCCTCAACGGGGCGATCACGTTTTTATTGCTGTGGCTGACCTCGGAAGCGGCTAACGGGGAAGCTAAGTCTGGTTAGCCCCAGAACCTCTCAGCCCCTTAAACTCTCAGCCCCATAACCTCTCCCGCGAGGAAACATGGCAAAAGCTGAAAACAAAACCAAACCGACCGACGTCAGCGTCGAATCGTATCTTGCTGCAATTGAGAACGAGGCGCGGCGTACCGACTGCGCAACATTGCTCAAATTGATGAGCAAGATCACCAAACAAAAACCAGTGATGTGGGGACCGTCTATCGTAGGCTTTGGCAGCTATCACTACCAATATGAGAGTGGTCGCGAGGGTGATTCCTGCATCATCGGCTTTTCCTCCCGCAAGAGCGAGATCAGCATTTATCTGACCGCCGACTTTCCCGGGCGTGACGAGCTGTTGGCCAAACTAGGAAAACACAAAGTGGCGGTCGCCTGCCTCTATATCAAGACGCTAAGCGACGTTGACATCAAGGTGCTGGAGAAACTAATTGCCGGCTCCTACATTGAGCGCAAGAAACGCCACTCATAGACTGACAGCGCTAACGCGTTGCGACGGCGCGGCTCGCTAGTCGGCTCGGGAGGCGACTCTCGGCGGCTTCCAGGCTATCTTTTACATCCTGCAGAGTGACCGGCTCCAGCCGATCGTCCAACTCAACGACGACCAAATAACCCCGGTCGATGCCATCGCGGGTGAATGCCTTTGCAAGTGAAAGCTGGTCACTCGCTTGTTGCCGGCCATCCTCCGGCCGCCAGGTTTCCATCGCGACCAAACATCCCGCTGAGGGTGTGCCGGGGTAGAACGAAGCGCCGCGATAGTAGTTGGAATTGATGGTGGTGCCGTGGATCAACATATCGTCGCGCCCTGCTCTCCCGGCGAGAAATGCTTCGGTAAAAGGCACGTATTGACGCCATGTTTCAGGCAAAAAGCTCTGATAAATGCCGTCACTCCACGAGTTTGATATTTGGTTGGTTTCGACGTGCTCAAACTCTGCGACCGTCGCCTCGACCGGAATTTTTGAGTGGAGATATGGTGTGGGACCAATCCACTTATTGGTAGCCGTCCCCGCGCCAACAATGGTGAACAGCCCTTGCGGCGTGTTGCCGTTGGTAATCGTGCCGGGTAAGTTCGACATGGCATTCGCCAGATGCGCAATCTGGAAAAAACTACCATCCGCATTACGAATGAATCGCCCGTCTGCACCGCGCACCACCGCGAGACCAAAGCGTTGACGATCTTGGCGCTGAAAACTAAAGATGACTGGTTTACCTGCCCGTATCGGGTGCGCAAGTAGATCAACCAACGGCGGCCGCTTGCGGATTTCGGCGATCAAATCTGTGGTCAGCACATATTCGAGGCGTTGCAGACGCGGCTCGGTTGCCCAATCGGCAAAGGTGTTTTTCATCGTGGCGCGAATGAAAGATCGTTGACCGACCGAGCTATCGGCCTTTAACAATGCATAGGCGGCGATCGCGAATTCGCGCGGCGTGGCAATGATCGTGAGCAAACGTGAAAGTTGCACTGCCGACTCTTTGGCGTAGTAGGTATAGGCGAACGTGAGTACCGCTCGCTGGTAGGCCGCGTCCTTAGTCGCCAGCACCGGGAGGATACCGAGCAGCAGCTTCAGCCCTGCCTCCTTTTCAACATTCAAAAAACCGATGCTGCCGAGTGCGCCAGGAACAATGCCGTTAGGGTCGAACCCGGCCGGCAGTGCAAGCGCGTCACGAATCAGCTTTAGGCCTTCTTCGCGCGCCGCTCTTTCGCCTTCCACGGAGGCGATTGGCGCCACGAAGTCGGACGCTTGGTAGGCGGCGATTTCTGCCGGGGTGTGGCGCTTCTCGGTGGGCATGATCGAACATGCCGATAGAAACAGAATTGCGAGCGGTAGGGCTAGACCAAACCGCGCGACGCGCAAGCGACGCGCCGCCCGGTGATTCGCGCTAGCTGCCACACCCTGCATCGTTAGTCTTTACCACACAAACAGTGAGCAACCGCCGCAAAGGGGAAACCAGTCTTGCCACGTTCCGCAATTTCGGCAAGCCATGTGAGATCGCGCTGCGCTTCCGCTGCAACACTACGCGGCAACATGCTGGTGCCCAGCGTGGTATCAAACTGTTTCACCATACCGGCGGCAAAGTCAGCGGCGGCCTTTGTGGCAAAACGCTCGATAAATGTTTCGAACTTGCTGCGGTCGGCTTCGATGTAGGAGAGCCGCGCGCCTTCCTCGAGTTTGGCGCGTGTGGTCGCCGCTTTCACCGCGTCAGCAAAACTACCGGTGCGGTCAATCAAGCCACGATCTTTCGCCTGCGCACCGGTCCAAACGCGCCCTTGTGCGATCTCGTCAATCTTGTCGGGCGTCGTTTTGCGCGCTGCCGCTGCTTTGGTGGTGAAATCGGTATAGATACGATCGATGGATAACTTCACGAGTTCAGCCATGCGCGGATCCAGCGCACGGCGCGGATCGTACATTGCACTCCCAAGCCAAGTGGTGTGGTAACCACCAGTGTAAACAGAGAGTTTCTCCATGGTCTTCTCGCCGGTCGGCAACATACCGAATACACCGATGGAGCCGGTGATCGTTGCGGCGTCAGCAATCACCTCGTCAGCCGCCATGGAAATCCAGTAGCCGCCGGATGCTGCCACATTGCCCATCGAAACCACCACTGGTTTGCCGGCTTTGCGGGTGAGTTCCAGCTCACGTCGGATGAGCTCCGAGCCATAAGCACTGCCGCCGGGAGAATTCACCCGCAGCACCACCGCCTTGATTTTTTCATCTTCACGCGCTTTACGAATCAGGTCTGCGGTTGAACGGCCGCCGATTTTGCCGGGTGGCTCGATACCATCACTGATCTCACCTTCGGCCACCACCACACCAATCGCATCACCGGATGACTTTGGTTTGAGGGTGCTCAGGTAGGCAGACATCGAAACCTGACGGAAGGTTTTTTTCTCTTCGTCCTTGACACCCTTTTCAATCAGCATGGTACGGAGCTCATCACGCGTCTTTAACGCGGTAACCAGTTTGGAATTCAGCGCCATCTTGGCGGCATCACCACCAGTCGCCTTCAGATTTGCAACGACATCGTCAATACTCTTGTTGACGGCACCTGCTTCAAATTTGCGCACTTTCTCAACGTCACCGGTAAATGTCGCCCACAAGCCGTCGTACAAGTATTTATCCGACTCCATCGTTTCTTTAGACGGCGCGGTGGTGAAGTACGGCTCACCAAAATTTTTGTACTTGCCGGAGCGAATAACATTGGCCGATACGCCGACACGATCGAGCGCGTCCTTGTAGTAATTACGATAACGTCCGTATCCCTGCATCATCAACATGCCCATTGGGTGCATGTACACCTCATCGGCATGTGCAGCGAGGTAATAACTCGCTTGGTCATAATTCCCCGCCCATGCAAAAACTTGTTTGCCGCTGGCGCGGAAACGGGTAATCGCCGCGCCGACTTCGCGCAGGCTGGAGAGTCCCGCACCGGGGAACTGATCGAGCTGCAACAACACACGTTCAATCTTTGGGTCTTTGGCCGCCGCATCCAACACCGTGATGATGTCGCGCAGTTGAACTTGGCCGCCGTCATCGTCGCCACCAAGGCTGCCCATTAACTTTTCACGCGCCCCACCTGAGCGCTGCTCAACGATACGCCCGTCGAGATTCAACACAAGCGCCGTCTTTTCCTGCACCTTGACCCCCGATGGAGACAACAACGCAACGATGATGGCGACCGCAATCACCAAGAAGATCGCGTTGAAGAAAAAGCGTCGGGTACTGTCAATAAACCCCCAGATGCGGGCGAGGATTGACTTGGGTGGATCAAATGAGGAATAGGCCATGAATTCTCCGAGGAAAAGATTTCAACTCCCAAATTATCGTGGGCAGACTAACCACATAACAATCGGGATGTGACGAAAAGGTAATTATGTCACCCGGACGAGCAAAATCATTGCCTAAACGACGGCCAGAGTTACGGCTTGAGACGGCCTGCAACCTGCCGCTTGAAATACCCGTTTTGCAAATAGGGGTACAACGACTTGCCAGGACAGGCGGTGTTCGCCGAGTAGTCCTTGTGCCCCGCAATCTTGTCCGGACTGATGTTGAACCGTTTCGCCAACATCGCCATCGTTGCGGTCACGGCATTGAGCTGAGCGGAGTTTGGGTCGACCTCTTCAAAATTGCCGAGGACAACAATCAACGCGTGGCCGGTGGGGTCATATTCGGTATTGGTGTCACCTGCATAGTTGACATCACGCCCCTCATAGACGTTCCCGTCGAGGTCGATCAAGTAGTGGTACGGAATATCCGCCCACTTGCGGGTACTGCGGGACCAAGACTGCAGATTGCGTAAATACTGTTTCGGATCTTTGTCACGCAGGAAAGCAACCCCGCCGTGATGTAACGTGATGTATTGCGGCATATGCCGCTTCGTCGTGGCGGCAGCGTCTGTTGACATCGGTGTGCCACCCCATTCGGAGACCGGGATGATGCGTAGTGGCGGCGTCTGAACTTTCGGCGAAACTGCGCAGCCACTTAGCAGGAGGGCGCACAGCAGTACGACAAATGAGGTAGTCGGCTTCATGATAGGGGATCTGGTTTTGTATTGACTTCAGCTGGCTTAAGTTCCTCAGGCTTTGGGGTCAATCCATAAGGCGCGACCAGTCTCCACAAATTCGCCGGCACCATATGTTTGATCTTGGCAGCATGCTCGCGACGAAGATGCAACACTGTCTCAATGGCTTTCATCTCCACCCGTGCTCGAGCGAACTCCAAGCCGCGCGGTCCAACCTTCGGCATCAACCAACCGACGATGGGACGCAACCAGTCGGGCATCGATCGCAATGGTAATCCACCCGCAGCTCGCTCAACGTTCGCCAAAAATCCTTTCACCGGTCCGAATCGTTTGCCGCCGCTGCCCGGCGCTTCCGTGACCACCTCATCACCAAGTAACTTCAGCAGTTCTTCGCCGCGCTCGTTACGTACAATCAGCCACTGCCGCCCTTCGCCACCCATGTAGCCAACGGTAATGTCCGCCAAAACATTTGTGTAATCCACACACGTCCGGCATGTCATCGGGAAAAAATCATTGGGCAGTTTGGATAACGGCAACATCAAAAACGGAATCGCTTTCACGCGACCATCGGTATAACGAATTTCGACGTGGTAATCCGCGCGAAATTCAAGATAGGTGATGTTCTGCGGCTCCTCCGAAATCAACTCCAAAAACTGGTGAAAACGTTCGGTGGTGGTGTTATCCGAACACGGTGTGCCGATCACATAAAGCTGCTCCAACCCCAGTTCGGCTTCGATCGCCCGCAACGCATAGACTTGGCACGGAATGCCGATCACGGCGATGCGTTTGTAACCGCGCGCGGCCACGGGCTCAAGCAACGCTAACAACGGCGCATACCCCATGCGCATACCGCGGCATTGCTGCATACCTTCCGCCTTGGTGACAATGACCGGCACCGGCCGCCAAGCGTCGTTGGGGTCGGGTGCCATGGTGAGCACGGCTTCTACCGCATTGGTCTCAAGCAGGTGCTCGGCGATACGTGTCGTAATGCCGGTCCACTGCGCGCCTGGGCTGGGACTGGCGAGTGCCGCGCGTGCCATCCGCCGGAATGGCCCAAAAAAAAGCTCGTCCGGCTTGGCCTCGTCGCGCGCGCGCCCGTGCACCCGCGCCTCCAGGTTTGGATAGTCTGGCGCGATAAATTGACACGCCTGACCGCAGCGCTTGTCGTCCGCCGTGCGCGAAATTCCGCAGTCGGTACACAGTCCGCGCGGCTTCGCGGCAGCGACGGGCGGTGCCCATACAATCGGATGGACGGGCGATGACGTGGTGGCGGCTTGCGGCGGGATCGATGACATAGCCGCAGAGATTAGCAGGATTCAACCTACCGCTGCGCTGGAGGACGGAAATCAGTCGGTTGTGGTCCAGCAAGTTCAAGGCGACTCGCATATTCGCGGGGTTGTCCTGTGATCGGATCAGAAAAAGCGATCGATTTGGCGAGCAACTGCAATGGCCGCGTCAGGTCTTCTACGTCTGCAGTGGCATGCACCGGATAAATTTGATCATTCAAAATCGGCATACCGAGGGCCGCCATGTGTAACCGCAGCTGATGTTTTTTCCCGGTCCGGGGTGAAAGTTGGTAATGAGCATGGCCGTCGCTTTGTTCAATGAGCGTAATGGCGGTTTCACTGTTCGGCTCGCGACCCTGAACCTCGCGCATGCGCATGAAGTGTTCACTCTCTTCGAGGTAACTGCGATAGACCATCGGCAAACTTAAATGGTCCGACCAACGCGCCCAAGCTTCATAGGATTTTTCAACAACACGCTGTTCAAATAACGACTGGTAAGCACCACGCGTAGCGGGCTGTTTGGTGAACAACACCAATCCGGCGGTCTCACGATCAATACGGTGCATCGGTGCCAACGTATCGATACTGAGTCGGCGCTTGAGGCGAACCAGTAAGGTTTCTTGCAGGAAACGACCTCCCGGCGTGACCGGCAAAAAGTGCGGTTTGTCGGCCACCACAATAAACTCGTCTTCAAAGACGATGGCCTCTTCGAATGGCAACTTCGGCTCTTTGTCTATTTCGCGGTAGTAGTAGAGCTTTTGTTGGGGCTGATATGGTGCGGTGGGCGGGACAGGCTCGCCATTGACATCACATACATCACCGCGCTGCATACGCGCGACAATCTCCGCCCGATCCACCCCGGGAAATTTTTCGTCGAGAAAGTCGAGCATCGTCGCCCACGGCCCCGCGCCTTCTGGCACTTCCGGCAACACAATCACGCTGGGGCCGACCCCGTCGCGGACCGGCAATGGCCGCTTCATTGTCATCAACTGGCCTTCAATCGCCGCTAAGACGCGGCGTCGAGCCGTTTAGCACGCGCCAGACGCCATTCACCATCGGGTTCGTTATCGTAAACGTCTTCGAGCGTGGTGTCGGTTTCTTCGAGTTTGGTGTCGAGCGCGATGCGGTTGTCAAAAACAAAACACTCACCTTCCCAATCACGTTCGGCGTCGGTTATTTGTTTGAAGTAGTTCAGAATGCCACCTTCAAGCTGATAGACCGGCACATCCATGTCACGCATCCACGCGCTGGTTTTTTCGCAGCGAATGCCGCCGGTGCAATACATCGCGATGCGTTTGCCGTCACGTCGCCACTCATCAATGTGTTCTTTGACGTAATTGGGAAAATCGCGGAAGTTCACCACGCCGGGATCGATCGCGTTCTTGAAACGACCGAGCCGAAACTCAAAGCTGTTGCGGTTATCGAGCAACACCACGTCTTCCTCGGTAATGAGCTTGCGCCATTCGGCCGGTGAGACGTTGGTTCCGGTCAGCCGCCCATCCACCCCATCAATTCCCAGCGGCACGATCTCGGCTTTGACGTGGACCTTCATTTTGCGAAACGGCACCGTCTTGCACACGCTGCGCTTGAAGATGATGTCGCTAAACGCACCGCCGAATCGGGGGTCGGCTTTTACCGTATTCTCAAACGCATCGATCTGCGCCACCGAACCCGCCACCATGCCGTTGAGCCCCTCTTCGGCGAGCAGAATGCTACCGGTGATTGGCTCTGTGATTTCGCGAAAGACCAGCGCGAGCGCCTCCGCGTCCGCGATGCGGACAAACTTGTAAAACGCAGTATGGATAAGCAGAGCGGAGTCGGGGCTGGTCACGGCGATGGCGATGTTGGTAGACGAGCGATCATTTTCCCACGAACCAGACAGCGGCTGGGGATCGGCTAACGGCAAAAAATCCAACCCCGAACAAACACGGGCATTTTCGTCGCATTTGTCTTGAAGATGCCCGTCGGATGAGGACTTTGCCCGTCTGGAATCTCTATTGATTCGGCAACTAAATATGAATACTGAAAAGAACCCCGCTCCCGCGCAGGCGGGAGCCTAATTTTGCGCGGCAAGCCCGCAGTGAAATTGAGTCCCTGCCCGGCGCAACCCTTGTGGTTGTGCGCGGGGACAGGTGGAATCTGCGATTTATTCAATATGTTCAATTGCGGGATCAATAAACACTTCGTCCTCCAGCTCATTTTGGTAACTCAGCTGGGATGATGGCGAATTTGAGGGTGCTAGAAATTCCGCATCGCGAAGCAAAGCGGGTTTCCTCAGCCGAGCAACTTCAGCAGCTCCGCTTCGCGCTCTGGCTTGATACCGGCACGCGGTGCCGCACGCCGCTCGGCTGTCTGCCCATCCCACCATTTCAGGGTATCTGCCGCAGTGACATCCACCGGGCGATAGGTGATGCCGGCTGCCATGGCCTTTTTGTTGCTGCGCCGATGCATGCCAATGGTCTCACCAGCACCCGGCACCCACACAGGCATGTCCATCCACATCGAGACTTTGTTTTTTTCGAGGAATTCAGCACTGACCTCGCGTCGCTTGAGTGGCGGCTTGGTGGACCCGCTGTTTCCGACCCGCACTCCTGCCTCGACTGCATCAAGCATTGCGCCCATGGTTAGTGTCGTGGCCGGGCCGGTTGCGTTGAAGTCGCCGGCGGTGCGCGTTTCGGCCATCCGCACCGTCCACTCGGCGATGTCACGCGCATCGATGAACTGGACCGGGTCCGCTGAAGGCGGCACGAGCACATCCCCACCTTTCGCAAACCGTGCCGGCCAGTAGGTAAAACGATCGGTCTCGTCACCCGGCCCGACAATCAATGCGGGACGAATGATGGTTGTGTTATCCCGACCGAACTGGCGATACGCCTCGTCTTCACACGCCGCCTTCAGTGGACCATAGAGTCGCATATTCTTGCGCAGTGTCGCGTTAGTCTCAGTCATCACATCGGCACCCGCGTATTTTTCCCGTGCGGCGGTTTCATCCGCGCCGGGTTTGTCGTTGCCCGCATAAACGGAGATCGTTGAGATAAAGATGTAGTGGCCGACGTTACCCTGCAACACCGCCGCCGCATCACGCACCCAATGCGGTACCGAGGTAGGGTTGTCGATACACACATCGAACTTGCGTCCTTTGAGCGAAGCATAATCATTCGTCTCTCGATCGCCAGTAAGCTCCTCGACACTCGCTGGCCACTCCTTCGGACGGCGGCCACGGTTGAAGAGGGTCACCTTGTGGCCGCGCTCGAGCGCGTAACGAACCTGGTGCGGGCCGGTAAAGCCGGTGCCGCCGAGGATCAAAATTGAAAGTGGTTTGGCCGCTTTCTTAGCTGCGGATAACCCCGAACTTTGTGCGATCGCTGGTGAAAGATGCGCAGCCATCATCGCCGCGCCCATTGCCAGTACATCTCTTCTCGATTTCCTCATCGTGTTCCCTCCGCAATTGTTGAACCATCACCCGCGCATATCGCTCTTTCACCACACGCCTGTATTGGGCATCGACACCCACGGATCCTGCGGCGGCAGCGCTGGCCCCGCCTGTAACAACTCAATCGAAATATTGTCGGGTGATCGGACAAACGCCATGCGGCCATCACGCGGCGGCCGGTTAATGACCACACCAGCATCCATCAGCTTCTGACAAGTTGCATAGATATCTTCGACCGCATAAGCGACGTGACCAAAGTTACGCGCTCCACCGAGCACCTCGGGTTCACCGTTCTCGGGAGGCCAGTTGTATGTCAGCTCAATGGCTGCGGCGCTATCGCCCGGCGCACTCACAAACGCCAGTGTGTAGCGACCGGCCGGGCTCTCACTACGGCGCGTTAGCTCCAAGCCGAGTTTGTTGCAGTAAAAGTCCAGCGACTCTTCCAGATTGGTGACACGCACCATCGTATGCAGATATTTCATTTCGCTCCCGTTGGGTAAGACAAGAAGCGCAGATCATACGCTGCCGTCAGGATAATTTTGCCTCGCATCCCTGCGTTAAACGACGAACTGGCAACAATTTGGAGCCGCGTTGAACAGTCCAATTACCTACCTAGCTGCTATATTACGCACCAGCTTCCCTCCGCCCTGTTCCAGTCCCCTGGCGGAGACCTATCAAACCGGTTTTTTTGTCAAACCGTACCGCTTCTAGACTGGCGATGCTTGATGTGTCGACAGAATCGGTTATTCGAAAGTTTTCCATGAGTTTTTTGTCCCTCGGCTTGTCCGAGAAAATCGTCCGTGCGGTTACCGAGCACGGTTATGCCGTTCCCACCCCCATCCAGACGCGAGCGATTCCCGCTGTCCTGAATGGTGGTGATTTGTTAGCCGGTGCGCAGACGGGTACCGGCAAAACCGCCGGTTTCACGCTACCGATCCTTGAGCGCCTGATGGCGGCACCCTCGCCAGCCGCGAAGGGTGGTCGTTCACCGGTGCGCGCCTTGGTCCTCACGCCAACGCGAGAGTTGGCTGCACAGGTGGAAGAAAGTGTGACCACCTACGGTAAGTACACGGGCCTGAAGTCGATGGCGATGTTTGGTGGCGTTAGTATCAATCCACAAATCGGTCAATTGCGGCGTGGTGTAGATATTTTGGTTGCCACGCCGGGTCGGCTGCTGGATCACCATCAACAACGCACGGTCGATCTCTCACACGTCGAAATCTTGGTGCTTGATGAAGCGGATCGGATGCTCGACATGGGCTTCATTCACGATATCAAACGAGTGCTGGCGCTGTTACCAAAAAAGCGCCAGAACCTGCTGTTCTCAGCAACGTTTTCTGAAGAGATCAAAAAACTCGCTGACGGTTTGCTCGACAACCCCGGTTTGATTGAAGTTGCACGGCGCAATTCAACCGTCGAAATGATTGTGCAGAAAGTTCATCCGGTTGATCGCGATAAAAAACGCGAACTGCTCACCCATCTCATCAAAGAAAACGATTGGCACCAGGTCTTGGTGTTCACCCGCACCAAACACGGCGCCAACCGCCTTGCCGAACAGCTAAACAAGTCGGGCATCACGGCGTTGGCGATTCACGGCAATAAGAGCCAGGGCGCACGCACCCGGGCATTAGCGGAATTCAAAGCCGGCGACCTCGCCGTGCTGGTGGCAACCGACCTCGCCGCGCGCGGCATCGATATCGACCAACTGCCACATGTGGTGAATTTTGAAATCCCCAACGTACCGGAAGATTACGTGCATCGTATCGGCCGCACCGGACGCGCGGGCGCGACGGGTGAAGCCATTTCGCTGGTGTGTGTGGATGAAAAGAAAATGTTTAACGACATCGAGCGGCTCATCAAGCGCGATGTTGAGATTGTTGTCATCCCCGGTTTTGAACCAGACCCGACGGCCAAGCCACAGCCTATTCAACTTCGATCAGCGGGACATCAACCGCAACGCGGGCAGTCGCGCGGTGGTGGTAGAGGCAGGAGCGGTGGCGCTGGAGGCAACAGCACGGGAACTCGCGGTAAGCCGCGGACGGGTGGTGCGAAGCCAGCTGGAGACGGTGGTGCCGGGGGTGGACGAGGTAATGTTGGAGGCAGAAGCAGCGGCGGCGCAAAGCCGCGCTCGCGTTGACGTCGCTACTGCTTACGCAGCCGCGCTCGTGTTGACGTCGCTACTGCTAACGCAGCCGCGCTCGTGTTGACGTCGCTACTGCTTACGCAGCCGCGCTCGTGTTGACGTCGCTACTGCTTACGCAGCCGCGCTCGCGTTGACGTCGCTACTGCTTACGCAGCCGCGACGGGGGAAGCAACTGACCGTTAAGCTGGGTCGAAACGTAAGCCAGTAGGGCGACCAAGGCGCAGATGGCGAACACCCACACGCCTGATATCGCGAACAGAAACATGTCGGTGATTTTGAACTGAACGAGGTACCACCAGATACTCGCCGTCGCGACACAATCCACCATGGCGAGTAACACTAAAACACGCTGCACAAAAAATCCGTTCGTCTAGTACCAGTGTCATTTGTCTCGGTGCGACTGGGCCAGACGCAGCGCAATGACCGACTAAATAATAACAAGCGCGACAGCAAAATTTCGCTCTGCAACACGGTTAATTTTATTAAATGCATCACACCATTGCAGATGCAAAACAATGGCACCCGAATCACTCACACAACTTAACAACAGCTGGGTGAATGGCAGATGCTGGTCATGGCGCTGTCATCGGCCGCAGTTAGCGCAGCTGCGGCAAATCCTTCTCGGATTGGGGCTTTGTGTATTGACATCCCCTTCGCGTCTCGCACGCCAATCCGCCGAATAGGTATGCGCAAGAGCAGGCAACGATAGGTTTCCTGAATCGACAGCATTCAATCAATCAATTTCACATGCCGCCCACGAAGGACTAATCTTCGCCGGGTCAACAACAAACTACGGAGAGACAAATGTCAGACGAAGCGAAATGCCCGTTCTCAGGCCATGCCGGTAGCCACACCGTATCTGCCGCCCCAAGCAACGCCACTTGGTGGCCCAATCAGCTCAATTTGAAGATGCTGCACCAGCAGTCTGCCAAGTCCAACCCGATGGGCGCGGACTTCGATTATGCCGAGGCGTTCAAGACGCTTGATCTCGATGCCGTCGTTAAGGATCTCTCCGCGTTGATGACCGATTCACAAGACTGGTGGCCCGCCGACTATGGCCACTACGGTCCGTTTTTTGTTCGTATGACTTGGCACGCTGCCGGCACCTATCGCATCGCCGATGGTCGCGGCGGCGCGGGGACCGGCGCACAACGCTTCGCCCCGCTCAACAGCTGGCCCGATAACGGCAACCTCGACAAGGCGCGGCGATTGTTGTGGCCTATCAAACAGAAGTACGGTGCAAAACTTTCTTGGGCCGACTTGTTGGTACTGGCCGGCAACGTCGCAATGGATTCGATGGGCTTCAAGACCTTCGGGTTCGGTGGCGGCCGCCCCGACATCTGGGAGCCGGAAGACGAAATCTATTGGGGTCCCGAGACCAAGTGGTTAGGTGACGAGCGTTACTCCGGAGATCGCAAACTCGCCAATCCACTCGGCGCAGTACAGATGGGCTTGATCTACGTGAACCCCGAAGGCCCCAACGGCAAGCCAGACCCAATTGCATCGGCTCGCGACATCCGTGAGACCTTCTCGCGGATGGCCATGAATGACGAAGAAACCGTCGCGCTGGTAGCCGGTGGCCATACCTTCGGCAAAGCACACGGCGCCGGTGACACCGCACAGGTCGGGCGCGAACCGGAAGCTGCGGGCATCGAAGAACAGGGCCTGGGCTGGAAAAACAGCTTTGGTTCTGGCAAAGGTGTTCACACCATCACCAGCGGTATTGAAGGCGCGTGGACCCCGAACCCGATCCAGTGGGACAACGGTTATTTCGAAACCTTATTTGGTTACGAGTGGGAGCTGACCAAGAGCCCTGCTGGTGCGCACCAGTGGAAACCGAAAGACCCAACAGCAGCATCGTTGGTACCAGACGCACACGATCCAACGAAACGCCACGCACCGATGATGACCACCGCCGACATGGCGTTGCGCATGGACCCGGCCTATGAAAAAATCTCGCGCCGCTTCCTCGCCAACCCAAATGAACTCCACGACGCCTTCGCCCGCGCATGGTTCAAGCTCACCCATCGCGATATGGGGCCACGGGCGCGCTACCTCGGCAAGCTGGTGCCCAAAGAGGCGTTTATCTGGCAAGACCCGTTACCGGCAGTTGATCATGCACTTGTGGATGCAAACGACATCGCTGGGCTAAAGGTAAAGGTCATGGCATCGGGCCTTTCCGTGTCACAGCTAGTCGCGACCGCTTGGGCATCAGCTTCCACCTTCCGCAGCAGCGATAAACGTGGTGGTGCCAACGGCGCGCGTATCCGTTTGGCACCGCAGAAAGATTGGGAAGTGAATCAGCCGACACAACTGGCCAAGGTACTAGCGGTGCTCGAAGGCATTCGAAAAGACTTCAACGCCGCGCAGAAAGGCGGCAAGAAGATTTCGCTCGCCGACTTGATCGTACTGGCTGGTGGCGCGGCAATCGAGGTAGCCGCAGACAAAGCCGGTGTTCAAGTCAATGTCGCCTTCACCCCAGGCCGTACTGACGCGAACGAAGCCGAAACCGACGTGGATTCCTTCGCTGTGCTAGAGCCTGCCGCAGACGGCTTCCGCAACTACGCACGCGCAGGAACTGACGGCGCACTCGCGGAGTTGCTGGTGGATAAAGCGCAGTTACTAAGCCTAACCGCGCCGGAAATGACAGTCCTCATCGGTGGCTTACGGGTGCTAGACGCCAACGTCGGCCAAGCCAAACACGGCGTTTTTACCGAACGTCCGGGAACGCTGACCAACGATTTCTTCGTCAACTTGCTCGACATGGGCACCAAATGGGAAAAGTCTGCGTCCGGCGTACTTGAAGGCCGCGATCGGACCACCGGTGCGGTGAAGTGGACTGGCACGGTGGTCGATCTGGTGTTCGGTTCGAACTCGCAACTGCGTTCACTGGCCGAGGTATATGCAATGAATGATGCACAGGCAAAGTTTGTCCATGACTTCGCCGCCGCATGGGCGAAGGTGATGAACAATGATCGTTATGATCTGAAATAAGCCACGCCACGCCGACGTGAAACCAACGTTGCCGAAAAAAAAAGCCCCCGGATCGCTTCGATCCGGGGGCTTCTTGTTTTTACGAACGAACTACTTCCTAGCTTGGGGGCGTCCCGTCTTGATCGTAGGAACAGCGTTAATCGCGTTAGCAAACGCTTCGGCGGACATGTTTGCGAGCACTTTCAGACCGGCTCGCAACAGCTCACTTTTCTTCACTTCTTTAGCAGCAGATAACGCGCGCTTCTTTAGCGTGGCAATCAGCGCGTAGTCGCCCTCCGGCATGTTGAAACTATCGCGGATGGTCTTTTGTTTCTTCGGTTTGTCGGCTGGTTTGGCTGCTGGTTTCACCGACGGCTTGGTTTTTACGTTGACCTTAGGTGCAACCTTCGGAGCTGCCTTCGATAAAACAGATTTCGCGGCACGCTTCTTTGTGGCGGACTTTTTAGCGACAGGCCTCTTGGTGACTGGCTTGGCGGCAGGTGCTTTTGCCGCTGGCTTAGCTGCCAGTTTGCTGGAAGGTGCAACCTTTTTGGCGCTAATTGTCATCGTTTTCCTCTTCAAATATGAACTGGCAGAATCGCCATTAACAACAGTATATACCGTATATTATTTCTTTGAAAGGCGATTCAGGCGCAGTAGTCTTGCACCGCTGCGCCACACAAGCAATCGGCCAAACATAATTTCTAAACAGTGTCGCGGAGCAAAAAGAGGCGTGGATCTATTCACCGGGCGCCGAGAAGGTGCAACAATGCGCCCCCTGCGAAAACACCCAGAGGATTGACGATGCGTTTGCAACCCCAGCCGCTACCTTCATGGGCAGAATTGCGTTTGCGTTTTATCAGAGCACACTCGTGCCGTATTACCGCCGCATTGCTTGCGCTCGGCGTGTCGATGGCTGCACCCGCACAAAGCGTGTTTGACAATAAGGATATGGCCCACGCGAAGCGCGGTATGGAGATTGCGCAGAAGAGTGATCGCGCCTATGACCTAGTCGCCAGCTTAACCACTGAAGTTGGGCGGCGGCCCGCAGGTTCTGAGAACGATGCCAAACCGGTTGCGTGGGCAATCGCCAAACTCAACTCGATGGGCTTTGATCGCGTCTGGAAAGACCCGATCAAGGTAGACGCGTGGAAACGGATCGGCGCACATGCTGATTTGGTCGCGCCCTACCACCAGCATCTGGCACTTGCCGCACTCGGCAACAGTATTTCGACACCCTCCGAGGGTATCACCGCAGAAGTCGAGTACTACGAAACTTTTGAGGCGCTCAAGGCCGATAAACCTAAATCCGGCAGTTACCCTGCCGCTGTAAGTTGGGCTGACGGTAGCCAAGGTGGCAGTGGGCGCGTGATTTTGGCCACTACGTATTCCAGAAATGTCCTCCATCGATCCGTAAAAGGCAACTGCTCCGCAATATCCCTGACATGACTTAAAGCCCCACGAATGTTGGCAATGAGCGCGAGCAACTTGTCCTTGGCAGCATGCATGGGTGTCAGATACAGCGTTGTCTGTCCCGCATGTTTGACAGCGCGCCCCACACTGGCAAGCAATAACGCTCGGCTGGT
>Ga0315906_10002145_pt1 | contig 28202 bp, 11 predicted proteins | sample LakEriMetagenome_4_FD_203526 | JGI IMG/M metagenome (GOLD analysis project Ga0315906, IMG submission 203526) | Freshwater fungal communities from buoy surface, Lake Erie, Ohio, United States - Buoy 2 MA122 | ecosystem: Environmental > Aquatic > Freshwater > Lake > Lake biofilm | place: USA...
GGATCGTGTGGTTCTTTCTGGTGGGCATGGGGTACTTAGCCTTGATCCTGCCCGGGATGGTCCTGCACTTTTTCTGCGTGCTTGGGGCCCTGAGCGGCAACCCGTGGACCGAGGGCAAGACGACGGTGGTGAGGCAATAACGTCGCCGCTGTTTTCAGCGTATAGCCGGGTTCACTCTGGATGGCCCCTCAATTCGATGGCAGACTACCCCTCTAAAGAACGGCCCGCAAGCTTGGCAGGCAGCTCAATCACCGGGAAACGCCGCCGATGAATCAGCAAGCAGCTTCTAGTGGCAATAAACCAGTCATATGTGCCGGTGAGCATGGGGCTTCCGTGCAAGCCGGCGGCGAAGAGAAGAAACCTCGTTGGCTTCGAGATCTTCTGCGGTTTCTGCCGCTGAAGAGCCAGTTCGTCCTGTCCGGGAATGTTCAGGACCTGCAGGCATACGAAGTCCATCCCGGTGTCTTTAGCACCATTCCGCTGCAAGCTGCCATAGCTCGCGAGATGTATGCGTGCGGATACGCCGAAGTCTTGTCGCTCGACTGCGTTCGGGGAGCCAAACTTGTTTCGAAAACAGGAGGTCTCCAGCCAGCAAACGAAACACTCGCTCGCCTTGGTTGTGAGCCAGAAGCCCAATCAGCTACCGATCTTGCTTCACTCGCCGGAATTCTTGAGCGGGTCGTGTTTGCCGAAGGCCCGCCTATCGCGTTGATCATCGACTTTGCAGCACGGCTTGCCGTTCGAGGCGATTCGCTCTCGCGGGACGAGCACCCATTCTTCTCGCGGGCTCAGGTTTATTCAGCGACTGCGAAGGCTCGTCCGATCGGGCCTGATGGCAAGCCCTTCTACAACACCGTCGTGTGGATCGTCGACAAGGAAGGCGACCTGCCCGACTGGCTATTGATGGGCAATCCCCGAATCCGGCACATCCCCGTGGCGAAGCCGGACAACATCGCCCGCCGATCCGTCATTCCGGCATTGCTAAGAACACTTCCGGGCACAAACGGAGCGTCCGCTGGTGCTCTGATGGCAGCTGAGTCGGACTTCGTGGAAGAGACCGAAGGGCTGCTGCTCTCAGATCTACATGCCATCGCCCAACTCGGACGCAACGAGCACCTTTCCTTCGATCGAATTTCGGATGCCGTCCGTCGCTACAAGGTCGGAGTCACCGACGACCAGTGGCGGAAGATCGACCGGGAGAAGATCCGTAACGCTAAGGAATCCATCTCAGAGCGTGTTCGCGGACAGGAGCATGCGGTTACACATACCCTGGACATCATCAAACGAGCGATCACAGGCGTCGGTGCATCAAAGCGAGGGGGCCGCCCTAGAGGCGTCGCGTTCCTCGCCGGGCCGACGGGCGTCGGCAAAACAGAGTTGGCGAAGACGATCACGAACCTTCTTTTTGGCGACGAATCAGCCTACATCCGATTCGACATGTCTGAGTTTTCGGCGGAGCACGCTGACCAGCGTCTCATCGGAGCACCGCCGGGGTATGTCGGTTACGACGTCGGGGGCGAACTCACTAACGCAGTTCGCGAAAAGCCTTTCTGCGTGATCCTGTTTGATGAAATCGAGAAGGCCCATCCCCGGATTCTCGACAAGTTCCTGCAGATCCTCGACGACGGTGTGCTGACCTCGGGCCGTGGCGATCGCGTCTATTTCTCCGAGGCTTTCATCATTTTCACATCGAATCTCGGAATCTACCGACTCGATGCCGATGGAAATCGTGTCCTGAACGTGTCGCAGGACGAACCGCCGGACACTGTGAAGGAGAAGGTGCGAGCCGAAATTGATCGCCACTTCAAGGCTGTTCTCAACAGGCCGGAAATTCTGAACCGCATTGGCGAAAACATCATTGTCTTCGACTTCATCCGGCCGGCGATTGCTCGAGAAATCTTTGAGCAGATGGTTGGGGCGACGCTAAAAGACCTTGAGGCCGCTGGAATTCAGATCGAGATCGCACAGACTGTCCGCGAGCATCTGGAACACCTTTGCCTTGCCGACCTCTCCAACGGCGGCCGCGGGATTCGCAATCAAGTCGAGTCCCACTTGGTGAACCCACTGGCACGCAGCCTGTTCGATCAGGATGCCCAGCCCGGATCCTGCTGGACGATTACGGGTATCGATGATTCGGCTGTGACCACGCTGGCTATCGAGCACCGCTGAGGGGCCACCGCTATGGGCCAGACCATCGCTATTTCACGTATTCACTTCCCCGTCACAACGCTGGGCCCTGGACAGCGGCTCGGCGTCTGGTTTCAGGGGTGCAGTATTCGTTGCCCCGGCTGCATATCGATTGATACATGGTCAGACAAGGTGGAGCGAATGCTCGTGTCTGACTTGGTGGCTGCCGTCTCCGAATACGCATGGCTGGCCGATGGGGTGACGATTTCCGGGGGCGAGCCGTTCGAACAGCCTTTGGCTTTGGGCGAGTTGCTGCGGGGTCTTCGGAAATTGCTCCAGCCTGCAAGCGACGTGCTCGTCTACTCGGGGCTACCGTTTGCTGACCTCACGCCGTGGCTCGACCAGTGGCAGGGGCTCGTGGACGCCGTGATTTCCGAGCCCTTCGAAGTGACGGCCCCGCAGACGCGTCCGCTCATGGGTAGCGACAACCAGCAGTTGCACATGCTCACGGAGTTAGCTCACGAGCGATTCAGCGAGTTCCTGCGGCCGAGAGACCGGAGGGATGACCGGCTGGATGTGATGGTCGACGAAGACGGGACGGCATGGATCGCCGGGATCCCCCGTCGTGGTGACCTACACGTGCTGAAGGAACGTTTGGCGGCCCAGGGAACCGTGATTCGCACCACCGAGCACGCCGTCCGATGAACACTCCCGTCCCCTATCGCCTGTGCCCGAAATGCGGCAGCCATCGTGGTGTCGAGGAATTCATCTGTGCGAATGACATCCATGGCGTGCCATGCAGCTGGGACCTGACCAGCGAAGAGATTCGAGACGCTCACGACGATGCCGTAGGACCTTCAGGGCCTGCGGGCACCAGTGGCACTGCCGACACAAAAAAAACGGAACAAGTTGAGCTGCGTTGTCCAAACGGGCATGCGGTCAGTGCGGGTGATCTGCTTTGCCGGGAATGCAACTGCGATCTGCAGACATTCCCGGCCGAGCAACAGATCGCGGGGTGGGTCGTCTTATCGGAGCTTCCTACGGCGGTCAGCGTGCGGACCAGTCACCGCGTTCGCCGCAGTACAGACGGCCGTGACGCCATCCTGACGCTTTACAGCCCTGGTTCTGAACCAGATACGACGGTCTATGAAGCCCTACAGAGGCGTGTGCCTCGTGACCACATCGCAGAACTGCTGGAGTATGGCCGGTGGGAAGGCCAGGCCTACGAGGTGGCTGAGGAAATCCTGGGCGGCAGCCTCGCGACACTGGAATGCGAACCGACTGATACAGCTACGGTCCGGCAACTTGTCGAGGAAATCGGCAAGGCCCTCGCGGCATTCATGGACGTTGGCCTGCGGCATCGGGCCTTAAGCCCCGAAAAAATCCTGGTCCGGTCGCGGGAGCCCTTGGACATCGTCATCACAGGGTTTGAATCGGGCAGGCTTTCAGAACTCGATCTCGACGTGGAATCGCCCCTCGAAATCACCCGCTACACAGCCCCTGAAGCAATCATGGGGGGTGTCGCGAGTGCTTCTGACTGGTGGGGGCTCGGCATGATCCTGTTAGGGCTTGTCACCCGCGGAGAATGCTTTTCTGGGGTCAACGACCAACTCTTTCTGATCCACGTCAACGCCAACGGAGCCCCGATCCCACAAGGCCTCGACCCACGTGTGGAACTGCTTCTGCAAGGCCTCCTGACGCTTGATCGCTCCCAAAGATGGCAGTGGAAAGAAGTCCGGGCGTGGCTGAATGGTGAGAGCCCGCGAGTTACCACAGACAGCCGTGCGGCAGCAGCCAAAGATACTGGCCCCACGCTTTCGCTTGGCGGCAAGACATACACGGACGTGCGGCGTTTCGCGATCGACGCCTCTCGGTCGGCAAATTGGTGCGAGGCATGCGACCTGTTGGCTCATGGCCAGATTGCCCGCTGGGCGGAAGACCTGAAACTCGACGGCCGGACGGTTTCGGGCCTTAGAGATCTGGGCCAACGAGTCGAGCCCGCGGTCGAGTTCCGGCTCGGCATCGCCCTCCAGATGCTCAACCCGCAGCTTCCGTTGATTCTCGACGAGGAAATCGTGAATCCGGCTTGGCTGCTGAACAATCCAGTCATGGGCTACGAGCTGATATCGGGGCCGATCCCGGATCTGCTCAGTCAGTACGGCCTGCAAACAGACAACTGGCTCCAGAGACTCGCCAAAAGGGCCACGGCTATCCGAGACCGGGCTCACGCACTTGAAATCACGCTAGACGAGCAAGCGTTTCAGGTTCTGGCTCTCTCCACGTCTCGTGCGAAGCTCACTGCGTCCTGGGAAATACGAAGGCGAGACTTTCCCGAGGCCTCCCATTCAAGCCTCTCGTCCATTCTCGCCCGCACGCAGTACTCCGACGAAGACCTGATTCTGCTTCTGGCCGCCAGCATCGACCAGTTTCGCTCGTGCGAAGAGATCATCCAGGATGTAGGCGGCCTCGCATCCCGATACGGGCTTCCTATTCCTGCGGCGGACGAGATCAGGGGTTATCTGGCGGGCACACGTCGCGACATATATGCGTTGCTCGATGAACGGATCGCCGGCTTCGCCAGGTGTGGTCAGGAACGGTTGGACGCCTGGGCTGATCAGTTCCGCCTGGAGCGACGGCTGCCGATTGCTAATGTCTTGCTGTTGCTCAATGTGCCGACCAGCCAGTGGGCAAGGCCGCCACACCAGGCCTATGTTTCATCAGTGCTCGACTTCTTTGCAAAGAAGGTGTCCGGGGCGATCCTGCGGGGCCAACTTGTTCGGATGACGATCGCCAAGACGACGCCCCGCATTGACATTACCGAACTGGCTCCGGACCGAGACTCCGCGACTGCTTTGCTTGAGAACCTGCTGCAGCGGTCAGATCGCACTTTTCGGCTTGAGAAAGAGGTCTTCGAAGAGCCGGATAGCCCTGAAAAGCGGATGCGGACCTTGCTAAGCCGTACGCTGCAATACCAACGAGATACGGGCATCAACGGGACCTACATCGGGTTTCCGTTTCTGCTTCGCCGGGATAACGCCGAGAAGTCTGCTCCGCGTCTCGCCCCGATCTTGCTATGGCCCGTCAAAGTGGTCGGTCAGGTCGGCAGTCGCGGTGATTTTTCTCTCGCCTTCGACAGGGATGGGCGAGAGGTATTACTCAACCCCGCGTTTACGGGAATGTTTGGGCTGGAAGGAGCGAAGGAGTGGCAGGCGATTGCCGCCGACGTGCTGATGCGGTCGGCCTCAAAGCTGGCCGATGTGATCGACGCATTTGGTGTCAAGGCGGCTCCCGCGGGCCGAATACTCGAGCCGCTCCCGCGTGACCTGAAGGACGTGCCTGCAGGGGAAGAACAGTGTGTGTGCAGTGCGGTTCTCTTTCACATGGAGTTTATGGGTCAGTCGCTCGTCAAAGACCTGCAAGACCTCAAACAACTCCCGCCTGACAATTCGGCACTTGAGCCGATGCTTCGCATTGCGGACACGGCGGTGGGCTCCGGACACCTCCCGGAAACAAATGAAACGCATGTTGCGATTTCCGACAAATTCCTGATCACGCATAGCGATCCTTCACAGGAAGAAGCGATCATTCGTGCACGCTCCGCCCCCGGCCTGCTGATCCAAGGTCCACCGGGTACCGGCAAGAGCCAAACCATCGTAAACCTGGTGGCCGACTGCATCGGTCACCGCAAGACGGTCTTGATCGTCTGCCAGAAGCTGCCTGCCCTGGAAGTTGTAAGAAAGCGACTGGTCGCCGAAGGGCTGGAAAACCGGCTTGCGATGGTCACGGATATCGCCAAGGACCGGCAGCCTCTGTTGCGAGCGATACGGGAACAAATCGACACCCTGGCCCTGACACGCCCTTCCGATGCACGGCAGAACGCTCGGGAGGCAGCTGGGCTCGCGTCGCAGATCGAAAAACTAGAGGCACAGATAGATGGCCAGTATGACACTGCTGTCCGTATCCACGAGGTTCCCGGTCGGTCCTATCGTCAGATTCTCGCCGAGCTCATTGCCCTCGAAGAGACCACGGGTCGCCCGCCTGTCGAAGCTGCAAGCCTACGCCGGCTGCTTGCGGAGCACTCGGATGTAACCGTCGCGGATCTTGAGGAGTCGTGCGGAGCAGTCGCAGGCCAGTGGCTGAAAGCCGAGTATGAAAACAGCCCCTTGGCGGCCACGCTGCAGTTCCCCCATGACGACGCCACTTTGGCGGAATTCCGTTCTGCTTTCGAGGACTTCACATCTTCCGAGGCGGCTCGTGCCACTTTGCCGCCCAGACGCACTTCATCTCTCGCCAGCCCGCCGCCTGAAGGACTCGATGCCTGGCTGTTGGCCTATAGGGATTGCCTGCAGGAACTGACTGACTCCCAACTTGCCGAAGCCGTGCCGCTGCTGCCGGTGTGCCGCGAAGGAGGCGTCGTCGACCGGTACTGCGGCGTTCTTGAGGCCCTTATCGGTCTGCGACGTCGCCACATCTATAAGCCGCTGGTTGCAGAAGGGCTCCAGGACTTGCTGACGTCCCTGAGCCCAGAGCACGCCGAGGCGATTTCGAGGCTCTGCGGCCAGCATGCCTCGCTGTGGCTCGCTGCCCACTATGAGGACAGTCCGCTGCAGGCTCTTCGGAAGTTCGGCAGCGACCCGGAAGCGTGCCGCACGGTCCAGGCTGCGGTGCAAGACTTTGATACTGCTGAGCAGCACCGTCTGCTAGCCACGCAGAAGAATGAGCATGCGATTTCCCCTGGCGATCCCAACGCGTTATCAGCATGGCTGGACGAACACGGAGCGACTCTGCTGGCTGTTTCGGAAGAGCATGTTCAGGCGTTCGCCCAGTGCAGTGGAGCGTTTGAGCCAGATCGCCACGGATCGCAGTACATCGCAATACTCGAGCGACTCGACACGATTGGCTCTGCCGGTACGCCTGGCCTGGAGGCACCCCAGGCACTGCAGGCTTTTCTGAGCAGCTTCGACGAGGCCCAGGCCGAGCACCTTGCCGAAGAAATGTCAGGACACGTCGCTGACTGGCTGGAAGCACGCTACGAGGCCAGTCCACTGCACGTGCTTTCGCCCTTCGCCCAGGACGAGCAGACTCATGAGGCGTTCAGGAGGGACTTCGCGGCTTTTCTCGCTGCTGAGGAAGCCAAGGCAGCGTTAAGGCCGCCCAGTCCGCTCGCCCTGAGTCTCCACGACCCGGAGCCGCTCAGAGCGTGGCTGAGCAAGTACGGCGACCTTCTACGCTCGCTCAGTGAGCAGCGGCTTGTGGAAGTCGCCTCTCGCCTGTCCTTGTTTGAGTCGCCGGCAGTTGTTTCGGCCTATATCCGCCTGCTGCGGCACTCGTTGAACCAGAAACCCGATCCCCACGCAGACGAGAAGCTTCTTGTTCAGCTTCAGGAAACGCTCGGCCCATTGTCGGATGCCGAGTTCACAGCGGTCCGTGACGAATGCAAGGCTGTTCTGCCGCTCTGGCGGGAAGCCCAGTACGAACGCAGCCCTCTCCGGGTGCTTTTGCCATTTGGCGGTGATCAGCAGACATGCGGGGCGTTTCGGCGAGACTTTGACGCTTTCGTACAGGCCGAAGAGGCCAGAACCGCACTGGGCACACCTGTTGGGCTGACAACTCGGTTACACAGCCCCGATTCCTTGGCGGCCTGGCTTGAGTCCGATGGGCAACAAGCACTCCAGGCTTTCGAAGCCCAGCCAGAACTCGTTGCTCGCCTGCTGCGTGTCACACGCGATGACGACCTCTTGGTGCGGTACGAAAAGATTCTGCAGCTTCTAAAGGCCTCGCATGAAGCAAGCGAGGAGCCGCTGCCGCATGTGCCGGCCCTCGCGTCCTTATTGGAGTCCGTATCCGATTCTGTGGCCAAACAGACCGAACGCGAATGCATGGCGGCAGCTGATGTGTGGCTGGAATCGTTGGTCGACAAAGTCCTGCTGGACTCATTGAACGGATTCCCGCGTGATCTGCCCCAGACAAAACGACTACGGGATGGCCTGTCGCGTTTGGCCGATGCTGAACGCAGTCGCATCGCGTTGGCCGCCCGGTGTCCGCCAGCGATGCACGCCACGGAGAACGCCGCCCTGCGAGAATGGCTCGCAAAATACGAACACACGCTTTCTTCGGCTTCTGTGGCCGCGGCTTCGTTCTTGGTCTCCACGCATTCGCTCTACGAGCGTGACGGCACGGGCAAGAGCCGTGCGGAGATTCTGTTTGGTGACCTGCAGGAATTGCGTGCCGTGCTTCGCCGGCTAGGAACGGCCCGAGCCAAGCGTCCCATACGCGACCGCCTGGTTGCGATGAGTCCACAGAGCCTGAACGACCTCGCGTCAGCGGTCGCCACACTGTTGAAGAAGACACCCTGGCTGTTTCTGAGCCCGGCGTATTACCAGGCCAAGCGGGCAGTTGCTCGATGGCGAAATGCCACAGGCACGTCTGTGGCCGAAATCTCGCTCAATGAACTGTCCCGGCAGCTTGGAGCAGCGATCGCGATCCGTGGGGTTCACCAGCGGGCCAGCGATGTCTTCGCTGCCGTGAGCCTGCCGCCTCCGCCAGCAGATTGCACCAATCTCGACGTGCACCTCGGCCAGCTGATGGATCTCTTCCCGGGAGTTCATGAATTACGCAGGGCAATAAACTCCTGCCCAGCACCTATCGATCGCGAACGGGTGCTGACGCACGCCACGCCAGCGTCTCTCCAGCGGCTCGTTGATCTGATTCGCCATGTGATCGCTACACACGATGCCATAGAACACAGTCTTGCGGCACTTACTTCTATCGCTCCGTTCATGTCTCCTTCGTGGGTCAACAGCCGTAGGGCACTCATCACGGAGAAGTCGCCGCAGACTCACGAAGACCTGGCCCTGACGCAACTGATCGACGCCATCTCACAGCTCGACAAGGTGCAGGCATTTCGTGATCGTGTCACTGGCTTTCAGCCGCTGACACTCAAGGTTCTCGGGGCACTGACTCCGCTGCGGGAGTCACTCTGCCGACACGCCCCGACCAACAGGGCCTTGGCCTTAAGGGCGGTCTATCGGCACCACAGGCTGCTTGCCGGCAAGCGTTATCTGGAATCCACCGACTCCGCCTTGGTGTCGGCGGGTGCCCATGATCGCGAGCATGTCATGCATGTGCTGGAGGGTCTTGCTGCGACAAGACGCATCAGGGAAAGACTGGAGCGGTGTCCACTGCCGGAAGCGGTCACCGACGCATTTAGGTCAGGCAGCGTCACAAGAGCGTCCGATGCACTTCATGAGTGTCACACTGCAGTCGCTCATGCACGGGCTGTAAGGGCAGCCGCAACGGCGTTGGAAAACTGCCAGAAATGGTTTGTGCCTGAATGGATCGAAAGCCGCAGAAATTGCATTCAGAACGGAACCGCATCCGCAGCGGAACTAGAGACCCTTCGGGCAGCGTTTCCCACACTTGCGGTTTACCAAAGCGTTCGGGCACGCGTGGAAAATACCCACCCGATCGTTCCGAGAGTAATGCCCTTGCTGGCATCGGCCGCGAGTGAACCACACGCCACTTCAGACGATGATTTTGCCGCGGTTGACGGCTTGATGACGACTGCGTGGTACGCGGCTCAGCGACAGCTTCTGGCGGCCCACAACAACCTGCTGCAGAGCCTGGGGGAATGCCGCTCGCTGGCCCAGCAAGAGCAAGCGTTGAGCACGCTTCTGGGTGCCCGCGACTTAAGTGAGGCAGTTCTTGCCTGCCCGGTCACGGGCGACCTGCATTCCAGCCTCGCGTCTGGTTCTCGCGAGAAACTGCTCCACTCTCTAGCCGCCCTTGAGTCGGCGGTTGCATTCGCACAGGCCGCGACAGCGTCACAGGAGGCACTCGCAGCCTGCGAAAAATGGTTTAGCTCGGGTTTCATCCAGAAGTGCCGCCACTCCCGTTCCCAAGGAGTGTCCGTTGCAGATGCCCTTCGGCCCGTCGCTGCAGCCATCCCGACGCTTGGGAACTACCAGTTGGTCCGTGATGCTCTCGCCAGCCCAGACGCAGGGCTGTTGCGAGATGGACTGGGGCTTTTGGGCCCACTGCAGGAATCGCTGCGTGCGATACCGCGAGACCGCCTGCCCGACGCTGTGCGACAACTGGTCCACACATCGTGGCTAGAGGGTCAGAGAGAACGGCTGGAGGCGACTGCTCCAGGACTTCGGCACGCAGGGCAAGCCGCACGCGGAAACTACAATACAAGGCTGGGCACGCTGCGGGCGGTGCGGGATGTGGTGAGATGCCTCGCGGCTTCCCACGACCAAGAAGAGCTGCGTACGGCCATTGCGTCAGGACGCCAAGCATCCGTCCGTCGCACTGTGACGGGTCTTAAGGCAGGCCTTGAGATTCACCATGCCCAGCAGGCGTCCCTGGCGGCCTTGGAGACGCTTGCACAATGGTTTGATGCGGAATGGGTGACGGCTCGCCGCACCGCCATCTACCAGGGGCAGTCTAATCTCGCAGTTCTTGCGTCCCTGCTTGCCGCATCCTCCCGAATCGAGAAGTTCCAGCTATTCCGCAGCGTTCTTGCATCCTCCGAGCCGATCGTGGAAATGATTTTTGGGTGCATGAAAGTCAATCGTCCGCAACTGGAGACCTTGTCAGAAAACGAGGTCGCGAGTGCAGTCGAGTGGTCCGTACATCATGCCGCTTTGTCTGGAACGCTCTTGAAGATCGAGAAGGAGCAACCTGCACTCCTCGGCCTGTACTCGGTCTCGTTGCATCAAGACGGCACGGAATCGCTGGCGGTTCTTGCGAGGGCAAAACGGCTGCAAGAGGCCCTGCACAACTGCCCGGTCGCAGATGCATTCGCAAGTGCCGTGGCAAAGCGTCGTGCGGGGGACCTCGGGCAGTTTCTCAAGGATTGTGCCGAGGCCGCGGAGCATGGGAGAGCCGTGCGGTGTTCGATAAAAGCTTTGCAGAACCTCGACGGCTTCATGCAGCCTGACTGGGTCGCATCAATGCAGCAGGCCATTCTGCGGGGTGAACAGACGCTTGCATCATGCGAGGCGATGACCCGGTCGTTTCCGACGTTGCGTGCCTACCAGCTGTTTCGCAGTCGGATTCCAATGCTTTCCGAGTTGGCCGTGCGGTGCTTTGAGGTACTCGCCAAGTATCGGGGAGCACTGCAAGGTGCAGCAGACGCCCGGGACGGGCTCACTGCGGGAGACATTGTTCGCCAGACTATTCGACGCGAGGCGTTGCTAGGGTGGAAGAATCGGCTGGAGGTTCAAGATCCTGTCCTCCTTGCGGATGGGCCAGACCTTGCCGCAAAGGTAGATCGGCTCCGTACGCTCGACGTCGCCCTTCGCGACCTCAATCGGCAGCGGCTTTCGCAGGATCTGCCGGTACAGGACATCGATGGCCGAGATAGGTGGACCGACATCACCCGCCTATCCGGGCCGCGGGCTGTCCGATTGCGGGAGTTCTTTGGGCGGGGATGCGATCTGGGGCTTCTCGCACTGCGTCCTGTGTGGTTGACCACGCCAGATGTGGCAAGCCAGTTGCTACCCCTGGAGAAAGCCTTGTTTGATCTCGTGATCTTTGACGAGGCTTCACAGATGCCCGTCGAGTACGCCTTGCCGTGCCTCTTTAGGGCGAAAACCGCGGTCGTTAGCGGCGATGACAAACAGATGCCGCCGTCGTCGTTCTTTGCGGGCCGGATCGAGAGCGACGAGGCGGAAATCTTCGACGGCGAAATGCCTGACGAAGCCGCCACGGAGCAGGAGCGGGAGGCATTCGAGCAGGCGTGGAATCGTCGGGAGATCAAGGACTGCCCAGACCTTTTGCACCTGGGCGATGCCGTCTTAAAGCGAGCCACACTCCAAGTGCACTACCGGTCCGAATACCGAGAACTGATCGGGTATTCCAATGCGGCGTTTTATCAGAACGAGTTGGGTGTGCCCGTGCGACATCCTGACGCGGCCGTTCGCTCGGCAAAGCCTATCGAGTACCTGCATGTGGGCGGCACGTATGTGAGCCAGACTAATCCAGATGAAGCCCAGAAAGTCGTCGACCTCCTGGCTGCCCTATGGACTGAAGGGGCCGGGGATCCACCGTCGGTGGGCGTGGTGACATTCAACCTGCAACAGGCGGAACTCATCGAGGAAAAGCTGGAGGAGCGAGCTGAGGCAGACGAGGCGTTCCGGCTGGCCTACGCCCGGGAACAATCACGCACCGATCGTGGCGAAGACATGTCGGTGTTCGTGAAGAACGTGGAAAATGTCCAGGGCGACGAGCGTGACCTGATAATTTTCTCTACGACCTTTGGGCCCACGGAAAAGGGTGTGTTTCGCCGAAACTTCGGTGCTCTTACGCACAAAGGCGGCGAGCGGCGGCTCAATGTCGCGGTGACCAGGGCACGCCGGAAGGTCATGATTGTCACCTCCATGCCCATCGATGACGTCTCTGACATGCTCCGGACACGTCGCAAGCCGGAGACTCCACGCGACTATCTGCAGGCGTACCTGCAATACGCTCGCCTGGCGTCTGAGGGGCATCTCGAAGAGGCCAGGCGGCTGACGGGCCGGCTCGTGACGACCGGAAAACTTACAGAAGCCGCGGCGGACGCACATGACGGCTTTCTGGAGTCCGTGGCGAACTTTATCCGCTCTCTGGGGCATGAGCCCGTAAACACAGCCAATGATCCGATCCTGGGTGTTGACTTCTCGATTGCCGATCCAGCGACTGGTTTGTTCGGCGTGGGCATAGAGTGCGACCCGCCCCGCCACCGGCTCACGCAGCGGGCACGGGCTCGGGAAATATGGAGGCCTAGCGTCCTCGGGCGGGCATACCGCGTTGTTCACCGTGTATCGCCCTATGCGTGGTATCACGAACGAGACGAAGAGCGGCAAAGACTACGGACGGTGATCGTTGGGGCGTTAGGCAAGTCGCCCGCACAACACGGACAGCCAGAGGGCGAAAACTCATGAGCGGCCCCAAAGTTATCGAGGTTGTGACGCGGCAACAGGTCATTGATATCTGCAGAGCAGCCATTGCCGAGGTGGACCATGCTTTGGCTGAGTGGCAGCGGATCATGGACCGGAACATGATCCTGGCCCCGGCTGAGCGGAAACGTCTGACGACGGCCCGGGATGCGTTGCAGGCAATGCTTGCAGGCGACCGGTTCCTCGATATCCAGAAGGCAGCACCGGGGGTGATGGCCGCGATTGAACGCAGCGTCCAAGAGCAGCTTGCGGGACATTTCTCTGCGGCAGCGGAGCAGCAGCGTCAAGAACAGTCATTGCGGCTCAGTGCAGGTGCAGTCTTATCTCGGTTGCGTGAACTCGACGCTGAGGTTCCTGAGGACTGTCTCCGGATTTTGTCCGAAGCCGCGGCCGAGAGGCCAGTTGATGACCAAGCGTTGCGGCAAGCTTTAGCACAAGCTAACGCTGCCTTATACGCCAAAGACAACAGCAGCCCGTCGGAGGGGCAACAAGAACTTGCCCGTGTTCTGGGAGCAACTGGCATGTCAACCTCTGCATCCGACGCACTTCAGAACGCCGAGCACTCGCTCCTTGACCCCCGCGTCAGCAGTGTTGCCTCCCAGATATCCGATCTTGCAGAAATCGGGGAAGTTGAAACCGCGTCGCTGTTTCGCTCACGGCTCGACAAGGTGAACCAAGCCGATACTGCAGGAGATACTCGGCAGAGGGAACTGCTGCTCGCATCGCTTGAAGTCGAGATCACAACTGCGGTCCGAGAAGCCCGGCAGTTGAGTGCTCTCCGGCGTGAAATAGGCGTAGAGAGTGCAGCAGCCCAGGCGACAAATGACTGGGAAGCTTGCCGTGTCGACCTACGTGAGGCGGAGGCGGCCTTGCAGCGGGGCGACACTGATTCGGCTCGCCGTCACCTCGAGCGAGCGAAGACAACGCGGTTAGACAGGCGTACGCAACGGGCGGCCCAGTCGAGTCGGGCAGCGATCCTCGACGGACTGAAAGAGTTGGGATACGAAGTGAGAGAGGGTATGGCTACGCAATGGGCTGAGAAAAAGCAGCTTGTCGTCAGGCATGCAGCCAAGCCGGGAGTTGCCCTGGAACTGGCTGGGACACTTGATGGAGGCCGACTGCAGGCCCGGATGGTGACCCTTCAAGGGTCAGCCCGCGATCCCCATGCCGACAAGCAGACGGAAGAAACATGGTGCAGCGAGTTTGACTCGCTCCAGAAGTACGTTGCCCGTCGCGGAGGCGAAATCAGGGTGGTGAAGGCGGTTGCGGCCGGGGCCGCACCGCTGAAGGTTGTCCTCGATGACCAGTTTGAGGACGCTAAGCGAGTGCAGCTGCTCCGCGAACGCAAGCTGCCATAGAGGGTTACTTCGCTGCACAAGTAACCACAAATCCGACAGAACCAGCCCTAACACGTAAAGACGAGCACGCCATACATGGCCCTGAAGAAATCAGACCTCTATTCCGCCCTGTGGGAAGCCTGCGACGAACTCCGTGGGGGCATGGATGCGTCCCAATACAAGGACTACGTGCTCGTCCTGCTGTTCGTGAAATATGTGTCGGATAAACATGCCGGCAAGAAAGGTGCCCTGCTCAAGGTTCCCGAGGGTGCCCGTTACGCCGACCTGATTGCTCTCAAGGGCAACAAAGAGATCGGCGACAAGATCAACAAGGTTGTCGGCAAATTAGCAGACGCCAACGACCTCCGAGGTGTGATCGATGTCGCTGATTTCAACGACTCCGACAAACTTGGAACCGGGGAAGCGAAGGTCACCCGGCTCTCGAAGTTGATCGCCGTCTTCGACCGGCCGGAACTCGACTTCAAGGGGAACGATGCCCAAGGCGACGACCTGCTGGGGGATGCCTACGAGTACCTGATGCGGCATTTCGCGACCGAGTCAGGCAAGAGCAAGGGGCAGTTCTACACCCCGGCAGAAGTCTCGCGGGTGATGGCCAAGGTGATCGGCATCGATAGTGCGACCAGTGCCTCGCAGACCATCGACGACCCCACGTGTGGCTCTGGCTCGCTGCTCCTCAAGGCCTATGCCGAGGCAAAGAACGCGACAGGGAAGAGCCTGACTCTCTACGGGCAGGAAATGGACAACGCGACCAGTGCGTTGGCCAAGATGAACATGATCCTGCACGACTGCCCGACCGCCGAGATTCAGAAGGGCAATGTGCTGGCCGACCCGCAGTTCAAGAACAAGGACGGCAGCCTTAAGCAGTTCGACTTCTGCGTCGCCAATCCTCCGTTCTCGTTCAAGGCGTGGAGCAACGGCTTTAGCCCGGCCCACGACGTCTTTGGCCGCTTCGCGTTAGGGGTGCCGCCAGCCAAGAACGGCGACATGGCCTTCTTGCTGCACATCCTGACCACGCTGAAGAGTACAGGCAAAGCAGCGGTGAATCTTCCCCACGGGGTTCTGTTCAGGGGGAATGCCGAGGCGGACATTCGGAAGCAACTCATCCAGCGGGGCTACATCAAGGGCATCATCGGCCTGCCGGCGAACCTGTTCTATGGCACCGGCATTCCCGCCTGCATTGTGGTGCTCGACAAGGAAGGGGCTGATTCCCGCAAAGGCATCTTCATGCTCGATGCCGCCAAGGGCTTCGTGAAGGACGGCAACAAGAACCGACTTCGCGAGCAGGACATCCACAAGATCGTCGACACGTTCAATCGCCAACTCGACGTGCCCGGCTATTCCCGTATGGTGCCGATGAAGGAGATCGAGGCCAACGACTTCAACCTGAACCTGCCCCGCTACATCGACAGCAGCGAACCCGAGGACATTCAGGACATCGATGGACACCTGAACGGCGGCATCCCGGATCGCGATATCGAGGGGCTGGAGCAATACTGGAAGGTCTTGCCGTCTGTCCGCGGGGAGTTGTTCGAGTCGGCCGGCAGGCCCGGATACAGCCAGTTGAAGGTCCCCGCTGCCGAGATCAAACAGACGATCTTCGGGCACCCGGAGTTCGCAGCATTTCAGAAGTCGATCGGAAAGATATTTGAATCGTGGGCGGAGGCCGTGCGGCCAAGGCTGGAGGGGATCAAGAAGGGTGACAAGCCGAAGCAACTCATCCATGAGATTTCCGAGGCTCTGCTGGAGAAGTTCGCCAAGGCCAAGTTGCTGGATGCCTACGACGTGTACCAGCACCTGATGACGTACTGGGCCGAGACCATGCAGGACGACGCCTACATGCTCGCCGAAGACGGCTTGGTTGCCACCCCTGCCCGAATCATCGAGGCCGACAAGAACGGCAAGACGAAAGACAAGGGATGGGACTGCAGCCTTATACCGAAGCCACTGGTGATCGCTCGGTACTTTCCCCACGAGCAGGCCGCGATCGACGCAAAGCAGTCCGAACAGGAGGCCCTCGCGGCCAGCCTCGCCGAACTCGAAGAAGAGCATTGCGGTGACGAGGGGTTGCTTGTCGATGCCATGAACGACAAGGACAAGGTCACCAAGGCCAGCGTGAAGGCACGCTTGGCGGCCATCAAGAAGGACCCTGACGCCGGAGAAGAGCGGGCTGTCTTGGAACGCTATCTGGAACAGGCCGAACAGGAGTCGGACCTCGGCAAACAGGTGAAGGAAGCAACCGCGAAACTCGACAGCGATCTGGCCAAGAAATACGGGAAACTCTCGTTAGCCGAGATCAAGGAACTGCTGATCGACGACAAATGGCTGGGTCGTCTCCGGGAGGCCATTCACGGGGAACTCGACCGAGCGTCGCAGACGTTGACGGGCCGCGTGCGTGATCTCACTGAACGGTACGCAAGCCCGCTGCCGTTGCTGTCGCGTGGGGTTGAGGAACTGACGAACCGGGTCGAGGCCCACCTGAAGAAGATGGGGGCGTCATGGAAGTGAAGCCCGGATATAAGCAGACGGAAATAGGCTGCTTACCGAATGATTGGCAGGTGCGTCGCGTGGGCGATCTCGGTCGGGTAGTACGCGGCAGTTCGCCAAGGCCAGCAGGCGACCCTAAGTTTTTCAACGGATCGTACATCCCATGGCTCACCGTTGCCGCATTGACGACCATCTCTGAGAACCAAACTACGGTTGAGTCAACGGAGAGCCAACTGACCGAGTTAGGAGCATCGTATAGTCGCACGCTTGAGCCCGGCACGCTGATTATCGCAAACAGTGGTGCAACTCTAGGAGTCGCCAAACTCCTCGGGTTTAGGTGCTGTGCGAACGACGGAATCGCAGCATTGGTTCAGCAGCGATGCGGGCACCTGCCGTTCATCGCATATTTCATCAATTCGCAAACCCAACGGCTGCGACAGGTCGTAGCAACCGGAAATGGGCAGCCAAATCTCAACACCATCCTAATCAGTGACATACTCGTACCGTTTCCCGCGGAGTCAGAGCAGCAAGCCATCGCCCAAGCCCTCTCCGACATCGACGATTCAATCCAATCGCTTGAGCGGCTGATTGCGAAGAAGCGAGACCTCAAGCAGGCCGCGATGCAGCAACTCCTGACGGGAAAGACGAGGCTGCCGGGGTTCAGCGGGGAGTGGCCAGGAAGAATCTTTGCCGACTTGTTTGTCTTCAGCGGAGGATTCTCCGCTTCTCGTGAGCAGTTGTCGCACGTGGGGCACTGCTACTTGCACTACGGGGACATCCACACGACTGCGAGAACCTGTATCGACCTACGCACCGACGCGGACAGCATCCCCCGCCTGAACGTCGCCTTGGGTCAGGTGGCATCCGCCTCGCTACTCGCTGACGGAGATGTTGTGTTCGTCGATGCCTCCGAAGATGTAGATGGAACCAGTCGGCACGTGGTAGTGGCTAATCCGGAGGGCATTCCGTTCATCTCTGGCCTCCACACCATCGTGGCAAAGAGCAAAGACGGGTCGCTCGACCGCGAGTACAAGCGTTTCTGCTTTCAGGCGGAGGCTATCAAGCGACAGTTCCGTTTTTACGCCGTGGGCACAAAGGTGTCAGGCGTTAGCAAAACGAACATCGCTCGGATGTCGGTGCGGGTGCCATCTCTGCCAGAGCAGAAGGCCATCGCCGAGGCTCTTTCCGATATGGACGCCGAGATCGACGCCCTCGAAGCCCGGCTCACGAAGACCCGTGACCTCAAGCAGGGCATGATGCAGGAGTTGCTCACTGGGAGGACGCGACTGGTATGAGCCGCGATTCCCGACCCCGCCAGTACCGCCGGCTGATGCTCGGCAAAGGCAGCAAGCACGCAGCGGACTGCTTCGCCGGCAACTTCATCGGTGCGGACTTCAACATCAACGAGGACCTGACTGGCAAACTCCCCGACGCTTGGCGGGAGTTCAACGACGCCTACATCCCGAAGTACCTCGCAGCGAACCCGTCGAAGACAAAGATCGGGGCGGGGCTGGCGTGCGGGGCGTTGTGGGTCGTCAGCAAGGGCATGCACATCGGCGACATCGTGCTCTGCCCTGACGGCGAGGGGACCTACCGGGTCGGTGAGATCACAGGTGACTACCAGTACGTCCCCGGGGGCATTCTTCCTCACCGACGGCCGGTCCGCTGGCTCGACGTTGCGATCCCTCGGTCGTCGATGAGTGATGCCCTCCGGAACTCAGCCGGCTCTATCAACACCGTCAGCGACATCTCCGGTCACCGCGATGAACTGGAGCGATTCATCGGCAGCATCGCCCAGCCACCGATCATCGCGACTGATGAGACCATCGAAGACCCTATGGCTTTCGCGATGGAGTCTCACCTTGAGCACTTCATCGTCGAGAACTGGGAGCAGACGGCGTTCGGTCAAGAGTTCACGATCTTCGAGGAGGATGGTGAGCAGACCGGCAAGCAGTACGAGACGCCGGCTGGCCGCATGGACATCGTCGCCGTCAGCAAGGACAAGAAGCGGCTGCTCATCATCGAACTCAAGCGGGGACGGACCAGCGACGTCGTGGTCGGCCAATTACTCCGCTACATGGGCTTCGCCAAGGAGACGATGGTGGATGCCGGGCAGGAAGTTCACGGGGCGGTCATAGCCCTCGAAGACGACCAGAAACTCCGCTGGGCCGTCAGTGCGATGCCCAACGTCGCGTTCTACAGGTACCAGATTCAGTTCCGTCTCCAGAAAGTGAAGTAGCCCCGATGGCTGAAGTCGGCGAACAGGAGCGTCGAACGCAGAACCGAGTCGTCAGGCTGTTTCGAGACAGCCTGAAGTACGAATACCTCGGCGACTGGCGAGACCGAACCGGCAACAGCAACCTTGAAGAGGACCTGCTGACGGCGTGGCTTACCCGCCGTAAGGTTCCCGGGCCGCTCATGAACCGGGCCCTCGAAATCTTCCGCAAGGCCGTCCGGGACACGAGCAAGGGCCTCTACGACCGTAATAGAGATGTGTACTCGCTCCTTCGCTACGGCGTGCAGACCAAGGCGGACGTGAGCGACAACAACAAGACCATCTGGCTGATCGACTGGGAAAACCCCGGCAACAACGACTTCGCAATTGCCGAGGAGGTCACCGTCGAGGGGGCCACGAAGCACGCCTACACCAAGCGTCCCGACATAGTGCTGTACGTGAACGGGATCGCCCTCGGTGTGCTCGAACTCAAACGCTCCACGGTGTCGGTGGCCGAGGGTATCCGGCAGAATCTCGACAACCAGAAGAAGGAGTTCATTCAGCCGTTCTTCTCGACCATGCAGTACGTGATGGCCGGGAACAACACGGAGGGCCTGCGATATGGCACGATCGAGACGCCGGAACGCTTCTACCTGACGTGGAAGGAGCCAGGCGGCACAGGTGACACGCCCCTCGAAACGGCCCTCCTGCAACTCTGTGAGAAGAGCCGGTTTCTCGAACTCATTCACGACTTCATCGTCTTCGACCGCGGGATCAAAAAACTTTCCCGGCCGAATCAATACTTCGGCGTGAAGGCTGCCCAGAAGCACGTTCGGGAACGTGAGCCCGGCATCATCTGGCACACGCAGGGCAGCGGCAAAAGCCTGACGATGGTCTGGCTGGCTAAGTGGATCTGGGGAAACGTCACGGACGCACGCGTCGTAATCATCACGGATCGCACTGAACTAGACGACCAGATCGAGAAAAACTTTCTGGGTGTCGGCGAGCAGATTTATCGCACGACTTCCGGGGCCGACTTGATCGCTGCCCTCAACAAGTCGTCGCCGTGGCTCATCTGCTCGCTCGTCCACAAGTTCGGCCGGAAGGGCGAGTCGGCGGACGGAGAGCCTGACCGGCCGGACAGCGATGAGGCTTCGACGGCAGAAGTCGCCGGCTTCATCGACCAGATCAAGAAGTCCCTGCCGCCGGGTTTCCGGGCCAAGGGAGATATTTACGTCTTCGTGGACGAGTGCCACCGGACCCAGTCGGGCGACCTGCACAAGGCCATGAAGGCAATCCTTCCCGAGGCCATGTTCATTGGCTTCACGGGCACGCCCCTGCTGAAGGCCGACAAGCAGAAGAGCATCGAGGTCTTCGGGAAATACATCCACACCTACAAGTTCGACGAGGCCGTACAGGACGGCGTGGTGCTGGACCTGCGGTACGAAGCCCGCGACATCGATCAGAGCCTCACCTCGCAGGACAAGATCGACCAGTGGTTCGAGGCCAACACCCGCGGGCTCAACGACCTCGCCAAGGCCGAACTCAAGAAACGCTGGGGCACGCTTCAGAAGGTCCTGAGTTGCTCCGACCGGCTGGAGCGGATCGTGAGCGACATCCTGATGGACATGGCCACCAAGGACCGCCTGAAGAGCGGGAGCGGCAACGCCATGCTCGTCGCCGGCAGCATTTATGAAGCCTGCCGGTTCTACGAACTGTTCTGCCAAGCGGGCTTCAAGGGCAAGTGTGCAGTGGTGACGTCCTACGTGCCCAATGCCGCGGCTATCCGGGGCGAAGAGACCGGCCACGGCAAGACTGAAGCCCTGCGGCAGTACGACATCTACAAGCAGATGCTCGCCGACTGGTTCAACGAGCCCGCCGACAAGGCTGTCTCACGAATCGAGGAGTTCGAGACGCAGGTCAAGAAGAAGTTCATCGACGAACCCGGCCAGATGAAACTGCTCATCGTGGTGGACAAGTTGTTGACTGGCTTTGATGCCCCGCCGGCCACGTTTCTCTACATCGACAAGGAGATGCGGGACCACGGACTGTTTCAGGCTATCTGTCGCGTGAACCGGCTCGACAGCGACGACAAGGAGTTCGGCTACGTCGTCGACTACAAGGACCTGTTCAAGAGCCTCGAACAGGCCGTGAGTGATTACACGTCCGGGGCCCTCGACGGCTACGAGAAAGAGGATGTCGAGGGATTGCTGAAGGACCGGGTCCAGAAAGGTCGGGAGCAACTCGACGAGACCCGCGAGGCTCTCAAGGCTCTTTGCGAGCCCGTAGAGCCGCCTCGGGAGTCTGCGGAATACATCCGGCACTTCTGTGCCGCCGAATCAGGCAACGCCAGCCAACTCAAGGCGAACGAGCCCAAGCGACTCGCCCTCTACAAGCACGTCGCTGCGTTCATCCGGGCCTATGCCAACCTCGCGAACGAACTCGACGTGGCGGGCTACTCGGCGGCCGACCAGTCTGCGTTGAAGGCTGAGGCAGGCCTGTTCGAGAAGGTCCGTCAGGAGGTCAAACTCGCCAGCGGCGACTACATCGACCTGAAGACCTACGAGCCGGCGATGCGGCATCTGATTGACACGTATATCCGGGCGGACGACAGCACGATCTTGTCTGAGTTCGACGACGTGTCACTCCTGCAGGTACTAGCCCGGGATGGTACGTCTGGCCTCGGCAAACTTCCGAAGGGTATCCAGAAGAACAAGGACGCTGTTGCAGAGGTGATCGAGAACAACGTCCGCAAGGTCATCATCGACGAGCAGCCGATCAACCCGAAGTATTACGACCGCATGTCCGAGTTGCTCGACGCCTTGATCGACCGCCGCCGCAAGAAGGCCATCGAGTATCAGGAGTACCTGCAGGAGATCGTGGCCCTCGCCAAGCAGGTCACGAAGCCTGAGACGAGCACCGCGTATCCTTCGTCTCTTGCGACCCCCGCGTTACGGGCTCTCTACGACAATCTCGGCCAAGACGAGACTCTGGCCCGAGCAGTGGACAAGGCGATCCGTGAGCACGCTCCCGACGACTGGCGAGCCACGCGGATGAAGACCCTCACGGTGCGGAACGCCATCGAGCCCGTAGTGGCAGGGACGGAGCATGACGTCGACGACTTGCTCGAACTCGTGAAGAACCAAGCCGAATACTGAGGTCCGGCGGGACTGGGTGGAGCATGGCAACGAGTACAGCCCGAAGGAAGCGATCCAGCCGCACCGGCACCTCGACGCTTACGGTCGCGGGGCTCGAAGTGCAGGTCGTTCGCAAGCAGATCAAGAACCTGCACTTGGGGGTCTATCCGCCGGCTGGTCGCGTTCGGGTGGCTGTGCCTGTGGCTATGAATGACGAGGCGGTCCGACTTGCTGTCATTGGGAAACTCGGCTGGATCAAACGGCAGCGGGCAGGTTTCGCCGCCCAGCCGCGGCAAACATCGCGGGAGATGGTCAACGGCGAAAGCCACTACTTTCAGGGACGGCGGTATCGGCTCCGGGTGATTTCAGGCGGCACGGTGGCAAAGGTCCGGATCGTGGGCTCCGCAGTCATCGAACTAGCCGTGCCCAAGCGGGCCACACGCCAGAAGCGGGAGACGGTGCTCAACCATTGGTATCGGGAGCAACTACGGGCTCTGGCCGCCCCGCTGATCGAGACGTGGCAGAAGGTGCTCGGCGTTGAGGCCCGCTCGTGGGGCATCCAGCGGATGAAGACCAAGTGGGGGTCATGCAACCCGGATACCAAGCGAATCCTGCTGAACCTCGAACTGGCGAAGAAGCACCCAGCCTGCGTCGAGTATCTGGTCGTCCACGAACTTGTCCACCTGATCGAGCGTCGCCACAACGACAGATTTATCGCCCTGATGGACGCGAATCTCCCGAAGTGGCGGCAGTACAAGAAGGCTCTCAACGCTGAGCCGCTGGGGCATGAAGAGTGGGGTTATTGACGCTCATACACGACATCATGGGCGGCAGCCACGGCTACGCGGTCACTATCCAGAATTTCTCGTGCGTCCGAACGACTCGTCGCTGAACGACAACTTTCAGTTAGTGGAACGACACACGCTCAGCATTGGCGACTCAATCGTGCACAGGCCAAGACTTTGCGAAAACCTATGGCTCATTCGCCCATTAGGCGGGATACCGGCCGAATCATGCCCGGTGAATTCAAAGAGCAGTTTCGGCGTCTGATCCAGGAAGGCAAGTTGAGACCTTTCTAAACTACATGGAACTACAAGCATCGCTGTTCTATGCTTGTGGAGGGCAAACATGGCCAAACGCGTCACGAGACATGAGCTGCGTGATACGCCAGCGGGCAAAGCGTCCCGCAGCCGGCAGCAGACTGAATCGCAGCCCGATATTCGAGTCATTCAGGAGGATCGGTGGAAAAACCATCCCTTGGGGCCTATTCCCCTAACGCTGAAGGTCTACGATTCTTTTCTCAGTTGGTGTCCGCAGCGGAATCGGCCTGCCCTCGACGGTCCGCTTTCTAGTCCACCGCTAAAGGCAAAGTTAGGTCTCAGGCTTCCGAGTTCACGAGATGTATCCGACCTCTGCCGAGAAACTGGGACCAAAGGCGTCTTTGTTCTTGAGCAGATGTGCGTTCAGCTCGGCAATGAGACGTTCGACCAGTTTCTACTGTGTGCCATTCTGACACACTTAGGGCAAAAGACACCGAAGCCCCATGTGTTCAGGCGACTGCTTAACGAAAGCCCAGCTCCCCGCTGTTTAATGGATCCGCAGGGATCACCTGGGGCTTGGGGCATCGGAGAAGACAGGGTCACTGCTGCACTCGATGCCCATTGCGAGATGACAACGAAGGCCTGGCAGGTCGGTTCCCACGAGACGTCCCAGCTTTGCTTCTATTCCCATCACGTTTCTTTGTGTCGCAAAACCGACGAGCTGGAGCAGCTTCGCAAAGATCATCGGCTGACTGGATCGCCCGAAGAGCGTCAGCACATTCGGACCCAAATTGCGTGCGTCGAATCCGAGCTTTCCATGCTGACAAAGCACACTGTCGAGCGAATGGAGACCACGCCTCGCGTTACACGCCGCCGCCTGTGCGAGGTGTACTGGTGCGTTGGCGATCTGCCCTAAGACGGCTTATACCACTCGCCAGCGGATGGTGAAGAGTTCGTCAATCTCGCAGCGGGGATCAAGGCACTCGCTCAGACGCTGGATCATCTCCTCCCGCCGAGATGTGGCATCGTCCTCGAGCGTCTCAAGCTTCTTCCGGCATCGCTGCTTTTCCTTGTTCAACGCCTGCAACTCCGCCAGGAGTGCTTGCTGGTCCTCCAGAGAACCGGCACCAATCCGTTTTTGAGCTGTCCGAATCCTGTCTCGAATCTCACTCAGGTCCCGCTCCGCGACAAAGACACGATCCTCCACCCAGTCATCTAAACGCTTGCATTCAGTGCGAAAGGCTTCGGCATTGTCGGCCTTCACCCGGTCAAGCACGGCTTTGAGGCATGACTCCTGTTGCGACGCAAGCAGTAAGGAGATGTCGCTCGGACTTTCACCGCAATGGACAACCCTCGCCGTGCACTGAAAGAGTTTGTCGCAGGCTTCGTTATCGAGGAGATCTCCATTGTCGGCTACAGCGGAAAAGACGAGTTGTTCCTCGTTCTGATACGCCGACACCGAAACCGTGGCGAGTCGCATCCACCCCGCCTGCCCTTTCCGGGCCACAACCTCGCTGAGATTGACGGGAGTGTTGCTGACATCAAATACCACTTCAGCAACCGGTAGCACGGCGTCGCGAGCTTTGGCCAAGGCCCACTCGCATAATGGGTGCGAGAGCCGGTACAAGTACTCATTCGCGTCGTTCTTTCCCCCTTTGTGAATAAACCGGTAGCGGCCGGCGGGGATGGAGGGCAATGGCGGTGAAGAAAGGTCGAACGTGAATCCCGTGTCATCAAAGCGGGCGTAGCCATCCAAGGTGTGGCGAGATAGTGCCCAGAGCCGACGAGTTGCTTTATCAAGACTCAGGCGGGTGTCGTCATTGACACCGCGGAGGCGAGCCTGCACCTCCTCGTCAAACTTCTCTAGGAGCGTACTCCGCACCTCTTTCATTCGCTCGCTAATAGGTGTCTTGTTTTCTTCCTGCAAGCGTTGGAAAGCGTCTTGAATCGCCTCCGGCGTGCGGCACTGCTGATAGATGTCGAGAATGGCTCGCTCAATATCAACGCCGGATGCCACTGATCCAAGAATCTCATCGGAGGCACCGAAGACGCCTTCGAAGAGCTTGTACTTCTGTTCCAGGAGACGGAGCACCAGTTGATCCGCCTCGTTGGCGGTGTTAAAAAAATTGACGACGACCACGTCATGTTTTTGGCCATAGCGATGGCATCGCCCAATACGCTGCTCGACCCGTTGCGGATTCCAAGGAAGGTCGTAGTTCACCACCAGCGAGCAGAACTGAAGATTCACACCTTCTGCGGCGGCTTCAGTCGCAATCATGACTTCCGCAGACAACTTGAAATGCTCAATCAGGGCCGTGCGAGTGTCGATTGCACGGGATTCGGACGTTCGTCCTGTGCCATCATGTCTCGCCGCCCATTCGGCGTAGATTTTCCGGCTACGTTCATCGGTGTTGGTGCCGTTGAATGACACAACGCGACCCTCAAAGCCGTGCTGTTCCAGAAACTCGTGCAGATACTCTTGGGTGCGTCTTGATTCGGTGAATACAAGGGCTTTCCTGGCAGCCCCATTGGCCTGCATCTTCGCAAAACCTTGATCGAGTGCCATCAGCAAGGCCGAACTTTTTGCATCCGCGACGATGTTCGTCGCGAGTGCCTGCAAAGCGGCGAGCGTCCGAATCTCCTCTTGGAGTTCACGCCGGATGGTTTCGGGAGCAGCGGTATCGCGAGCGGGACTTACAGTGCTATCCACGACTTCTTCAAGCAGATCCTCTTCCATGTCCTCGTCGGCGATGACGCCCGCAGCCATGTCCGGTTCGGCGGGCAATCCCTCAAGCATCGTTTCGGCCCGCCGTTTGATCCGCTCAAGCGTCGCAGCGACAGCCCGGCTTGAAGATGCAAGCAGTTTGCGGACGATGAGCGTGAGCAAAGTTCGTTGCCCTTTGGGCAAAGCAAGCGAGTGCCCTCTTCGCAGATAACTCGACACGCCCTCGTACAGCCTCTGCTCATCCGTCGTCGGAGTGAAGTCGAGGGTTAATGGGCGACGCTCGGTGTAGTTGATGTACTCAACGACCTGCCGGCGGCGGGTGCGATGACAGAAAGTGGCGAGCCTTGTTTTTAGGCTCTGTAGTGCATCCGAGTCGTGCCCGTTCCCGTACATTGCCTTGAATGATTCCTCGTCGCCAAAAAAATGCTCGTCCAAAAGCGTCGACAGTCCATAAAGTTCCACCAAGTTGTTTTGAAGAGGCGTCGCACTCAGCAACACCTTGCGTCGGTCCTTGAGGGCTGCCCTGATATTCCGCCCCATTGTGTTGCTGGCTTGGTAGCAGTTGCGAAGCTTATGAGCTTCGTCAATGACGACCAGGTCGAGTGAAGCCGTAGCCAATTCTTCACGTACGCGATTCGCGAAGTGGAGCGACATGATCACCACTCGGGGCTCAAGCAACGGCTCTTTACCGGCGGCTTTCTCGTCGTTGTAGCTCTTGCGATCGAGCACGGAGGCGGGAAGGCCGAACTTCTCCTGCAACTCCAATGCCCACTGCTTGCGAATGCTGGCCGGGCAGATAACAACTAAACGACGTTTCCGCTCCGCCCAGTGCTGACAGAGAAGCAAGCCGGCCTCAATCGTCTTGCCAAGACCAACCTCGTCCGCGATTAAGACTCCTTTGGAGAGCGGATTCCGCAGGGCGAAGAGAGCCGCGTCGACTTGATGAGGGGTGAGGTCGACACACGCGTCGCAAAGGGCCATGTCAAGACAGTCCCGCCCTGCCCCCGAACGAGTCCGTGTCAGATGGTGGGCGAAATACTTTGCGTGGTAGTCGGTGGTCATATCTGTTTTGAGTGCACTCACGGGGGTAAATAGGGATCTCCACCGGCGGCGATCCCAATCCGGTGGCTGCCGCGGGTTCTGCCGGGGCAGCGGCAAGCAACCGCACGAATAGCCGAGCAGCCGTCCGTCTTGAGTGCAACGCACAAGGCGGGGGTTCCTGCCGCGGCGGATTCTGCCAAGTAGGGATGGCGAGGAGGTCGCCCACAGGACACAATATCCCCCATGAGAAGTAGTCTGGCAAGGCGGCGAAAACGTGGCCTCTGAAGGTAAAAGTGACCACAAGAATGCGTTCCCAATGGCCGCGACTTGCGGCTTCACGACATGAAACGTGATGAACGAAAGCGGCAGAAGAAACGACTCAAAGAGCAGAAGAAATCTGCCCGGCAGTCAAAGCTCGCTGCAGCACGTAGCCAGGCATCCTTGTATCCCCGAATACTTCTTTATCCTGAAGGCGGCGATCCCGTGTTCGTGGCGAACGTCCAGAAGATCATCGCGGACTTTGACTACGACAACCCCGAGCATTGCCCACCATCGATGCGGAAGGTGTTGCAGGTGCTTCGCGAGATTGGCCTAAACGAGATGTTTCGGCGGTTGCGTGATTCAATGAAGGAGGGTCCTCAACACGGCTTCGACAGCCATCTCGTTGAGGATGCAATTCTTGAGCCCCTTGTCATCGATTTGGGAGAGTGGGTGTTCGAAAGACTGCCCGAGGAGTGCCAGAAGTCACCACTGCCATTTTCCTACTTTTTTGTGCATCCCTGGGGCCGGGATCTCCACATTCGGTTCGATTTTCTTCCAAGCACGCCCAGCAACCATGGACGTATTTATGCGTCGCACCTGGAGCCCACCGTGTCCTTCGGTGGAGGCCAGTGGCGTGTCGGTTTCTTTCGGCACGCGATAGAACGCATCTGCGAACGGCTCTGCCCCGCACAGTCGATCGGCTACGTCCATTTCAACACCTGTGCAGTGTATTTCCGCGATTGCATCTACTACGAGCCGGTTGAACTGCCGGATGGCCAGCATGCTATTCGCTTGTTGAGAGATTGCGACCCCTACGTGGACGGCAATGCTGACCCGTATATCACTGAGGTCATGGGCCTTGAACGCCATCCCG
>Ga0315906_10002149_pt1 | contig 28175 bp, 25 predicted proteins | sample LakEriMetagenome_4_FD_203526 | JGI IMG/M metagenome (GOLD analysis project Ga0315906, IMG submission 203526) | Freshwater fungal communities from buoy surface, Lake Erie, Ohio, United States - Buoy 2 MA122 | ecosystem: Environmental > Aquatic > Freshwater > Lake > Lake biofilm | place: USA...
GTATATCGGAGAGTCGCTCATTTTGTCGATTGTTTTCTGTGCCTATGGTTTGGGCCTGTTCGGCAAACTCAATGCGGGAGCAGTATCGGCGCTGGCTCTGGGTACATGGATCGTGCTGGACCTGCTAACGAAGACGACGCAATCTCGCTGGGCGATAGGACCTTTGGAAAGCCTGCTACGGCGATTCAGCGCTAGATGATGGCTGTCATATACGCATAAAAAAAAGGAGTTTGAAAACTCACATAACCAGTGTCTGTCTCAACATTTAGAAAGATGAACTGGACCCCAAGTGCTTGATTTTCTTGTCCATCAAAAACTTAGGCGGTTTGTGATGAGGTATGTTCTGGGCCGCCAGACTGTCAAGGCATAAGCCCCTTGCCGAGTTTATTTGTTATCTACACACCATAAAGCATATCAATAAATCTGAATTAGCTTTAATTGGTTTAGTCGCGACTGTTTTTCGTCCGCCCTCTAAAACGGTTGCGGGTGATGTCACCGAACAGTTGATGAAAGGGATTTCACCAACTCGTCACAGCGCATCAGCTGCGCCAAAGTCCCCATATCGGCCAGTGCAGCCGCATGAACTTCAGGCTTGAAAGCCGCGCAGCCGTCACTCAGCACAATGGTGTTGTACTCGCGCATGTGAGCATCGCGTAAGGTGCTGGCCACGCCGCCGTTGGTCACGATGCCACAAACAGCAACAGTGTCTATGCCTGCATGGCGCAGCACCCAGTCGAGCTGGGTATTGAAAAATGCCGAGTAGGCCACCTTGCAGACTGAAACGTCGATCAATGGCTGCAACTCAGCCACACTGGCTTGGCCGATACTGCCTGGCGCAAAGTCACCGCGCCGCAAGAACGGGCGCAAGGTCAGCAGATGCGGTGAAATCATCGGTTCGCCATTGGCATCAGGCCACAGCGTGAACTGGCTGGCCGCCACCAAGCCACCACCCGCCTTGACTGCACGCGCCACGCTGGCAACGCGGGTTGGCAGAGCTCGCGCTGTTTCGCTGACAGCACCACCGCGCGCATAAGCGCCTTCAGGGGACAAGAAATCATTTTGCAGATCAACAATGATCAAGGCTATGTTTGAAGTCGGGCCGCTTTTCACTGTTCAGGCTCCTTGCCAAATTGGATGCGCAGTTGATTCATCAGGCCGTCGCTGCGCGCCCTCTTGCAAGTCATCCGCATCAGGGCAGCTCATCAGCAAAGTTCTTATTTCATTCAATGCGTGCAGCCTCGCGAAGGCCGCTGATCATTGATGTGTCTAACAAATACTCTTCAGCGAGTTTTTTGTCCGCGGCCTTGCGCTGAAGTTCCGTGAGCACCTGCCTGCGCTTGTCCGCATCTCGCTCTTGCATACGGGCGCGGTTCTTGCCGGACTGTTCTAGCACATGCTTCACCGCTATTGGACGGCGCTGTCTTTCATAGAGCTCAAGCAGGCTTTTATCTTCTCCGGCATAGATCCGCTGCAGTTTGTCGGCCAAATTGAAGGCATCATGAATTCCCCCATTCATTCCCATGCCGCCACTTGGGCTGTTGATATGCGCAGCATCTCCTGTCAAGATCATCCGCCCATGCACATAACTGTTCACGACACGCTGATGAATTCTGTAAGGCCTAATTTCCATCACATCATAGGCCGTTTGTTTGCTAAATATCTCCTGCAATTTGCTTTCAATTGACGCTGGTGATAACGCGTCCTGATCGCTCTCATTTTCTCGTGGGTACAGGCTAACGCGCCAGAGATCACGCAAACGTAGCAGGCTGAAAGTTCCGCTTTCTTTCCAGCAGTAGTTGATGAATGACAAGTTCGGAACGTGCTCATGAAATGGGAAGCTTGTCGTCGCCAGCACCGTTGTTTCCGGAAATGTGTGCCCCTCGAATCCAAGCTGGAGTTGAGAACGAACAACGCTTCTAGCGCCGTCCGAACCTATCAAATAATCACCACTGAATGTCTGTTTTTTGCCTCCGGGGCCCGTGGCTTCCACCTCAACACCTTCGTCATCTTGGCGGCATTCGTCTACCCGATAACCTTGAAGGATTTGAATATTCGGGAGGTTGGTGCGAATGTGTTCGATCAGAAATTCGGCGAGATGCCACTGCTCACATTGAAGCCGGTAGGGATGCGCCGTATGGGCCTTCAGCACAGACAGGTCGAACTCCGCAAACTCGCCTGTCGTATGCCAGCGCACCTGCCAGGTCGGTGCAACCAAGCCAGCAGCAATGAGCTTGGGCGTGATGCCGAATTCATCAAGCATGTCGAGGGTCGGAGGATGAAACGTCGAGGCTCGTAGATCGCGGGGCACCGACTCTTCGGATTCAAGTACAAGGCACCCAATTCCCTGATGCCCCAAGAGCATGGCTGCGGTCAGACCCACAGGGCCTCCACCCACAATAATGACGTCTTGATCTTTCGACTTTTTATTTCTCATTGAATTTTTCAACCTTGTGACGACTCCAATCGTGAGGCCCAATGCTTGCCCATCAACCAATCTTGGATTGGATACTTGCCTGGGTCGATCACTTCAACGGATTTCCATGCAAGAGCCAGCATGCATGACAACACCGGCACTCGGCGCTGCGCCAAGTTGGATGCGAGTACAGGCTGCAGAGTTGGCATGCCGGTACCAAGCATCACGACCGCATCGACCCCAGACAATGTTCCCAATTGATCCAAGACGCCGTCTGCCTGTTTAGCACTCAAGGAGTAGATGGGGTGAAATTCAGAGTCATCGATGGCCGCTGACGCGGCTTTGACTACAGTGAGTCCATGTGACTCCCAATACCCAATGCTGGTTTGTGTCAAGGCCTCTGGATAGGGGGTTGCTAATGCGATCTTGTGAACACCCATCTCGGCCAAAAAATCTACCAGCGCTGAGGCAGCGGTGAATGCCGGCACGCCGCGCATGTCACTTAGTTCAGCCAGCAATTTTTCTTCATTTTCGCGACCGGCTAAATAAGACGCTCCGGTGCACCCAAGTGCCACCGCTTCTATGGGTGCGTTTGCAAACTGCATCAAAGTTTGACTTGCGATGCGAAAGTAATCGACGAGTCGAAGCTCAATAGTCGTCGCCTGACTGACGAGACGTGCATTGATATGCGCATACCCGGCAGGCATAAGAATAGAAAATTCTGGTTCAACCGTTGTATTGGCTTGAGGCGTCAACAAACCGATGAGCCCCTTTGAAGCGTATTCGACTTTCATGTTTTTAAAATCATCGAAGCGACACTATTCAATGACTATTTTCGCGCTGCGTATGACCGGCGTCCATTTGGATATTTCATCTTTGAGAAATTTATCGAACCCTTGCTTTCCGATTCCGAGTGGTGTTACACCAGCCTGCAGAAGTTGAGCTCGGATCTGTGGGTTTTTCATGACCTTGTCAAGTTCGGCTTGCAGCCGGTCGATCACCGGCTGGGGGGTATTGACTGGAACCGAAATGCCAAACCAAGCATCACCTCCCGTCCCAGGCACCACCTCATTCATAGTGGGAACGTCAGGGAAGTCTCTTAGCCGCGCAGTGCTGCTGACCGCAAGCGCGCGCAACTTTCCTGCTTGTATCTGAGGTGCGGCCATCCCCGGGCTGGTCATCATCGCGCCAATGGAGCCACCCATCAAGTCTGTCATGCCGGGCCCCGTACCTCGGTAAGGGACATGAAGCAAATTCATGGCGGACAACTGGCGAAGCATTTCAACAGCCAAAAATCCAGCAGAACCGACTCCGGCAGAACCCCAGCTGATGCCGCGGGCGTCCTTGCGAGAAAGCTCCACGAACTGACGAAGATCTTTGGCTGGGTGATCATCTCGCACGACAAGCATATTGGGAAAGCTGCCGATTAAAAAAATGTGCGAAAAATCATCCAACGCCCTGTAACCCAACTTTTGCCCGAGGAGTGGGCCAGTGGTGATGGCAGCACCATTGGAGAGCGTCAGAGTGTAGCCATCGGCTGGCGCTTTTGCGCCTGCATCGGTACCTATGATTGACCCGCCGCCACCTTTATTTTCAATAACGACGCGCTCCCCCAAGCCCTCCCCGAGTTTGCTGCTGACAAGCCGCGCCACAATGTCACCCGTACCGCCAGCCGCAAAAGGGACAATCAGCTTGATGGGCCGATTAGGATAAGCGTCTTGCGCCAGAACAGCTTGGCCCGCAAGGAGCGCCATTGCGCCAGCAACGATCGTACGACGACCAACAACACGCAGAAGACTTTCGGATAAGGTCATGACTCGCTCACCTTTAAAGTTGTTAACACTGACTTATAACGTGAACAGAATGCATGAAAACTGACTTCCAATCAAGATTTTTAAATTGTAGCAGGGGAGACAGAAGCTGCCCAAATTTTGATCAAAGAAGAGTTGACGACGCGCATTCAGTGAAACGTGCCGACCTCTGAGGCCATGCAGAGGGGCTTTTTTTACTGGGTTCGCTTTGTTTGCATTGCATTCCTTTGCTGAGCTCGCTGGGCGAGGGTGTGGTGGGTGGGTTCCTCATACTGGAGTACCAGAAATCGTCACCCCCCTATACCCTGACTGCTCAACGCACCCAATCCAATACTTCATCATTAAAATTAACCCATGTTGAAATCCCACAAAGCCTTCGTATTGGTTGCAACCACCGCATTGGCTTGCGCCCTGCTAGCAGCCTGCGTCAGCATGGCGCCTCGTGCCAACCCCGACTACGACGCTAACAAACCACACCATCGCCCCGATGGATTTTCTAACCGTTACTCAGAACGATCCGACAAACCAGGCTTGCTTCGTTGGCAATGGGAACGCCTGCGAGATGGCTTGCCCAAGCCGCCTGCCAAGCCCATCATGGGCATTGAGCCCAACCTTGAATTGATCAACAGCGACAGCACCCAGCCCAGAGTGACATGGGTTGGCCATTCAACCTTGCTGGTTCAAATCGATGGCCTAAACCTGCTGACAGATCCGCACTGGGGCCAACGTGCTTCACCATTTAGTTTTGCAGGCCCCAAACGACATCAGGCGCCTGGCATTCCATTCGACAAACTTCCAAAAATAGATGCTGTGGTGATCTCGCACAACCATTGGGACCATTTGGACCAAGAAACCGTTCAGGCCCTTATGACTCGTCATTCAGGTATTCGTTTCTTTGTTCCGCTTGGCATTCAGGATTGGTTCAAGAAAGAAATCAAAGGCACCGTTTTGGACGGCTCCGCGCCCAACGTCATTGCGCTTGATTGGGATCAACACGCCAGCATCAAGGGTAAAACAAAAAACCTCGAGCTGCATTTTCTGGCGGTACAACATTGGAGTGCACGGTCAATTGGTGATCGCTACGAAACACTCTGGGGCAGTTGGGCCTTCATGCATCCCGATTTTCGATTCTGGTTTTCTGGCGACCTGGCCTACTCGCGTGATACCAAAGACATCGGTGAGCGAATGGGTGGCTTTGACTTGGCAGCCATTGCAATTGGCGCATATGAACCGCGCTGGTTCATGAAAGACTCCCATGTCAATCCTTCAGAGGCACTGCAGGTTCAGAAGGATGTCAAAGCCAAAGTGGCCATCGGTATTCATTGGGGCACCTTTGACGGCATGAGCGATGAGCCTTTGGATCAAGCGCCGAAGGACTTAGAAATTGCCAAGAAAGAGTCCGCTGTGCCTTTGAACTTCTTTGTGCTGAAGCATGGCGAGAGTTGGTTGTTGGAAAAAATCAATTCACAGCTTGCAAACTGATTTCGATGGCGTACTCCGTGGGCAGAATGCCTGTCTGTTGAAACCAAATGGTCATCGGGCCTTCGCCGAGTTTCTCTGGAGGGATGTTGGCAACGACATTGCGATTCAAGTCTGCAGGTCCCATGTGACCATACACAAGCATACGGCCAACGTCCACGCCCGCATCAAAAACACTGCTAGATTGGATGGCATAAAACGCAATGGCATCTTCCGACACATAGCGAACCAATTTGACAGACTTCAGTCGGTGATTTTTAGGAATGTCATACCGGACATAGTCGGCATCGCCTCGGACCACCACGCCGTGAATGAGCATGGTGAGCAAGCCTTTGGCCATGGTGCTAGGTTGCAGCGGATTGGTAGAGGCTTCATGGCTCATGCCAGAGCCTGCTGCTAAAAGATCAAAGGCTTGGGCTTCAGATGCGTTGCCAGCCACATCAACTTGGCGAAGCCAAATCATGTTGAGCCCATTGCCTAAAGTACCCAAACCCGAGCCACTGCCCGGATTCCAATTCATCTTGTTGTCCAGCGAATACTCCCATTTCGCGTTGGCCTCAAGTCCCGCCACCTCAAGTGTGCGCGTGAAACCATCAACGCTTGCCGTGACAGACACGGGCGCGGGTGCCATGGTGTCTAGGACGCATGTCACCACAACGATCTCAGATTTATTGCCTTCGTTGTCGCGTGCACGAACCCAAATCATTTTGGGACCATCACCTTTCACTTCAAACGAACCACCGGTACCCGATATCCAAGTCACACCTTGGTCTAACGAGTACTCCCAAGAAACATCGCTCTCTACAGCCCACAATCCATTTCGAGTGACGCCATCGCTCACACTCACTCCGGTGTCTGTGAAAGACAGTTTGGGAGGCTTCAAGACAACCGAGCTAGTGCTGGGGACAGTCGATGCGCTATCCGTCCCAGCTCCTGAACCCCCGCATGCAGTAATCATGGAGATTAAGCCAAGACTCACACCCAGAATAAATCTTTTGACACGAACACCCATTAAATTAATAGTCTAACTTTTGAAAAATTTGAATTGATCGTGCATTTCAATTGTGACAATTCGGTGAATTGCCATCCCGTTCAAAAGCCCAATAGCTCAGATGCGATCTATCGAAGTTGGACCGTGACTAATTCAGTTGAAAGATTTTGAGCGAGGGTCAAAACAACGAATCAACTGATTGGGAATTTCGGGAACTTGAGTGTTGAGATAAGTTCGAATCAAGGGCGCAGCCATCCAAGGTTTGGTGTGACCACTCCAAATGCCTCGGGGCACAATTTGCAGATCACTGTTGTTCATTTGAAGTGTGACAACAGCGGGCAGAAGTGTCTCAAACTCAACTTCTGCCAAGCTCCATGTTCCAAGCGTCCAAATGCCTGCAATTTGCGCAGACTGAGATTGCGGTGGACTGTAGGCTTGAATGGCCTTGTGAATGGCTTCAAAGTTTGCTTCGCTTTCTTTGGGTTCAGTCACACCTTTGCAATTTTGAGTGTGCGCTAGCCATTGGTTTTGAATTTTTCCAAGAACATCGATTTCGATGCCGTCAATCACCACCAAATAGCTGTGGTCAGCAGCTTTGAAGCTGATGTGTGAAGCGATGACGCCTACCAAGACGATCGCCAATAGCGGCAGGGCTACTTTCTTTTTCATCTTTGGGGTTTAACTGGTGTGGTTGGGTTGGATTATGGCTGAGCTCGCTAGGCGAGGGTGTGGTGGGTGGGTTCCTCATACTGGAGTACCAGAAATCGTCACCCACCCACCACACCCTCACCCAGCTGCGAAAAGCAGTGTTGGCCATTGGAAATTTTTCGAGTGCCCTTTGCCTTGCTGCTCAACGCCCCAGATCGAAAAAGCTGCATTAATCCTTTCGACTCAAACCTCCATATCTTGAAAAATCATCTTTTCACAGAGACTCGGGCGACAGCAAAGCACAGTAGGGTAAGCTACATTGACAGGAGTACTGCCATCACTAATATCTGAAGTTATTGTCTTGAATTCCAAAATTCATTAATTCATGTCCAACGCCATCAAAATCTTCCAAGGTCGATTCGGTCGGGTTGCATTGCTCAACATGAGCACCTCCTTGATTGGTCATGCGCACCATCATTGTCACTTCCTCATCAAAGTTGGAGGTGCTGACAGTGCCTTTCGCGTCCGCGGTCAACTCACTCCTTTGACACAAAGGCAAGCGGTATTGGTTAACGCTTGGGAACATCATGCCTACGAGCACCAAAGCCCGGAACAGACTCAAATTTTGGCTCTCTATATTGAGCCCAGCTGGCTAGCGGAAATCCAGCGTTCTTTGGTCGCAAGTGGACATCCGCATTTTTTCATGCAGTCGACTGCCACTTTGAGCGAACAGACTCTCAAAAACGTAGAAGGTTTTTTATTGGAATTTTGGTGGAGTGATGAATTCTCCTCTGCACGCCTTGAACAACTGTTGTTTGACCTGGTCATCGAAATCATCCGCAGCCATTCACAGTGGCATGAATTGCCACAACTGATGCGCATGCGTCCTCACGTAGCCAAAGACGCTCGCGTCCGTCAAGCCATGGCTCTCATGCAACAAGAGGAATGTCAATCATTTGTCGCTGGTGATTTTGCCGAAAAGGTAGGGCTTTCGCGTGCGCACTTTTACAGCTTGTTTTTGCGAGATGTAGGCGTTACGCCTTTGGTCTATGCCAACGTTTTGCGTTTTGAAGCCGCTGTCAGACGCTTATCACTCAACAAAGAAACAGTTGCAGACATCGCTCACGATTTAGGTTTTTCTGCTTCAAGTCACTTTTCACGTTTCTTTCGCGAACATTTGGGAATCACCCCCCGTGACTACCGTCAGAAGCTCAGCCTGTTTGAAGCGGGTAATCGACTTTAAATTGGTTATAGCTAACCTTTAGTTGGTCTTTGCTGAGAAATCAATGGGTTAATTCATAATTTAACCAGACAGTTTGGCAACTAATCAGACGATTTGGTTAGTTTTCAGACCTTGCTGTTTGTCGGCAATCCGCTTGATCCAGATACTTGTCTGCAGTTTCATATCTGCAAAAGTAGTCCGGAATGTCGGTTTTCTCCCCTTCGATAGAAAGTCATCAACGACCCCCTCAAGCCCATAGGTTTGTGGGTCAATCCTTGCCGCGCCTGGAAGATTCAGCTTTGCTGCGTGGTCGAGGCGCGTATGCAGACGACGTTGCCATCAAGCCCGGTACCCTGCATGCTTGTGTGTTGCGCTCGCCCCATGCGCATGCAAAGCTTTTAGGAGTCGATGTAAGCGCCGCACTTGCCTTGCCAGGCGTGAGTGCCGTGCTCACTGGGGAAGACGTTCAGCGTTGGTCGGTGCCTTTTGTGGTTGCCGTTAAGCAGCCACTTGCTTATACGCCCTTGGCCATCGAACGGGTGCGCTACGTCGGTGAGCCCATCGCTGTTGTGGTGGCGAGTGATCGCTATGTGGCTGAAGATGCGTTGGAATTGATACAGGTTCAATACGAGCCTCTTCCTGCAATAGCCAGCATCGAGGCGAGTTTGGCAGAGCATGCACCGCTCCTGCATGAGGCGGTCGGTAGCAATGTTGTTTCCGAACGACACTTTAGTTATGGCGATGCACCCAAAGGTGCCAACTTTCGGCGTATCAGCACCACCGTGCATTACCCGCGCAACAGTTGTGCACCCATGGAGTGCGGGGTCGTTTTGGCAGATTATCTGGGCGCAGATGAAGGCTATGAAGTGCTCTCAAATTTCATGGGTCCGTTTTCGCTGCATTCGGTCATGGCCATGGCGCTTAAGGTACCCAGCAACAAGCTACGCCACAAAGTGCCAACCGACTCCGGTGGCAGTTTTGGTGTCAAGCAGTCTGTCTTTGCCTATGTCGTGCTGATGTGTTTGGCCTCTCGAAAAGCGGGTGCACCTGTGAAGTGGGTAGAGGATCGATTGGAGCATTTGAGTGCGGCCACCTCGGCCACAGCGCGGCTCACCACTTTGTCGGCAGATGTTCAGGAGGATGGCAAAATCTTGGCCCTGCATTGGGATCAAGCAGACGACGTGGGCGCTTATCTGCGCGCGCCCGAGCCTGCCACTTTCTATCGGATGCATGGTGCTCTCAGCGGCGGTTACGACATTGCACATCTGACGGCCCGAAACCGTGTCGTGCTGACCAATAAAACCCCAACAGGTTTAGTGCGTGGGTTTGGAGGTCCGCAGGTTTATTACGCCTTGGAGCGTTTGATAGACGTTATTGCGCAAGAGCTGCAAATCAACCCATTCCAATTGCGTGAACGCAATTGGGTGAAGGCAAATCAGTTTCCTTACCAGGCTGCAGCAGGCGCTTTGCTGGACTCTGGTGACTATCACTCGTTGGCGCAAGCTGTGATGCAAAAGGCGAGTGAACTTGGACTTTACGAAAAGCAAGCTGCAGCAAGGCAACAAGGGCGCTTGTATGGAATCGGCATGTCGGCAATTGTCGAGCCTTCAATCTCTAACATGGGCTACATCACCACAGTGTTGACACCAGAGCAACGTGCCAAAGCAGGCCCGAAAAATGGCGCTGTTGCGACGGCCACGGTGGGTGTGGATTTACTTGGCGGTGTGAATGTGGTGATTGCCTCCGCTCCCGCTGGGCAGGGCCATATGACCGTGTGCGCGCAAGTGGTCGCAGATGTATTGGGTGTGCGGCCGCAAGACGTGACTGTGAATGTGGATCTGGATACTGCCAAAGATGCGTGGTCGGTTGCGTCGGGCAACTACTCCAGCCGCTTTGCGGGCGCAGTAGCGGGTACCGTTCATTTGGCTGCTTGCCAGTTGCGCGACAAAATCGCAGCAATTGTGGCGCAGCAATGGCAATGCGATGTTGCCGACATTGTGTTTGCAGACGGTCAGGTGCGACAAGCCACTCATGAGAAGCACCTACAAGCCTTCACTCGCATGGCCGCGCTCGCTCACTGGGCACCAGCTTTGCTGCCAAAGGGAATGGAACCCGGTTTGCGCGTCACCGCTTATTGGAGCCCCGAGGTGCTTAGGGCACCTGATGCACAAGACCGCGTCAATACCTCTTGCGCTTACGGATTTGTGTTCGACCTTTGTGCATTGGAAGTAGATCAAGCTACTGGAGCGGTGCACATTGAGCACTACATCACTGGGCACGATGCAGGGAAAATTTTGAATCCAGCCTTGGCAGATGGGCAAATTCGCGGCGCTTTCGCGCAAGGACTCGGCGCAGCTTTGTACGAAGAATTTTGCTATTCCGAAGACGGCTCATTTTTGTCTGGCACATTGGCTGATTACCTTATGCCTACTGCTTGTGAGGTGATGGACCCCATCATCATCCATCAAGAAACACCGTCTCCCTTCACCCCTCTCGGAGCCAAGGGACTGGGTGAAGGAAACAACATGAGCACGCCGGCATGTGTTGCCAATGCCTTTGCCAATGCACTGCAAACCCATGCTGCCTGCTTGGACCGTCAAGTGGATGTGCGTTTGCCGCTCACACCTGGGCGCGTGCTGGATATTTTGAAGGTCGACGACCCGCCATCCCGCATAGCCATTCCTCAAGAGGAGCCCTCCCAAGTGGACGCAGCACAAGCGAAGTTGTCAACTGCTTCTAGCAAAACGAACGGAATGGTCCTTAAAGCTACAGGCGATATTGATATTGCTGCCTCACCGCAGCAGGTTTATGACACCTTGCTTAACCCAGAATCGTTGGCGCGGGTCATCCCTGGGTGCCACGCTTTGCAAGCTGATGGTCAGCACGCTTACCGCGCAGAGGTGACTGTGGGCGTGGGCTTCATCAAAGCGCGTTACCGCGTGCAATTGCAACTTTCTGAATTAAATCCTCCGCTCAGCTTGCGGCTATCTGGAAGGGCGGAATCTTCAGTTGGCACGGGCGCAGGGCAAGGCGTTGTTCGATTGACCGCTATAGATACGGGCACTCGCCTTCATTACGAATACCAAGCACAAGTGGGTGGCAAAGTGGCCATGGTCGGTAGTCGAATGTTAGAAGGTGCTTCACGCATCATCATTGGCCAATTGTTTGAGTCTTTGGCCAAACAAGTGAATCAAGGCGGGGTCAAAGCACATATGCAAGGACCAGCCCAAGCCCAAACCAGCCATGAAAGTACTTGGTGGAAAGCTGTGTGGGAAAAGATTCACAGGCTGTTTAAAGGAGGTGCTGAATGAAGCCCCGCGCCTTTGATTACGTCAGAGCAGAAACCATACAGGAAGCCTGTGAACTCTTGGAAGTTCATGGTGAAGATGCGCGTATCTTGGCTGGGGGTCAATCGTTGATGGCTGTACTCAATATGCGTTTGGCTCAACCCAGCGTGTTGATCGATATTTCACGCAGTCAATCGCTTGCGATGATTTCAGAGGTGCAAACCCCTCAGGGTCGAATGTTACAAGTGGGGGCGGCTGTGACCCAAGCCAGTTTGGAATGGCGAACAGGTTTGGCCGTTGATTTGCCCTTGTTGCACCAAACCTTCCCTTACATCTCGCATTTTCAGATTCGCAACCGCGGCACGGTGTGTGGGTCGGTGGCACATGCAGACCCCAGCGCTGAGTTGCCACTCTGTCTGTTAGCGCTAAAGGGCGACATTGTGCTGCAAAGCGCTAAACACGAACGAATTTTGAAGGCGCAAGATTTTTTCACAGGAATGCTCAGTACTGCCCGACTCAATGATGAACTCTTGACTGCGGTTCGCTTTCCATTAGCCAGTGCTGACCAGGGTTTTGGCTTCAAAGAGTTTTCGATTCGACATGGCGACTTTGCCCTCTGCGCGGTAGCTGCGATGGCTTCAAGCCAAGGATTGCGTGTAGCCGTGGGGGGTATAGCCGATTGTCCAATTGCCCAAGACTGGCCGTTGTTGCAAGGGGTTGATTTGGATGATGCATTGAACGAATTGGCATGGAGCTTACAAGCCCGTGACGATTTGCATTTAAGCGCTTCCCAACGCCGACATTTGGTTCGAAGCTTGGGGCGACAAGCCTTGGATCAGTCGCTGGCACAACGCGCAATGAAAGAGGAGAAAGCATGAGTGGTTTTAAGCAAAACACAGGCATCTTGCGTGCAGATGATTTACATCGCATCTCATTTCAAGTTAACGGTCAAAACCACAACACTTACACCCATACCCGTACGCTACTTGTGGATGTTCTACGCCACAAGCTTGGTTTTACTGGAACACATGTGGGCTGCGAGCATGGTGTCTGCGGGTCTTGCACGGTGCAAGTCAATGGCGTCGCTCAACGCAGTTGTTTGATGCTGGCCGTGCAAGCCGATGGTGCTCAGTTGCAAACAGTCGAAGGCTTAGCGCAAAACGATGGCGTCTTATCTGATTTACAAGAAGCGTTCAAACGTCATCACGCTTTGCAATGCGGTTTTTGCACATCCGGAATATTGATGTCCTGCGTCGATTGGTTAGAACGGTTTAAACAGTTGGGTAAAAAGCCCAGTGAAAGAGATGTAAGAGAGATGTTGTCTGGGCATTTGTGCCGTTGTACGGGCTACACACCCATTGTGCAAGCTGTGATGGAGGTTGCCAATGCTTGATCTAGGGAAAACATTTTTGCAAAGTGTTGAGCGTTCTCCAAATGCGTTGGCGGTTGTCGATGGCGATCTGCGCTTGACGTATGGAGCATGGTTACTGCGGATTGGTGCGTTGCAGCGTTCTTTGGCTGAGTTGGGTTTGAAGCGTGGTGATCATTTGGTTTCAGTGCTGCAAAATCGTCAAGAGGCCGCCACGCTGCACTGGGCTTGTCAGTTTGCAGGCGTGGTGATGACACCGCTAAATTGGCGCGCTAAACCCGATGAGGTCCAATTCGCACTGCATGACAGTGCAGCCAAGCTGGTGGTGTACGAGAGTATTTCCAGCAGTGCCGTGTTGCAAGCTTTAGCAGAATTTGAAAAAGTCTTGGCCGTGGAGATCGGCTGCGCAGGAGAGGATAGCTTGATCGAAGGTGCCAAGCTTAATTTGACCTCGATCTCTTATACCGATTGCGTTTGCAACTTGGCTGAACCTTTACCACTCGCACATGCGGATGACTTGTCGCTTATGCTTTTTACCTCCGGCACGACTGGCCTTCCCAAGGGGGTGCCACGCCGCCATCGCGCAGAGCGCATGGCAGCGTTAGCCCATGTGGCGCAAAATCAATATGGTCGAACAGAATGTACCTTGGGTGTTATGCCCCTGTATCACACCATGGGAGTACGTTCTCTCTTATCGATGTCACTGGTCGACGGTTGTTTTATCTGTATGCCTAAATTTGATGCAAGGCAGGCCTTGGAGCACATCGCTAGAGAACGCGTGAGCCATCTTTATCTGGTACCCACTCTTTATCACGACTTACTGGCGCACTCAAAGTTTTTTGAAACAGATGTGAGCAGCGTTCGTCGCTTGGGCTTTGCCGGAGCGCCAATGCACGACGCACTTTTGCTGCGGCTTCAAGATGCGTTCAAACCAGATTTGTTTGTCAATCACTATGGTAGTTCTGAAATCTATACCTTCTCCTTCAATCCCGATGCGGTGGGCAAACCCGGCAGTGCAGGGCGAGCGGGCATCAATACCCGATTGCGTGTGATCAAGTTCAATACCAAGAGCACCAACCACTTGGTTGAGCCTTTGGAAGAGGGACAAATCATTGCCGACCTTGATTCCGAAGAAGCCTTTGAAAGCTATCACAACCGTCCCGATGCCAATGCCAAATGCCTGCATGAGGGTTGGTACTTTACGGGTGATACAGGCTATATCGATAACGACGGCGATTTGTTTGTGACCGGTCGCATGGACGACATGATCATCAGCGGTGGTGAAAATATTTCGCCTGTGGACATTGAATCCGTTATTTCGCTACACCCCTCTGTCGATGAGGTGGCGGTGGCGGGTATCAAAGACGAACGCTGGGGTCAACGTGTGGTGGCATTTGTGAAATGCAAAAGCACCGTCAATAGTGAACAGTTGGATGCGCACTGCCGCTCATCTGACCTTGTCAATTTCAAGCGGCCGCGTGAGTACGTTTTTGTCCAAGATATTCCCAAATCGCCTGTGGGTAAGGTACTTCGGCGAAAGCTTATAGCAGGCGAGTACAGCCCTGCAAGTGGAGAAATGGAAGCGCCAGTTATCCCCCCGTTTTAAATCTTATGAACAACATCAATAACCCATAAAGGACTCAAGATGAACCTAAACGACCTTCAGCATCCCGCCAGCACATTGCGTCAAGAATTGGACGGTTTTTTTGTCGAGATTGACGTCAATCAAAAGCGCGCTGATATTGTGTTGATGCGACCGCCTTACAACGTCATCACGATGTTGCAACGCGAACAATTGCGAATCACCTTCGAAGCTCTAGACGCAAACGACGCTGTGCGAGTGATTGTGTTGCGTGGCCAGGGTGAGCATTTCTCTAGTGGAGGCAAAATCAAGGGCTTCTTGGAAGCCAGCCCAGAGCATGTTTCTAAGTTGGCTTGGAATGTGGCTGCGCCAGCACGTTGTAGCAAGCCAGTGATTGCCGCCAACCGCGGCTATTGCTTTGGCGTAGGTTTTGAAATTTCGCTCGCTTGTGATTTTCGATTGGTCACAACCACAACGCTATATGCCCTACCCGAACAAAAACTTGGACAAATTCCTGGCTCAGGCGGTTCAGCACGTTTGCAAAAAATGGTGGGTATCACCCGCACCAAAGACATCGTAATGCGCTCGCGCCGTATCTCGGGTCAGCAAGCTTTCGATTGGGGTGTGGCAACCGCCATTGTTGCGGATGCCGATTTGGAAAAAGCAACTGACAGTTTGGTTCAAGAACTCATTGGCTTTTCACCTTTGGCACAGCGCACGGCCAAAAAGTTACTTAACGATACAGAGGATGCAAGCCTCACAGCCTCCATTGAACTCGAAGGTCATTGCTATTCCCGCCTGCGCAGTTCGCAAGATTTCAAGGAAGGCGTTGAAGCCTTTCATGAAAAACGCAGTCCAATTTTTGTCGGACTGTGACACACAACGCGGCCCCACATGTCCTTAGCCTTCATCGAAGTTTCTCAGGTCATTGAATGCCGTATCTGAATCGCTTTCATTTTTTCAACTTTTGAGGAGACACACATGAAAACTAACAAACTCGTGGCCATGATGGCCTTGGCTGGTCTGAGCACTGTCGCTTTGGCACAAAGTGGCCCAATTCGCATTGGTGTGGTGACTCCACTCACCGGCACCTATGCGGGTATTGGTGAGCAAGTTAAATGGGGGTTGAATTTAGCCGCCAAAGAAATCAACGCCAGCGGTGGTGTGATGGGGCGTCAGATTGAGTTGATATATGAAGACGAAGAGGCTAACCCTTCAGTCGCTGTACAAAAAGCTGAGAAACTTTTTCAAACCAGCAAAGTAGACTTTTTGACGGGAACAGTCAACAGTGGTTCCACCTTGGCTGTAGGGCAAGTGGCCGAGCGTAACAACAAATTGATGGCGACGACGGTTTCGTTTGCAGACTCTATCACCGGCGAAAGGTGTAGCCCCAATGTGTTCCGAGTCAATGCCCGCGCAGGTATGCAGTCGGCAGCGTTAGCTGCTTGGGTGGCCAGCACCAAGCCTGGTGCGCAAGTGTTTTATTTAGGTCCTGACTATGAAATGGGTCGCAGCACAGTGGCCGCTTTCAAGTCGGCGGCTGAAGGCAAAGGTGCCAAGTCGGTTGGTGAATTGTTTGCGCCCCTCGACAACAAAGACTATTCACCTTTCTTTGGTCAAATTCGTTCGGGAAAACCCAATGTGCTTTACACCTCAGTCGCAGGCAACGATACGGTTCGTTTGTTCAGCCAAATGGCTGAGTTTGGTGTCAGTCGCAACGTTCAGATCGTTGGAGCATCTGGCACTGTGACTGGACAAAACTTGACTGCAATTGGCAAAGCCGCTGAAGGCTTTGTGACGGGTGCAGGTTACTCCACCTTGATTGATTCGCCAGAGAATAAAAAGTTTGTTGCGGCATTCAAAGCTGAAAACAAGGCGGACCCTGACCTCTATGGCGCAGACAGTTATGGCGTTCTATTTTTATACAAAGCCGCAGTGGAAAAAGCCAAGAGCACTGAAACCGACAAAGTGCGCACTGCAATTCGCGACCTGAAGTGGAGTACCCCACAAGGTGTCAAGACCATGCGAGGTGGCGACCATCAGGCCATGCAAGATATGTACGCCATCATCATAAAAAATGGCAAGTTTGAGATTCAGTCGAAAGTCTCTGCAGCTGATGCTATTGGCCCTGATACCTGTACCAAGTTCTAAATTGATCAAGGCTTTTTAATTATGACCTCCATCCTTGAATGGCTGCAATTTGTCTTGGCTCCGCAATCAATCAATGGCTTGTCCATTGGCGTAGCGGTCGTTTTGATGGCGCTAGGCTTGACTATTATTTTTGGTCTACTTGATGTCATCAACATGGCGCATGGCGAATGTTATGCCTTAGGCGCTTACGCTGTGGTGATCATTCTGGGTATGGGGGTCTCATTTTGGTGGGCTTTAGTGCTCACCCCAATTATCATGGGGGTAATGGGATATGCAATGGAGCGTGGACTCATCCAGCGCGTGTTTCATAGTAAAGATCGCCACACCCTGACGCTGCTTCTCACCTTTGGCATGGCGACTGTGATGGAAGACGCGATCAAGATCGTATTTGGAGCCAACCCACGCAGTGTCGAGGCGCCTGTGACGGGAGCTACCGAGCTCTTTGGATTGTTCTTTCCTAACTACCGACTGTTTGTCATGCTCTTGGGTGGTGCCATTATCGTTTCGGTCTGGCTACTTGTGTTTCGAACCTCGATCGGGGCAATTGTTCGGGCGGCAGCTCATGACAAAGACATGAGTGCGTCGTTGGGCATTCCTGTTTCTCGCGTTTATGCGTTGACCTTTGCTTTTGGTGTAGCGCTTGCCGGTATTGCAGGTGTGTTGCTCGCGCCAATTTATTCGGTTTTCCCGACCATGGGGCGTGACTTTGTGCTAATTGCATTCAGTGTCGTGATCATTGGCGGCATGGGCTCGATCAAAGGTGCTGTTATCGCAGGCTTGGTGTTGACTCAGATTCAGTCAATCTCAAGTTTATTGATATCTCCTGTCTGGAACGATACCTTGCTATTTGGCATTATGGTGATTGTTCTAATGTGGCGACCGCAAGGTCTCTTTGGAAAGCTTGGCCATGCTTGATCGATTCAACTCCAACACTTCCAAACCCAACGCTGTGCGTTTGTTGGCGATTGTTTTTTTTGCAACTGCGCTGATGTTTGCCATTATTGGCACAGTGATGGGCGATAGCTTTTATGTGCGTTTGGCCACCGAAGCCTTGATTTTTGGTGGCCTGGCCTTGTCGGTAGACTTGTTGCTTGGGCATGTGGGCCTTTTGCCATTAGGTCAAGCCTTGTTCTTTGGACTTGGTGCCTATGTCTCGGCACTGGTTCTCAAAGAATGGGCTGCCTCGTTTTGGCTGGCCATCGTTATGAGTATGCTATTTTGTGCCCTCGCAGGTTTGGTAGGCGGCTTGATCGCAATCCGATCCAAAGGCGTCTACTTTGCGCTGATTAGTTTTGGACTTGCACAAGTGTTCTCCAAGGTCATCTACAACACGCGTGAACTTGGCGCTTCAGATGGTATGACGGGTGTGCCTGTCGTCACTGTGATACCAGGCCTTCAAACCGATAATCCATTAGGCTTTTTTATCGTCACTTGGCTGGTGATCGGAGGCATTTACTTGGGCCTACGCTATATCATGCAAACGCCGATGGGCCGTTTGTTTGGTGCCATTCGTGTCAATGAATATCGCGTTTGTTTTTTGGGTTTTGATGCTTGGCGCTTCAAGATTACGGCGTTTGTGGCAGCCGCTGTGGTGGCAGGTTTGAGCGGCGCACTCTACCCCATGTTGCGTGGATTTGTGTCTCCTGAATTGATGTTCTTTCAAGTTTCTGGCAACGCTATTGTCAATGTGATTGTAGGCGGTTCAGGCACGCTAATTGGTGCGCTGTATGGTGCAGGACTCCTGACAGTGCTCAAATCCATTTTGGGCTCTTTCACGGTTCATCACCACATCGTGATTGGCTTGCTTTTTGTTGTGGTGGTGATAGCTTTTCCGCGTGGGATTGTGGGCTATTTGGTACCCGTATTGGAAGCGCGTTTGTCCAAAAAAAAACCTGGAGAGCACTAATGAGTCAATCACCCAATCAAGATACCGTGCTAAGTGTGCAAGGACTGGGAGTGAGCTTTGGTGCCTTGAAAGCGGTTCATGATTTGAGCTTTGACGCAAAGCGCGGAAATGTCACAGCAATCATCGGCCCCAATGGTGCTGGCAAAAGTACGGCGTTCAATTTGATCAGCGGGGCAATTGTTCCCAAAACTGGTCAAGTCAAGTTTGAAGGACAAGTCGTAACTGGTTTTTCACCCGATAAAATGCTTGCAGCCGGTTTGTCTCGCTCCTTTCAGATCACTAACTTGTTTTTTGATTTGACTGTGCATGAAAATTTGCGACTGGCTGGGCAGTACTTGGAGCGCGGTCAAGGCTGGTGGGCTCCAGTCCAAAGAAGTCAGGCTGCATTGGCAAGAACCGATGAGTTACTCAAGCAATTTGGATTGGCTTATAAGTCCAATGAATTGGCTGGGCACCTCTCTCACGGCGAGCAGCGTAGATTGGAAATCGCTGTAGCACTGGCCTCAAAACCAAGCATGATCTTGTTGGACGAACCCACTCAGGGAATGAGCCATGCCGATACCCAAGAAACGGCAGAACTGATAGCAAGTCTAGCAAGAGATTTTGGTTTGAGTGTTCTGCTGGTTGAACACGATGTGGACCTGGTCATGCGAGTCTCTGACCACGTGGTGGTCATGGCGCAAGGTATCAAGATTGCAGACGGTTCGCCCCAGGAAGTGCGAGCCAACCCCGATGTTCAGACAGCCTATTTTGGCGATAAACACTAAATGAGTGCAATATGCTAGAACTCAAAGACATCAACACATACTACGGCCTGAGCCATATCTTGCAGGGCGTGAGCTTATCGGTGAACCAAGGTGAGGTGGTGGGATTATTTGGCCGCAATGGTGTGGGCAAAACCACTGTGATGAAAACTGTTGCGGGTTGGGTCAAACCCACTGCGGGCGAAGTGTTGTTTGAGGGTCAGTCTTTGACTGGTAAAACTGCCGACCAAATAAGCCGGATGGGTATTGGATTGGTCCCAGAAGACCGACGCATTTTTCCTGGTCTTACTGTTGAAGAAAACCTAAATTTGGGTTTCTTACAATCCCCAGGCATGGGCAGCGCAGAGAAGCGCATCAAACTGGATGGTATTTATCATCGATTTCCCCGCTTGGTCGAACGACGCAAACAAATGGGAACCACTCTTTCAGGGGGCGAACAGCAAATGCTAGCCATTGCCCGAGTGCTCACCGGAAAACCACGACTGCTATTGATTGACGAGCCTACAGAAGGCCTTGCTCCGCTTATTGTGCAAGAGATCGTTTCCTTGATTCAAGACCTTGCCAAAGAAGGGCAGGCTATTTTGCTGGTTGAGCAAAATATCCATCTTGCCCTCAAAATAAGTCAACGCTTTTATTTGATGGAGCGAGGGCAGATAGAACTTTCTGGTGCTAGCGATGACCCAACAGCAAAAGCAAGTTTGTTGGATGAAGTCAGTGTGTAATTGAATGATAAACGCTTCGACCAGTATAAGAACTTATCTAAGTCTGCCTAAGCCACAAAAAAAGTGCTCAGCTAATTATCCAAGAAGAGGAATGAGTTGCTGAGCTCACCGGGCAAGGGTGTGGTGGATGGGTTCCTCATACTGGAGTACCAGAAATCTTCCGCACACCCAAAGTTGAGTAGTCAGGGTATAGGGGGCTGACGATTTCTGGTACCCCAGTATGAGGAAGCCCCCTATACCCTGGCGACTCAACGCCCCAATCAGCAGAAAATAGCCCTCTACGCTTGACCCGTAACTAAAAATTCAAGCGTCCGAACTTTTAGCAAAGCCTGATGCGCAATTGACTTTTGCGAATCAATGGCAATTCCATCCAACTTCAAATCTATTCGGTGAACTCGACCCCGTGCAAAAGATGATGGCAAGTTAGCGCGAACAGTGAGCGTGCCAGTTTGCAAATGAAGTTGCGCCTTTTTGACCAGAGGCAAGCCAGTCATGTACTCGCCATGCCCTGGATTAACCGGATAAATGCCCAAAGTAGCAAAGACCAACCAAGCACTCATCTGACCGCAGTCATCATTGCCGATCAATCCATTGGGGCTGTCTCGATAAAAGCTACGCGCAATGCGATCAACCAAAGCATGGCCCTTCCAAGGGGATGCGGTGAAAGCATACAACCAAGCAGCATGGTGACTCGGTTCATTGCCATGAGCGTTTTGGCCAATCAATGCTTCTTGGCCTAAATGTTTGTTAACTTGGCTTCGTCGTTGAAAATAATGATCAAGCCATCGTTCCATACCAAGGGATCCGCCCATCATTTTGCGTAGTCCAATGGGATCGTGCAATGCAGGCGTGAGAGTGTATTGCCAAGCGTTGGCTTCTGTGTAGTCGCCAGGATTGTTCAAGGGTGAAGTGGGTGTGTCGGGGTTGAATGGTTCCCGCCAACGACCTTGGCTGTCTCGACCCCGCATCACCCCAGTTTGTGCATCCCACAATTTTTGATAGCCTTTGGCCCTTTGAGCAAAGTGTTGTGCTGTTTCATTGTGTCCAAGCAAGCGCGCAACTCTTGCGACAGCATCGTCGCCGTAGCCATGCTCGAGTGTTTTAGACACAGCTTCACCGTTGGGTTCTAAGTCGAACGGCAAGTAGCCGTAGGTGTCGAGTAAATTCCAGCTGCGCTGCGCCCACTCGGGTGCTTGCGGTCTTGGTTTGCTAGATGTTTCGACCATTGCCTGCAAAGCGGTTGCATGATCAAAACCTTTAAAGTCTTTCGCAATGGCATCAGCAATGACGGGCAAAGCGGGGTTGCCAATCATGCAATAAGTTTCACGACCCCAAGCCGTCCAAAGCGGTAAAAAGCCTTGTTGCGAATGGTGCGCAAGAAGAGTTTGTACCATGTCGTCGACGCGCTCGGGCACGATAAGGGTTAACAAAGGATGCACTGCTCGAAAGGTATCCCACAAAGACAACGTGCTGTAGTAATGTCCGCTTTGTGTTTGAATCACTTTTCCTTGCGGGCCGCGCACACGTCCATCGCGGTCTGCAATGTCGCTAGGGTGAATCAAAGCATGATAAAGCGCTGTATAAAAAATTCTTTTTTGAGCTAGAGGCGCTTCAATTTCAATGCGCCCTAACAAGCCGTTCCAAGCTTGCTGTGCCAGTTGCCTTGCCTCATCAAATTTCAGTTGCTTGGCTTCTTCTAAGTTGTGTTGAGCACCAGCTTCGTCTACGGTAGAAAGCGCAATGCGAGCCTCTAATTGGCGTGTGACATCGACTTCAAAAGTGAGCAGATAGCGCTGAGCGACATGCCCCACTGGCATGGGCAGTAGTTCGGCATGCAACGCAGGGCGATCAAATTGAACGACAAACGATGCTTGCCGTTCTACCCAAGCAACAGCATGAACTGTTCCTGCAATTTCACTTTTTTCAGGATTCAGTTTGGATTGCGCTTGCTTAACGCGATGGGCCTCATTGAAGTGCAAGCCATGTTGCAAATCAACCAACACCTGAACGCGACCAGGACGCTCAAAGGTATAGCGGTGCAAGGCCACACGCTGGGTGGCTGTGAGCTCAACCTGCACCTGATGTTGCGGCAGGCGAACACTGTAATAACCGGGCTCTGCCACTTCGCTTCGCTTGGCTTTGCGCGCTGCAAAAGTGTGGGTATTGGCTTGCCAAGTTTGTCCTTGTCTTGGCATTAAAAGAACATCGCCCAGATCTGGAATACCTGCGCCACTGATGTGCGTGTTGGAGAACCCCAAAATTTGCTGGTTTTTAAATTGATAGCCGCTGGTGTAGTCCCACCCTCTGTCGGCGTTATCGGGGCTAGGTGCCACCATGCCAAAGGGCATGACTGCGCCGGGAAAAGTGTGGCCTGTGCCATCAGTGCCTACAAAGGGGTTGACGTAAGTTGTCCATTGCTTGCTTGTCAATCGCTCTGGGCTTGACTTTGCCGCTAGCGTTGACCACGGCACGCTGGCAGCGAAGGGTACGCCCATGATCAAACGACGGCGTAAATTTGAAAATGGTTTCATGTGACGTAATTTTTCTGAAGGCGTTACTTCGAGGTGCTTTGTTTCAGCGTGCGTGAAAAAAATCTCAATGAGTCAGCCAGGTGAGTTCGCCAGTATGGCCATTCGTGCCCCCCTTCAAATTCTTCGTACTCATGCGCAATGCCCAATTCAAGAAGCGATTGGTGAAGTTGCTGGTTAGCCTTGAGAAAAATATCAGACTGTCCACAATCAAATCGCAAGGCAGGCAATTTTCCTTGTGCTGATTTCAACGCTTCCAATACCGAACTGCTGCTGGCATCCCTTGACCATTCTTCACGCGACTCCTCTATCAGTGCGTCAAGTTGCGAAATTTCCGTTAAGGCGGAGTGTCCCGATGCAGCTTGATAGCGATCGGGATAAATGCCTGCCAATCGCAGCGCAGCAAATCCGCCCATGCTCAAACCCGCAATGAAGTGCTTGGATTGCTGGCTGCAAGAAGGACATGTTTGTGCGGCAATTTCCGGCACTTCTTCCACAATCCATTTTTCAAAATTTTGCTGCAAATGAGCGTGTGTATGCGCCACATAACCCGACCCATCACCCCACAAGCCATCACTGGGCATGACCAAGACCATGGGGCTGATTTGGCCTTGTTGCATGAGTTCTGCTGCAAGCAGGTGGGCGCCACCTTGGTACGCCCAAGACCAGTGTGAGCCATAAACACCGTGCAGCAGCGTCACGATGGGCAGATGGCGTAAATGGCCAAACTCAGCTGGAAGAAAGATCGTGACATCTGCCCGCTGCTTTAACGCGGATGATTTCACGGTGACACATTGCAAACCGCTTGGCATCAAGCTGGGGTCTGATCTCTCAAGGGTTCTAAACTTCATGGTGCGTCCTTGTCGAAGACGATAACGCCTTTGATGTTGTTGCCAGCCAGCATGTCGTTCAATGCGTCTTGCAATTGAGGCAGTGAGTAGTGACGCGTGACCATGCTGGCCACATCCAGCTGTCCTTCTTCAATCCAACGCAACAATTTTGGAAAATCTCGCGAGGGATGGCAGCCGCCATACAAGGGTGTCAAATACCGTTTGTCCCACCAGAAGTCGAGCATCGATGCACTCACTTCACCGTGCGCGCCAGACAATTGCAATGCGTTACCACCATGTCGGATGAACTTCAAAGGCGCAAATGCCAAATGGTGTCGCCCCGTAGCTTCAAAGGCATGATCTGCACCCCGCTCATTTGTCAGGGTGCGCACATGCTTCACTGTATTTTCAAAATTGTGATCGTCATCCGCAATCTGCCACGTGTGTGTTGCACCCATGTGGCTTGCACGTTCTAGACTCTCAGCTCGTTTGTCTAACGCGATGATGGTTCTGGCGCCCGCAATGCGTGCGCCTTGGACGACGGAAAGGCCCACGCCGCCGCACCCCAGTACCACCACACTGTCACCTGCTTGAACATGGGCACTGTTAATGACGGAGCCGACGCCTGTCATGACCGCGCAACCCAATATGCATGCCTCTGTCATTGACAATGGAGACGGCAATGGTGTGAGGGCTTCAGCACGTACCAAGGTGTACTCAGAAAAAGTGCCTAAATTAAACGAGCGCCGAATGTCTTGCTTGTTCCAAACAGTGTGAGGTGAATCAACAGAGGGTGATTCTTTCGATAGACCTTGAGTGCGATCGCACAAGTGGCCCTGCGTATGCTGACAAGGCGAGCAGTGCCCACAGGGAATAGCCCAGTTAAGCAGTACGGGTTGTCCAATGTTGAAGCCACTGACCTGGGGTCCAATCGACTCGATCCAGCCTGCCCCTTCATGCCCTAAAACCAGAGGCCCTTCCCATGCCAACGATTGATGATCGGTATGACAAACCCCCGCTGCTGCCATGCGAACCCTGACTTCTGAACCAACGGGATCTCGCACTTCGGTGTTTTCGATCACAAACCTACCATGGCCATCGCTGATGGCAGCCAGGGAAGAGATTGAATTGATCATGGAGTGAAGTTGAGGTGTGAAGCGCTGGGGTATCAATAGGTCAATTTAGCGTGAGTAAAGAAGGGGATTCTTTGCACTGTTCGCTAAGTTGCCTGGAAGAATACCGGGACACCATTGGGCGGCATCGTTGGCTTGAATAGGGCTAAGGGCGGGTTGCAGTTTCATTTGGCTGTCCATGTAAATGATGGTCATGACCGAGCGTGGCTGTGTCGATACATTGCCCCCTGCTTTGTGAAATGTCCAGCCTAAATGAAAACTCACTTCGCCCAGTTCAAAAGGGGTGGACACAAAATTCAAACCATGGCGTGCCATGTTGGCAGTGATTTTGTCTTCGCTTTCATCCGAAATACCCAATTCGCGCCCAAACTCTACGGACTGACTTCGCGCATAAAAACCGAGGGGCCCCATGTCATTGGGCACAGCCTGAAGGGGGATCCATGCAGTGATGGTGCGATCGCTGCTTAAGGGCCAGTAATACTGATCTGCGTGCGCAGGCGTGATGCCGCCGCCCGGCTCTTTGTAAAGTGATTGATCGTGGTACAAGCGAACGCCCTCGATTTCTAGCAACTCTGCCGCTATGCGCGCCAAACGTTTGCCGTTCACAAATTCATTGACCCTGGGTGAGTGCTCCCACAAGTTCATCACTTGCAAAAATGCCTTGTCATAAGTACTGCGCTCGGCAAGGGGCTTGTGTTGTGTGTTGAGCTCAATGGTCAACCGAGTGATCTCTGAGCCGTAATAAGCAAGCGTCTGTGCATCCAAGACATCTTTGAGTTTGATGTAGCCATCGTGCCGAAACTGATCGATCTGTGCCTGTGTCAGGTGATATGCAGAGTTGAGGTTCATAGAATGAATGCCTGGGTTAGTTGGCTTGTATGGTGAAAAGTATCGTGAAATTCCTACTTGTGTTGTGAGCCGCCATCGACCAAAATTAACTCTAAATTGACGCAGATTGAATAAATAATCAAGCATGAAGGTATTTAAAGAGCGAGTTGTGCATCCGCATGAGTCTTTTCGATTCATGCACATGAAGCTCGATTGTCTCAATGGCGAGCGCCATCGGCATTCGCAAGCGGAGTTAACTTGGGTGGCGCAGGGCGCAGGTTTGCGCTTTGTGGGAGGCAGTGCTGCACCCTTTGAAGCCGGTGACTTGGTGTTGGTCGGGCCTGACATTCCCCACGTCTGGATCAGTCATCCTGGGGATCTGGGCAAAGTGCATGAATTCAGTGTGGTTCAGTTTCCGGTTGACTTGCTTCAGTCTGTTGCTGTTCCAGAATGGAGTGCTGTCGGCGAATTGATGCGCAAAGCCGCTATGGGCTTGGTCATTCATGAGCCTCTCCGCCATCAAGTTCAGGGCTTGATGGTGCGCATGCAGGCTGAGCAAGGGCTAAAACGACTGGCGTTTCTAATTGAAATTTTGGGCTTATTGATTGAGCATCCACAGGCACTGCAGACCTTGTCATCAGCAGGTGGACTTTCGGCAAATGGTCGCGACAGTGATCAAACCGATCGTCGGATTGACAGAGTTGTGCGTTGGATTCACGAGCACCTTTCGCAAAACCTGAGTATTGAAGATGCTGCCGCCAAAGTTCATGTCAGCCCTGCTGCATTCAGTCGATTTTTCAGGCGCAGCCTTGGTAAAACATTCACTGAGTATCTGAACGATTTGCGCTGCACAGAGGCCGCCATACAGTTGCGAAAGACAGATAAGCCCATTGCCACAGTTGCTGAGGATTGTGGCTTTACCACGCTGTCCCACTTCAACCGACAATTTTTATTGCGCCATGGTCAAACACCTAGACAATACCGAAAGGCAAGCTAGTGAGTCCAAGCTTTTCTGCGTATGCGTTCAAGGCGTTTTTCCAGTCGAGTCACAGCTTCCTCACCATTCATGCGTCCCGACAAAACATCGTGTGCGGCATACCAAACACTTTGGCTCACCTGGGGGTATTTGAGGCCTGTAACGGTAGAAGGCCGGATCACTCCTTTGGCAATGATGGCGCTTAGTGCGGGCATGTGTGGATTGGCTGCAATCACTTCTTTGTCTTCATAAAGAGTGGGTCGAGTCGGGTTGAATGCCCCCGCGATGGCACGTTCACGTTGCACCGCAGCACTGGTCATGTACAACACCAGATCAGCCGCCAGCTCAGGATGTTTAGAGTAACGCGAGACGCCCAATTGCCAGCCGCCCACGGCTGAGCGACCCCCTGCAGCTTGAAGGCCCGGCATCGGTGCAATGCCTACTTTGTCCTTGACGGGGCTGTCATCTTTTTGCATCAAAGCCCATGCGTAAGGCCAGTTGCGCATGAAGAGGGCGTTGCCACTTTGAAACACGCCTCGGGAGTCTTCTGGTTCATGGTTGAGTACTCCTAAGGGCGAAATATGGCCTATCCAACTGGCGGCCATGTCAAGCGCCGCCGCAGCGGCTTTGTTTCGAACCGTGATCTCCCCTGAGTCGCTCAAGACTTGCCCGCCGCCGCCGCCAGCAATCCATTCAAGCGCATGACATGTGAGGCCTTCATCGGCTTTTCCTTGGAACATGAAGCCATGAAAGTCAGGATTGCCCCGAGCCCGTTCGGCTGTTTGTATGCGTTTGGCGATGTCGCTGAATTCTTTCCAGGTGCTGGGTACGGCTTGTTTGTAGTGCGTCAGCAAATCCTTGCGGTAGTAAAACACGCCCGCATCTGTGTACCAGGGCATTGCCACCAGTCGGCCATTCACGGTATTGCCATCGACCAGTGTTTGGAAATGCTTGCGTTCTTCTCCCCGCGTAAAAGGAGAAAGATCTAACAAATGGTCTTTGAGTAATCCTGGCCACACCAGGTCGATTTGCAATACGTCGATGTCTGTCGATTTGGCGGCGAACAATTGTCGGTAAAGTGCTAATTTATCGGGAACACTGGAAGGTGGCGAAAAATTGCGAACGGTGTTGCCTGTCTGCTTGGCCCATTCTTGGGCATACTTAAAGCAATAACTCACGTCGGTGCCGCTGGGGCCGCAAGCCACTGTCAACACCGCTGCATGTGATGACATGGAAACCATGAGGAAGGCCCAAGCGATGGCAAGTGAGTTTGTTATTTTTGAAGCCCAAATCATGGTGTGCAGTGTCTGTGAAGTGTGTTCATTCTGGCGGATGCTGTAGGGTGAAGGCGATTGTGCTTAGACAGTTACTGACTGTATTTATACCTTCTGCTGGAAGTTGAATTGTCTTTGAATCGGGCATTGATGAGTTAGCTCAGCTTGCATAGTTGGCTTTTGTGTGCTTTGGTTGCTGAGCTCGCTGTGTGAGGGTGTGGTGGGTGGGTTCCTCATACTGGAGTACCAGAAATCGTCAAC
>Ga0315906_10002150_pt1 | contig 28174 bp, 23 predicted proteins | sample LakEriMetagenome_4_FD_203526 | JGI IMG/M metagenome (GOLD analysis project Ga0315906, IMG submission 203526) | Freshwater fungal communities from buoy surface, Lake Erie, Ohio, United States - Buoy 2 MA122 | ecosystem: Environmental > Aquatic > Freshwater > Lake > Lake biofilm | place: USA...
AGATTTTACCAATCGCCTGTGGTTCGTGTTCAACAACCGGCTGAACTCGCTTCTTAGGCGCTTCAACGTCTTCTTCACGATACGGGAAAATTTCAACGATTGGCGAAGCAATAATGGAAGTGATTTTGAAATCAATCATCAACGTTGAAAGACTTTCTACAATTCGCTCGTAGGCATCTTTCACATTCGTTGCAGAAACCAAGAAATTTTGAGAAATCGTCTTTTTCTTATCCGCTTCATCATCAATTTTATCATAAGAAACTTTGCATTTGAACCAGGTATCCGCATCGTCATAAGAGAAAATGTCGTGAATATCTGTTCTTGCAATACCTGTAACCAAAAACTCTCCTCGAATCGTAGCTCCTAACTCTTCATAAATGCGAGCTTCAGCATCTGTAAAAGTCATCGCTGCCAATAAATACGGTTCTGAAACACGTTTAAAAGTTCCGTTATCTAATTGTTTTGTATATTTCACCTTTACGGTAAACCAACTATTCATAATGTAAATTTTAGCTTCCAAAGATAAGATTCTATTGGGCTCAAAATCGAATTGTTGAAAAGAAAAAAGCAAGATGAGTTACAAGCTCAGAATGGATCTTAATTGTTGTAATTCGTCCACTTTTTCAGCATTGCCAATTTGTTGGAACGATGCAATTAAGTTGGTAATCATGCGTTTTATGATTGCTGAATTGGAACAAGGCTCAAAATACTCGCGGTTAGCAGGTAAATTGTATTTTGATAAGAAATTCTTGATTTCATTTACATCAAAAATGCTTCCTCTTGAAAATGCGTTGATGTAAAACAGAACCCCAAATTCATTTTGTTGGTTTATCAAATAATTAGAGTGCTTGGAATCCATGCAGGCGAGCACAAAATGATTTGGCAAATTAACACCATATATCGGAAGATCAAGTGACTGAGCAACAACACTGTAAATTAAGCACAAACTCAACGGATTTCCTTTCTTACTTTCTAGAACTGTATTGATGTATGAGTTTACAGGTGAATGAAAATTCTTTGCGTCACCTTGAAATTGATAGTGCCCGAAGAATACTTTATTAAAAATCTTAATTTGTTCAAATGACGTTTGATTGTCATTAATTTCTAACCAAATGTCACGACGAATAGCTTGAATGGTTTCTCGAATGTTTTGCTCCTCCAAATTTGGGTACTGGTAACGGGCAACCACAATAGCTCCTTCTAATAAATCTTTCTCATAGGAATTTACCCAATTAGTAAGCTGCGTTTTAGTTTCCTCGAATTGTATTTCGCGAATTATTTGTTCTACGCGCGTTTGAAAAATCAAACCGTAATAATCAAATTCCCACGAATGTTCCAGATAGGGAATAGCCTCGACACCACATTTAAGCAGTTGATCTTTGACATGACCAAAAACATTTTCGTCTGGGTCGTCAATTAATTTCACTAAAGCCTGTATGGATGGATTGACTTGCATCACAAAGCAAATATATTTGAAGCTATTTTGTGATTTTTAAGAATAAAAAATCTTTATCAATGACAAAATGTTAATTCTTCGATGTAACCAAATAGCATGTTATTACGTTATTGACTGACATATCTAAATTAACTTTGCTACAGGTTGATTTGAAAAGAGGCTTTCGGGCCTCTTTTTTGTTACTTTTGAGAAAAGTTGACATGTATAAACTAATTCTATTTCTACTGCTGATTTGTTCTTGCCGAAGTGCTAAAAATCAGAATTCAGATCAAAGTACAGTAACGACTATTTTCAAGGGAACAGTGATTTTGAATAATAATGGTTGCCCCCATTACATTGAGATTTCCAATTGTTCCGTGTCTAATTTATCTTATTACATTGGGAAAAAAGTATATCCAATAGAATTAGACGATAAATTTAAAAAGGAAGGTCTTAGCCTAAATTTCAACTTCACCGTGAGTAAAGCTATGTCTCCAACCGATTGTCAGGTCGATTATGTGGTTATCCTTGACAATGTTTCAGTGACCAAGAAGTAATTCCTTTAGCTTTGCTAACATAGCTTGATTCTCATCGCTATAAAACGCTTTCGCTATTTTCTTTTTTTCTCGTTTGGTCAAATGCCAAGATAAGGAAATGCGATCTTTCGAGCGTTCGCGCAAATTAAACGTGACAATATCCACAGGAAACTCAAAACTCTTCGAACACAACTTCATCAATTGCTCTTGATCAAAGTCTTGCGTTCGCGTAAAATTCGTGATCATGTTACCAAAAGGAAGTGTGATTTTATCCATTAGCGAAATGTCATTATAGGATTCGTCGTTCAAAATTCGTTTTGTATCCCTCGTTTCGACAATGATTACTCCTGAGGTGTTTTTCTTGATCCAATCACTCATCGCGAACAAATAATCAATTGTTACTTTCCCGCCATAATTATCTCTAATTCCTGCATCCATCAATTGAATTTCTGGTTTGGTTGGCATGGTGATCATTGGCATGACAAGAGGAAAGGTGGCACTTGCACGAAGTACACTTGAAAATCGGATTGAATTCGGGTCGTTTTCTTTAAAAAAGGTTTGATAATCAATATTTTCAAATGCCGAATTTCCATTTCTTTTACTAACAATGTAGCTAAGATTCTGAGACGAAATCCACAAGCGTCGGCCATCGTTGATCACTGTTGGGCTAAATATCATTAATGGAATTTGTCCTTTTTGTTCGAAAACCTGATAATAACCAAGAGGATGCTCCAAAAAGTTGTTTAGATTTTGATGCAAATGCGCCTCGAATGCGGCTCCACGCTCTAGCGTATAATGGTGACCGTTGTAATCAATTGTTTTATATCGAATCAATAAATCATTCGTCGATGCTGAAAAGGAAAGCTTATTAAGTAAATCTTTGGAAATATTTGCTTCATACTCCTTGTCGAATCTGGATGAAATCTGATTCATTTTTTCTCTCAAAATCAATTCACGATAATATGCCGCACCAACCATTCCGCCTGAGGCACCTGCAATAAGATGGAGTCGACTTGATAGCTTATTTTCAAGCGCTTTATCACAATTCCCTAGCACCACAATCGTCCACAGAGCACTGCGAGAGCCACCACCAGAGGTATTAAGGATAATCAACTTAGGTTTCTTTAATTGTTGATTGACTTTCCAATTATCCAACATCTGGTAAATCCTAAGTTTAGAATTGGTTAAATCAGTAGAATCTAAACCGTTTTTTGAAATATTTTCAACTGTGTATTTTGTCCGTTTCCCCTTTTGATAATCCAAACCAATAGCATAGCTGGTGTATTTAAAGAACGGAGTTACTGTGCTCAAGTATGACATACCGATCAGGGTGCCAACAATAATCGGATACGCCCAGCGATGAAACCATGAAATTAGCGCACTGAAAAGCATGGATATGATGGTGAGAAGTGTTACAACACTAACAGCAGCGGGCATTTCGAAGAACGAGTAAGTACGAAAAAAACCCATACTTAAAAAAGCAATTAAGGTAATTGCTTCGAAGATGAATGCATTAATTCGATTCTGACCATAAATTTGCTCTATTGTTTCTTGATCCAAATGTTGAATGCTTCTGCTTTTGTAAATCTTGAATTTTCTTCCAATATAATAAATTGGTCTTTTTGATTCTGAGCGGAAATAATTATACCATTTAGCACCTTTAACAGCAACAGATGAAACTGGATTCTGAGAGCTTTCTTCCTCGTCATCGTCTTGATCTTTATTTCTCCGTAAAGGAAAAAAGTAAAAAATAGAAAGTGTAATAAAAATTAAAAAACCAAGTATAAAAGATACTGAATAAAAAACTACCTGAGAGAAATCCGCAAGCTCTTCACTTAAATGGAATTTCATCATTTTCAAGAGGTAAAAAACGATAAATACGACTGGAATCAAGGAATTATTAATGCAAAATCGAAAGAAAGGTGTTGAAACGACAATCAAAAATGGAAATCTCGGACCAATTTTCGTGTAACTGTAAACATTGAATGCCATTACAAAACCCCCAACACTAAACCCAAGAAACAAAAAACTCAAATAGCTTACTTTACCCAAGTACTCCGGTGAAAAAAACAGAAATGGTACTCCGAAAGCATAACCCAAAGATTCTGAAATAATCAAAAAAAGAATGACCCAATAAATTAACCCGAAAAAATTATATTTCAGTTGCGATTGAATTAATCGAAATGGAAAGAAATCACGAATCAAGGCAATTTTTTGGAGCATAAATTGATTTCTCTAAATGTAATAAAAATTCAGAGAAAAACAAAATCAGTTAGCCTTATTTACAACATCTCTAACTAAATATGTTAGTGCCTTTCCAACCAATTTATGCTCAAGATCATTTCTTGGAGCTGCCTCCGGCAAATGAACGTATGCCAATTGTTCAACCTGTGGTATGGTTCGCATCAAATAGGCTCTAACCTCATCCAAACTCCAACCAGAAGGACTGAATGCTGAACTAGGCATATTCGCAATACTATCCATATCTATTTCAATCCCGATTCTATGCTTATCCAAATTCCAAGATTGGATGATTTCAGAAGCATCATCAATTAAATTTCGGTTTCCAACGAGGTAATCCTCATAATACGAATGCTTGATTCTTTGACCAACTAAGAAATTTCGAATGAACGAATTATTGAACGCTTCATGAAGTCCTAAAACGGCGTATTTATTTAAAAACCCCTGATCAATGGCATATGAAAACGAATTTCCACTATGTCTACGATCTATTTCACGACAATCCGCGTGGGGATCCAAATTCAAAACATTTATCGCTTTTTCTTTAAACCTCCACTTTATTAAAGGATAAGCATTGTTGTGACCACCACCGATAACAATTGGAATTTGATTTTCCAAAACACGTTCATTCAAAAGTTCAATTACGAAATCGTCCAATTCAGCAACTTGTTTTGAAGCATGTTCAACCGAAGAAAAGGAAGAAGTAAATTTAATTGATCCCAAAATGGTAATCTGATCAATATTAAAGCCTTCATGAACTTGGGAATTGAGAAAAACACGCAAAAATGAATCAAAAGCGTTTTCAGAACCCGAAAAACCATTATTTGCCAAAGGACCAATACTTTCTTGAATTCCCAATATAACAAAGCGAGTATTTTTTTTATTCAAATCAAAATCTCCAATTCTCTTTTCCCCTTTTCGATGCGTAAAGAATTTTAAAAGGAACGCAGAATCGAATTCTTCAAAAAGAAAGCTTCCTTCTTTTGAATTTACTGTCATATGAATTTATTAAAGAATGAATCTGGAGCATGTGTAGGTTTCATCGTATCCGCTTTAACAAAAACCAATGTGGTTGAAGCTTCTACCAATTTTTTATTTTCTTGATTAAATATTTCGTAGGTAAAATACAATCTTGAACCTTTCAAGTGACTAATACAAGTTACAATATTCAATAAATCGTCATAGAATGCAGGAGCCAAATATTTTATTTGAAATTCGGAAACAGGAAGCATAATTCCGTCATCCTCCAATTTTTTGTAGGTAATCCCTTTTGAACGAATTGCCTCTACCCTACCCACTTCCAAAAACTCAGCATAATTGCCATAATAACAATAACCCATGCGATCCGTTTCGCCATATCGAACCCTCAATTGACAAGTATGAATGTACTGAATATCCAAATTCATTTATTTCAAAAAAGTTTGTGAAAATTAGCAAATAAATTGCTAAATTTAAATCCAAACAATTATAGAGAACATTTTTGCAAAAAAAATCGATAGAAGTAAAAGATTTTAAAAAGTCAATAGGTAAAACACTTTTTTTTTAACTTTTTTATACAAACATTTGTGCTCCTTATTTCAAAACAATGTTTTACTGATTTTTTCGGTTAAACATGAATAAAATAATTAATAGTTTTAAAGAATATACGATGAGTAAAAGTCACGAAGGCACTTGGGAATCTTGTTTAAAAGTTATCAAAGACAATGTTCCTCTTCAAGCATTTAAAACCTGGTTTCTACCTATAATTCCAGTGAAATTGGAAAATAGTGTTTTAACGATACAAGTACCTTCACATTTCTTTTATGAATGGCTGGAAGAACATTACATTACGTTACTTCGAAAAGTCGTAAAAAAGGAATTAGGCCAGGAAGGGAGTCTTGAATACAGCATTGTCATGGAAAACAATTCTAAGAATTCCAATCCTTACACGGTTAAAATTCCTGCACACAATACGAATTCCCTGAAGAATTCTCCGGTTAACATGCCGATTAACGTGACTGAAAAACAAATTCGTAATCCTTTTGTCATTCCTGGACTGAAAAAAGTAAACATCGAATCTAATTTGATTCCTGCTTTTAGGTTTGAAAATTTTGTTGAAGGGGAATGCAATCGTTTGGCTAGGGCTTCAGGTTATGCTGTTGCGAATAAGCCAGGTGGAACTGCATTTAATCCACTATTAATTTATGGTGGTGTTGGTCTTGGGAAAACGCATTTGGCTCACGCGATTGGAATTGCCATCAAAGATAATTTCCCGAATAAAACAGTTCTTTACGTTCAATCAGAGAAATTTGCGCATCAATTCATTGATGCAATTAAAAATCAAACAACCAATGATTTCGTTCATTTCTATCAAATGATTGATGTATTAATCATTGATGATGTTCAATTCTTCGCAGGTAAAGAGCGTACACAAGATGTGTTTTTTAGCATATTTAATCACTTGCATCAAAATGGGAAGCAAATTATTTTGACTTCTGATAAAGCTCCCGTTGAAATGCAAGGAATGGAACAACGCTTACTTTCTCGCTTCAAGTGGGGATTATCAGCGGACTTAGGAACTCCTGATTTGGAAACAAGAATCGCAATCCTTGAAAAGAAAATGTACGGAAGCGGGATCGAATTACCAAAAGAAGTTGTTGAGTACTTAGCTTATTCGATTAATACCAACGTTCGTGAAATTGAAGGTGCATTAAATACCTTGTTAGCTCAAGCTTCCCTCAATAAAAAAGCGATAACACTCGATCTTGCAAAGCAAATGGTTGACAAGTTTGTTCGAAGTACAGCAAGAGAAGTTTCAATCGAATACATACAAAAAGTTGTTTGTGACTATTTCGATTTACCGATTGAAATGCTTAAGTCTAAAACGAGAAAGAGAGAAGTTGTTCAAGCAAGACAGATTTCTATGTATTTCTCTAAAAAGATGACAAAGTCTTCCTTGGCAAACATTGGAGCTCATTGCGGAGGAAAAGATCACGCGACGGTACTTCATGCTTGTCGAACGGTTGTGAACCTTTCTGAAACAGACAAACAATTCCGTCACTACATTGAGGAATTGGAGAAAAAATTGACAATCCAATAATTCATTTTGAATTCAACCAACTACGACCTACGCATTTTAATGGTGTGTTTAGGAAATATTTGTCGTTCACCTATGGCGGATGGATTACTGCGTCGAAAAGTTAAAGATCATAATTTAAATGTTTTTGTAGATTCTGCAGGAACGGCAGATTATCACACAGGTTCTCCTCCTGATCATCGCATGATCGAAACAGCAAAATCACGCGGAACTGATATCCAAGAATTACGAGCAAGGCAGTTTTCAAAAAATGACTTTCAAGATTTTGATCTGATTTATGTCATGGATGAATCCAACTTATTTAATGTTAATAAACTAACTGCAAGTGACACCGAGCAAGAAAAAGTAAAATTAATTCTGGAAGAACTTTATCCGAATGAATCCAAGCGAGTTCCTGATCCATATTATGGTTCAATGAAAGACTTCATGGATGTTTATGGTTTATTGGATAAAGTAACTGATGTAATCATCGAAAAAATAAAAAATGGCGAAATCCGGTAAATTATATTTAATTCCAAATACCTTAGGGGGAGAAACAATTACGGATTTAATTCCAGTTGATGTAGTTAATATCGTGAAGGATTTAAGGCTTTTCGCAGTAGAAGAAATTAAATCAGCACGTCGCTTGCTTCGTAAAATGGATCGCGAATTCCCCATTGACGACTGTACATTTTTATTAATGAACAAACATTCGGGAGAAAAAACGCTTATGGAAGTCCTTCTCAAATTAACTCAAGGAGAAAACGTTGGCGTAATTTCAGAGGCGGGATGTCCAGGCGTTGCTGACCCAGGAGCGGAGTTAGTCAATTTGGCGCATTCACAAGGAATCGAAGTGGTGCCGATGGTTGGTCCTTCTTCATTTCTTTTAGCGCTTATGGGAAGTGGCTTTTCTGGACAGCAATTCGCATTTCACGGATACCTTCCAAAAGATCGAAAAGACCGCGTTCGAAAATTAAAAGATTTCGAAATGGATTGTCGAAGAACTGGAACAACCCACATTTTTATGGATACTCCTTTTAGAAACATGCATGTTTTGGAAGATCTTTTAAATGAATTAAGTGATTCGACAGAATTATGCATTGCTTCCAATTTGACGCTTATAAATTCGAGAATCACTACGCTATCGGTTAAAGATTGGCGAGAAAAAGCATACGATTTATCAAAAAGCCCAACGGTATTCTTGATCGGAAAAGGTCAATAAACTCCTATCTTATTCTTAGCTTTTTAATCGTTCGATAACGTTCGGTATAATTTTGAGTTCCCTTGCAATTCATTTCTTTTTTTAAAGAATGATAATTGTTTATTCGCTCTGACAGATCTGGATGTGTACTAAGCAATTCTTCTGATCTTGCCCCCTCCTCTTTCTCGATTTTCTCAAAAAATCCTGCTGCACCATCAGATTGATAAGAAGTATTACAGAGGTAATTCACAGAACATTCATCTGCTTCTCGCTCATAAGCCCTGGAATAACGAAGAGATAGTAATCCACCTATTACTTGTTTGAAATTATCACTGTTCTCGCCACGCAAAATAAAATCTAATAAAATTTGAATACCATATGTTTTTGTCATTTGCCGTGTTCCATGCCTACGCTCTGCATGCCCCATTTCGTGTGCCAAAACACCAGCAAGTTCGGCTTCATTATCCAAGTATTTTAAAATTCCGGTGTAAACAAAAATATATCCACCTGGCGCACAAAAGGCGTTAATTGTCTTATCATCATTAAGAACTGTGACTTTCCATTCGAACTTATCTTTATATCGAAAATCACCATTCGCTAAAATGGTTTGCTTAATATTTTCAATGTAGCTGTATACTTTGGGATTGGCTTCTTCTGAAACAACTTTATAATCAGCTGAGGATTGAATCTCGTCATATAATTGTTGCCCCATCTTCATATCATCTTCAACAGAAAAACCATTAATTTCAATTTTATTCCATTTTTCTTTGACTTGCTTACTCAAGTTTCTTCCCTTTTCCAGCGCCTTGTTTTTTAATTCACTTAGTTCTTGAGTCCAACTATTTTTTTCTGGACCAATTGAAACTTCTTCCTTACTGTTAGTTGTTGAACGTTCCCCGCAGCAAAATAAAAAAAATAAAAAAGGTAGAATAATTTTTGTAATTCGCATGATTGAATTTATTATTCAATTAATTACCAATCAAAAATACAGCATTGGAAAAAAGCAATTTTCCTCTTTCCCAAAATCCGCGAAACAACGGATTATCGATTAAATAAACCACTTGCCCTGAGCCAATTTCTTGAACTCCAGCAATGATTGCCTCTGACTGTTTTTCATTCACTTCACTTCCTACAAATCCGTTCAAGGCCTTCGGATTTTTTTCAAGTCGAACCAATTTCATTCCTTCAGACATACTATAGCTTTCAGCACTTTGCCTTAGCGTTTCATAGCGATTAAATCCAAAATTCAACGGATGCGTTTTGTCCAACTCACATTTAAAAATCGCGCCAATTATTGCTTTACTAATGTCATTTCTTTCAAGAGAACCGTAGTTCAAATCCTTGGTGGTTGTATCGGAATTTTCCTTGCTTTTAATTCCAAAATAATCGAATTCAGCAGATGCAAAACTAGACGCCGCAGCTCCCATTACAATCAAATTACCACCTTCTTCTATCCATTTTTTTAGTGTTTCATTTCCCGATAATTGATAACTTCCTTCAGGAATGACCAAGGTATTGACTTCTTCCAAAGCAGATTCCAAATCGTTTTCCCAAATTAGATGAATCTCCGATTTTAATTGTTGTTCGAAAAAGTGCCATACTTCACCAACCGATAAAGATGATGTATTCTCACCCATTACTAAACCAACTTTCTTTTGTAAAATTGGTTTGACATGACTTGATCCAAAATCGAGTCCTTCATCGACATAACCAGTTGCTGTAAATGAGAGTTGAACTTGATGTGAATTAGCAATTTTTGTTACTTTTTGATCAAAATCAGCTTGTTGATTCTCTCCTCGGTTTATTATGAGCGTTCCAGGCTCAAATGTTTGACCATTCAATTTGAACGATTGATCGTGGTATGAAGCTTTAATTCCTTCAGATTGCAATTCGGCTAGAAATTTTGCCGATTTCAAAGAATTCCATCTTACCAAATACGCATAACAATTACGTTGAATTTCATTTTTTATCGGATCCTTAATTGTAAGAAGTTTTCCATTTATTTTACTTTCGGAAGCATAAGCATCGATCCCATAAGCGAATGGTAAATTCCAAGCGGTAATGTCATACGTCAGTGAATCACTAAGTTGTGTTTTTGGCTCCAGTAATACAGTTGCCAAGGTTCCTTTTTCTTGATCTATTGAAACAAGGATATCACCTTTTTTAATTGAATAGCTTTCTACTTTACCCGTTTGATAATTGTAAGTCTTTACCGCTGTATTTTCGGGAGCGGATTCCATCTTTATCTCATTAATTTGAAGTTGATTGATTAATGGCTCCAATAATTCTTGGCTACCGGAAAGAACATATGATTTATACTTAAACTTGTTTTCTTTCCTGAAATTCTGATATTCTTTAATCAATTTATCTGCTTTGTCAGAACTCAACTCAACAGTTGAAAGACCCGTTGTGACGTGATGTAAAACGCGATCTTTTAATTCTAAGGTATCACCAACTTTTGTAAGTACAGATAATCCCGCGCGTCCGCTACCCCCTTGCTCGTATGTCATTCCGATGGAGCCGCTATACATGGGATACGTGTCACCATAACTTGGATAGAGCAAATCAAAAACTTCTTTGGAAAAATAAAGCCAACTATTCTTATCAAATTCGGAAGCGTGTTTTTTACCAATATCCTTTTGAAAATCTCGCTGCCACTTGGTTATCACTTGATGATAGGGCTCAGCCGCAGGAGGAAAATAATAAGGTTCATCGATGGCTTGCTCGTGAAAGTCAACATGCACGTGTGGAAGCCAATTGTTATATTTTACCAATCGCTGTTGAGTCTCAATTTGGGTCATCCAAGCCCAATCTCTGTTCAAATCGAATAAATAGTGATTCGGTCTACCGCTTGGCCAAGGTTCGTTATGTTCGGCGCTAAACTTTTGTGAATCAGGAATTCGGTTTCCGTATTGATAATAAAAATTGACATAGCGCTCACGTCCATCTGGATTTAGACAAGGGTCCATGATAACAACCGTATTTTTGAGCAATTCCTTTTTATCCGTTAAGAGTCGAAAAGCCGTTTCCATCGCGGCCTCTGTGCCTGAAGATTCATTTCCGTGAACGTTGTAACTCAACCAAACGATTGCCACGTTTTCATTCTTATCCAAATTGACGTGATTCGTTCGAATTTGCTCCAGCTTTTGAAGATTTTCAGAAGTTCCAATATATGCAAGAATTAAGTCCCGTTTTTCATAGGTCTCTCCATATTTTTCAACTTTCAGATTAGCAGGAAAATTCTTTTCCAACGCGTGAAAATAACTCACAACCTCTTGATGACGCGTGAATTTCTGTCCAATTTCATAACCCAAAAATTCCTTTGGCGAAAAATGACTTTGACAGAGAACGATGAAATTGAAAAAAGAAAAAAGAAAAATAAATGAAATTTTTAACATCATATGAACCGATTGAAACTCAAATATAGAAATAAAAGTTGGCAAGCTTTTGAAACTAAAATCAAGTGTTTAATAAGATGACCATTTTAAGTGACCAAGAATAATTATAATTGTTCAAAAATCTTGAAAAGTTAGACTTTGAAGGCCTTAATTTTGGCGTAACTTCGCTTCATTGATTATTATTCATTCTGATGAAACAATACCACGATTTATTAGAACACATCTTGCAGCATGGAGTAAAAAAAGAAGATCGCACCGGAACAGGAACGATTTCCGTTTTTGGTTATCAAATGCGCTATGATTTAAGTGATGGGTTTCCTTGTGTAACGACAAAAAAGCTTCATTTGAGATCCATTATTCACGAGTTATTGTGGTTCTTAAAAGGCGACACAAATATTCAGTATCTTAAGGAGAATAATGTTTCTATTTGGGATGAATGGGCAGATGAAAATGGGAATTTAGGCCCAGTATACGGGTCGCAATGGAGAAGTTGGCCAACAGCTGATGGACGGCATATTGATCAAATCAAACAAGTAATTGACCAACTAAAAAACAATCCAGATTCACGAAGAATTATTGTTTCAGCTTGGAATGTTGGCGAAATTGAAAAGATGGCTCTACCCCCATGTCATGCTTTTTTTCAGTTTTATGTTGCTGATGGAAAATTAAGTTGCCAATTGTATCAACGCAGTGCGGATACTTTTTTAGGTGTTCCATTCAACATTGCATCCTATGCGCTGTTAACAATGATGCTTGCCCAAGTTTGCGATTTAATGCCCGGTGATTTTGTTCATACACTTGGAGATGCTCATTTGTATTCGAATCATTTGGAACAAGCAAAGCTACAATTGACTAGAGATTTTAGGCCTTTACCTCAAATGAAAATCAATCCCAACGTAAAGGATTTGTTTGATTTCAAATTTGAAGATTTCGAACTAATCAATTACGATCCACATCCACATATTAAAGCGGAAGTAGCCATATAAAATGAAAGTTTCGCTCATCGTCGCAATGGACTCAAAACGAGGAATCGGAAAAAACAACGATTTGATGTGGCATCTTCCTGCAGACATGAATTTTTTTAAGGAAACGACTAAAAATCAAATTGTTGTTATGGGAAGGAAGAATTATGATTCAATTCCAGAAAAATTCCGCCCATTGCCCAATCGATTAAATGTTGTCCTTACAAGAAATAAAGATTTTAATGCAGACAATTGCCTTGTTTTTAATTCATTAGATGAATGCTTTGATCATTTCAAAGATGAAATGGAACGTAAGGTTTTTATTATTGGCGGAGGGGAAATTTACAAAATGGCTCTTGAATCGAATCGTTTGAATGAAATGTACATTACGTATATAGATGGTGTTTTTGATGCCGACACTTTTTTTCCGGAGTTTGACGATAAACGATGGAAATCAGAAATGATCGGTGAACAGAGCATTGATGAAAAACACGACAATTCCTTCAAAATTATTCGCTATTCTCAAAAGTAATTCAACCCAAAAACAGCAGTTAATGCTGCGGTCTCAGTTCGAAGACGATTATCACTCAAATTTACGGCAATATAACCTTTATTTATTGCGAAATCAACTTCAGAATTCGAGAAATCTCCTTCAGGACCGATTAAGAAAGGGCGATTCTCATCGATCTCCATTAACTTGATTTTCTCACCTTCATAACAATGTCCAAAGTAGCCATTGGGATTCAATTCAATAAATTGTTTAAAAGAAATTAACTCATCAACTTCAGGTAAATAAAACTGTTTGGATTGTTTCATAGCCGAAATGGCTATTTTTTGCAGACGCTCTGAATTGATGGAGTTCCTTTCATTATTTTCACATTTTAGAAAAGTCAACTTCGATAAACCCAATTCCACTGCTTTTTCTAGAAACCATTCTATACGATCCATGTTTTTCGTAGGAGCCATCGCCACGTGAATGTAATTCTTCGGTTTTGGATGTGAAATCACTTCACTTATTTCAAGCTTACATCGTTTCGGATGATCGTCCACTATTTTAGCGATGAATTGATTGCCTTTTCCATCAATTAAATGAACAGCTGAACCAATTACATTTCTCAGAACACGAATACAATGTTTGGATTCCTCTTCTGACAAAAAATAATCAGTGGACTCAGTCGATATATCGGGTGCAAAAAATGTGGCCATCAATGTAATAATTTAAAGACCATTTCGCGCATCAATTCTCCTTGTGAAGCAGAGGGGTTTCCAACGCCTTTGGCTTTCAGGTCATATTCATGCAGTACTTGAATATTTACAGCTAATTTTCTTGGGTCAAAATTATTTCGTGCATTCAGTAATTCGCCTGCTACAAAAGGATGGACACCCAATACTTGCACAACAGCTTCCCTGGATTTATTGGGTAAAAAGTGAATGCGCATGATATTTGAAAATAAGCGAAATAGATTTGAAATCACAACAGTAATTTCAACGGCTTTTGGATTATTTTCGAAATACTGAATTATTTTAAATGACTTCAGTGAATCTCTAAGTTGAATGGCATTTGTCAACTCAAATATATTGTAATCTTTGGAAATACCAATATTTTCTTCAATGTGAACATCATTGATAGGGGTTCCTTTTTTAACTAGAATTGTAAGCTTTTCAATTTCGTTTACTATTCGGCTGATGTCATTACCAATAAATTCCGTTAAAAGCATGCTCGCCTTGGAGGTTATTTCATAACCAATTGATTTCACGTACACATTAATCCAATCAGCAAGTTGGTATTCACGTATTTTGTCTGATTTAAAAACCAAGCCATTCTTGGCGGCTGCCTTTATGCTTTTTTTCCTAGCGTCATATGTTTTATGTTTATAACAAACCACAAAAATTGTAGTATCTGCAGGTTTGTCAAAATACTTTTCAAGGGCCTCAATGTCCTTAAAATATTGCGCCTCTTTTAAAACAACCAATCTTCTTTCTGCCATCATTGGATAGGCATTCAGCTCACCTAATAAGGAAAGAGCATCAGTTTCTCTTGCATATAAAACGGATTGATTAAAGTCTCGCTCATGTTCCTGCAAAGCATTGGCTTCAACAGCATTTGAAATCAAATCAATAAAATAGGGCTCCTCACCATGCAAGAAATAAATCTTTTCGAATTTACCAGCTTTAATGTCCTTGAGGATGATTTTATAATCCATGTGATGTCAAAATTACAAAAGTCCTTTAATGTTTCTCCCAAATCTGAATCAACTCAACGAGTGTCTTGACTGCTTTTTCCATATCTTGAACACTCACAAACTCGTGTTTCGAATGAATCGCCATTTCACCTGTAAATAAATTCGGACAAGGCAAGCCCATAAAAGATAACCTTGAGCCATCCGTTCCGCCTCGAATAATTGCTCGCTTGGGAGTGATCCCGACTTTTTCCATTGCTTGAACGGCGTAATCGGTGACAAAAGGAACGTCTTTGAGGATTTCCTTCATATTTCGATATTGCTCTGTAATTTCGGATGTAAAGGTAGCGCCATGATTATTTTGAATCACTTGATTTGCCAATTGTTCCAATTGTTCTTCATACTCAGCCAATTTTGCAGTTTCGTGATCGCGTACAATAAACTGAACAGTTGCTTTTTCCAGTCCTCCTTCAATCGATACAGGATGAACAAAACCTTCACGATGGCTCGTTGTTTCTGGTGACCAACGTTCTTTCGGAAGCGAATCTACCAATTCGGAAGCGAGCTTTATGGCATTTATCATTTTATTTTTAGCATAACCTGGATGCGCACTGATTCCGTTGAAAACAAATTTCATGGCATCAGCTGAAAACGTTTCGTCTTCGATATCTCCGAGTTGACCTCCGTCTAATGTATATCCAAAATCTGCATTTACTTTCGACATATCTAGTTTATCTACACCTCTTCCAACTTCTTCATCTGGCGTGAAAAGGATACGAACTTTTCCGTGTTTCACCTCAGGATTTTGAACCAAGAATTGAGCAAAATCCATAATGATTGCAATTCCGGCTTTATCATCCGCGCCGAGTAAAGTCGTTCCGCTCGCCGTAATTATGTCATCACCAATTTTTGTTTTTAAATAGGAATGTCTTTCAGTCGTTATGATTTGCGTGTTATCATCTGGAAGCACTATAGGATTTCCGTCATAGTTTCTATGCACAATTGGTTTTACACCAGTCCCAGAACAATCAGGCGCCGTATCCATGTGGGAGCACAAACAAATTGTTGGAATATTTTCTTTTTCAGAATTTGATGGAATAGTGGCAAATACATATCCCCATTCATCCATTTCAACATCTTCCAAACCTAATTCAACCAATTCTTGAAAGAGCACTTTCGCTAAATCTTTCTGTTTCAACGATGAAGGAAATGTTTCAGAATTTGGATCGGCGGTTGTATCTATTTGAGCGTATTTAATGAATCGACTTTCAACGGAATATTGGTTGGACATAAATGAGATTTTCTCAAAAGTAAAAAGAAATAATTTTCAACTACCAAATTATTTAAAGTCATGTCTGACGATTCAGAAATTTCTTACTTTTATTTTTATTTTTTTTAGGATGAGTATAAAATTTTTTTTGGTATTTCTCTGTTTTTCAGTAGTTTCTTATAGTCAAGCAGTTCGAATTGGAAAATTTGTTGTTTCAACCGAAGACTTAAATGTCACCCGTTTTAATAATGGAGATGAAATACCACTCTATAAAAGTGAAGAAGAAGCAAAAAAATACGCAAAAGAAGGTAAACCAGCTTGTATAAAGGTTGGTAATTCAATTTGGTATAATTGGTATGCGGTGAATGACAAAAGAGGAATTACTCCATCTGGCTGGTATGTTCCGAACACTAGAGATTTCTCAGATTTTATATACACCTGTCGTGAACAATCAGTGATAAACAATAAAAATAAATCGATTTTACCAGGACAACCAACGGGAAAAGAAAATCAAGAGCCGTTTTTTAGATGGTGGATTGGAGGGGAAATTAAGGAATTTGCTGACCCAATGGTGGAGATTTTGAAGTGTGAATCCGGATTGGGTCCATTATCAACCACGACAGTTAAAAAAACTGATTTTTACCCTGTTCGTTTATTTGACAAAAACACTGCAAATAGCAGTGCTCAAATCTATTTTACAAAACAAAAAGTTTTTAGATTGAAAAATGATACACTTGATTGGAGTATCGTCATTGAATCTGAAAACTGTGATTGGGGAAATGATGAAAATTCTTGTTATGGTCGGGCAAAAATGAGGTTGCAAAATAAAAAGGATGAATCGAACAATTATACCATTGAGGTTGACGATTTTATTTTTTCAATAAATAAGAGAGATGAGATTATTTCAGATTTGGGATTAAGATTTGACGACTTCAATTTTGATGGACAAAAAGATTTTGGTTTTGGATTTGACAATGATATGTATGATGGACTATTACCAAAAGTATACTTGATGTCCGAAGACGGGAAGAGATTTGCGGAGAGCAAGGAATTTAATAAATTGATTCAGGGTCCCTTCGAAATTTCAACATTCGATTTAGCTGAAAGGAAATTTCAACAAATGTCTACTTATTCTGATGGTTATGAATTTGTTGAGTACTATTTATGCCCAAAAGATTCTTTAAAAAAATTCAGTAATTATGAATTTCCTACAGAACTTGAAGGCTACAAAATAAATTACCCCGATGTCTACCTAATAAAGTATTTTAATAAGTCCGACTCAAAGGTTGACAAGTTTGATTTTTTTGATAATGTGCCTTTCACAACAAAAACATTAAATGAAATTGAAAAAGGAGAATTTGATGAATCCTATATTTTTAATTTTGAAAATACTGACATTAGTAATTTTGTTGAAAAGATAGACTCTACCACTTTTTATAAAGCGTATGAAAATGTTGTGCCAAACCCCTTTTTATTAAAAGAAAAAGAAATCGCTTCTGAGTTGAAACGTATCAAAGAGAATAAAGCATTTGTGTCAAAAAAAAGAAATGAGTTGCAAATCGAATGTGTAAACAAAGAAAAATTATCTTTCAAAAATTTAGAAGAATCTGGAGAAAGTTTTGTGTTTTATGGTCAATCTGAAGATAAAAATTATTGGATTATTCGACAGTTTGGAGAATATGACTCACATAGTCAAATATTAATTAATAAAGCAACTTGCAAACTTGATTCTATTGATGGCTTTCCGAGAATTTCACCAGATGGCACACTAGCAGCTATTGGTGAATATGTTGAAGAAGAAGGTGCATATGGGTATTTAAAACTTTACAAAAAAGACAAGGATAAACTAACTGAAATTGGTAGTGTTCTTATGGATGATTTAGAATATTCTTTCGCTCCTTATGAACTATTTTGGTTAGATAATAAAACATTGTATGTTAAGAAACTCAAAACAAAAGGTTTTGGAGAAAATGATTATTATTTCGAATACGGGAAAATAACGGTTGATTATTTTAATTCTATCAAAAAATGACAACCATCGAACTAAATATTACTTTCCAAATCCAAAAGGAAGAAAATCTTTAGCTGAATACACAATTAGAACCGTTCCATCTTGATTGATTAGAATAACACGAATTGGATTTTTTTGACGATTTTCTGATTCCAACATCACTTGTCGGCAAGAACCACAAGGCGATAAAATGTGACTTTCCGGAACTAAATCACCTTTAGCAACAATACAAAGCGTTTCAATTTCGATTCCCGGATACTTCGCTCCAGCATAAAACAAGGCTACACGTTCAGCGCATAATCCTGATGGAAAAGCAATGTTTTCTTGATTGTTCCCCTGAATTATTTCCCCAGTTTTCAATTTTAATGCCGCACCAACATTGAACTTGCTGTATGGCGCATATGCTTTATCCATTGCCTCAATGGCTTGTTCAGCTAAAATTCGATCATTTTGATTCAATTCAGAAATCGATTTCAACGTGTCATAAGAAAAATGAAGTTCTTTTTTCATAAGTTCTATTCAACGAGTAAATCAACTTGTTTGTTACGATTATTGAACTTTAAAGAATGATTATTTTAGACTGAGATTTCCCAAAGCTAAAAAATGATATTTTTTCGTTAATTTTGATATGATGAGCATACTTGATAAATATTTGATTGAATTCTACAAACTCTGTGAGTTGTATCAGGTTGAGCGAATTTACTTATTTGGCTCAGCATTGTCATCTGATTTCAATGAAAAAAGTGATATTGATTTTCTAGTAAAATTTAAACCCATTGACCTTCAGAAATACTTCGACAATTACTTGGGATTTAAAGAAAAATTAGAAAATTTGTTTTCAAGAAAAGTTGATTTGGTTGAGGAACAAACGCTGAAAAACCCTATTTTGATTAAATCTATCGAAAACTCAAAGTCACTTATTTATGGATGAACGTATTTTAAAGTGGCTTTTCGACATTCAAATTGCGATTGATGAAATTGACGGATTCTTTTTGGGAAAGGAGCGAGATTTCAACGAATACAAGAAAAATTTAATGCTAAAAAGAGCAGTTGAGAGAAATTTAGAAATTATTGGAGAGGCAGTAAATAGAATTATTATGAGGAACATTTCTTTTGAAGATAAAATTTCCAACGCAAAAGCTATTATCGGCCTGAGAAATCAAGTAATTCATGCCTATGATAATATTTCGGATGAAAATATTTGGTCTATTCTCATAAACCACCTTCCTAAACTGAAACTAGAAGTGCATTCAATCATTAATTCTGTAGCGTAATAAAAAATATCAGAAGGCTTTGACTAACTAATGATTTCATATTCGTAACTTCGCCTCTTAAACAAATTTTTTAATGCAAACAGAATTAGAAAAAGTCAGTTACGCGGTTGGAATGAGTATAGCTGAAAGCTTAAAAAATCAAAATCTTGAAGGGGTTGATATAAATGTTCTAGCGGATGCCATGAATGATATTTTTCATGGCGGAAATCCCAAATTATCTTCTCAAGAAGCAAATGATTCGATACAAACATACTTAGACAACAAACGCCACGAAGCTTTTGCGCAAGTAAAGTCGGAAGGCGAGTTGTTTTTATTGGCAAATCGAACAAAAGAAGGAATTCATACAACTTCATCAGGCTTGCAATATGAAGTATTAAATGAAGGAAATGGTCGCAAACCAGGCCCAACAGACACTGTAACCGTTCATTATCATGGAACGTTAATTGACGGAACCGTTTTTGATAGTTCTGTGCAACGCGGAACTCCTGCAAGTTTTGGTGTGAATCAAGTAATTCCTGGTTGGACTGAAGCCTTACAACTAATGTCAGTTGGAGCAAAACACAAATTATTTATTCCACAAGAATTGGCATACGGGGCAAATCCACATCCGGGAGGAGCGATAAAGCCTTTTGCCGCTCTTATTTTTGAAGTTGAACTTTTAGATATTAAATAAACATGAAGAAACTATTTTTTATTATTTCAGCAACTCTTGTACTTGTAAGTTGCTCAGATTCAGACGAATCAAGCACGCCTATTTCGTTCAAAACCCAAAAAGACAAATTATCCTACATACTTGGAGCAATAAATGCCAAAACCATTACTAATAGTAATGAAAAATCCTTGGAACAGTTGGATAAGGATGAAATGATTAAAGGGTTCAATGAGAATCTAACTGACAAGGAAGCAGATGGTTGTTTGGAATCGATTCAAAAGCTATTCGGCCCTAATTATCAAGATTTTAACAAGAAATATATCAAAGAAGGTTCTCTTTGTATGGGCAGAATGACGGGTTATGCATTCTATGCTGATATTAAAAAATTAGGCGCACTTGATAAAGTTAATTTAGCCATGGTTAAGCGCGGGTATGCTGATGGTTTATATAAGAGAGATACAACAATCAAAGAACAAGCGATGCGCCAAATGATGAATGAATTCATCGTTAAATTGAACGAAGCAAATGGTTCTAAAATGATGGCAAATGCTAAAAAACTACCTGGATCCAAAGTTTATCCTAATGGGATTGTTATCAAAACGGTGAAAGATGGAAATGGCCCTTTAATTTCCATGCAAAATGATGTAAAAGTTCATTACACGCTAACTTCTGCGCTTGGCGATACGATGGAAAGTAGCCGTATGCCAAACCAACAAGGAAAAATTGAGCCTTTGCCGGTTAGCGTTGGAGGTGGAATTATCGAAGGATGGTCTTTTGCACTTCAAAACATGAAAAAGGGAGGGATTTATAAGGTTTTTATTCCTTGGAAATTAGCTTACGGAGAAGAACAAGGACGTCAATCTCTTTGTTTTGATATGGAAATTATGGAAATAGGTAAATCTGGTGCGTTTGTTCAGGCTCAGATGCCGCCGAATGGTAATATAAGATAATTGTATTAACTTTAGCAACATGAAACGGTTTTCAATATTCTTGAGTTTACTAATTGCTTTACTTACAAGTTGCAGCGAGGACATTAACTTAAATGGCGATTTTAAAGAAACAGCGGTTGTGTATGGGTTACTCGATCATGCAGATTCAATACATTTCATTAAAATCACGCGCGCCTTTATTGGGCCCGGAAATGCTTTAGAATTAGCAAAAATTCCAGATTCAAGTTATTTTGATAACGTTGAATTAACTGTTTCAGAATATATCGGTAGTGCTTTTCAGCGAACATGGGTTTTGAAAGACACAATCGTAGAAAATAAAGATATCAATGGTGCGTTCTATGCTCCGCAGCAAAAGGTTTACTATTTCAAAACCTTGCCAACAATTACTTCGTCAATGGGCATTCCCGGAACGGTTCAAACTTCAAGTGATGAGCTAATGACTTCTTTGCAACCTGGAGCAACCTATAAAATGAAGGCTAAAATAAACAATGGTGCATTCGAAGTAACGGGAGAAACAGAATTGATTAATGGACTAAGCACGAGCACATCTACTCAAAATTTTACCTTCAAGTTTGCTGATGATCCTGCAGAATATATATCAACTGGAGTTGCCGTTTCAAACACAGGTAATTCTTTTATTGTCAACGCACAATTAGATGTTTTATTTAATGAATATGTGGGTAGTACATCAACTGTAAAATCCTTTAATTGGAATCTTGGTGAATCCGATGTTGAACCAAATTCTAGTCAAACTTTTACCGCGCTAGGTAAAACGTTTTATGATTTAGTAAAACAAAATGTCACCGACGATCCATCAATTGATAGAAGAACTTTCAATGGCATCTACATCACCATTACTGGTGGTGCAGAAGATTTATATAATTATATGGTAGTGAACAAACCATCATCCTCATTGGCCCAGAGTAAACCTACTTATACAAATCTCAAAGTAACCAAAGAGAAACGCGTTGTAGGAATTTTCTCTTCTCGTCAAACGTTGAAAATCTTTAAACCTTTTTACGTTTCATCTGCACAGGCCTACATTCGTGCTATTGATAAAAAATCAACTCGAGAATTATGTCAAGGCCCGATTACTGGTTTATTAAAGTTTTGTTCGAATCACCCAGGTGATAACGTGATTAATCAGGAGGAGCCATTCGCTTGTAATTAATATCATTTGATGACATCTCGATGAGTGAACGTTTGACTTTATTTGCCGATGTCATTCTACCTGTCCCCATTCATCAAGCTTTTACTTATCGAATTCCGTTTGATTTAAATGAACATGTCCAATTTGGACAACGAGTGATTGTTCCCTTCGGAAAAAATAAACTAATTACGGGAATTATCGTTCGAATTCATCAAGAAGTACCGACGGTTTATCAAGCCAAATACATCGAACATTTACTCGATGAAACAGCAATTGTCACTACAAAACAATTTGAATTTTGGAAATGGGTTGCGAGTTATTACATGGCCCCAATTGGTGACGTCATGAATGCTGCGCTGCCTTCAAATTTCAAATTGGCCAGTGAAACCAAAATTGTCATTCATCCTGAATTTGATACCAATATAGATCAATTGGATGAACGTGAGAGTAAAATAATTGACGCGCTTGAAGTAAACGATGAAATTGATTTAAAAGAGCTTTCGGAAATCGTTGGAATAAAAACAATACAACCATTAATCAAAAAATTAATTGAACGGAGAATTGTAGCCACCAAAGAGGAAATCGCTAACCGCTACACACCAAAAACTATTCTTTGTGTTTCTCTAAATTCAATATATCAAGAAGAAAACGCTCTTCAAGAATTAATGGAGGAGCTGGAGCAATCATCAAGAAATGCGAAACAACTTGAAGCTCTTTTGGTTTTAATTAAGGAAAGTACAGAAGTAGGAGGGATTCATATTCCAATTCCTAAAAAGAAGTTGATTGAAAAGGGTGTCAGCGCATCTGCTTTGAATACCTTGGAAAAAAATGATATTATCTTATGTGAACGTTTTCAGATTGATCGTTTAATGCGAGATCAGAAGGTGAAACTCCCATTTAAAGAACTGACAGAAGCGCAGCAAAAAGCATATCAGGAAATTAATACGTCTTTTGAAAGGAACTCAGTAACCTTACTTCATGGGGTCACAGGATCAGGAAAAACGGAAGTGTACGTGCAACTAATCCAAGATTATTTGGAACAAGGCAAGCAAATACTCTATCTTTTACCGGAAATCGCTTTAACAACACAACTTATTCAGAGACTTTCATCATATTTCGGGGATTTGGTTGGCGTTTATCATTCGCGGTTTAATCAAAATGAACGCGTTGAAATCTGGAATAAAGTTTTGAATAATGATCATTCAAATTACCGAATTATTTTAGGTGCGCGATCAGCTGTATTCCTTCCTTTTCAAGATTTGGGACTTATCATTGTGGATGAAGAACACGAAAGTTCTTTTAAACAATATGATCCTTCACCACGCTACAATGCGCGAGATGCATCAATCGTTTTAGGCCAACAACATCAGGCTAAAGTACTTTTGGGAACAGCTACACCGGCGATGGAAACATACTATAATTCCAAGTCCGGCAAATTCGGTTTAGTTGAATTAACAGAGCGCTACAAAGGTTTGCGATTACCTGAAATTCTTTGTGCCGACTTGAAAAAAGAACGCAAGCAGAAAGATAATCAATCTCATTTTTCTGGCTTTTTAGTGGATGAAATACGCTACGCATTGAATAATGGTGAGCAAATAATTCTATTTCAAAATAGGCGAGGATACACACCTCTTTGGTCGTGTGAAATCTGTTCGTGGACTCCAAAATGCAAGAATTGTGATGTATCATTGACATATCACAAGCATGGGAACGTCCTGAAATGCCACTATTGCAGTCATACGCAGGCGCCAATTGGTTCTTGTCCGGCTTGCGGGAGTAATCGTCTGAAAATGATTGGTTTTGGAACGGAGAAAGTGGAAGATGAATTATCGTTAGTTTTTCCGGATAAAGTTATTAAGCGTTTGGATTTGGATACAACCCGTTCGAAAAATGCGTACGAAGAAATTTTAGATGACTTTGAAAACCGACGAATTGATATACTTATCGGGACGCAGATGGTTTCCAAAGGACTGGATTTTGATAATGTTAGTTTGGTTGGAATTTTAGATGCTGATATGCTTTTGAAACGACCGGATTTTCGAGCCTACGAGCGATCTTATCAATTAATGTCGCAAGTCGCGGGTCGTGCTGGGAGAAAAGAAAAACGAGGAAAGGTAATCATTCAAACCACCGACCCGGATCATTGGGTGATTAAATTGGTGGAGCAACACGATTTTGTATCGTTTTACAAGAATGAAATAATTGAACGGGAAAATTACTTCTATCCGCCATTCTATAAATTGATTACTGTCACCTTGAAGCATAAAGATGAACCAATGGTAGAAAAAGCCGCTTTCGAATTAGCTAAATCACTTCGTGAAATCTTCAAAGAGCGCGTTTTAGGGCCGGAATTCCCGATTATCAAGCGCATTCAAAATCAATTTTTAAAAGAAATCAAACTCAAAATTGAGCGCACAGCACCCGATAAAAAAGTAAAAGAGCGAATCGCCACGATCCTAAACGAATTCTATTCAAAGCCAAGTAATAAAGCAATTAAAGTAGCTGTTGATGTTGATCCGCTTTAATATTAACTAAAGAGTCATCTTACTTTGTTGTCAAAACAGAAAGAAGCTCAATTAATTAATGATTTCATTCAAAACGAATAAACTTTTCTTAAGTTGGATAAAACTAAAGTTTAATAATTTTAGCCGATTCTTTATTCCCTTCAATTTTCAAAATGAAAATACCATTTGAAAGATTTGAAAGATTTACTTCTGTTGCATTGCCATTCAATTTTCCTTTCAAAACTTCTCTTCCCATTTGGTCAAAAATGGAAAATGATTGATTCATGTTCTTTTCTCCTTTGATGGTTATGGAATTTGATGTTGGGTTTGGATAAACTAAAACTGGTTTCCCGTTTTTACTTAATTCTTTCACGTTCAATACACTCACAAATCCTTCATATATTCTGTGGATGGTTGTATTTGTGGTTATTGGGTCATTGAAGTCAAAATAAATGTCAGCGTCGTTTGTGATTTCTGTTGCCGGAGCTAAGTTTGGAACTTGGTCAACATGGAAGGTCACAAAACCATTGCTACCTTCTTGGTTGGTTGAACTATCAGGTAAGTTGATGTTATTGAATGTCCACTCCAAAACTCTTGGTCCATACATTCTAAAATCATATTGATGACTGGAAACACCTGAAGTAACGGTAAAGATATTCAAATCTGTATCCAAGGTATCTCGAATCACAACGGTAAATGCAGTATCAGTTCCCGTATTTTGAAAGCGAATCACATATTGTAGTTGTTGATTTGGTTGAATGTATTTTTGATCTGTTTGTCCAATTGGATAACCAGTTTTATCATTAGGATCGTAACTTCCTGTTACAACTCCACAGTAAATATCAACGACAGGATCGGCATCATCTTGAGGGAAATCGTTTACGATATCAGGGGTCCAATTGGCTGTATCTCCACACGCTTCCACATGTGCATTTGGATGAGAGTTACCCGGATGCAACGGATGTTGTTCTGCGTTAAAAATCCACGTTTGACCATTTCCAAAATAAGATAGAATCACTGTTTGACCGCCTGGAATCATTATGGAATCTGTATAAGTTACAACTCCATCAATAGTTACCCACATGGGTGAATAACATTCCATATCGCCACCTCCAGGATCTCCTGTATTGGTAATTGAAAAATAAACGCTATCTCCTTGACACCAGCCTTCCACACTCAAACTACTTTGATCCCAAGGCAAGGTACATGGTTGCGGAAAGCCATTTAAAGTTCCTCCAGTTCCATCATTAACAATTGGATCTGATGGGATTGTATCTAAAGCACATGATTGAACAGGAAATAAATTGGCATCAATGCAAAGGGTTTGATTTAACATGGCATTACAACTAATCGTTGTGGATATATTGAAATTTACACATTGACCCGGATTCAAATTTCCAGTTTGGAATCGAAACACATTATTTCCTTGAGAAGTATACGGCAATGACGCACTTGTAACTGTCATCAACGGATCAAGTTCTACATCCACATAAGAAGCCGATAATATACCCGTAGCTGTGGTTTGGTTGCACGCAGAAACATATACCTTTTGATTTGAAAAACATCTTCTCAAAATAGGCGCGTAAATACTCACATCTGGTTCGGTACAAGGGTTGGTATTAAACAAATAAAAATAATTATCACTATTTGGTTCATTTCCATCAATAACTTGAAACCCAATGGTTGTCAGGCAATTGGAAGCCCAATTTGGACTAGTTGTGTCGACGGTGGCCGTATAATTTCCATCTGGTAAATTCGCGACAGTTGCAAAACCGTTCTGGTCAGTTGTGGTTACGTAATTTCCGGGTTGAACAGTAATTGTAACTCCTTCAATTCCCGTTCCCCATAAACATTGTTGGGTTGGGTCGTTGAAAACTTGAAAGGAAACTGAGGTGCAGAGATAATTGGAAATTAAGTTTTTTGAAAGATTAGGAGTGCCCAACCAAGGATTGAAACCATTGTATAATTCTCCGAAGGTAGAGACCGCGTAAATATAATCATTCCCCATAGTAATATCTTTGAAACTCGTTATTTGATTTATTAAAACAGGTGGGGATGTCAAGATATCGGATTGATAATTCCAATACCAAGTCGAACCATTATTTTTTATAGCTATTGCATTTTCATTTGCTTTTATCAATTTCCAATCTGAATCAGTACCAACCTGCAAACCATTCTTCCACATCGTCCCGTTATTCTTAATCCCAAACCAAGATCCAGAACTTGAATTATCCATCCAGATATAACTCCAATCCGTATCAGAACCTACTTGCGGAAGTGTAGTTCCAGAATTTCCCATCCAAAGAGTACCATTATTTTTAATGGCGATGGTAGATGAATAATTTGAATGAACTTCTTTCCAATTAGAATCTGATCCAATTTGTATTGGTGATAAAATTGGGGGATTTGGCCAAATTTGACCCCAAAACCACATGGTTCCGTCTGTTTTTATAGCCGTTGTGTGTCCCCAAGAAGATGTTAAACTAATCCATTTTGAATTATTCAATTGGATCAATGTGGGTTGATAGTTCGTATTCCCAATTCCTAATTCACCATTACCATTGGAACCAAAACCCCATAAAGTACTGTCGTCAGCAATTACAAATGTTGATTGATCAGCTGTTGTATAACAATGCTTCCAGCTTTTCTGAAATCCTAATTGAGTGGGAATACCATTAGGTGAAAGCTGCCATAATGTACCATCATTTTGAATAGCATAATGAACCGAATTTGTATCCCCATCCACATCCAACGATTCCCAGCATTGGCCATATGAAATTGAACATAAACCCAAAATCAGAAATAAAAAAATGCTTTTCATAAAAATTGTTTTTTCTTTAAGAAAACGAAAATAACAATTAAATAAATAATGTGTGCATTTTTTTCAAAAACCTGAAAAAAGCTTATGTAAGGAGCACAAAACCCGCTTTAAGGCTCTATGAAAGTTGAGTTGGGAGTTCAACTGTTTTTGTCGCGTTGAGAGCAACAAAATGTTGAAAAATTAGATTACACGTTCACCCCTCTCAATCTCCCCTTAAGTGGAGAAGCCTTATTTTACTGAGTCTTGAGTCGTTATCATCAAAATAGATTTTCTCTCAAATGAGTTGAATTTTTCCTAGTGCTAGATCTTTTTGGTTCAATTTTGTGGCAATGACAAGAAAGAAAAAATAAGAATGTTATAAAAAAGCAAAGGAGCACAATAATGCGCTCCTTCGTGAATTTCATTCAAAGCCAACCAACAGAGTGGTGGTGGTTTATGCTGATCCGCTCTGAATTTAACCCAAATAACTTTTTAACGTTTTATTTTTTGATGTTTGTTTCAACCTTCTAATTGCTTTCTCTTTGATTTGACGAA